>Ga0105240_10000686_pt1 | contig 62303 bp, 71 predicted proteins | sample KBSC54metaG_FD_80426 | JGI IMG/M metagenome (GOLD analysis project Ga0105240, IMG submission 80426) | Corn rhizosphere microbial communities from Kellogg Biological Station, Michigan, USA - KBS C5-4 metaG | ecosystem: Host-associated > Plants > Roots > Rhizosphere > Soil | place: Michigan, USA... | reverse complement strand
TAAAATCCGGAATATCCGACCAGAAATTATGTTTCAATCCTAACGATTATTCAGACCTAATTGCCTTGTTATCTTTTTTGCGGCAAAACCAGTCCGGTGATATTTATATTTCAGAAGCGTTGTTTCCAGAGAAATCAGAAGTCTCAGATATAACGGGTAAGCCCTACATCGCTGAATATATCTTGAACTATGGACATAGCGATAGGGTTTATAAAGGCAATTATTTGATACATGAAAAAATCAGAACGTCGCCAAGCAATATTTTACCAGGGGGTGATTGGTTATATTTTGAAATTTACTGCCACCCCTCCCGGAGCAACGAATATTTGCTAAACCAAATTGATGAATTTATAAAGAATTCACAGGAACAAATTAGAAAATGGTTTTTTATTCGATATGATGATCCTAAACCTCACCTGCGTTTACGGCTTCAGATAGTCGACAGCTCGTTTGGTTATCAGATTGTTAAAAACCTGAACTCATTTTTGGAAAATGATTTTCAAACCGGTCTGATTTCGGATATTCAAATAAAAACCTATTTCCGCGAAATTGAAAGATATGGTGCAGGCAGAATAGAATTTGTTGAAGAGTTCTTCTTTTTAGATAGTTTAAATGTTAAATCATTATTGGCAAATAGACATACCACTATCCAATTATACTGTACAGCCTTAAACCTTTTTCAAAATTTATTTAAGTTGTGCTTCAATAGCATAGATGTGGAGATTGATTTTGCAACAAACATGGCAGATACTTTCAAAAATGAATTTAGTTTAGATCATCAAAGTTTAAAGAAAATCAATCAATCTTTTCAAGATCATAAGCTGGCACTTAGTGATACAGGTGGCAAATCACTTCCAGATCTATCGTCGTCCTACACAAAGATATTACTGAATATATTAAATGATTGTGATTCCGAGCACCAAAGGACGAAAATTATCGCGGACCTGCTCCATATGCATATCAACCGGCTTTTTGATTCCCATCAAAGAAGTCATGAGGCAATTATTTATCAATACCTGGTAAAGCTTTTAAAGGCGAAACAGGCGGCGTTAGCAAATCTGCAGGAATTCCCAGCCGAACGATAAAATGATTTGACTCGGTTGCTTTATAGCTAAAAACGATGTCTTCCCCGTAAGCGTACTTTAACCTTTGTTCCGTGTTACTTAATCCTTTATGGTTTCCACCGGGCCTTATTTGATTGTTTATCAAATTATCAGTTTCAATAAAAAGCATCCCATCTTGGTTATAAATTTTGACAATGGCACCATGGTTTTTTTCGGTGAGATTACCATGCTTAAAAATGTTTTCTACCATTGTCAGTAAGACCAAAGGGATTAAATAAAATCGGCGGACTTCTTCCTGGTATTGCAGTTCAAAAAGTAATTTATGATTTTTCCTGATTTGATTTAAGTATAACAGGTTTTCCACCTGGTCTATCTCATCACTTAAAGGAATAAATTCACCCATTTTATCAGAATCAATTGCGTAACGCATCATTTCAGCCAAAGTAATAATAGCATCGGCCGCTGGAGGTGATAATTCAACAATACTATGGTAAACGAAATCTAAAGTGTTAAATAGGAAATGGGGGTTGATTTGGGCTTTTAAAAAAGCATTTTGTGCTTTGGTCAATTCCTGTTCTGATTTCTGCCGGTATATGATATCATTTAACCGTTGTTTTTCAAGTTCATTTGTTTTTCTCTTCTCGATAGTGTAAGTAATCAGGTAATAATAGCCAGTCGCATACCCGATAATATATAACTCCCTAAAAAGGGTCCTCAAATTGTATTCATAGTTTAAGGTTAATGGTTGAGAGTTGGGTAGAATATGTTTGAGTATCAGCAATTGATCTGCATAGAAGGATAGTAATAGAAATGCACCAATTTCTGAAAACAAGACCGTAGGGAGCCTCCAAAAAATATGCTTTTTATTTTTTAATATCCATGGTAAAGCCACATGAGCATGAAGATAGAATAGAACTATGATGATTATGTAATGAACGATATAAGTTATTGGATTACCGAAAACATGAAAAACAAGTCCTATTGAAAAAGATTCATAAAGGATAAATATCACCCACACAAGAAGATGTAGCCTATACTTGTTGATCCAATTTTTAATAATTTCTATCATCTAAAAAACCCTTTCTAAATAGGAAAAATACCATTGCGTATAATGGTTTTTAACCGGCCCCCAATTCACCCTAAGTTTCATAAAAAATAAAACTTATGAAACACAAACTTTTTAAAATTAGCGACAGTACACTGTTTGTTTACAGGTCGCTGAAACCTTTAAACGGCGAAACGACCACAACTGGTACTGACCCAACCACTACGGTAATGACAATGACTGTTTCCGGGCTACACCATTCCAACAAACAAAAATGATCAGTTACTATGAGGCAGGGTGTCATTCTTTGCGCCTTGCCTTTATTAGCCTTTCTGACAAAAATGTTGTAAAATCCTTTCTGTAATATTCTCCGACTGTGATCTGAATCCCATTTACCATATTAATTGTATTTCCGTCGATGTTATCGATATGCTCCTTACTAATGATAAAACTCCGCTGAAACTGTTCAAAATTATTAAACCGCGTAAAAATTTTAGAGATCTCGGTAAGTGACATGTAGGTGAGGACTTTTTTGGAAACAGTATGGATCATCACATAATTTTGTTTGCTTTCCACCGCGATCACATCATCATATTTGATTTTTACGATCTTTAAGTGCTCATCTTTATTTTTTACAAAGAAGTAATTATCGATTACTTTCTCCACTACTATGTGTTTTTCATTTGGCGGAAATAATTTTGAAATGGTGGAGGCAAATTTTGTGAGAGTATACGGTTTTAGAAGATAGGCATCCGCTTCTGCTTCAAATGCCAAATAACCATATTGTGTATAAGAAGTGGTAAATACCAGCTTGCGCGTTTTTTGCCTGATTTCCTTTGACAGTTCAATGCCAGTTATTTTCGGCATATCGATGTCGAGCAAAATAAGATCTACCATATCTGAATTAACCAGGTCGATCAATGCCTCTAATGGGTCTGTATAGGTTTTTAATACCGACAAATTCGGAATTGAATTGATATAGGCTTTGAGTCCTTCAATTGCATAGGGCTCGTCATCTATAATTATACACGTATTTATATTCATAATAAAAAATTAGTTAACCCAGCCCATGAATTTTAATGTAACACATTGTGATAACGCTATTTGTAAAGCAAAATCAATATTGACTATCAAAGAAATAAATTATTAGGGTATTAACCTGGCGAAGGCAGCGGCAGTAATAATTTTCTAATTATTTTTAAGAAAGGAGCTTCCAAATAAGAAAACACGCCTTTCTGTGTAGAAAACAGGCCTTTTGGGATAACAAAGCCCAGTTATGAACTTAATACGGCTAAATTGGTGAAAAAGTTGTTTTCATATATCTTAAACCATGTTCATTATAATTAAAAAAATAGTAGGGCCGTACTAATCTGACAGATATGGTTCGACTCAGGCACAGTTACGTATTACACAAAATATTACTTACTTTGTCTTAAGACAAGTATCGGCCCTTCTCAACGGGCGATCTTTCTGATCGGCATAACTTAAAATCATATGTTGAACTGCATTATTATTGATGATGAACAATTTTCTGTTGATTCGATTCTGAAATACATCGAGCTAATACCAAAGCTAAACATCGTTTCCATTTATAATAATCCGCTCCATGCTTTAGAAAATGTTTCAATGGACGATAAAATAGATTTGATCTTCATGGATATAGATATGCCTTTTCTTTCAGGCATAGACCTCGCTAAGGCATTAAGAACTAAGACGCAAAAACTGATATTTACCACGTCTCATTCTAAATATGCATTCGATGCCTATGAGGTGGAAGGAGATGCTTATTTGTTGAAGCCTTTCACTTTTGTAAAGTTTTCTACCACAATCGCCCGGCTGTTTCCAAATGAACCAAAACCTAAAATAGTTGAAGCATCATCAGAGGACGACTATTTCATGGTGAAGAACAAGGAAGAAGATCTCCGTATCGTCAGAGTATGTTATAAAGAAGTAATTGCTTTCGAAAGTTCCCATAACTATGTTAAGATACATTTAGCAAGTAATAAAATTCTTACGGCCTATTTAACCATAAAAGATATCTTGGAATTGCTGGGCTCCCGAAATGAATTTAAACAATTTCACAGGGCGTTCATCATTTCAACGGATTGTATCAATTATATTGAGGGTAACACGATCCGCATGGACAACAATTTGTCGTTTACTGTCGGAGAAAGTTATCGCGATAATTTTACAACATATTTATCTAACAAACTTCTCAAGACGGCCCGAAAACGATAATCCTGTTTAATCGGAAAAATTTACCAGCGCTGGCTTTATTCTGCAATGCCTAAGTTCACCGGGTGTTATGCGATTTTTTTCATTGCTGATTTTTGATATCATTCAAAAAATCAAAGGATAATTTACTTTATTATTAAACAAAATCACTTTCAAAAACCCGCTTTAATTTGATTTAAAGCGGGTTTTTCTGTTTCAAGCAACCGGGGGTGAAAAGTTTCTTTCACCCCCTTTCCCTGTTTCTGCATATCGATATCCGCTTGCTTTGCCTCCATGATTATCAAATCATTTGGAGCAGGCAAAGTGGTCCAATCGATCTTTGACATGCGGGGACAAAACATTATCCGGCCCAGAAGCTGGAAATTTTGTGAAGGTGAATAACTGAAAGCACATTGGCAGGCGTAGAGCCCGGTTTGTAGAAACCGACGTGAGTAGTCCCGAAAAAATACCGGCAGAAGTGAATTCAACGGGATCGTTACCCGCTGCCGGTACCACTTAAAGTTTAACTGGTTTATCATCGCCAGAACAGGCCGCAATGACTATCACAGTATTCACTCCACGCTAATTATTAATTCAATTAAATATTTTATGGCAAATTTATTAACGGCCAGTGAGCTCAAAGAACAGGGTTCGCTGGTGGATTTATTAAGCCGTTTGGGCTACCAGCCGGTTCCCAAACGAGGGCGCGAAAAAATGTATATCAGTATGCTGCGGAAAGACGACACCAACCCGTCGTTCAGTGTCAACGACGAACTGGGTGTATGGTTTGATCACGGTTCCGGCAAAGGCGGTAACATCATTGATTTCGGTTTGGCCTATTGGAAAAACCTGGGCTTTAGCGATGTGGTCAAAAAGATCCAGGAAGTCTGTTCGATTGAGCCCAGAGAAGCGAGGCAGCTAAGGCCACGCAAGCCGGTGAAAGTCCAATATGTAGTAGAGCGTGTTAAGCCGCTCGGCGTTCACCCCGCCATAACGGATTACCTAAAAAGCCGCGGCGTCTTTGACGTCGCCAAATTCTACCTCAGCGAAGTTTACTATTATATCGAGGATGAAAACGAAACCCGCAAACATTATTTCGCAGCAGGCTGGCTCAACGAAAATAATACCTGGGAAGTAAGGAATAAATATTTTAAGGGCGCTATGGGTCATAAGGGAATCACCATTATTCCGGGACATCCCAAAAAGGCGGCGCTATTCGAAGGCTTTATGAACTTCCTGAGCTGGCGCATCGAAAACCCAGAGGCAGATCACAGTATTATCGTTTTAAACACCCTGACACTGTTACAGCAAGGCATCAAGAAAGCCAAAGCTTTTTCCTGCCTGGATATCTACTTTGACCGGGATAAAGGCGGTAAAAACGCCACCAGGGATTTTATAAATGCCCTGCCGTATGCAACTGACCGCTCCAAGGCCTATGAAGGATTTAACGACTACAATGATAAAATCAAATCACAACTGAAATCGGTTGTGGTCAGCGAAAAGAAGAATACTGATTTCTTTTCCGGCGTACGAGTGCCTTTTTCGAGGTAACGAATGAACGCCTCACTGATTCCATACCTCAATAAAGTGACTGAGGGTGACTGCCTGGTCGTGATGCAAGATTTCCCGGACCAATGTATCGATCTGATTTTATGCGACCTGCCTTACGGCACGACCATCAATCCCTGGGATATTCCGATTGACTTTACACAGCTCTGGAATTGTTACCAAAGGATCATTAAACCCAACGGCGTTATCGCACTGACTTCAGCGGGTATTTTTACCGGCGAAGTTATTTTAAGTAATCCCGACTGGTTTAAATACAAGATTATCTGGATTAAATCAAAGTCCACCAATTTCCTAAACGCTAAAAAACAGCCCCTACGACGGCACGAAGACATCTGTATATTTTATAACCGGCAGCCGGCTTACAACCCCCAGATGATACCGGGACAAGCCTATAACCAGGGCTGGCGAAAGGAGCAAACCACGGGTTGTTACGGAAAATACAGGCCGTCACAGGCCATTAGCAGTGGTGCACGTTATCCTTATGATATTTTGTTTTTTGACGAGGAAGAGCCCGACGATTGGTTCTATTGCAAGACCTGCGAACATGAAGCCACCAGGCCCTATCACCCGACACAAAAACCAGTGGAGTTGGGTCGATACCTGATTCGGACATTTTCCGCGCCTGATGCAGTGGTCCTGGACAATGCCAGCGGCTGCGGCTCCTTTCTGATCGCAGCCATCCGGGAGGGTCGGAAATTTATCGGCATCGAGAAAAACAGCGGTGCCTACCACCATAAAATAAAGCCTGTGGATTTTGTCAGAATATCCCGTGAGCGCATCGCAGCCGAGCCGGTGCCCAATTTTTTATTTAACGGTTGAGGCCCCATTTTCATCGATAGAAAACCCAATTGGCTTATGGGATTTTCCGTTGCTTTAGCAACGGCAAGATGTCTTTTTGTTACACAAAAAGTCACTTGCCCTTCCAGGGGGGAGTTAAAAAAATTCGCAACTCATTTTTTCATGGGTGATCTAAAAAAACTAACAGGCAGGCCTCAATTAAAAGAGGGGAAGCGGACCCGGTGGGTTAATGTCCGGTTCACCGATGAGGAATATAAGGAGATCGCCGAACTGGAACAGGAACTCGGTAAAACCAAAACCGAGCTGATCAGGATGCGGGTTTTGACCGACATGAAGAAAACCGTAGTCAATTCCAAAGAAATGATCCGTTACCTGGATTCGGCCGGCGCAGAAATGGGACGGGTTGGAAATAATATTAACCAGTTGGCCAAGTATGCCAATACCCTTCGGTTAAAGGGCCGGTTAGATCCATCGGTGGCAAGCGAGTTCAACTTACTGTTTAAGGAATATATTTTGGTGCAAAAGCAATTGGAAGCTGCCCTGCGAAAGATCATCCGGGCGATGGGAAATTAACCGCAAAGATCGTCAGCTAAATAGATTTAAAGATCGGTTGATTATTTGATTTGCAGATCGGAGGATTCAAAGATCGGTTGATTAACGGATAGGTCGATTTGCAGATAGGTAGATTATCTGATCGCGAGATCGGTAGATAAGTTGCTCACCGGATCATCCGATTGGAAGATAGGTAGCCTCAAAGATCAATTGCTCGTAAACTCCTTAGATTGGTTGCTCATTAGATAGCCAGATCATGGGATGTGGTGATCAGTTGGTAAAGGGTTCTTCTGGTATCCTTTTTTAATCCTTGCCTCATGATCGCCCACATCATTGAAAAAGCCTGCCGGACTTTTGCCGGTGTAAGGTATAATACCGATAAGGTGGACCGCAATACGGGCGAGCTGATGCTGATCGCCAACTTTGGAGCGATGCACGCCTTATCCAATCCACGCCCCCAGGACCTGGTCAATTACCTGATGATGGTTTCGGCCCAGAATAAGGTGATCAAAAACACCCAGTTTCATGCAGTACTATCCGCCCGTGGCAAAAACTATAGCAAGCAGGAATTAACCAAAGCGGCTGTCATGTGGCTAAAGGAAATGGGCTATGGACACCAACCTTACCTCATTGTATTTCATAAGGATACTGATAATAACCACGTACATATCGTAAGTACCAGGGTCGGTAAAGACGGTAGGCAGATCGACCGTGATTTTGAACAGGTACGGGCAGTTAGAAATATCGATAAGGTGCTGGGCTATGCGTTTGCCATGCAATACAACTTCAGCACGAAGGCCCAGTTTTATCTCATCCTTGAAAACCTTGGCTACCTCGGTAGGGACTATTATAATGAGCAAAGGCTGCAAAAAAAATTAAACAGTTATGTGCCGGATAGGTCAAGAATAGCCGAGCTCAGATCCATTTTTCTGGACTGCAAATCAGATCAGGATTTTGTGAAACGCGTGCAACGGCAGTATGACATTGACCTGGTATTTCACTCGGCCGATGGAAAAAAGCCCTATGGCTACACGGTAATTGACCACGCTTCCAAGCAGGTTTTTAAAGGCAGCGAGATCTTAAAACTGAATTACCTGGCAGATGAGAATTTTAACTATGAAAATTCAAACAGGCCCGTTACGGATCTTCATGATTATTTAAACGAGGATTCGATCACCTATTATTCAGAATACAGCCCCGAACCGGTACATATCAGGCCGGTAATGATAGCTGATGACGTTGATGACCAGCAAGTGCTTGGGATGAAGCGCCGCCGTCAAAAGAAAGCAAGAACAAACACCCGTTAAGGGATAACCCATGAAAAATTATGATCTGTTTATATGGCAACCAAAAAGGGGGCGTTGGAAAAAGTACGCTCACCGTCCTGTCAGGGAACTACCTGAGCCTGGATAAAGACTGGCCGGTCACCATTTTGGATATGGATTACCAGCAATCCATATCACAGAAATTTGAAAAGGCAAAGGTGCTGGAAAACGAGGAGCCTTATGATGTTTTACCGGCCAACCTGGAAAGTTTTCCGATGCTGATACCGGTGCTCACCAAAAACAAAAAGGATGTGGTGCTGATCGACCTCCCCGGCAAACTGGATGACGACGGGCTGATACCCGTGTTTGAAGCCGCCGACCTGGTTATTTGTCCTTTCTCTTATGATGAATTTACTTTTGAATCCACCGTGTTATTTACGGTGGTCTTAAAAAAAGTAAATCCCAAAATAGATGTTGTATTTATCCCGAACCGGATCAAAGCCAATGTCAAATTTGAGATCATGAGCGAGGTGAATGAACAGCTATCCAAATTTGGCAGAATCACCAGCGCAATCCCCGACCGTATCGACTTCCAGCGCATTACCACCTTTCAAACACCCTTATCACTATATGGGATCATCACCCCGGTTTTTGACGAAATATTTGCCGACCGCTTATGGAAAAAATGAAATCTTTAGCTGACCAGCTTCGCGAAAAAATGGCAAAGCCGGAGGTGAAGCCCGCGGGCGGGCAGGAAGCGGCCTCGGTTAAAAAAATAAAGGATAAGGAGGCCAAAACGAACGATCCACCTATTCTGCAGGCCCTGGCCGATTATGATAACAGCGACCATAAAACGATGGTGCATTTCCGGTTTGACAAACAGACTGTTGATTTCCTGAACCAGTTTAAGATCGCTACCGGCGTGGATGTTACCAAATTCGTCGCCTTTTCGGTCAAGCTTTTTATTAAGGAACACCCCGAACTCAAAACCATCATCAAAAAATTCATTCAAAACTCAAGCTTATGAACCGCATTAAATTTTTTCTCGGTCTGCTTTGTTCTTATGCAGCCTACTATACTGTGCTCATCCTTTGCGACCGGCGATGCCAACGTTGTTCACCGGAAAAAATTAGTGAAAAAAAAGTAATGTCAGCGCCGCAACCCCGAATTGCTGCTGAAGGCAAAAAGACAACCAATTCAATACTGGTCCATGAAACCGTACAACGGTCATTGTTCGCTTATGATAACAGTGATCATAAAAACGTTGTACATGTTCGCTTTGATGCGCAGACGGTTGATCTGCTGGCTAAATTCAAAATGGCGACGGGCGTTGACATGACCAAATTCGTTGCCTTTGCGGTTAAATACCTTTTTGAGACCAACCCGGAACTCAAAGCCACCATTAAACAATATTTACAAAACACAGAATTATGACCTGGATAAAATTTACCCTATGGCTGCTTGCTATCTATAGCATTTATTACTCGGCCCTGTTAACCTGGGATTTCTTACGCGGCAAACGCGGCATTACCACCAACGGCCAGCATGAATTGACCTTTGTAGAGCATATTGAGCCGGTACAATCCCATGCCGACCTGGTTGACCACCATGACCAGGGTTCATCGGTCGTGCATTCGGGCGGTGTTCGCCTGAAAGAACTTTTTAACCTCTGCCGCGAAGAATCGGTGGAGTACATCAAAGCCGTTAGTTTTTAAAAAATGAAGTATTTACTGTCCGCTGCCGCTTGCCTCATAGCGGCAACCGCATCTGCACAACCGGGGATCAGTGAAATGCAGCAGGCTCAGCAAGACCTTTCTTCCACATTCTTTTCGGCATTTGACTGCTGCATGGTGCTGGCGTTTATTTTCGGCGCATTTGGCGGTTTACGAATTTACCATAACTGGCAAATGGGAAAGGATCGCATGGACGCCGCTGTTGCCGCCTGGTTTTTCGCTGCTTTTTTCATGATCCTTTCGGGTCCGTTTCTAAGGGCATTATTCGGTATCTGAATGCCTGTTAACCCCTATTGCTTCCTTTCCTCGAAGTACTAAAAGATGCCTGTCTTACCATCTTCTTACTAATGTGCCGTCTTTCGGCGCATTTACAATCGCTAATTCCCATTGGGTGAATTAAACGGGACGTTGTTCGTGATCTGAACGCCCCGCAACCATAACAGCCGCCTCCCGGCCGGCTTTAAAAGATCTCCGTCTTTATTTTTTTCTCCAATTTAATGTTTACAAAAGCAAAAAAATTATGGGCTTCAGCCTTGTTGCTGGCCCTGTCTGTCCCTGTATTCGCCCAAAACGGCGTTAACGGCCTGACCACAGCAACCTCCACCCTGAAAACCTATGTTGACCCGGTAACCAATATCACTTTGGTGATCGGCGGCATCGTGGGTATCGTTGGTGCCATCCGCGTCTATTCAAAATGGAACAGTGGTGACCAGGATATCAATAAGGAATTAATGGGTTGGGGTGGATCATGTGTCTTTCTCGTTGTTTCCGCGCTGGTGATCAAAGCTTTCTTCGGCTTATAATGGCCAGGAAGTATCCTGTTTATAAGGGGCTGCAAAGGCCCCTTATATTCAAAGGGTTTAAAGGCAAATTCATTTACTGGGGAATTGCCTCCCTTCTGACCGGACTTGTCTTTGGCGCTTTAACCATCTCCCTGGTCAATATGTGGCTCGGTGCGATGGTACTTATCGGCTTTACCGTTGGCGGTCTGCTCTTCACCGCAGGAAAGCAAAAAGGCGGCCTTCATTCCAAAAGCCGCACCACCAACATTTACATCCTTAATCATTATGGCCGTAAAAACCTTGTTTAACATCCCTTATGCGGGGGTGGATAAAGGGGATGATTTTGATCTGCTCATCGGCAACAATGGCGAATATTCGGTCGTCATAAAAATGGTCAACCCCGTTATCCGTTATGCTGCCTATCCGGCAGGTTATGATGAATTCCACCACCTTCTGATCAATATCGTTAAAATATTAGGCGACGGTTATCTCCTGCAAAAGCAGGATGTGATCAGCCGGGCTCCCTACAAAAGTCCCCCGGCAGGTGAATACCTGCAAACGCAATACAACGCCCACTTCAACGGCCGGGAATGCCTGCAGGTCAATACTTATTTAACGATAACGCGGCAGATCAAAAAGGGTGCTTTTTATGTTTATGACGCCCGCATCCTGCGGGATTTCAAACAGGCCGTTGGCAAGGTGCTGGATATCCTGCCCGCTCCGAAAGTGCTCAGTGAAGGCGAGCTAAACCAATTGGTGCTGCAAATGCTCAGCATGGATTTTGGCCGTCCCAATATCGTGCTGAATAACCTTGCGCCGTCCGATACGGAGATCAGGATCGGTGAAAAAGCGGTCCGTAGTATCAGCCTGGTCAATATTGACAGCATCGATCTGCCGCCAGATGTTGGCGCTTATATCGAGCTGAATGAAAAGGAAAGCATGCGCGGTTTCCCGGTGGATTTTCTCTCTTTTCTTTTTAAGGTTCCAGGTGTCGATGTGATCGTATTTAACCAGCTCATTGAAATTCCCGGCCAGGTAGCGACCCTGCGGAAGCTGGAACAAAAGAAGAAGCGACATGCCGGTATTCCCGACCCCGCCAACCAATTATGCGTGGAGGATATCGATCAGCTCTTAAATGATGTGGCCCGTGAAAACCAGATGCTGGTCACCTGTCACTTTAATATTTTGGTGGCAGCGCCAATTGCGGCCATTCAGAAAGCAGTCAATTTTATTGAAAGCTCCTTGTTTCAACTGGGTATCATCCCAAGCCGGAACGCCTATAACCAGCTGGAACTTTACCGGTCCGCCTTGCCGGGCAACGGCGTGGAACTGAAGGATTACGATTGGTTTTTGACCACCTGTGACGCCGCCGTGTGCTTTTTCTTTAAAGAGTCGCTGCCTAAAGATGAGCCATCCGATTTCCTGCTCAGGTTTACTGACCGCCAGGGCATCCCTGTTGGTATCGACCCGGCTGATCTTCCCATGCGTACCGGCAGGATCAATAACCGCAACAAGTTTGTTTTAGGGCCGAGCGGTTCGGGTAAAAGCTTCTTTATGAATGCCCTGATCGAGCAATATATGCTCTACAACATGGATATGGTGATCGTTGATACCGGCCATTCATATTCAGGCTTGTGTTCCTACTACCGTGGTAAATACATCACTTATACCGATAAAGACCCAATCACCATGAACCCTTTCCGGATCACGGAAGCGGAATACAATATTGAAAAAAAGGATTTTCTCTGTACGCTGATCGGTGTAACCTGGAAGGGTGCCGAAGGTTCCTTTAGTCCTTTGGAGCGCGATGTGGTCGCCAATGTGATCTCGGCTTATTACAGCCAATTCTTTGCAGATGGCGGTGAATTAAACTTTAACACCTTTTACGAGTTCGCCCTGGAAAAAATACCGGAGATCAAATCGGAAGAGAAGATCGTCTTTGATTTTGATGAGTTCCGGTATGTACTTAAAAAGTTTTACAAAGGCGGGGAATTTGCCAGGATACTGAACGAGGATACCGATAAATCCCTGTTCACCGAGCGCTTCATAGTCTACGAAATTGATTCCATAAAGGAGAACAAAACTTTGTTCCCGCTCGTGACGCTCACGATCATGGATGTGTTCATCCAGAAGATGCGCTACCGTTCAGACAGGCGAAAGGCCCTGGTAGTGGAGGAAGCATGGAAGGCCATTGCGAGCCCACTGATGGCGGGTTACCTGCTTTATTTATACAAGACCGTCAGGAAGTTTTGGGGCGAGGCCATCGTGGTTACCCAGGAGCTGGGCGATATTTTGGGGAATGCTGTCGTGAAGGATAGTATTGTCAATAACTCGGATACCATTTGCCTGCTGGACCAAACCAAGTTCAAAGATAATTATAACGAGATCGCCGCCCTTTTATCCATCAATGAAACGGAACGCCGGAAGATATTTACAATCAATCAGCTGGATAACACAGAGAACCGTGGCCGTTTTAAAGAAGTGTATATCCGGCGCGGGGCGGTCGGCGAGGTGTACGGCGTGGAAGTATCACTTCAACAGTATTTAACCTATACAACAGAAAAGCCGGAAAAAACAGCGGTCGAAAGTTATACCAGCCGCTATGGCTCTTATCCTGAAGGCCTTGAAGCCTTTGTACGGGATTTTAAAGAAAGCGGCAAATCCTTGCCTGCCTTCATTTCACAGGTTAATCAAAAACAGATCGCATGAAATCACAAATCATTAAATGGCCGCTGATCATATTGCTGGTTACGGCCCTGAACAGCGCCTTTGCACAGGAGTTAGTAGTAGACCCCGCGGTTGCTGCCGCGATTGCCGTAAATGCAGGTGTGATCAACGGCCAGCTCAACACGACCAATAATAAATTGGACCTGATCCAAAAAGGCCAGTTAGCCGTGAGCAGCCAGCTTGTTATTGTAAACAACCTGCAAAACAAGATCTATCAAGGTTTGAGCCAGGTCGCATCGGTCATTAATAACCTGGCTACCATAAAGGATATTGCGGATTGCGGGTCTGATATCATCAACGATGTGGAGGCCTCCGTCAACTTAGCCAAGTCAGACCCGGTTTTACTGCTGTTCGCAGAACAGGGGGCCAGGGATTTTGAAACACGCTCGGTCAAGCTCGCCGCCGATGTTAGCGCTTTTGTCCTCAAGGGCGGTAATAACCTCATGGATTCCGGCGAACGCGGCAAATTGCTTAACCATATCGCCAATGAAATGCGCATCCTTCGCGGTATTGCCTACGGGATGAACCGCTCCATGTACTGGGCCAAAATCAACGGCATATTTCGTTCGCTCAATCCCTGGGCGGAATGGCAGAACCAGGATGTAAAGATCGCCAATGATGTGCTCACCAATGCCAAATATCTGAAACAATGAGAACTGAAGTATTCATGGTCTGTCCGCCATGGGATCATTATAGGGCCTTTAAAAGATCTGCGATGTGGCTGATGGATAACATTCCGCGAAAAATGATGAACGCCAAAGTGGCCTTTGCCTTCATCGCAGACTGCCTGTTTAAAATGTCAGCTCCTGAACACGTCGTATTTATCTGGGTACCTAACAAATTTACGGAAGAGTGCAGGGACTATATGAAGCGACTGGAATACCAGTATCATCAATACTATGTCTGGATACGGCCGAAATGGAAATTGGGGACCACCAAACAGGTGGCCGAATACCTGATGGTATATTATAAAGGTAAAGAGCCGCCAAAAATTGAATTCGCAGACGCCTTTGCTCAACCATTTACCGGCAAGGTCAAAAGCAGGGACCAAAAACCGGATGAAGCCTACGCCATGATCGAGGCCCAGTTCCCATATGCCGATAAACTTCAGGTCTATGGTTTCACCCGCCGGCACGGCTGGGATGTATGCCATCGCAACCTTAAAAAATAATTTTATGAAAATACTATTCTTGACCCTGGCAGTTTCGGTTATGTTCACCGGGAGATTGCTGGCCCAGCAAAGTATTTTGGATATCCCGGCGCTCCATCAACTGGTGGATGAATCGGAATCCGAAAACAAGCTGCAGGTAAAGGCAAAAAACCAACAGGCACTGGCTACCGCTAACGAGCAGGCTAATCTCACGCTTCTTGAAAAGATGAAAGCGATGTACCGTACCTTGCAGCAACGCTATAACACCCTTGGAACGGCAATTGACCTGGCCGATATCGGGGTCTATGCGACCCCGATGGTGAGCCGGATCGTCAGTAACCAAACCCAGATCGTACAGCTGGTACAAAAGAACCCGGCCCTGATCGCCATCGGCTACCAGTCCGCGCTGCAATTTGCATCGCAGGCCAAAAGTCTGGTGGCCTATGTTACCGGCCTTTCCCTCTCGCTTGGCGATGTCAACCAAATGAAATCATCCGACCGGAAAATACTTTTTGATTACGTCATTTCTGAACTCAGCAAGATCCAGGACTTATCGGGCAACATGCTGAGCATGATGCAGTACTCCAGCCTGGCTTCACTCTTACGGGCGGCAAACCCGTTCCAGAATTTTATTGATGCCGATAAGTCTATCGGCAGGGATATTATCCAAAACGCTAAATACTTAAAATGAAATTCCTGATCATTATTATTTTGCTGATTGCTGGCTTTGGGGTTGCCAGCGCGCAGGAATACGTCATCGATTACCAGCACCTTGTTGTGGTAACTGAAAACGCTGCCGTCAGAAGTAGTGCTGAGGTAACCCACGACCAATATCTCGGCAAGATCAACAACAACATCAATAACCTGAACACCAATGTCGGTTCGGTGGTACTGGCACAAACCATGATCTACGAGGGGCTTTCCAACGTGAACTCCGCCTTAAAAGACGGGCTTGCCGTAAAGAACATGGCGGTGATCATTGCAGATATGACCGGTTATATCAGGCAGGCGCTGGATATGGCTAAAAGTGAGCCTTATCTGCTTGTTTTTGCCGAAAACATATCCGCTGAAATGCAAAAAAGATCGCTTGCCCTTGTTACCGATGTTTCGGGTTATATTCTGAAAGAGGGGGATAATGTACTGGCTGATTACAATTCCCGCGACCAGCTTTTACGCAAGGTGGTTACCCAACTGCAAATACTGGACGGCTTGGCCTATGGTGCCTGGAAAGCTATGTATTGGGCGAAGGAACGTGGTGTGATCGCATCCCTGAATCCTTTTGCCACCTATATCAGCCAGGACAGCCGCATTGTCAGCAAGATCATTCAAAACGCTAAATATTTACGCCAATGAGAATCATTGGCCAAACCATGATGACCGCTTACAATTAAATTCTTAATCATGAAAAAATTCTTAATTCCACTGCCATTTATATGGCTGGCGCTGATCCATCATTGTTTTGGCCAGGCCTTAGCTCAGGATCAAAGTGTTCGCTACCAGCAGGAACGTATGGTTTACCTGCAATGGGATCAAAATAAGTTTACCCCAAAAGCCGGTTTCTTGAGCCTAAATCCCTATTACTGGCTTACCTGGGGACTGTTTCATCCCAATTATCATAAGACCGACCTGCGGCCGCTCAGCGCGACAGGCCCGCAAACGCAGCGACTGGCTTTGGTCGCGGGGATGAACACCAAGGATAACAAATACAAGCTTCAATCAGATACGGTACGCAACACGGCCTTATCAGAGATCGCCAATCAATCCGGTTTGACCTCCGATGCTGACCCTTTATGGCAGCTTTATTACAGTAACGAACTAAAACCCGTGCTGAATAATTCAGCCGCAACCATCCTGACCGGGCTTTCGCCGCAGGTTAGCGCCAAACTGGTTTCCGAGGGTCTGTACAACTGGTATAAGAACGAACTCGATATGCTCAAAGAACGGGTTCAGGCCGCCCATACAACCACCATGGATCGCGGTGCGCGGATCATGGCCTACCACCGCTACCTGATGGAATACCGCAGGCTGGCCGGGGTTTGGGCAATACGAACCTCATCGGCGCAAGCCGCCTTAAATATGACCGCTCAACAGCAAAGGTTGCAAAGCAACCAGGTTTCGGTCAGCAGCTGGACGCCGCAGACAGACATCCGGATCGCTAACCAAGTTTTACAGCACCTCCAATGAAGAAGAAATTAACCATATTAATATTGCTGTTTTTCAGTGTTACAGCTATATATGCCCAAACAGCCACGAATACGGATAATACCAAGACCTTGCAATTTTTGCAGGGCGACGGTGTTTACGAAGCCGGTGTGATGGTATTCTTAAAGGGATTGAAAGATTCCGTATGGACGCATTTTGACCTGTTTATTACCGATGCCAAGGCGCTGGCCGCAATCTTTATGATCATATTTTTTGCTATTAAATCCTACGAAATGATGGTCGGTGATAAACAACTGGAGGACATGCCTTTGTTAAGACCTTTCGGTTTGGCGATGGTCATATTATGGTGGGGCGTGTTCGTCAAAATGATCGCTTTTCCCACGGATATCATTACTAACCAAACTGAGCAAATGTTTGACAGCGAACAGGCAACGGTAGACAACCTCCGCCTAAACCGCTCCAGTTTGATGCTTGCAGTAGCCAATTCCCTATACACTTATCAGGCACAAACTGAAGTCGCTGAAAAGGAAAGTGATACCTGGTACGGCCACGCCTGGGATTCGGTCACCAGTACGGTAAAGCAGGGTATTTCCACAGTGGTGGCCCCTTTGCTGGAATTAAAGAACAGGCTGACGGTTAGTTTGCAATTGCTGTTTACCCAACTGTTGGAGCTGTTAGGGATTTGGGTACTGAGGCTGGCGGTTTACATCATCTTTATGATACAGATTATTTATTCTACCATACTCATCATTCTCGGCCCGTTTGCCGTTGCTGTCAGTATCCTGCCGGCATTCCGGGATAGCTTCAGCACCTGGATAGCCCGCTTTGTTTCGGTTAACCTGTACAGCGGCATCGCCTACCTGATCATGTACCTCTGCGGGCTGATGCAGGAATATGCGCTGACTTCCGAGATAAGCAAATACAAGGAACTCGTAGGAGAGAACGGGCTGAGCGCCAACCTGGAGAAAATGGCCTGGTTCGCCGGTAACGGTATTCTTTCCTTCGGCACCGTCATCATCGTTTTCCTGATCGGGGCAATCTGTATGTTTACCGTGCCCAGCATATCTACTTGGATCATTTCCACTTCAGGTATCAGCTCGGCGACCTCTACTTTTGGCCGGAGCGCCGGCACAGTGGCCAGCATGGCCAGGAAAGCTACTGGCAGCTTCTTTTAATTTTCTTTACTTCTTTCTTTCTCCTTTTTGATTTCAGGGCTGACCCAAGTATGGGCCAGCCCTTTTTATTAAAACTAAATTCTTATGATCATTAAAAATATTGAGGCCAAGGTCCGGCTGGCAACTTTTGTGGCGCTGGGTAGCCTGTTCACTTCCTTGCTTATCGTGGGTATGAATTGCTTATATGCCTACAAGCTGGTGTCCAACGCGCAGAAAAGCATATATATACTGGATAATAACATCCCCTTACAGGCAAAACAAACCGATGTTCAGATGAACCGGCCAGCCGAATATAAAGCCGATGTTGAGCTGTTCCACTCCTTGTTTTTTTCGTTAACGCCCGACGATAATTACATGGAATACCAAATGAAAAAGGCCATGTACCTCGTTGACGAATCGGGTATGCAGCAGTACAATAATCTTAAAGAGAATGGTTTTTTTAATTCCATTCTTTCATCCAGTTCGGTGCTGACGCTGCAAACTGATTCCATTTCACTGGATGTGCCTAAACATTATTTCCGGTATTACGGCAAGCTGAAAATCGACCGGCGCAGCTCAACTGTGATCCGCTCACTGATCACAGAGGGTTACCTGAAGGACATACCGCGAAGTGACAATAACCCGCACGGCGCGCTCATTACCAACTGGAAAACACTCGAAAATAAAGACCTCAAAGATGTGGAGAAAAATACATTCTAACCGCGATCCCAGGGATACGCTGTATAGCGAGATGCGCAAAGAGTTTGGGGCATATTTTACCCTGGCCGGAAATTCGGTTGGCGGTCTGGTCAGGTCCTACCCCAGGTTCTTTTTCGGATGTATGGTTTTACTAATGGCCATTTCAATGGTATTATCATTTACGGTTTTTCATCATCCTGATAAAGCCAAGGTAACCGCCGTCAGGAACCCAAATCCGGTTTCCAATGGTTTTAACCAAATCCTTGAGGCTACCGGAAACATCCGGGAAACCCTGCACCTCAAAAACTTAGTTGATAGTCTGTCGGCCAAAAAACAATTGAGCGGTACGGACAGCCTCTTATTGGATAGCGCGCTGGAGCGCCTTTCCAGGATTCACCAATCACTCAAATAAAATTATGAAAATTGATTTCAAACAGCCCAAATACGTGCTGCCGGTCATTTTGCTGCCTTTTTTGTGCCTGTTTTTTTATGTCTGGCAAAGCGGTTTTTCCAAACGCAAACAGGCTGTAGCGGTAAATGATGGGCTGAAAGGCACTGTGGGTCAGGTTTCAGCGGATGTCCGCAAGAAGGAACTGGCCGATAAACTGGATGCTTACCGCAATGCCTACAAAGAGGCTGACGGCCTCACGGCGGTGAACAAAATACCCGGTGATAGTTCGGTAACCCAGCTTTACCATAATAACTATTCGGACTTGCAAAAAAGAAAGCTGGATTCCATTCAGCACGCGATGCAGCTAAAGTTTGGCTCGGGTAAGCGCAGGGTTTCGGATGGTTTAGGCCATGACCGCCAGGTAGCTCAGGCCGTAGAGGAAATGAGCCACCGCCAGGGGAATGTCTCGCGGCCTCCCGTGAAAACGCCTACCGAAAAAGACCCCATGGATGTTTTTAAACAACAGATGGCCATCATGGACAGCATCAACAAGGCGAATGATCCCGCCTACAAGGAAGAACTGCGAAAGAAACAGCTGGCAGAAAAAGCCGCCCGCCTGAAAGAAAGCGAAGTAAAATTAACGGTTGAAAAAGCCGGGACGCTATCAGGAGACTTTAATACTGTGATGCCCGAAAAAAAGGCGGCGTTTATCAGCGCGGTGATCGACGAAAATATAACCGGTTATGCTGGTTCCCGGCTCCGTATCAAATTACTGGAAGATATTAAGGCCGGCCATCATTTGGTTAAAAAAGGGACCTACCTTTTTGCACGGATCTCCGGTTTTTCGGAGCAGCGGGTTACGCTCACGGTAACTTCTATTTTATATGATGGCCAGATCCTACCAGTAAAACTCGATATCTACGATATGGACGGAATGCCCGGCCTGTATGTGCCCTCATCCGCATTTCGCGATTTCACCAAGGAACTCGGCAACAACTCTATCCAGGGGGTGACCATCGATGGCAGCTCGGGCAACAACCAGTTCATCATGAGTTCCCTGGACAAAATGTTCCAATCCACCTCATCTGCCATCGCAGGGCTGATCCGGAAGAATAAAGCAAAGCTAAAATATAACTCCTACCTCTATTTGATCGACGCCGACGCCTTGCAAAATGAGCAAAAAAGCGAGAGCCTTCAGGGCAGCGATAACGAACAATAAACTCTAAAAAAATCCAATTACATGAAAAAGTTATTATTCCTACTGTCGGTGCTGATCGCGCCAACCTTATACGCGCAGGATAAATTACCGGTGGTTTACCTGCCGGAAAGCCTGACCATTCATTTCATTTCCCCGGAACCCATCCAATACGTGGATATTTCTACCAAAGAGGTGATCGGCGACATCCCGCTTAAGAATGTGCTCCGGCTGAAATTACGGGATTCGCTTAAAACCTTTCCTGGTGCCGTGGTTACCGTTGCCGGTGAAAAATTCATAGCTCAATATCGCCTGCTGCCTGGATACCCAGGTGTTCCTACTGAAGTAAACATAATGCCGGTAGACACGAAACCGCTTGATATTTCGGGTATCGGCCTTTCGCAAAACCAGTTAAGGGCACTATCACTGAACCTGGTAGCCAAACGCCCTGATAAACGCATCGAAACCGCAAAGGCCTTTGATATTAAAGGACGTTTAAACCATATTTACACGCTTGGCGATTATATCTTTCTGGATATTTCCTATCAGAATAAAACCAACCTGAAATATGACATCGCCGATCTGCGGTTTAAGGTGGACGATAAAAAGGTAACCAAGGCGGCAAATAACCAATCCGTGGAAGTTAAGCCGGAATTCGTGCTGTTTGACCAGTCCTCATTTTCAAAAAGCTACCGGAACATTTTTGTCTTTAGAAAAATGACCTTTCCCGGCAATAAAGTGTTCCATGCCGAGCTCAGCGAAAAACAGTTGTCCGGCCGAATCCTGACCCTCTCCATCACCTACCAGGATCTGCTGGATGCAGATACACTGACCAATTAACGCAACACATTTTTTATGACAGATTCCACAGCTTACGATTATGTCAAGCTCGTGCTGGAAGAGGAATTTTTAAAGGTCTACCTGCGTTTCTCCAACCATGGAATTCTCCATTATGAGCTTACTAATATCCTCGAAATATGCGCCCCGCTTGTAAAGGGGCTGGACGAGGACGACCGCTTTCTCAGATATGAAGTGATCGGAACCATAGCAAATTATTTACAGGAGGTGTAAATGGCATTTAACCCGCAAAGGAAGATGGCAGATAACATTTCGGCTATCCGCATTGCGCTGGACTTTAACGGCCAGCCGCTAACTCCCGCCGACCTGGAAGCGCTTAAAAAATATGCCGGTTTTGGCGGCCTAAAAGCAGTGCTTTTCCCGCCAGGCGATCTCAGTGAATGGGACAAATTTGGGGCTTCTATGGCTGATAAAAAGCTTTACCCGCAAGTTATGGAACTGCATAGTCTGCTAAAGGATAAACTGGCCCCGACAGCCTATAAAGCTGCGGTTGATTCTCTGAAAAGCAGTTCTTCCACGGCTTATTATACCCCTGATTTTATCCCGGCCGCGATTTATTCGGCAATGTTGGAAAGCGGCATTATTCCAAGACGGCTATATGAACCAAGCGCCGGTGCGGGTATATTCATCGAAGAAGCAATTAAGGTTTTTGGTGAATTGGAACAGGTGAAGGCGGTAGAAAAGGATATTCTGACCGGCAAGGTGCTCACTGCGCTTTGTTCTGTTCACCCGGTACCGGTGGAGGTACAGGTTAAAAAACTGGAGGAAACTTCTTCTGCTGAAAAGGGCCAGTCCGATGTGGTTATCAGCAATATCCCCTTTGGTAAAATCGCAGTGCATGATCCGGCCTACAATAAAAGCGGTATCTCCTCTAAAGTTCATACTTATTTCTTTGCTAAAGGCTTAGATAAAATAAAGGACGGCGGAATTTTAGCCTACATCGTTACCGAGGCATTTTTGAACAATCCGTCCAATGCTACCGCGCGTAAATACTTATTTACCTCCGCCGACCTGCTTTCCGTTTCGGTATTACCAGCGAACCTCATGCGGGAAAATGCCAATGTAGAGGTGGGCATGCACCTGGTGCTCGTTCAGAAAAACGACACCAAGGAAACCCTATCGCTGGCTGAAAGCCAGTTGATCGATACGGTGGAACGGGAGAACGCCGTAGGTAAATATTATTTGAATGCCTGGCTGGCAGACAGGAATGAACTGGTTTATGCCGATGAGATCATCGAGGGAACCAATGCCAGGGGAAAAGCTTCTCGGGTGGCCTGGCAAAACGGGAACGTTGAAGATATCGGGCCACTACTGAAAGACCAACTGAAATCAGGACTTTCTAACCTGGACCGTGCAAAATGGGAGGCTATTTCCTTTACACAAAAGGAAAGCCAGCTAAAGCAATTCACTTATTTGCCGGTACCAGACCCAGAAAAAAAGGATGAAAAACCAGCCGTTGGTTTCGGGCAATTGGGCCTTTTTGATGCGCCGGTGCAGGCTGACCAGGATAACAAGGTCCTGGCTTATTTGGACGATCTCGACCGCCAATTTATCCATGCCGATACCGTAAGGCTGATCAGTACCATTCGCACTACCAACAAGCCCGCCCATGATAGTATTGTTTTGGTGACGGCCCGTGCAAAAGCAAATAACAAATACCTCTATAAGCTATTTAGTAACCTTTCAGAAATTTCGTTTCCCGGCAAATGGGTGACGGGCCTTACCCTTGGACAAGAGTTGGATGCGCTTTCGGTAAAGCTAAAATCTTTTGGGCACGATTACCGATATGATGGGGATGCTTCATTAGAGCCGGCATTTAAGCTATTACCTGACCGGCCAAAGGCATTTACCGCGCTGAAACCTTTCTATGAAAAGGATACGCTGGTCATTTTCGGGGGAAAGGTTGGCCTGATCGGTGAGCCAGTAAAATCAGAGGCATCCTTTGAGGCTTTCGACCCGCAACCGGATTTGTCGTTTTATGAGGATTATATCACGCTGCGCGATATTTACCTGGAACTTTCAGCTTATGAAAATGAGCATACCATCCAGCACCCGGAACTGCGGAAGTCGTTAAACCATTATTACGAGTCCTTTTTGGGCAAGTACGAGGAGCTGAATAAAAACAGTAATCGCAACCGTATCCTCAACGATCCTGCTTTAGGATTTAAGATCATATCCTCGCTCGAAATCAAGGAACAAGATAAGTTCGTCCGGTCGGATATTTTTCATGGCCCGCTCTTTCAGCAAAAGGAAATGCTGAAAACGGACGACCCAGCCGAAGCGCTGGCCAGGTGCCTGAATGATACCGGACGTGTTGATCTCAGCATCATTTCGCAGGTTACCGGTTTAACGGAGGATGAGGCGATCCTGCAACTCGAAAAGCAGGTTTTACAAAACCCGCAAACACAGGCATGGGAAACCACAGACAATTACCTTTCGGGGAATGTCGTCGAAAAGCTAAACATCGCGCAAAAACTGGCCGAAGAGCAACCTCAAAATTTGCAGATCGCACGGAGCCTGGCTGCCATTCGCCGTGTCCAGCCCGAAAGGATTCCATTTGAAAGGCTGGATTTTAATCTTGGTGAACGCTGGGTGCCGGTTGCTTATTACGAGCGGTTCGCCACTGATCTTTTTAAGCTCGATACCAAAGTTACCTACCTGCCATCGATGGATGATTACCGGATCTCCTATGGCAAAAAAGGCAACACCGTAACCAACGAGGAATTTTCGGTAAGCCCGAAAGAAAGCCCAAAAGTTACGGGCCGGACCTTACTGGAATATGCGCTGCTCAATACCAGCCCGCATTTTACCTACCATGTTACCCAATATGGCGAGGAAGTGAGGGTGCCGGATACTGAGGCGATCCAAAACGCGCACCGTAAGATCGATAATATTCGAGCGCGTTATTTGCTATGGTTGCTGGAATTGCCGAACGAAGACAAGCAGTTTTTAGAAAAACTTTATAATGATACCTATAACTGCTATGCGCTACGTGAATATGACGGCAGCCACCTGACCTTTCCGGGGCTTGACCTGAAAGCACTTAAAATTCCATCGCTTTTCAGTTCGCAAACCAATGCCGCCTGGCGGCTGATACAAAACAATGGCGGGCTGATCGATCACGAGGTGGGTTTGGGCAAAACCCTAACCATGATCATTTCTGCCATGGAAATGAAACGGCTGGGCATCGTACACAAACCGATGATCCTCGCACTCAAAGCGAATGTGCAGCAGATCACAGATACGTTCAGGCTGGCTTACCCCAAAGCAAAATTACTGGCGCCGGGGGAAAATGATTTTGAACCGGCGAAGCGCAAGCGGATCTTTCACGAGATACAGAATAATAATTGGGATTGTATAATCCTGACGCATGACCAGTTTGGCAAAATACCGCAGGACCCCGAGATACAGCGGCAGATACTCTCACTGGAGCTGGATAATACCGAGCTGGATATGAAATCGGTGCAGGATGCCGGTGAGGATATCTCAAAAGAGATGCTGAAAGGATTGGAAATAAGAAAGGAAAACCTGGAAGCCAAGCTGAAGGATGTGATGGACAGAATTGCCCAGCGCAAGGATAGCGGTATCACTTTCCGGGATATGAACATTGATCATTTGTTTATCGATGAGTCCCATAAGTTCAAAAACCTGACGTTCACTACTCGCCATACGAAAGTTGCAGGTTTGGGTAACCTCGCCGGAAGCCAAAAGGCACTGAATATGCTTTTTGCGATCCGCACTTTGCAGGACAGGATGGACAGCGATTTATGCGCCACATTTTTATCTGGTACACCGATCTCCAACAGCCTGACTGAAATGTACCTGATATTTAAATACCTCCGGCCAAAGGAACTGGAAAGGCAGTGTATTTCCAATTTCGATGCCTGGGCAGCGGTTTACGCCCGTAAAACAGTTGATTTCGAGTTTACTGTAACCAACGAGATCAGGGCTAAGGAAAGGTTCCGCCATTTTATCAAAGTGCCGGAGCTGGCGTTGTTTTATAACCAGATCACAGATTACAAAACCGCAAAGCATATCAACCTTGACAAGCCTGAAATAGAAGAAACGCTGGTCAATATCAAACCTACGCCCGACCAGCAGGATTTTATCAAACGGCTCATGCAATTCGCCAAAACGGGCGATGCGACCATTATCGGCCGGGCACCGCTGACCAAGCAGGAGGATAAGGGAAGAATGCTCATCGCCACCAACTATGCCAAAAAAATGGCGGTGGATATGCGGTTGGTGAGCTCGGAAAAATATGGTGACAACCCTGGTAACAAAGTGAATGTCTGTGCAAGGAATGTTGCGGAAATTTATCATGAAAGCACACAACATAAGGGTACGCAGATCATCTTCAGCGATATTGGCACACCAAAGACCGATGAGTTCAATGTTTATGATGCCCTAAAAGAAAAGCTGGTCCGGGATTTTAATGTCCCATCGAACCAAATCACCTTTATTCACGATTGGGCAACCGACCGCCAGCGCAAGGAACTGTTCAAAAAAATGAATGCCGGTGAGATCAGGATTCTGATCGGCAGCACTGAAAAAGCTGGCACCGGCCTGAATGTCCAGGAGCGGATCGTTGCCATGCACCACCTGGATATTCCATGGAAACCGTCGGAGCTGGAGCAGCGTGACGGCCGTGGCGCAAGGCAAGGCAACTGGCTGGCCAAAATGTTTTATGGCAATAAGGTCCGCAATTTCATTTACGCGGTGGAACAGTCATTGGATAACTACAAATTCAACCTGTTAAAGAACAAGCAAATCTTTATCAGCCAGATGAAAAACAGCGAGCTTTCGGTACGTACTTTGGACGAGGGCGCGATGGATGAGCAAAGCGGTATGAGCTTTTCAGAATACATCGCCATTTTATCCGGTGATACTTCCTTACTGGAAAAAACGCGTCTGGAAAAAAAGATCGCCGAACTGGAAGGCTATAAGGGTGCGCACTTTAAGGAAGTTTCGCGTAGCCGCTACCTCCTGGAAGATTTGGAAAAGAAAAGCCAAAGTACGCGTACCACGCTTGGCTTGGTCCACATTGATGAAAAGGCCTATAAGCAGGCATTAAAGTTTGATGAAGAGGGAACCAAGTTAAACCCGATCCAGCTGAAGGATCTAACGCAGGCCGATGCGGCCGCTATAGGTAAATACCTGATCGAAATGTACAAAAGCTGGCAGCCTACTGAGATAGGTAAATCAGAATTGCATTTGGGCCAGCTATACGGTTTTGATCTGTTTATCCGCCGAAAAGTACAGACTGTGGAGACGGAGTTTTCAAGCCGCCTGGAACAGGTTACCTCGCTTTATGCCGAAAGCCGCACGACAGGTATTAAATACCTCCAAAACGGCGGGGCACCGAATATTGATAATCCCAAGCTGGCGGCCCGTTATTTTTTGGATGCCATTCACCGGGTGGTGGGTATGGCAGAACGGTATGAAAAGGAGTTAGCCGAGATCGATACCCAAATCCCCGAAGTTCAGGAACTTACTCAAAGACCTTTTGAACAAGAGTATGAATTGGCCTCTTTGAAAAGAGAGCGGGATTTGCTTGATCAGAAGATCAGCCAAAAAATCGCTGAAAACGAAAAGACGGCGCAGGCAGAGAAATTGTTCAAAGACGAAACCCCGAAAGAGGACGAACCTGAATTGGAAGTTGTGCCTGCTGTGATCAAACGCCGCTAATTTCTTCAAGCCACCCGAAGCATCCGGTGGCTTTTTTATTTCAATACGTTTATTATGGAAGAAACCAGAGAGCAACAAAAGCTTCACGGCTTCTTGCAATGCCTCATATACCTTTCCATCGGTTTAGAAGCGGCCATATTTATTTACCACGATGCCCCTTTCTGGGGCATTTTTTTTACCCCGCTTGACCGGATCGGCCGGTTAATTATTTATTCCAGCCTGGTCTACAGCAAGCTTGCAACGTTTGGCCTAATCTGCCTGGTAAGTATCGGTACGCTGGCAAAAAAGAAAACAGACCTCGACCCTAAAAAACATATCGTCTACCCGCTTGCACTCGGTCTGTTATTATTTTTTGGCTGCCTTGTTTTTGCGGGTCGTGCCTCCCCGATGGCATTTGCCTATACGAGCTGGTATAGCCTGCTTTACATGGCCTGCTCCTTTACAGGGGCTATCCTGGTGAGTCTGTCTATGGACAATATCTCCAAGTTTATCCGATCCGGCCTTGGTAAGGATAAATGGAATACGGAAGCGGAAAGCTTTATGCAGCCGGTTAAAAAACTGGAAACGCCTTACTCGGTGAACATCCCGATGCTCTTTTATTATAAGGGCAAGGTCTGGAATGGCTGGGTCAATATCTGCAATGTTTTCCGGGGCACAATGGTGATAGGTACACCGGGTAGTGGCAAGAGCTTTTCAGTCGTCAATCCATTTATCCGGCAATTAATTGCCAAGGGATTTGCGGTTTGCCTTTATGATTTCAAGTTTCCAGATCTCGGCCAAATCGCTTATTACCATTATTTGCTGGCCAAGCAAAACGGCAAACTAAAAGGCTTCGCTTTTCATGTCATCAACCTGAATGATATCGAGAAGAGCCGCCGTATTAACCCCTGGAGAGCGGACTATATCAAATCGCTGGCCGATGCGGCTGAAACGGCAGAAGCATTGGTGGAGGCTTTGAAAAAAGGTGACAGATCAGGAGGCAGCGACCAGTTCTTTACGCAGTCTGCCATTAACTTCCTGGCATCGTGTGTTTATTTCATGAGCAAGTATAAAGGTGGTATTTATTCCAGTTTTCCGCATGTTCTTGCACTGCTGAACCATTCCTACGAGGATATTTTTAACGCGCTCACCTCTGAACCCGAACTGCGGTCCTTATTGTCGCCGTTCATGACGGCTTACAATGCGAAAGCAACCGACCAGTTAGAGGGGCAGATCGGTACCTTAAAGATATTTATCAGCCGTTTGGCCACTAAGGAAACTTATTGGGTTTTCTCGGGTAATGATTTCGACCTGAAAATCTCTGATAGGGAAAACCCCGGCATGCTGGTATTGGCAAATGATCCTAATACGCAAAACATCAATTCGGCCTGCTATTCCATTATCATTAACCGGCTGACCAAGCTCATCAATACCAAAGGCAATTTGCCATCGGCGCTAATCGTGGATGAGGTGCCCACTTTATTCGTTCACCGGGTGGAAAACCTGATAGCAACTGCCAGGTCCAATAAGGTGGCGGTGCTCATGGGCCTTCAGGAATTGCCGCAATTTAACCAGCAATACGGTAAGGATACGGCTGCGACCATCACCGCCGTAGTGGGTAATGTATTATCCGGCTCGGTCAGGAACAAGGAAACTTTGGAATGGCTCGAAAGGCTGTTTGGCAAATCCAAGCAGATTGGCGAGGGGTTATCCATTGACCGCAATAAAACCTCCACCTCACTCAATGAAAAACTGGAGGTACTGATACCGGCCGGCAAAATTGCTTCGCTGAACTCAGGCGAATTGGTTGGTGTCATCGCCGCAGATGCCCAGGAAAAGTTCACCGGACAGTTTGATACTTCTGCCATCAATTGCCGGATAAACCTGGATATGGAGGCGATCAAACATGAGGAAAAAGGCTATAAGCCGCTGCCGGTATATTATGATTTTGGCGGCAAACAGGAAGATAGGCTCCGGCAGAACTTTAACCTCATCAGCCAGCAGATACAGGAAATGGTAATATCCTTTAAACCGCAAACCGCCGCCACACCCGCTAAAGCAACGATGAAGAAATGAACGAAGATCCAAACGAGGTGCAGCTGCCCGCCTATGTGCTGGTACATCCCGAGCTGACAAACGACCCTGCAAACAAACAAGGCGAGATCGGTTTTATAACCGCCGCCATTTTGAATACGGATGAATTTTATATCGGCTTCGAAGATAAGGAAGTCGGATTTTACGGAGCAGATGCTTTACTGATGCTAAATGAGTCTGAACTTATCTACGATTTTATCGACCAGAACTTTGGGAAGCTTTCTACCGGGGATTTTAAGGACCTTAAAAACATCGTTTTGCTGCAATTGCACGGTACTGAAAAACATACCCGCGCTGCGCTTGAACTGGTTCAGAAAAATACGAACATACGTGATGCCGCAACTATGGGCTTAGACAGCTTCCTCGGACTGAGCCAGCAAAAGGGGTTGAAAAGGTAAACCCCGTTTATCTTCCAATTATAAAGCATAATGATCAAAGCGGAAGAAACCACCGGCTTAATGGTCATGGTGAGTCCGGTTCTCTGGACTTCTGACTATGCCGGTAAGCTCGGGCTCATAGCATTTGCCGACTACAGCCGGGATGAAATTTGGGTAGGTTTTGAGGATGAGGAAGAACTCTGTTTTAGTTCAAAAACCTTGTTCGTCCTCAAACCGCCAGAGGAATTGAAAGCATTGGCCGAAAATAGAAATCAGGCCTTATGGCAACCCGTACCTCAAAATCTGCAGGCCATCGCCTGGTTGCAAAATACCGGGTCAGCAAAACAGCTAAAGAAAGCCTTTGAGCTATTACAAGATGATCCCGAACTGCACCGCTGGGCCACCGTCCGGCTGAATGAAGCCGTAGACCTTGACCCGGCGCGAAAAATAGGCAGGTAAAATCTTAAACAAAAAATATCATGGACAACAAAAATTTAACCGGAACCATCGTTTTGGTTCAGCCGGATATGGAGAACGGCACCGATGAGAAACGGGGGCAAATAGGCGTTCTGACGCTGCCCTTTTCAAGAAATGAAAACTATGTGCGCTTCCCCGAAGGAAACGAAGCATTTTATCCCGCCCACCAGGTTTTAATGCTAAAGGATAAACAAGAGGTAATTAATGACCTGACCAATAATGGCTCTTCGATGTCCGTTGATGATTTCAAGGCAATGTACAAGATCATGCTCTTACAGGACAGGGGTACAAGCCAATCCCTGTATTCCGCGATGGCTATTGCCAAAGATCATCCTGGGGTTCAGGAACGGGTATTGGAACCAATCAGCCCGGCACAAAAAATGGAGCTGGTTCAATCCTACGGCCGGTGAACTGGCTGATCAGCGTTTGCCTGGTCTGCCTCCCGCTGAAAAACCTGAAGATCAACAGTGATTACGGTTACCGTATCCACCCGGTCACGGGCAAATACGCCATGCATGAAGGCCTTGATTTTAGGGCGCGTTCGGACACGGTATTTGCAATTCTAAACGGTGTGGTCAGATCCGCCGGGTACGATGACCGGTTAGGCATCAATATCTGTCTTTCACATGGCGAGGTTGAATCTGTTTACGGCCACCTCAGCAAAATTCTGGTAGGTGTGCAAGACAGCGTAACCGCTGGCGAAGCCATTGGCATCACCGGCGCGACCGGCAGGGTAACTGGGGAGCACCTGCACTTCGGTATCCGTTACCGCCATCAATATATCAATCCAATTAAATTTTTATACCAACTGCTAATTAAAAACGAAAATGAGCAAAAACTTCAAAGCACTTCCCGCACAGCTTTCAGATAAGCTGGCAGCGGAGATCAGGGAGGGTAACTCCTTATTTCAAAAACCTGTAAAAGACAACGGCCAGCCAGCCTTTGTTAAACCGATCAACCCCACCACAGGCAAAAGCTACAGTGCCATGAACGCGCTGATCCTTGGGATGCAGCGCCATGACGATCCGCGCTGGATGTCGGCCGATGCCGCCCGCTATGCCGGCAACTGGGTTAAGAAGGACGAAAAGGGCACTATGATCGAGTTTCCCAAAACCAGCGATATCCAGGCGATCCGCACCGCTGACGGCCAGCGCATCAAGGATGGAGCCGGCGTCACACAAACCAAAACGGTGGAGTTTGAAAAGCCGCAACGCAGCCAGGCCTTTTTGTTTAATGCCGAACAGCTGAAGGATATTATGCCACTGGATGAATTTCTTGCCAAACAGAACGAGGGCCAAACCTTATCGCCAATAGAGCGGGCGGCTAAACTTATCGAGGACAGCAAAGCGGTCATTATCCATGGCGGCCAGGAAGCTTATTATGACAAACACCGGGACGCGATCTTCCTGCCGGAAATGGAATCCTTTGAAAATGAAACCAAATACTACCAGGCAGCCATCCACCAGCTGGCCCACTGGTCAGGCCATGAAAGCCGCCTGAAACGGCCGATGGAGGGCAAGTTCGGATCTCTGGATTATTCCCGCGAGGAAATGCGCGCTGCCGTGGCAGCTATCCTGATCGGTGGTGATGTGAAGATCGGCCATAATTTCGGGCAGCATGCTGCCTATATGAGCAATTTCGTCAAAATATTAAAAGACGAGCCCTTTGAGATCACCAAGGTTTCCAGGGATGCCCAAAAGATCGCCAACCTGTTATTGGGCAATAACCAGAAACGGGAGCAAAAGCAAGGTGCCGAACAGCAGGGTTTTAGGGTAGGCGATGAGATCGCCTATTTGGATACCACTTACAAGGTATTGGAAACAAAAAATAAAAGCGTTAAAGTCGAGGACGCTGACGGCAACCGCAAGGTATTGCAGCCCAATTACGGCCTTTACAAGTCCCTGCTCGAAGCCAAATATAATCCGCGTGAACAGGAGATTGGCGAGGAGCAGGAAAACGAGTTGGTAGAGGAACAGGAAAACACCCATAAAATAGGACGTTAAAATGAACCTGGTTAATTTCCATGAAGATGAGCTTCCGATCAAGGATATGGAAACCATCGGGCTGGCCGCAGGTGGGCAGCTCTTGTTAAATGTCGATGACCTAAACGCGCTGCTTTCAGGCCGCCGTACCGGTTTGTTGGAGTTACAAAACCTCGAAGCCGAAAACATCAAGATCAAGTCGCTTAATGCTAAAGTTTCACTGCAGCATACTGACGAGGGTAAAATGGACCTGCTGATCCACCCGATCTACCGTAAGGCCCAAAGACCTGAATTTCTGGACGAGAACGAGGCCGAAAAATTGCAGAAAGGCGAGGTGGCCAATCTCCTGAAGATCACCAAGGATAACCACGGCAATAAAACCGAAATGCTGATCGAATACGATGCGGAAACCAAGGAGTTTATCGTGTCCGATACGGAAAAGATCCTGGCACCGGATATGGTTAACAATGAATTTCTCACCGCCGCCCAAAAGGAAAATTACCGCAAAGGCCGGGAGGTTGAAATCGCCGATGGCACGAAGTTCAGCTACTCCGCTGTAGATCATCACGGTATCCGCGCCAATAAACTGGCGCTTGTCGCCTCGATCCTGATGGATGGAGGCTTGTCTTATGTACTCTACAAAGGCCTAAACGCCTTGTTTAATAAAAAGCGTGACGAAAAGGACGCTGCAAAATTGAGCCCCGGTTACCACCAGGCTTTGAAGGATGTCGAAAACCAGCGCGCCTTTATACCGGAGGTTGAATTTAACAGCCGCAGCCGGACTGCAGGGCGATGAATGAAGTATTAAAAAGGCTTGGCATTTCGCCGGAGATCCAGGCCTTTTTTGGTCTTTCGACTGAGCTGATCTTCAACTATGGCGATGATGTGGAGGAATTTGGCGAAGGGCTGCACCGGGTACCCACCACCCAAAACCTTTGGGTTGCAGGTGCTGAACTGGCAAACCATATCGTCATTACCTATTCCGCGATGGAAGCAATTGCCTTTATAAGTATCAACAGGCACCGCTACCCAAAATTAGAACAGCTGGCATTTGTCGCCATTGGCAATAAACTACAAGCAGAACAAGTCGCCTGGATCAGGAAAACCTATCCAGGGAGAAAGTTCACGCTGGTTTTCGGCTGTCAAATGATCGATCAAATAACCGCTATCAAGCTGGCCGCTGGAATTAAGAATTTTCCGATACAAGTGTATCTTGAAAATAACAAGGTTATCATCCGGCATCATACTGTACAGCGGGTTTTTGATGCTGACCGGCTAAGCCTGCATGCATTTCAGGAAGCCTTCGGACTGCGCCCGCGCTTAAGAACAGGCAAGCCGATACAGGCATTGACATTTTTAGACCAGCTTAAAAGTAATCTATAAAATAAATTTAAAATTATGGCAAATTGGTGTCACAATGGCGTTCGCTTTACAGGCGATCCGGAAAAGGTTGCCGCGGTAATGGCTTTTATGGAACATACGCGGAAGCAACAGGAAGAGCATCACAATTACGAATTGCCCGATTATATCGATGCAAAAAATAAGGGGATGGTTGAAATTTATGCCAAAGGGGATGAAGTCCATTTTAGGTCAGCCTGGGAACCAACCCTTAAAGCCCTATGCCAGATCGCAGATCACTATGGGGTCGGGTACATCAATAAATTTGAAGAACCAGGCATGTTTGTTTATGGTAAGGTTTATTACCATGGAGGGGAATTGAACGGGGTGCGCCTTACACATGCAGATCTGGCTAAGGTTAGCTATGATGAGGAACGCCGGGTTTTTAGCTATGAAGGAAACGAATTTGATGATGATTTTACCATAATCTACGGCATTTTTGAAAAGCAGATCGCCGATTTCGAGGCCGCACATCCCGAGATGGTTCCCGCAAAGTTAAATGCTCAAACAAATTCTAATGAACTCCCGGAAGAGGAACCCGAGCAACAAATTAAAAAGGGCTTTAAACGATAAGGCTCAAAGACCTAATTCACCATTTTGTTTACCATTACACTTTCTATTATGAGCGACACACAAGATATCCTTTTAAAGCCTGCCATGCGCTTTGCCTTTTTAAAGGCGTTACCGCTAATCCTGCTGGCCATCATTTTTTTATTGCTGGCCTGGTGGCTATCCCCATATTTTATCTTATTCAGCCTTGGCGTATGTGCGATGGCCTGGTACAGGTTGCTATTTATCCGAAGTTTTAAATACGAGATAACTGCGGATTATATTCTCCTGACCCAAGGTATTTTCTTTAAGCGGATCGACCAGGTAGAGATGTTTAGGGTCAAAGATTACATTATTACACAGTCGTTTGTACTTCAGACATGCAGGCTAATGTACCTGACTTTAAAAAGCACCGACCCGGAAAATCCAACAATACAATTTCGTGGAATACCAGAATCCAATCTCATTGAAACCATCAGGGAAAGGGTTTTAGCAGCCCGGAAAAACAACAATATTTACGAATTAAATTAAGATTTTGCTTGGATTGTACTAATTTAGTTAGTAATTTTAAATTCAATTAACCGTTATGAAAGCCATCGTTCGAAACATACTATTGGCCTGTGTAATTTCCATGTTCGCCTTTTTCGGTGCAGTGGCCCGGAAACATACAAAACAGGAGATGACCGCGGCACAGAAAGCGGAAGCCAGGAAGGAAACACTCACCTGTTTATCAGTAGCCTTTTTAGCCTGTGGCTTATGCGCATGGCGCTGCACAGTGCTCTATCGAAGGATAAATGTCGAACGTGAAAATCAGCGCAGGTTTAATGAATATTTGCGCAGTTCGGCCTTTAAGAGGCAATATCAGAGTTAAATTATTAATTTGCATTTATCGCGGGCGCTCGTCCGCAATTGTGATAAGGTTTAGGTAGAAAAGCCCCGAAGCGAAAGCCAGGGGCTTTTCGTTTTAAGGCTGCCTTAAGGGATTCCTACGTCCCAAAATTCAACAAACAAACCATTATGAAAATTTCAGAACAAACTCTGTTCGAGTCCACGGGGACTATAACGCCTGAAGAGCTGACAGCGCTATACGGTCCAATGCTCAAAGGTGATCTGGTATTAAAGCTGGCTGAACATAAAAATTTTAACGCGGCCCGTGAGCAATTCAATTCTTGGAATGAAGGATTAATAATTGAAACAGCAAACCTATTAGGTCAGGATTACCGCCACACAGAGCAGCTCTATAAAACAAAGGATAAATATTTGGCGGTAACATTCCTGAAAGCCCTCCTTAATGAATGGGAGGAAGACAGGCAGGAAAAAATAAGGTTCCGAATGGAAGATCCTATTCAGCAGCAGAAGGCCGCTGAATTGCTTAAAATCCGATTCGCTGGCAAACTGCCTCATATTGACCTTGCCGGAACTGACTTCACTGTCGATTGGCGTTTAAAGGAAATGCGGGAAACCGAGTTGCCCTGGAAAAATATCAGCTTTGACGATTTGGAAATGGATGACTATGGTGACAATTACCTATGTTTCTTTGATATGGAAACACATGAGCTTTACATGCCGCCCGGAAATTTATTGAAATTGCCAGATAATGTTGTGGTTTTAGAAATTCCGAACGAAGTCAAACTTGACCCAGTTGCGGTTGCTCGTCAATATGGATCAGACATAAACGAGTTACTGAAAGAACATCCCATTCAGGAAACCTTAAAAGCTAAACTTTGGCCGCTAAGCGAGTCGGGCCTGCCAGAAATTATTGAAAATAATATTCGTATGCAGGAACAGGCCGACGACAAACAACGCAAGCGCGGCCGGTAGGGAGTTTCTCGCTCCACCTGCTTTCTGATAAATACTACTGTCATTCTGCCGGTAGTTGGAAAGTAGCATTTCTAAATGCATTTCTCATGCCCAACGATAATCGTAATCAACTGGTTACCATTGCCGATCTGGAAGAATTTCAATCACAGATCATTGCATCCGTTAAAGAATTAATTAAACAAACCAGCGGGCCTAAAAAATGGCTAAAGTCATCTGAAGTTAGGAAATTGATCGGCATGTCTTCCGGAAAACTGCATGCAATAAGGGAGGCCGGTTTAATTGCATTTACCCGAATCGGTGGTAATATATATTATGATCCCGATGATGTCTATAAATTGTTTGAAGAAAACAAGGTTCAGAACAATGACTAAAGAAATTAATGGAAAAGGTTCCTCAGTTCCACCTACAAAAGAACATGTACTAATTTACTTTTCACAAAAAGATGCCCCGAAATCTGCTGCGGTCGATTTTTATGATTATTTCCACGCCAGAAATTGGAACAACGAACGAAATCGGAAAATGATAAATTGGAAATGCATGGCGTGGATATGGATATTAAACCTTACATAGTAAAAAGGTAGCTGCTCATATTTGTGAACAGCTACCATATTTGATAGTATTAACCCGAACCTCAACTGGCAATTTTTCTTAATTGACCATCCTCAGTAAACACTATTCCTCTTACCCGTGCCAGGGTCTTACTGATCTTACTTCTCTTCACTTTCGCATACCTCTGAGTCGTTCTTATAGTTTTATGACCCAGCATCTTGCTTACCTCTTCTAACGTAAACTCCATAATATTCAACATAATATCGGCAAATGTGTGCCTTGCTAAATGTGTATTTAACTCCCTGTTAATGCCACAAATGATCGCAAGTTCTTTTAAAAATCCATTGTACCGTTGATTTGAATTTACAGGAACAAGCTGCCCCATAGTCAGCCTGCAACTGTGGCTCTTATACTTATCAATAATTTCCTCAATAATAGGCAGAATGGGGACAGCCTCGCTAACGCCAGTTTTTCCCCGATCTTTCACAAGCCACCTTTCTCCCGATACACCAACCCTAATAATATTTTCTGGCGTCAGGCCATAAACATCCTGAAAGGCATAACCGGTAAAACATTGAAATATAAAGGCATCCCGAACTTCAGCCAGTCGCTGGATGGTAATTTCTTTAGTCCATATGGCTTCTACTTCAAAATATTCAAGTGGTGGTACATCAGTTTCATCGCCACCGCATTTGAATTTAATAATTGGATTTTTACCTATCCAGTTGCTGGTTTCTGCAAAGGTTAGTATCTCCTTTAAATTCTTGATCTGCTTCTTTGCCGCCGCTTCCCCAATTACCTTTTCTCTTTCTATAGTTAAATAGTTATAGAATTTTACGGCAAAGGAATATTCGACTGAGGACAGATCCATGTCCTTTAATTGAAATTGGTTAACTAAAAATTCTTCAATTTTTTTCCTTGTTGCATTCCACTGCTTTAACGTTTCAGGCGACCTGAGCTTCTTTTCAACCATCTTTTTAAAATTGGCGATGTGAAGCTCTGTAACTTGTAACAGGGAAGGGACAAGTTCAAACTCAGGTTTTGGTGTCTTTTTTGGCAATTTGGCTGGCAAGCCCTTGTAGACATTTTTCACCATTAACGGTGTGATGTTTTCGTACTGGTTTTGAAGGGTTTGAAAATGTCGTGTAAGATCTACGGTTACCTCGCTGATCTTAAGGTTTGTTTTCTTTTCGTTTGTGCCGCTACCTTTAGCTTTTTTGTTTTCAATGTCCCAGTTCTTCAGGTGGACTTTCATTCCAATACCCAGCTCTTCGGGCTCCTCACCCTCAATAGTGATTCTGCAAATAACAGGCGCTAACCCATTTGCGTCTGCTTTAGATTTACGATGCCAGAATAGCAACGTTAAATTTTGATGATTTTTCATTTTCAATGAACTTTGGTGAACAATCTGTTTAGCGGGATTCCGAAAACCTAATTGTTGCCCTAAACCATTGTCGTACAATATCATAAATGCCTCAATGGTGCCCCAAAGATAAACCGACTGGTGCCCAATCGAAATAGGGCACCATTTGATTTGATCCGATTTGATTCAAAATGATTTGCTTATTTTTTGGCGAAATCGCCAAAAACGCTTGAAAAATGCGTTTTAAACAGAAAAGGCGCATTTTCATGCGCCTTTCTACTCTAAAAACAGATGAGAGCTTCTGGTTATTTTTGCTCTCCAGTGATCCCGCTGGGACTCGAACCCAGGACCCCAACATTAAAAGTGTTATGCTCTACCGGCTGAGCTACGGAATCAACTTTTACGTTTCCGTTAAAGTGGTGCAAATATAGAGTTTATTAATATTGCTTGCAAACCTATTTTAAATAAATTTTAAAGAGTAAAATAATGGCTTAATAACCAATAAACTACATTTTAAAAATGCCAATTTTACCGCCGTTTCCAGCTAAGAGAACAAGTTTTCCGTGCTTGGCTTTGCGACAAACATTATAGCTGGTGGCGTCTATTTTGGTCCAGGTTTTGCCGCCATCGGTGGTTAAATTACTTCCGGGTGTGCCTGTCGAGAGAAAAGTTTCGCCAGAAATATACTCTACGCATGATTGAAAACCCGCAGGACCTTGACTCGCAGACTTGATCAAATTGGAATGGGGGGCGATATATGATGCAACGGAATCTGTTTTTTTATCATCAGCATAATCTCCACCAACAAAAACTCGTAATGACCCATTAGATGATGACGCAAAAGAAAATGCGCCCTGGCTCGACTTTCCGGATATGATAGGCAAGGGCGAATAATCCCATAAATTATTGCCAGGTGAATATTCAAATAACCGGGTACGACTTCCGCCGGTTACGATAACCAATTTGTTTTTATCTACTCTTAAACAAGTACCACTGGCTGCAAAAGCTGCTTCGTCCCTCAATGCATTCGGGCATTTTCTGAATGTCTCCCATCTTTCTCCACCGTCTTTTGTTTGCAGCAATACAAATTTGCCGTCTATAGGGTCGCCAAGTGCGTATCCGTTTAGTCGGTCAGAGAAGTCCATGGCGTCAAGAAAAACTGCCGTATCTATGGTTTTGTAATTTACCTTCCAGTTTTGTCCGCCATCTGTTGTTTTCAATATTACTGCCGGCGTGCCCGAACTCATGATAATGGCTTCCCTGGACGAGAAGGCCTCGATATCCCTGAAATCAGATTTTTCAAAACCTTTCACCTGTTGCCAGTCCCAGGTTTTTCCGCCGTCTTTGGTTATCGCTATGGTTCCTTTGCTGCCGCTTATCCAGGCAACCTTATCGTCTACAACAGACAAGCCACGTATGCTGGCCTGGTTAGCTGACTGCAATACTTCGATGTGTTGTGCTTTCAGGCCCAAAGCGAAGACGGATAGAAATAATAATAGTAGTGATCGTTTCATTTTACACGTGTCCAGGTTTCGGAGCGACCGAAAAGTGATATACCAATATAGCCTCGTATTTTTAATGTATTACCCTCCAGGGTCATCTTGCAGCTGTAGGTTTTACCATTTTTAGGGTCATAAACAGTTCCACCCGAATATACATCATCGCCGTCAAAAGTAAAATCTTTTAATAGCTCAAGGCCAAGATCCGGGCGCGAGCGTAACGCTGGGTCAGGATTGTTTTTATCTGTTTTGGGCTTGCCGTTTTCATCGTTTGGAACTTTTATCCAGTCGAGTTTGCCAAAAAACCTATCACCGTGTTTATATATCAAAATATGGTCCTGGCCGTTTGGATTGGCCCATGCCCCCAAAATTGCATCGGCTTTTTGCGCCCGTGCGCTGAAGTTGAAAACGATCAAAAGCAATATTAACACAGCTTTTTTCTCTCGCATAGGTTAGTTAAAATTGATCATCCTAAGTTAACCTTTAGGGTTGTTTTTACAAAGCGGGCTAATTTTAATATTTATTTGAGCTATATGGCATAAACAATTATATTTGCAACCCCATGCCCGGATGGCGAAATTGGTAAACGTTGCGGTCTCAGAAGCCGTTGAGAATTGTCTCTTGAGAGTTCGAGTCTCTCTTCGGGCACATCCAGTAAGTTGAAAGTCTTAAGTCTTAAGTTCAGAGTCAATCAAAGACTTAGGACTTTGAACTTAAGACTTTGTACTATTAAAAAGGCCCGGGTGGCGAAATTGGTAGACGCACCACTTTGAGGGGGTGGCACTCGTAAGGGTGTGGCAGTTCGAATCTGCTCCCGGGCACCATATTCTGTTAACTTAAATACCCCTGATCTTATTTGATTCAATGTTGAGAATTGTCTCTTGAGAGTTCGAGTCTCTCTTTGGGCACATCCCTGGAAGCACTGTAGAGCAGTTTTTAGCTCTTGACAAACATTTTTATACTGCTGCTTTAAATTCGTGCTCGTAATACCATTGAAGAATATAAACACCGTCACTCCAGGTTAACTTACCATCAGCAGCTACTTGCGCTATCAAAATAGATAAATTGTGAAGAAAGGCGCTCTTAATATCTCCATCTAATCCCTGTAATACTTGCACGGCGCATTTTGTAATTTCGGCAGGGTCTGTTAATTGACCGCAGCTATCAGCCAATTTTAATTCTGTTAGGATAACGGGAAGTTTGGCGCGCAGCCAATTTTTTACTTCGTCGTCAATGTCGCCGGGGATAATGGCTGTTAAAATGTCTGCGGCGGGCGAGTCAACAAAGGTTTTGACGCGCTCTGTTACTTCAACGCCGATGTGAATTGCGGTTTTCAATTCGGCAGGGATGCCATCAAATAATGCTTTGATCTGGTTCCAGATCCGGGTTAGGAAAGATGATAAACTCATTTTTTTATTAATTAGTGAATTAGTGATTGAGTGAATTGGTGAGTGGTGAATAGTGAATTGGTTAGGTGGTTAATTAAGCACAACCAATCAATAAATAACCTAATCTTTGGATTTGATCTCGTCTACCTCGTGCTGTAGCACGGTAACCTGGGTCTCGAGCATCTTCAGTCTGATATCATATACCCGGTTTTGTGTTTCCTGGCTGAGTTTAATGTCGTGGATGTCGCTCTTTAATTGCAGGTATGAGGTCATAACAGAAGCAACAATGCTGGCTGTGCTGAAGATGGTGACCAACAGATTTTTGATGGTGATGCCCTTGAGCTCTCTGTGTTCGATGGTTGTCATGATGTTTGTTGGGTTGAAAGGAATAAACGGCATTCGGCTTTGCGGCGGCCGGTTAGCGTATCGCATTCTACTTTTTGGCCTGTTTTCGGATCGGTGATCTTGTTCCATATTAAGAACTGATCGGCAGCGCCTGCGTAATCTTTTGCGTTGAGTTTTTTTAGCAGGGTTGATTCTTTCAGTGCATAGGTGCCTTCGTTATAAGTGAAAGACACCAGCGCATCAAATTGATTCTGAGTAACCGGGACATTTACATAGCTGTTGACGGCGTCTTCATACTGACCAAGGGTATTTACAAAAATTGCGGAGGCTTGAACCGCACTTGTTAGTTTATCGCCCGGTTTAACAGATCTGCCGTCATGGTAGCGGGTCGAGCCATAGCCGATGGTCCAAACCCCAGCTACATCGCGATAGGCTGTAAGGCGCAGGCCTTCAAAGCTTTTGATAAGCTTTTCGCCTTGTGAGCTTAGTTTCATAAGAGAATAGGATTTAATGCCCGGCTGTCAAAAGCCGGGCTTTGGTTTTAAAAAAGGAAGCCTGGTTATGCTCTAAGGAAAAATAGAGCATATGGCCTTCACCGTCAGGATGAAAGAATTTTGAGTGATAGCGTCAGAAGGGTTGTTTAATGCTTTTTGTCGTTGCGGCCGCGGTCATGATCGTCGTCATCGTCGTCGTGCAGTTTGTCGGGCAGGATTTTATCATCTATATCTGCCCCCTGGATATTGGTTTCCCAGCCTTTGGGTTTCGACACAGTTTGAGGGTCCCACCAGCTATCTGCCTCTTTACCATTCTTATTGAAGAACTTTATTTTGTTATAGCTGATCTCCACATTATCACTAGGCTGACCGGAGTAGTTTCCGTAGGACAGGCCATCGTTTGAGTATGGCGTTGATGAACTGTATATGGTGTTGTGGTCCATTTTGATGTGACTTCCGCCCTGGACCTGCATGCCTACAAAGCCCCCATTAATAACCACGTTATAACGGGCCACCTGGTAGGTGCCGCCAACGTCGCCAAGGACAATGCCTGCAGCGCCGCCGGAATCTTTGATTATCTGTCCGCCGCGGATCCAGTTACCGATAACTTGTATCGAATCGCCGGGCAAACCGTTGGATTTATATACACTCAGCAAGTCTTGCGGGTGTTCAGCTTCGCCGGCGATGTTTTCGACCCGGTTATAATTGATCTGGCTGGCGGGGGCGCTCACATTATTAAATTGAACAGCACACCCTGCAGGGAAGGGGCCATTCATATTGCGGAAGTAGTTGTGGTTAACTTTAACGGTTACCGAGCTTTTGGCATTTACACCGGTTTGTACATTAGCGATATAGCAACTGTCGATCAATACATTCTTACAGTTTTCGAGCAGTATACCTACTTTTTTTGAATCTTTGAGTTTGCATTTGGTGATATGCACGTTTGAGCAATCGCGCAGGTAGATACAGTTGGACAGGCCACCGGTTATTAAATAACCGCTTATGGTGACATTGTTCCGCCCGGATATAACGATGGGTGTGCTTGGCTTAAATTTTCTTTGCGCAAATGCACTTGTAGTAAGGAGGAGTAATACGATGATTAACAGCTTCTTCATTTTGTTAGATTAAAGGGGTAAATTAATTAAAAATTATCAATTTGCTGATGATTGGACAGCTTCTGACGGCGATGGTTTATCGCTTGCCTTAGAACAAGGATCGGCTGTATTGGTTTCATCCATTTTTACGGCGAATTGTGCAATAGCGGCTACTGCCGATCCTGCGGAAATTAAAGAAGCAGTAAGGCTTGAAGGAATGCCGTGAATAGCGGCCAATGTACCGCCAAGACCGGCCAGGCCAACGCCAAATATTTGTACTTTTTTGAAAAATGCAGGCGTATCGCTGAGGATGCGCTGCCATAGGGAGAGTTTTTGCATGGGGGATGGAAATTTAAGTTTTTAATGATAATTGCTTTTTCTTGTTATATTCAGCCCTAGTTTGGACAAAGCCAATAAAATATTAAGTATTCAATACCTACGTGGCTTAGCAGCACTGGGTGTCGTTTTTTGCCACTTTGGTTTTGCATTGACTGACTATCCTACGTTGTCATCTGCTTTTAACTTAGGCCAAATCGGCGTACCTGTTTTCTTTTTCATAAGTGGGTTTATTATTGTGTATTCCCTTGAACAAAGTGGATATAGGACCAATCAATTCCTTACGTTCCTCGTTAAAAGGTCTATTCGTATCGACCCGCCTTACTGGGCTGTGATTTCACTTTACATAGTGCTCGGGTATTTTTTTTAAATCATCTGCCATCTTACCGTGGAGTGTTTTTTAAGTTCGATCTCGGCCAGTTAATCGCTCATCTGTTTTATGCTGTCCCGTTTACTCGGTACCAGTTTTATAATCACATTTTTTGGACACTTTGCGTAGAGTTTCAGTTCTATATACTTATTGGTTTGTTATACTTTTTATCAAACAATAAAATTTACAAGACGGTATTCCTTTTAGCATTTGGAGCGCTTAACTTAATCCATTTCAGCAACGACAATCTGATATTTAACTACTCATCCGTGTTTGCTTTAGGCATCTCATTCATGATGTTTTGTAATAATAGAACCCGACTTAATGCAATTTTACCAGTTTTGTTTATTTGCCTTTCCGCCTATTGTCTTGGTGTTACAACAGCGATAGTATTACTATTGAGTTGTTTGGCAGTAATGCTTATAAGTAACCAAGTAAAACCGTTTTATTTTTTGGGTAACATATCTTATTCGTTATACCTCACACATAGTTTCGTTTGGGAATTATGTAATGGGATATTCAAACGCTTAGCGATCGTTCAGTATCAACTTGTATGCTTTGGTATAGAGTTATTGGTAGCCATCTTATTCGCGTGGCTGTTTTACCTGCTCATTGAAAAGCCCTCCATCCGGATGTCCAAAAATTTTATATATCAAAGACGGTCTCGGCTATCGGTTAAGGGTTCGTCAATGCAAACCCGTTAGCATTTAATGTTGCAGGAGAAGTGAGGGTGTACGTCCCTTTAACTGACACACTGCCTAATAATCGTTTTGCTCCTGAACCCTGCAATGTTAAGTTTTGGTAACCCGGCGTAGTGTCCGAAGGCACTGTTATATCTTGGTTATTTGCAAGGCCATAAATGACTGTATTAGTTGCCTGATTACAATAGAGCTTACCCGTGGCCATCGGCGCAATAGCGTTTTGATAAGTGAATACACTACGATTATCGAATATAGCTGTAGCATCAGCCCCAGTAATAGTTCCACTAATTGATAATCCACCGAACGTAGAGCTAATTCCGGTATTGGTTAAAGTTTTGCCCGATGCTATTATAAAGCTTACAGGGATTAGTGGAGAGATGTTAGCAGTTCCATTCAATGCAAAACTTATTGATTGAGTTATGTTAACAGGATTAGAACCAAAGTTTACGCCTGTACGAATATCACCTGACCAATTACCTGAAAGATTTACTGTTGGAGACCCTGTAAAATTGATCTTACCCGATGAGTTGGACACAGCTAGTGTAGCAAAATTAACGGTGCCATTACCTGATTTACTAATATTTCCTCCGTAGGTAGTGGTATTTGATACTGTGAAGTCATAAGTCGATAACTCTAATGCACCTGATACAACCAAAGTATGAATAACAGTAGTATTACCTATAGTCGTAGCGCTTCCATTTACCTCTAAGTCGTAAAATGACGTTTGAGGCAAATTCATATTTACTCCTGTATTAATGACTATTTTAGAATTGCCACTGTGGTTGAGGTTCAATAATCCCGCAGCCATCACGAGATTTGTATTGCCATATCCATAAGATCCATCTATATTCAGGGTGCTTGTCCCGTCTACTCCATTCACTGTACCCATGTTCAACCATCCTCCAACGTTAGAACCTGCGCCGCCTGGAGAGCCGATGGTTAGTGTTACTCCTGAACCTATCAAAAATATACCATTCCCTATACTTGAAATAATGTTGCCACCTGTTGATCAAACTGTTTATCGTGATCCCATCCAAGCCGGTTTTATCCATGTATATCTGCGCCAGGCGTGATTGAACTACATTCAGCATCTGCACATCTTTCAACAGTTCGTCAGCATTGCCGCCCGAGCCAACCATCGGTTTATGTATCATGAGCAGGGCATATTTGCTCATCGCCACCGTCTGGCCGCCCATAGCCACTATGGAAGCAGCAGAGGCGGCCAGTGCATCTATATAGGTAGTTATTTTGCCGGGGTATTTCTTTAGCAGATCGTAGATCGCGATGGCATCAAAAGCACTGCCGCCAACCGAGCTGATGTGTATTTCTACATCCTGTCCGGCTGCATTTTGCAGCTCGGCCTGAATGTAGCCTGATGATAAAGTGCCTGAACCGATGTTGTCGGTTTCGGTGTCGTATAGGTAGATTTTGTACATTTTAGATGTGAGAGTTGAGTCTGGAAGTCGGAGGTCCGGAAGAAGGCCTGTTGATTACTGCCTGGTGATATATCCAAAGATCGGGAGAAAGATTTAGTGGGACGGTGACGGTATTTTGTCAGTGATTTAATACATTTGGATAAGCCGTATCACATTTCAACGTGGAGGACAAACCATTCATTTATTTTGATAAGCTCAAGTTGTGGGATGTAATTATTATTACGATCTATCTCATTTTTTCCATTTATGCTTTTTTTATTTACCAACGCGGCAGCGATGAGGCAGTAACCATTGTAGTGTCCACGCATGTTGTTATTTCCCAGATCGGATCTTTTATGTTCTTATATAAGTTATTAAGAAATTTTACATTCTATTTAATTTGGTTCGGCTTCGCAATTTTACATGCTCTCATGTATTTTCTTATTGTTGGGCATCGCCAATTTGAAATGGAAAGTGCGAAGCATTATTCTATATTATTAAATACGATTGTACTTCTTCTCGTCTTCCAGGCCTTCAGATATTTTAGTCTTAAAACTCAAAAACGCGAATTTAGAGTCCCTGTTTCACGATTTGAGCACGATCTGCCAAATGACCTGAAAACTTCAGATACAGACGCGATCCTGGTTTTAACATATCTTATTTCGGCCTTTCTGCTTTTAAATTTTGACGATCTTTTTTAACAGGCAGGTTGCAATTATTCAAGTTCGGATTCCCTCCAGTAATAGATCAGTATTGCTGTGAGGTAAACAATGATTATTATGCTGATTGGCATATTTCAAAGGTCGGATTAATAGTTTAGGTATGTGGTGACAGAGTTTTGGACACGATTTTTAGATTTATTGGATTTACAAGATCATAGTGAATCTTTTAATCCCTTAATCGTGTCCAGATTGATATATTCAAATATCGGGATAGTTATTGAAGAAGGTGGTGACAGGATTTTGTCAGTGGATATTTGTAGATTTGAGAAAACCGTATCGCATTAATAAACATGGGGAAAAAGCCTTTCATTTACTTCAATAAGCTAAGCAAAGATCATATAACACTTGTTGTTGCTTACTTCATTTTTACCACTATTATCATTTTTATTTGTATTTCAGGAAGTACCGATGCAGCTCAAATTGCTTTAATCGGCTATGTAGTGGCGACTCAACTGGCTGGGTATTTTTTTATGTACAAAGCATTAAGAGATTTTACCACCTATTTGATTTGTTTTGGCTTTGCCGTGCTGCATATCCTGCTTTATTTTCTTTTCAAAGGAAACCCAAATTTGGAAGTTGTTAAAGGAAACATTTCTTCGGCATTATTAAATTCTTTTGCTCTTTTAGTTCTTTTCCAGATTCTCAGATACTTCAGTCTTAAAATACAAAAACGTGAATTTGTCGTGCCCTCGCACGGAGGGGGCAAAGATCTTTTTGATAACATAGAGCCATCACCGACGGATTACGCATTATTTGTGATCTACTTCGCTTCATTTGGCGGGCTCACCTACTTTGCTACGATGCATGGATAAACAGGCAGCGGATATATTCAAATATCGGGATAGTTATTAAAGAAGATGGTGACAGGGTTTTGTCAGTGGTCAAATTGTTTTGATTAATTGCCCGGTGCATCAACAAAAGTTACCGGAGCATTTACCTTGGACAGGTCGAGATGTAACTCATTAGGCTTCCCTTCTTTTAAAAGATTATACTGGGCGACGAACCATTTACTTAGTGCTTTTTTATATTCCAACCTTGATTCTAAACCGCTTTTGAAATCATACCCAGGTTTATTACTTTTTAGCTGGTCCACAGCCAGAACAAAAGCGTCGTTTTGTGTCATCATGTTCACATTCCCGTTGTTTTTATTGAAAGACGCCGTCTCATCAGATGTAAAAGACTTTATTTTTTCATTGATAAAATTAAATGTGTAGTCACTTTTTAGGAGCAGTAGTTTTTTAACAAAATTAAGATAATAGTCCCAGTTAGCCTCTGTTCGAAATCCATCTTTGTTAATAATATTTTCCGCCAGCCTAAACGCACGTTTGTCGTTACTCATATTTAAAAGCAGATCCATTGCATGAGGGTAATAATATGTTCCATCATCCTTTCCTAATACGAATTCAATCCTTTTCATGGCGTATTCGTAACTGGCCGGGTCATATTTCAATAAGAATAATGATGTATAAAGTTTTACATCCAGAAACGAAGTATCCCGTATGCCGGTAGTGTCCCTGCTCCATTTTTTTACAGTTTCGAGATACTTCCTGTCTCCCAATTCATACATGGTTTCGGTTATTAATTCTTTGTGTACGGGCCAATAAAAATTCTTGAAATCATTATATCTCCCTATGATTGCAGGTAATAGGGAGATATATTTTTCCTCCCTTGCGGTTGCCAATGCTTTTTTAAAATCGTTCCAATCGTTTGTGGTTTTCAAAGTATTTAGAACCAGGTCTTCTTTTGACATGGAGGCATTATCGTCACACCACTTTCTGATTTTTTCAACCTCTAGTTTTTTCTTGTCAAAAGACAAAGAATCAAAAGAACGTTGATAAAAGAATAGATTATTAGTAATCTCGAATATTAGTTCATGAACAACCCAGCTATGTTTGTGTAAGGTCCTTTCTGGTCTGAAATCCCTGAAGTAACTATATGATGTTATGTAGTCATCAATAAGCAGATAAGGGAGCAACAATTTCATTTCTTGCAGATCTAATTTCATCCGGAGCAACTCAATAAACGGGTTGATTACAACATACTTGGTATTTTGGTCTTTATACCGAATTTTTAATTTTGTAGCGCCTGCGTAAGAAATGGAGAACTGTGGCGCACTGTAACTTATTCCGCCAGGTTGACTTAGCTGGATGCAATTCAATAAACGAAGCCTGTCGGCCAGGTAAAATATTTGCTCTTTTCGGTTTAGTTTTTGTTTCAACGCAACCCATTCCAACGAATCGGGAATGCGAAATGATTTGTAATCCCCAGTATCGACTTTTAGCTGGCGAGTTAACGCTACAGCGTCCGTTTGATATTTATATCCGTTAAAGATATCGCCTGAAAGATGACTGCCAAAAATGATGGCTTGCCGATAATCCCGGTCTTTTGAAAACGCTGAAAGCATGTCATCGTAATAGATAATTCCAAAATCATCACGCACATTATCATCACTAAAATATTGATCATTTTCTGGCAATACCCGTTTAGAATAGTCAAATTTTCCTTTTTTGTATAACCATAATCCAAGCAAGTAATTATCGCCCCGTCTATATAAGTTAAAGAAAATCTCTTGCCTCCTTTTTACGAAAATATCAATAGTGGTATCGTTTATGGGAAGCTGGTTTATGGCCGTTATTTGTTCCTTTTTGATCTGAATTACTTTACCATTATTAAGTAGGAATTGCAGGCATCCTTCGTTTTGTTTTTGAATCCATCCATAACAAACGTTTTTAAATTCATTTCCCCATAAATCATAAGATAGCGATATTTTATAGAGCGTGTCATAGTCTTTCATATTATACATTGAAAGACTGTCTATTAATAGCATTTTATGCTGATAGGTTCGTTCGTCGATACTTTGTGCATGGGTTTTAAAAGCTATTAATAGTGGTGCAAATATGATAAAGAGAAATCTCAATCTTTTGGAGGACGGCATAAGGCTTGGGTTTAAAGTGTGTATTCTTTTTCTTATATAAATATAGTAAAACGCTAATACAATCTTTATAGTACAAAGGGTGATGACAGGATTTTGTCAGTGGTCAAATTGTTTTGTAAATAGATTGTTTTAACTTAGTTGTACCGAGAAAACTATGGAGCCTAAATTTTATCAATATAACCGATACTATTGCTTTGCGTGGTTATTCAATTGCTGTTTATGGCTGTACCTGGTAACAAAGCCATTTGTACATCAACAGTCGCCATTTTGGACCTATCTGAGGATAACAGCGGTTATTTTATGGGGCTATCGATTCTGCACTGTTATTTATTATTATTTGATTCCTTTATTAAAAAGAAAAACCGCCCTTAAATTTGATAGCGAAAAATTATATTACGGAATAAAAAATAAGGTAATAAACTGGAATGAGATAAAGGAAATTAGACTGTCATCGTTTGGTAATAGCGTGAAGATAATATTGCGCAACGGTAAAAAGTTAAGTATCAATATTGGTGCGATTAAAGGTAACGATGATGAAATATATAAATCTATCCTGGCACATCTTCATTCAATTAATCCCAAGGGTGATAGCAAACAATAGCTTTGCGATTGCCATATTTCAAATATCCAGATAGGCTTTAACTAAATATTCCAAATAGAATTCTTAATTATGAAAAAGTGCCTGACCTTATTGGTGACCATCATTTTGCTTAGTTCTTTCTCCCAACGAAAAATAATCTGGGTAGCGATTGGTGACTCCATTACCTACTTAAACGACCACCAGGACGAAACATCGTACAGGTTGAAAAGAGGTTATCTAAGCCGGGTTACAGCGACATTACCGGAGGTGCAATACATTAACCAGGGCCACAACGGATGGAAATCAACTGACATTGCGGCAAACATTGATAAGCTAGGACTTATAAAGGCGGACGTTTACACCATTTTCCTGGGAACGAACGACTGGTGGGGCAGTATTCCGGCAGGTGATATTAACGACTATAAAAATGCAAGCGGTACAGGAACTGTCTTTGGCTCATTCCGGGTAATTATAGATAAGGTCCGCCAGTTAAATGATCAGGCTAAGATCATATTGATAACGCCTATGCAACGCGCCGATTTTGTTTATGTGCTTGATCACAACAATAATGCTTATGGGTCTTACAAACAGAAAAACGGCCAATCGCTGGAAGATGTCGCTAATGCGGTTATTGCCATTGGCAAATATGAGCATCTGCCAGTGATAGACCTTTATCATGATCGACGGTTTGATATTAAGAATATGGTCAATTTTAAACGCCTGAAAGACCCGCAATCGGGAGAGTATAAAGATTTTCCTTACCCGCAATCGACCACGATTCCTTATGATCCAAAGACCGATGAATACCCTTACCCTCCGGCAGCGATAAATATGACCTACGATGGTCTGCATCCATCCGATAAAGGAGATTCAGTTATAGCCCGTTTGGTTGTTGATAGTTTTAATAAACTGGGTATCCGGTAGTAATAGCTTAATTTATCGGCTTAAATACCCTGTTCCAGCGGATCTTACTGAAGAAACTTTGCGTAGAATCGGTACTGAAAAAGGTGATCATCGCCTTGCCGACAATATGATCTTCGGGCACATAACCCCAAAAACGACAGTCAAGCGAGTTGTGACGGTTGTCGCCCATCATCCAGTAATAATCCATTTTAAAAGTATAGCTGGTAGCTTTTTGTCCATTAAGCAGGATATCTTTGCCTTGCGTTTCTACCTTGTTATGCTCATATAATTCTATGGCGCGGCGGTATAATGCCATAGTTGAATCGTTTAGCGGAATGGTGTAGCCTCGTTTAGGTAGCACTAATGGCCCGAAATTATCCTGGTTCCATTTGAAATTCGGGTTATGTGGAAATACATCATCCGCATATGTCCCCGCTGGTTGGACTACAGGCGTAACACTTTTAATGTATGACTGGCTCTTCAAAGCTGAAAGATTTTTATAAGGAACTGTCACTGCGGTACCGTCAGTTTCAGACGGTTTTATCCCCAGGTCGGTATAAAACTGCGGATTGATATTGGAGCCATCGGTAACTATTCTGTAATCTGTTTGAGAATCAGGTGCATTCGGAGCGGCTTTGCGATTAATGTACACTTGTCCGTCAACTATGGTCAGCACATCACCTGGTGTTGCCTGGCAGCGTTTAATCAGGGCTGTGCGTTCATCCACCGGTAAATTATATTTTGGGTCAGCTTCTTCGGGCTTGTTAAATACCACGATATCACCTTTTTTTACTTCTGATAATCCCGGCAGACGCCAATAGGGTAGTTTAATCCAATCAAGATAAGTTTTTATACCATAAACCTTCGGCTCGGTAAACGGAATGGAAAGGGGGGTATTAGCTATACGTGGACCGTAACTGATCTTGCTTACAAAAAGATAATCGCCAACCAGTTCTGTTCCTTCCATAGAGCCAGAGGGAATGGCGTATGCCGAGAACAATAACCCGCGAATAATAGTTGCTGCAACAAACGCGAATAACAAAGCATCCATCCACTCGCGCAGCTTACTTTTTTTAGGTTTTTGCGTATCAGTTTTTTTCCGGAACGGCCATTTCCAAGTCATGATAAATATGATTTATCATGTTAGATGGGCAAGGGAGGGAATTGTTACAATTCGGAATTAATTTTCTTCAAAACTATTCATCGCCCGCCAGATAGTGCGCTCATCCCTGTTGAATTTTCCACCGGCTTCAAGTACTGCCTGATTTTTGGTGATGCCGCGTGTATGCATTTGCGCTAATACCCACAGGTAAATTTCGCGATAGGTGAAAACTTTGGCGGTGATAAATCCAGCTTTGTAGAGTTCTGAAAATATGCCGTCGTCGAATAAGGTGTTGGCTAGTTTGATGTTCATTTGTTGTTAGTTGTAATGGTTGTAGAAGTTGTAAAGGTTGTAAGGGTTTATGGTGATATAGCAGGTAGTCTGCTTTCAGCTTTCGCCTTTTAGCTTTCACCTTTCATCTTAAAGATTCACCCGATTAATAGTTTGCGCCAGGATATTTTGCTGATTATTAACATCTTTTACATCGACATAAACAGGAGGGAAGTTATTGATCATCTGGTAAGCCACTGTATTGGCCAGATTTTGCTGATCGTTTACAGGCTGGTTGTAATAACGGTTGGCGTTTCCTCCGTCGGTAAATATGCCGCCTACTGCATATCCTCTTGACAGATTAGGCACCGAAAAATCACGACCGCCATAAGCCACATTGATAGCGCTTACAAGATTGCGTGCCCATGGATCGCGCATGGCCTCGGACACGACCACCGCTTCGCCAGAACGGAGAAAAGCATTGGTATCATCTGCCCGGCTATAACCCGATAGTACAGCACCTTTACCGTCTGATTGGAAATAGCCTCCTTTTGCAAGTGCCGGTGGTTGTTGCTTACTTATAATTGCCAATTGCGCAGCTGTTTGTGCAACAATGGCGCCTATAGCTATTGTTCCGGCTATCGGCCCTAATGTGGCTTCAGCTTTGGTAATGGCTATTGCACCGTTAATTATTGCCTGAGCCCGAGCAGCGTTTTGATCAGCTTTAAAGGCTTTGTTTTTTGCATCGTTTTCCAGCTTGTCGTATTTTTTGTTTGTTGCCGCGATAGCAGCTTTGTTGTCGCCATCAGCTGCTAATTCTGCTTTCCTTGCTTTTTCATCTTTTGCTACTTCATAATCACGCTTAGAATCATTGCTTTTGGTCATGATTGAAAAAACAGTGTCGGCAGTTTTTTGCGTACTGTCAATTATGCTCGACCTGATCTTGTCTTGTGAGGCCTTTGTATCATTTTCAATTTTCTTATTAGCGTCACTGGTAGCTGCCATTGCCGCTTTGCTTCCATCAGTTGCAGCTTTTTTATAAAATCCGATCACATTGCTGAACGCCTTTTTAAATCCGGTGCTAAAGAAATCAAATATTCCATTACCTGTTTTTTGAGTAGTACCGGATATATCGTTGAGCGTAATCTTCGTACCTTTTGCAATTTGCTCGTTCATGATCCTGGCGCCTTGCAATTGCTCTTCTATATTGCTGTTTACCTTAACGTCAATCGTAATCGTTTTCTTAATATCGTCTGTCATTATAAATATATTTTAATTATGTTTTTAGTGCCAATTGGCATATTTAATTGTTAGGCGAACTCATTTTAATCCACCAAAAAAGATTTATTTAGAGATCGGATTGCCTTTTGTCGTCTACCGTTTTGTTAAGAGCAGTATCTGAATAGAAAAGTATTAACATTAATGATTGGCCTACCGGTTCGACCAGTACTCCCATAGCGTTTTTATTTTTTGCCACCCATGTAGTCCTGACTATGATATCATTTGATCTTATTTTCCTGATCTTGGCAGCAAGACTTCTGAATTCTGGATAGTTTTCTGTTTTAAAAGGCTTACCGTAAACTGCTGTGATGTCATGAGCCAGGCCATCGTATTCATCTAGTATGTCGTTGTCGCTATACTCAAATGAGTATATTGCTTGATATACTTTATTTCCTACGAAGTCTACAATAAGGCGAAAAACTGGTCTTTGATTTAAAGAAAAATTTGAAAACGTCAGTTCGTTTTTTGTACAGAGTGAATCTACTTGTTTACCACCCTTAGCAAGCACCATAGCTTTAACAGTCGCCGTATCACTTCCAAATGGAATATCCATAAAACCATCAATTGATTTCTTTTGAGCAAATGCCAGGCATGGTACAAGAAATATAAGAAGGAAGAAGATCTTTTTCATTTTACAATAAGGTTTGCTAAGTATGTTAGCAAATATAAATAACACTAATGGATTTTACAAGCATTAATTACTAGCCCAATTTAACCAACTCTACTTTGCATGGTTGTCCTTTTCGCCAACTGTCTATTTTATTAATGTAATAATAGGCGTTGTCCTGTTGCAGGTAGACTGGTATCAACAGATCCAGTTCCAAAATATCGCGTGGCGTCAGCAGGAAATAGTGGACTACCTTTTTTGTTTGAGTTAGTACTTTTTGGAGTTCGGCATAGTATTTAGTTTTTAGCCCTGGTAAAGTGTTATTGGCAGTTCCGGGCATATCGCAGAAGCAAAGATTGTAATCGCCTTCAGGTTTGTAGAAATAGGGGGTCGATATTTTGTCATTTACCTCAATACTCGTACTGCCATCGGTGAACGTAACGGTTTTTCCAGGCGGAAGGGTAGTCTTTTGATCAACCAGGATGCGCGGTGTTACATCGATTGTGAAATCCATGCTGTCTGAAGTATTATCGATCATTTTTATTTGAGCAATTTGCCCTGTCAAAAACGGGCGATTTAGCGTAGGGGCAAACTGGCTCTCGAAAAGGTCGGCCGTTGCCGGCAGCGTCGTGTCATTGATATTGATTTGTGCGTTGGCAAATCCTTTAGGTAACACATTGTCGTCCTCTTTGTATTTCATGTAGTTTACCTGCGCATAGCTGCCCAATTTGAATGAGATTTGTTTGCCCTGGTTTATGCATTTGCCGGTCCAATCTTTTGCAGCAGGTATATTGTTTACAATGTCACGCAAGGAATTGAAGCTTACTGTCCGCGTGGCATTATCTGTTTGGCAAATAATGCCAAATCGTTGTAAAGTATCTTTCAACAGATCTTTCTGGCTGATATCCGGGAAGATACGCTCGCACTGAACAGTTTGACTAAATTGAACAGTGGTATTCTGACTTTCAATTACCAACTCTGCCCCGGGATAAATAATGGCGCCTGAAACTGGAAGGCCCTTAAACGAGTATGCAATAAATATTCCGCCATTGGCAGGTAAGGTAGTTTCACAGGAAATAATAGTATTATATAAATGCTGATAACCGGTGATACTACCGCCACTGGTACCGTGATCGCGCACCCAACCGTTGGGATTACCGGGACTTTGTTCGCCGCCGTTAAAAGCGAAGCTGACACTTGTAAGCGGCGTATCGCTTACTGCCGGAAAGCCCGGATCGCGATAATAAATGAACGCTTCTAAACTGCTTGGGTTGTCGGCAGGGGTGATCCGTCCATATAATTGAACATGCGGGAAGGTCACGGTAACTTTAACTGTGTTGGTATTATGCGAGGTGAACAGCGTGCCGGAAAATTGTTTGGATGGATCGGACAGAATACTATTCCACGCAAAAACACCATCAGTACCTTTATGTGAATCGGGATGTAACAGAGAGACAGTAGTTTGACTGCTTGCAGTTAACCCCCTAACATCTGGCTGGTTCTGATAATCGGTACCGTGTTCCCATGAGCCGTTGCTGAACTGACAGATCAATAAAGGGTATAGCGGATCGGCTAGTAATGAGCCTTTGCCTTTATAGCCGGCAGATTGTAACAGCAGGTCAATTGCTGACTTGATGAAAAAACCGGGCCGGAGATTATGGACGTCAATCGGCGGTGTAAAATCCTGCCCGTTAATATATCCATAGTCAATAACCGGATATATCCAACCTTCAGTTTTGGTTTGCGAGGTAGCTGCATTCTGCAGGTTCCAGGTGTGATCATAGGGCTTCCAAACCGGGTTTTGTCCGTACTTAGTCCACTGACTGGTACTGTCGCCCATGTCATATAACTTGCCATCAATCGCATCAAAAAAGTCGACATTACCTGATAATACGGTGATGTTGGCATTATCCTGCTCAATGTTAGTGAGTTCGGCTATCCCGTACGGAATTATTTCGAGACCGTCCTGTAGCAACCGCGCCGGGTATTGCGTGTAAGGTGCGTTGGTAGTGAAGGCAATATCGTCCGGGAAGCCCAAAATTTGCCGGTTACGCTGTGTAAGCGGAAGCTTGAATTGGTTGCTGGTGTTGCCCTGCTGGTTTTGTACCTCGGCGAGGTTGTTGATCTGGAAAGTGAGTGCGATGGGACTGTCGTCATTCAGATCGACCAGCTCGTCATTAATATATAATTGGAGTTGATTCATTTAAATTTTAGTCTTTAAATAATTGCTTAATTTTTTAGCTTTACAGCCGATATAAAATCTAAACCTTATGTGTAAATCTTTATCACTATTTGCAATCGCATTATTACTCTGTTTCTATTCTTGTAAGAAAGATAATGGAGGAAAAGAAAACCCTGACAAGACAAATTTTTCTTCGTTAATTATCGGCAAGTGGAGGTCCACCAAGGAGCATATTAAAATATATACTATGGGCGGGACGTTAGCTAAGGATACCACTGATACCTATGGGAGCAACAGTCTTACTCTAGCCTGGTATGAAATATATAATAAGGATGGTAGCGCATTCGTAACAACGCTCCCTTATCAAGTGCAGGGAGTACCCGGTACTAAATCTGATACCACTTCTTTTTTAACCTATTCAATTTCCGGGGATCAAATGAAAATCTACCAGGAGGGAGAATACTCCAATACCGAAACAATTCTGTCATTAACTGCTTCAAGTATGGAAACAGAAGATACTTATACCACCCAGGAGGCAGACTTCCGTTGGAACATGCCGCCAAATACGCCTTACAATTACATTTCGGATATATCTTACGTTAAGCAATAGTTCGTCGCATCGCTGTTTGTTATAGATAACCTTAGTGTTTACCAAATCCTTTCAAATCAGAGAGGATTTTTATTTTATTGCGTTTGTATATTGATGGAAGGCATATTGAATGTGATACTGAAAGGCGCCTGGCCGTTCATGGTTTCATATTCGCTATAAGTGGCGGTGTTGATGACGATGGTTTGCCATTTAACCGGATTTTTGTTCACCAGCATCTGCACTTTTGGCGAGTACTTGATGGATTGCAACCCTTTAATGTCGTTAACGGACAGATCCTCTGCCATCACCTTCATTTTTTGTCCGGCATCTTTGGAGATTACTTCTTCAATGCCGGCCTGGTTTTCCCAATCGGATACGAAGTTTTTGATGATAGTGGCGTTTTGCACATCGAGAGAAACCTCCTGGTTATAAACAAAGCGGTAGTATTCCCAGCTGCCGCTTAATCCAATCCAACGCAAGTAGACAGAGCGCTCGTCGATTGCATCATCAATGCGGATGGTTTGGGTTTGAGTTATTGCGTGGGCCGTGCCGTTTTCATCGTCATACTTTAATGTAAGCGTTATGTAATACGCATCATCCGGAAAAGTGCTGTTGATCAATAACCGGTTTAAACCTAATTGCGCCGGAAGGGGGGTGGTTGAAATAGTTTGTCCTGAAATAATCAATTTACTACTGTCCTGGTTCAAAAGCCACGAACCATCTTCGTTCAACAGGAAATTAGCTTGTGCATCGCCGGGTAGTGGATTGCGGTTGATATCAAGCAAAGTGAGCTCACAATAAATATTGAGCCCAAGCAAATGTTCGCTGTAAATAAAACCGATATCAAAAGGATAACCGTTAGAGTAGGCCGGTTCAGCAAAATCGGTAACCCATTTTGCCAGTGAAGAATTATCAATTACAGATGCAAACGGCACATAGGCAGCCAGGTTGCCGCCATATTTACTGCCCAGTTGTTTGGCGGCATAAACTACATAATAGGGATCATCAATTGGAATATAGGATGAAGTATGGCCTTCGGGTGTACCATCGTCCCAGCTTTCAGCATATTGAATTTGATAGCTCGCGCTCAGGTTATCGTCGCGGAAGTTTGATTGGGTAAAAGTGCTGTTGTCTTTGGCACGCAACAAGCTTTGCAGAAAATTAGAAAAATCGGCGCGGATGATGCCTTTGCTGTTGGGGCGGTTGGTGGCCTGGATAGTTTGTTGCTGACCAGTGAGTTTATCCAGGTAAGTGATCTGCGTGAGCATTTTGTAATAAGGCCGCAGACTATTGACATTGACGTAACCTCCGATAGTTGACGAGGAAATATAAGGAGTATCGATAATCAGAGCATTGTATTGTGCCTGGTAAACCTTATAAATGCCATTATAAGCGCCGGCATTTACGTAGATCATTTCGTTTTGCCTGGTGTCGATCACCATTGCATTGATATTGAGTTGTGCCTTTTGCGTTTGGCTATCTTTTGTAATGCTGGTTACCTCGAAATCCTTACGCTGATAAGTGAATACTACGGGATTAAATGCTGCATTCCATCGTGAGATATTGCCATTGCCGAGGTCGACCGATGGATCACCAACTAATAGATTACGCACCGTGAGCAAAGTGAATTGTTTAATGGCAGTACAATTATTCGCGTCTCGGATGTAAGCGACATAAAAGCCCCCGGCCAGACCAGTGAAAGTAGGGGAGGATTGGTAATTAACAGAATCCACGCTATACTGGATAGGGCCGTAGCTGGATGATGCATTGATGGTAATTTGCCCGTCTGCCGCGCCGGGAGCAGATTCTTTTTTGTCGGTTACGATGGCGTTGATGGCCGCATCGCATACCAGTGGCGGACTGGGTGTACCTTCAGTAAAATCGACTACTGTGAAATTGCGAATATCGATTATGGCGCCATCTGATACACGCTTCCGGTTCAGGACGCCAGTGTAGATCAATAAACTTTGCCCGGGGACTATAAAGTCGTGATTATTGGTATTTCCAGTGTCGTAAAAGGCGACAGTAACAGCCAGGTTATTACCGTTTGCCGGGTTGTTATTTTCATCAGTTATAATGATATAAACTTCGCCATTAGTGTAGGTGATGCCCTGGTCAGTAGCACTTACCTGGTTGGTGATCTGGATTTGGGGGAAGAGGGACATTTTAATGAGTGAATGAGTGGATTAGTGATTGAGTGAATGATTTTTTAACTCAATCCGATGGAATCAATTATTTGCTGTGCTATTTCATCGGACATTGGGTCTATTGCCTGGCCGAGTCTTAGATCAATGTTGGCGTCACATAGCGGCCCGGAGATTATGCTTGGTGTGCCTTTAAATCCGTTTTTGTCGATCGACTTTTTGATGGCCCACGCTGCTTTTTCGGGTATCCCTTTGGCCTGGCACCATTCTTTGATGCGGTCAATCATTGGGAGACTGCCGGGTATTGCATTTTTACCGGTTGGTCCGCGGCCTGATTCCAATATCTGTATGTAGGCGGGTAGTTGCAATTGCAGGTTATCGGTGTCGATGTTGATTTGTTGTGCAGTTTGCCCGGTAGCATATTTTCCGTTTGATTGCAGTGAGTGGATAATGTCGGTTTTGAGGGATTCGAGAAAGGTTGTTAGGTGATTGTTGGGCATAGTGAAAAGTCAATAGTCTTAAGTCTAAAGTCGTAAGTCGTTTAATGCTGTGACTCACGACAATCGTCTATGATCTTAATATGATTCGAAATACATTGTCGCTAAAGTTATCGTCAAACTAACGCCAGTCGAATTGCTGTCAAATTTGTTGTAAACCGGCAGGCATTTGGCTTTATCGCCGGCTTTGATACGGAAGTAGCGGCTATCGCCTTCGCGGTATTTGGATGCTTTGACGATGAATTCATTAGCCATGCGGAGTGCCTGGTTTACATAGTCTTCATTGCCTGATGTGTATTGGTCGAATTCGGTTTTGTACAGGAATTCCAGGTAGACTGAGAATGTGTTGTCCACCGATCCATTTACCTGGGGCGAGACGTCAATAGGTTGCAGCGGGTACATAAACACGACGGGGAATGATGCGTCGTCGGCTAACTGATTGATTTCGTTTACAGTTCCGTAAATAAAGTTGGGTTGCTCGGTAAGTAATTGCGTGACTGCTTCTATTTGATTTCTTATTGGCATGGGGTTGGTTTATTGGTTATAAGTGATTGGTTCATTGGGGTTTTTTGAATGAAGGTTTTAAAAATTTGTCATTGCGATGAACGGCCTGAGTGGTGAAGAAGCAATCGCAAACTTTACAGGGCGAAGATGCATGGCTGCTCTGTATAGCATGCGATTGCTTCGTTGCGCGGCCCACACGATCCGCCTTGCGCCTCGCAATGACAGGTTTTTTTATTCTTATTCAAGCAAAAAGCTTATCTTCGGGTAAACCTTATTGCAAAATGAGATTACAATGCCCAAAATGCAAAAGTGACGCAGTTACTATCCATAGCAGGAGAAAATACTTCATAAAATCGGCTATATGTTCTATCCCCATTTTACTTTGTTACCTTGAATTTAAAAGCTTGGCAGGAGACAACGATATAGATCCCATTATAATAATCGGAGTACTGGGCAGTGTTATTTTGTGTTTACTAGCCTTAGTTTTAGGAGTGTATTATTTTATTAGTGCCTTAATGACTAAAGAAACCATTTATAAATGTGAGTATTGCAAAAACAAGATAGATAGCGATTCATTGATCTGGCTTACTGAACATGACCAGGAAACGCTATTGAAAAACATAAGGAAAAGGAAACATCCCGTTAAATAACCCTGTTTAACTTTTTGAACAGCTTTGTAGGCTATGCCAACCTCTGCCCATTCAACAACTCCTGGTACCTTCTCTGATATTCTGCTTCAGTTTTATTCAGCAAAAGTTTGGTCAGCATGCGGTCGTAGGGGAGGGCGAGGATATCGGCCCATTTGGTAACATCACCGCAGGCAAGGGAATTGACAGTATTTATGTATTTAAATTTTTCAAACGCCTTAATACCTGCTTTCTTCTCCAGTACAGATGCAGGCGCTGAAAGAACCCGATCTTCTGTTTCAATAAGTCGGGATAACAGGTAAAAAAATGTTTGGCTATGGGTAGTGCCTCCGTCACCCTTAATTTTTTAACCTCTTCACTAAATTCTTCAGCCTCGTATTCATCATATTTTTTGCCTGTTGCCCGGCAGAAGAAGTATTGAGCCAGCACATTACAGCAAGTTTTGAGCGATGGCTGAAAATACTCTTTCCAGTTTTCTTCACCATATAGTCCGATGTGGGCGTTTATCTCATCAGCAATAATATCACGGGCTGCTAAAAAAGCTCCGGCAGGCTCAACCGATAAATTATGGATCACCTTAACCACCACTTTACGTTTACCCAGCGTGAACGTTACGTTATGCGGAACAATGTCGTTGTTGTATAGGTATTTGATCTGGTGGGCGAGGGATTGCACGTATTCGCCGAAAATGCTGAAGTCATCAAAGTTAATTACGTTGTTCAGATCCTGTTTCGGAATGCCGGAGAGAATGCTGATGGCGTCCAGGTCGTTCAGATAATGCTTCTCCTGCATCCCGATCATTTGACCGAGCGTGATCTCGTTGAGGATAGTAGGTATGCTCACCCTTAAGCTACCATCGATTGTTTTGAGCGTTTTTTCGATCATAGGTTAATCAAATTTGAGAGCGGCACCTGCGAGTTTGTTTCCTTATAAGGAAGTCTGCTTTTTGGCATAGCTAATTTACTGATTTTTAATTTATTTAATGCAACATATCGTAGCGGATCGATCAGGTGATTGTTACTATCGACAGGCTTATTTATAGTTTTACCTGAACGTTCTGTCACCCATTTGTACCGGCTTAACTCTTCCCGAAGATTAATGCTGTTCCGGGTAATGTTGAGTTTGTATCGTTTTAAAATATCTATAGAGTTGTTTATGCTATCAGCTCCTTTTTTCACTCCGTTAATGTACCATCCTAAACGCCGCAACTCTTCGATGGATTTTGGCTCAGCGCTATCGGCAATGATCTCTGTGCTTTTGCGGATACCAAGGCTGGCTAGCTTTTTAGATATATCCGGATTGGTCAAGCCTGTTTCATAGATCAATTCGTTTATCCATAGCTCGCCGTTGTATCGGTATACTTCAACGCAGCCGGTTTGGTCGTTGGTAAAACCGAAGTCGAGCCCAAGGGCGATCAGCCTGGCGTCTTTTGGAATAGTATCACATAGTTCCCAATTACTTAGGACGAGTCCGCTGACCTTTCCTGTGAGGCCCCGGGCGTACACTTTCCATCTTTCCTTATCTATCCGCTGCAGTGACTCGATCCTATCATGTGTGCCACCATCAAGAAATGGGTTATGACGATGATCAGATATGATGAGTTGAACATCATCGCGCCCTAGCAAATTATCGTGAACCCAGAACGCTGTGTTAGGATTATAGTCAATATAAACACGTTTTCGCGTGCGTAAAGCCAACTCGCTGTAGATATCCCAATTAATGCCGTTTGCCTCGTTCAAAAATAGATAGTCTCTTTTCCCGGATTTTGCGTCTTGTGCGTCGGTATAACTTTTGAATTCGACTACGCTACCATTCCTGAATTTGAAAATACGCTCCGATTTGTTATACTTTTTTACACTGTCCTTTATCAATTTAGTATCACCATATATTCTAAGTGCGTCACGCAAAGCCCCTGCTTTTAGGTTAGGAATATCCTGGCCAACAACGGTTATTACCTGATTGTCTTTTTCGGCAGCAAGGCAAAATAGTACCTGCTCTATGGCAACAGTTTTACCCGAGCTGGTACCACCCTGGTTAACAACTACGGTGGCGGTCGAGGTAT
>Ga0105240_10000684_pt1 | contig 62418 bp, 61 predicted proteins | sample KBSC54metaG_FD_80426 | JGI IMG/M metagenome (GOLD analysis project Ga0105240, IMG submission 80426) | Corn rhizosphere microbial communities from Kellogg Biological Station, Michigan, USA - KBS C5-4 metaG | ecosystem: Host-associated > Plants > Roots > Rhizosphere > Soil | place: Michigan, USA... | reverse complement strand
CCTTTTAAATCCAATTTCGCATCGAAGATATCCAGATCAAACGGTTTAGGGATGGTTCCGTTCACGCGGACTTCCGTTGCATTGAATTTAATATAAGTTTGAAAAACGTATGGCTGTTTGGGCAGCAGATTTAACAACGATGGTCCGGCCAAATTAAAATTCATCGGCTTGTCGTTTAATTTACCTTCGCCGCTCAATTGAAATTCTTGTCCCGGCGCGGCATTTTCTGATGATCGAAACGTTCCTGCAAAAGTTAGTTTTTTAATGGCATCATGAATGGATAGTTTACCATTATTAATTATTAGGTGTTGGATAACAGGCAATTTTGTTGAATTATTTTCATTTTCGCTTTGTTGATCGCCATTACTAAAGATCCAATTCGCCTTCCCGTCTTCCTGTCGCATTAAAACAACATTTGGGTGCTCCAGAATCAAATTTGACATAACGATGTTGCCCGTGAATAAAGATAATAATTTAAAACTCACCTCGATTCTATTTATAGCAGCCATGCCTTGTTCTTGCTGCGCCCAATCCGGATTGCCAATCGTCAGGCCTTCAACAATAACTTGCGGATTCGCGGAAAAGAAATTAATGCGCAAATCACCATTAATACGAATGTCGCGCTGCACCGATGCGGACGCCATTTTGGCCAATGGTTTTTTTATCCAATTGGCGCTGATGCTGAGAATAATTGCAAAGCAAATTACAAGTGCAAAGAAAGCAAGGATACATCCGCCTATGACGCGCACAATTTTTACCCAGATCGGGCTGAGGTTCTGATTCTCAGACGGCATTCACCATATTAAAAATCAAATCATAAAAATGTGATGATGTCCTTTCGGCAATTTTATTAAAACTTGCCCTTGCCTACTCCCACGGAAATTCGATCCAAACGTCTTGTGGAATATCTTTCATTGCCAAATCGGCAAATGGGCGGCCGGACGGTTTCGAATACAACACCGCGATAAAGCTTTTGGGCAAAAGCTGCCGCACCGTTTGTGCTGTGGTGCCGCGATCGACGAGATCATCAATCACGAGGCAGCCTTCGCCATTGCCGGGCACGGTTTTAATGACACGCACTTGCCCCTGAACTTTATCTTCATAACTGCTGATGCCGACGGTATCGACATAGGTAATATCCAGCCGCCGCGCGACGATCGCGGCGGGCACCATGCCGCCGCGCGTAATGGCGATGATGGTGCGGAATTCATCCCGTCGCGGCATTAGTTCCGCCGCTAGTTTTTCCGCCAGCGCCGCCGCATCTTCCCAGGAAATTCGCAGTTTTTCACTATAAGTCATAGCAGCATCATATAAGACCGCCATGACTGTGTCACCCTATGGGCTTAAAGTTGGGCGAAATGCTTTCTGTTTAACTTGCGCTAAAAACTCACTGTTAACCACTGCTGCAACATTTTTACCCTTATCTTTCCCTTCAGAAACCTTACCCCAACCTGGTAAAATTAAATCTTTACTATTGGGCTGCTTAAAAGAACCACCTAACATAATCGCTGCAGCTCGCTGCGGCCCAAACCCTGCAAATCCGGGTAGATCAGAAATTGGATGTTTTTCAGGATCATCCAAAACAGCCTGCATAGCCGGGGCTTGCACGCTTTCCATTAATGCATTGGTCTGATTCTCTGACATTTTTTGATCAACAATCGCGCCAATGAAACCACGAGCTGCAAAAACATAAATCGGGATCCGTTTTTGATTTATAACGGCATTTAAGAAGCCGTGACCAGGATAAACATAATTTTCTAATATGGTCCTCATATCAGGTTCAGAGAAGGCAAAATGGGTCCCTTTCTTCACTTGTTGAATATAGTTTGTCGCCCCCACATCTTGCAAAAGTTCTTTAGGCAAATTACCGCTAATTTTTAGCGCTTTAGCAGCGACAAAGCATACAAGCGAATAATTTATGCCGGAATTTTTTAGGTCAACCGGTGGTTTAACAGTGTAAAAATTCTGAGCCGATATATCAGCGGGTTCCTTTATGGCTCCTTCATATGCATCATTTAGAAACTGCTTTTCTACCTTTTCTGCAATTTCTTGTGGCGTCGCGGTTGGGTATTTCGCTTTAAAGTCGGAATATACCTGATCAATTCTTACGATACAGGAAAATGCGAGCTCATTTAAATCCTGACTTGTCGGCTGCTGGGCCTTTGCACTTGGCAAATACGATAAAAAAAGTGCCGCCGTGGTTAGCAGAAGTCCGACAGGTACAGCTTTTCGTTTCTTAAACATAAGTAATCTCCATAAGTTTAGCATAAAATTACCGCATTAAAAAATAACGCATTCCGTGCTCTAAAGGCAAGAAATTTAATAGTTGCAAGTGAATTTCTTTGCCATAATTAGCTGGCTAAGGCGTAGTTTATTGATTTTACGCTGGGTTTTCGAATTTAGATAAAGGGGACACTGCTGACATTTGCGAAAAATCTTTGAATTGCTTCGGCAGCAGCGGTTTTGTTGGTTTTAAAGCTCTTCCGCAAACCGGGAAAAGTAACTGTTTCCGTTTGATTAGTATCTGGGCGAAGAATCTGGAACCGCCCACCCGCAAAAATCAGAGCATCCAGTTTTTTTTCATCGGATAAAATTGCAACATTTGCCTCACCTTTTAAAACCCGAATAAACGGCTGAGCAGTCTCATTAATCGCCGCATTAAATTCCGTCTGCGTCATTCCCTTGCCTTCACGCTTTGACCGGGCAAGCCGCAACAAATTCAAATCAGCCGGAAAGGCTTCCACTTCCAATAACGCTTTCACCATTTCTCCTGAAAAATCAAAATTGGTTTGATCGCCAAGCCAATAAAAATATGCCTGCCCTGATTTAATATTCGTGACTTCATTTTCGGCTTTCGGCAAATCCCCTACTTTATCAATCAGTCCGAGCAATGCTGCGGCCGCCGAATATAGCGTGGGTTTCATTATTGGTTCATCCTTATCACTCACCTCCGCCGCCGCCAGAATTTTTTCAACTTCACTTGCTTTGGGCGGCGTAATATCCAACGCTTCATCCGTCGTTCGCGGTAATGGATTTTTGTCGATTGCCTTGCGCGCCAAATCGATCAAGTACCGTTGTGCTTTATCGGCAGTGGCTTCCGGTTTTTCATCCGGCTCGGCTTTTTTCCGGAAAGACGTATATACTTTGCCTGCCACCATTGCAGATAATTCCGCCGTAGTATTTAAATCTTGTTCTGTTAAAGGCTTTTGTGCCCGCGCTGTTGTAGTTACGCATGCCAGCGCCGCTGCGATCATCGCAAAGGCCAATCGAATATTTTTAAACATAATTAATCTCCATTGGATTACGGCATATAGGCACCATCAGTCAGAAATATCATGGCGCGGTGCCAGAAATCAAGAAATTTAATTACCATCGGTTTATTTTCGCTCCCTGAGACGGGCCGTTTCTTCTAAAGAATACAGAGTTTGGGTGGTAACATGCACAGCCAACACACCAAAGGAAATATTCTAGTAATGTCAAACAGTATAAGGAATTCCATCAATGTAAGGTATTGGATTACGAACGATTGACGATATGGATACAACCTCCGGCTGAACGCCAGTATTTTTGCATACAAAAATACCTTTAATTTCATCTCTTTTATCCAAAGAATGACGCCTTACAAGCTCTGGCGGAATATGTGCCATGCGATTTGGCAAACCATCAGCCACATCTTCAGGAAAAGCAACAGCCATTCCATCTACCAAAGGATCATAATTAAACCCATAATGTTTAACACGGCCGGAAAAGCTACACATGATAGGCTTAATTTCAGCCTTATTTTTTGCTTCCATCATACATTCTCCAAGTTTAAATTTAGTAAATATCTTCTTCAAAGACAATTATACTATAATAAAAAATTCGCTATTTCGCAAGTTTTTTAATACTTTCATACAGAAAATGTCCTTGCCACCCACCCGCCAAGTGGTGTTAGATAAACCAAATCCATGAGCAATATCGTCGCCCTTTCCGCCAACTTACCAGCCACAACGCGCAGCGGTTCGGATCTCGCCCCACCGTTCAATGAACAGGCGGAGCGGGAAATGCTGGGTGCGCTGCTGCTCGATAATCGCGTGCTGGATGCGGTTGGCGATTTCCTGCGCGCGGAGCATTTCTACGTACCCTCGCACCAGCGGATTTTCACCGCGCTTGAACGCCTGATTAACAAAGGCCAAATGGCCAGCCCCACGACCCTGAAAGGTTATTTTGGTGCAGATGACGACCTTGCGCACGTCGGCGGCGCGGAATATCTGGAAGGTTTAAAAAACGCCGTCACCACCACCATCGGTATGGCCGATATCGGCGGTGCTGTTTACGATTTATATTTGCGGCGAGAACTGCTCGCCATCGGCGAGCATATGGCGCAGGAAGCGCGCCCCAACCCGACCCAAATCGGCATTGAAGCCACACAGTTAATCGAACAAGCGGAATCGCGCCTGTTCAACTTGGTCACGAGCGGCGAAACTGAACGCGGCTTTACCGCGTTTAATAAAGCGCTGGCGAATTCCATCGCTATTGCGGAAAAGGCTTATCAATCGGACGGCCATGTCGTCGGCCTGACGACGGGTTTTCGCGACATCAATCGCCGCATGGGCGGGCTACATCCGTCGGATCTGATTATCCTCGCGGGCCGCCCATCTATGGGGAAAACCGCGCTCGCAACCAACATCGCCTTTAACGCCGCGCATGCCTATGTCCGCAGCGACAAAGGCAAAGACGGCAAGCCAAAAGAAGGCGCACCAGTCGCATTCTTTTCCCTCGAGATGTCCACCGAACAACTCGCGACACGTATTTTGTCATCTGTTGCGCGCATTCCATCGGAGCGCATCCGCCGCGGCGAAATTAAAAAAGAAGAAATGCTGCAATTGTCGATGGCGGCGCGCGACCTTGCGGAAATTCCGTTATTCATTGACGATACCCCGGGCCTGTCTGTGATGGCGATCCGCACGCGCGCGCGGCGCCTGCAACGCAAACAGGGTCTGGGCATGATTGTCGTGGACTATTTGCAATTGATGTCCGGCAACGGCGGCAAAAACAGCAGCGAAAACCGCGTTCAGGAAATTTCTGAAATCACGCGCGGACTGAAAGCCATCGCGAAAGAACTGCAGGTGCCCGTAATCGCGCTATCACAGCTGTCTCGCCAAACCGAAAACCGCGACAATAAACGTCCGCAATTGTCTGACTTGCGTGAATCAGGCGCGATTGAACAAGACGCTGACGTGGTCATGTTCGTATACCGTGAAGAGTATTATCTTGCGCGCGAAGAACCGTCACGCAAAGCGGATGAAAGCGACGGCAAATTCAACGAACGCTATTCGCGTTGGCAAGTGCAATTAGCGGAAACGCAAAACATCGCCGAGACGATTATCGCAAAACAACGCCATGGCCCCATCGGCACGATCCGTCTGCGCTTTGATGGGCAGTTCACCCATTTCGAAGACCTTGAAGGCAGCGATAGGTTTGAGTGATGTCTTCCCGGGCACAGCGAAGCGAAGACGTGTGATCCCATGAAGAATAAGGCTGTAATTGTCGTGAAATCCCGGATAACAGCTGCGCTAAGCACTTCGTGCTAAGCCTCGCTAGCTTCCGGGATGACAGCTCCTATTTTTTACAATTTATCTTTTTGACGCAGGTTTCCCCTTACTGAAACCTTGGCCTGGGCGGCTTGCCGGACGGTCAGTCCGGCCAGCTGGACGAGCAGAAGAACGGGCTCCCGCAGGTCGGCTGGAACGTTCGGTTGGACGATCCGTGCGGCCGCCTGCTGGACGTTCTGCTCTGCCTGCGGAACCTTCAGTACGCGGTGCATAACTTGGACGTTCCGAACGACCGGGCGGACGATCCGTGCGCGTACCCGCGAAACGGTCTGTATGACTGCCAGCCGGACGGCTGGGACGATCCGCAGAAGAACGCTCGGCACGTTCGCCGCCCCATGGCCCACGTGGTTTATCCGTTTGGCCGCTGCTTGCGCTGCGGTCGCCACGATCCCATTGTGGTGCGGATTTGCTTTCGTGCGGTTTACCTTCGTATGTTTTGCGCTCATCGGTGCGATGCTGTCCGAACGGACGCGCCTTGGCATAGGAACGTTCGCCACGCGCATCGCCCTCGCCGCTTCGTGCCGCGCTGAATGCTTTACCAAATGGTTTCGTGCTGCCGCGCCCGGAAGAACCTCGGCCTTTCGAACCCCGATCATTACTAGGCCCGCGGTCGCCTTCTTCGGCATGACCGAAAATTAACTTATGAATCGCGCGCCATTTATTCGCTTCGGCAGGCGTGACAAAATTCACGGCGGAACCTTCGGCCCCGGCCCGTGCCGTGCGGCCGATGCGGTGAATGTAATCTTCCGGCACTTGGGGCAGATCGTAATTGATCACGTGTTCAATGTGCGGAATGTCCAGACCGCGCGCAGCCACATCCGTCGCCACCAAAACACGGAATCTTTTATCGCGGAATTCCGCGATCACGCGGTCGCGGCGGCGCTGTTGCAAATCGCCATGAATCGCGTCCGCGCCGTGTTCATCGCCCGACAGTTTGCGCGCAAGACGGTCCGCGCCATGTTTCGTTTTCACAAAAATAATCACAGATCCGGTACGCTGTTCCAGTTCCGCCATCAGCTGTTCGTATTTTTCCGTATCGCCAAGTTTCAGGGTTTCCTGTTTGATTTTCGTGATGGGCGAAGTCATCGATCCAACTGAAATACGCTCCGGTTTATTCAGATATTTTTGCGACAGTTTCACGATGTTCGCGGGCAACGTAGCGGAAAACAACATCGTCTGGCGCGCGCCAGGCATAAACTTCATAATCTCATCAATCTGTGGTCCGAAACCCATGTCCAGCATGCGGTCGGTTTCATCCAGCACTAAGAAGCTCGCGTTAGCCAATTTCAAACTACTACGACGCAAATGATCGTTGATACGGCCCGGTGTGCCGATGATAATGCGTGGGTTCGCCTGCAATTGGCGGAACTGCTTCGGCATCGCTTCGCCGCCGATCAGCAGCGCACATTTGATATTCGGCACGGGGATCATTTGCTGAATCATCGCGGCAACCTGCGCCGCCAATTCGCGTGTTGGCGTCATAATCAGCGCCATGCTGCTATCGTGCGCCATTAAATTCGCGACCAACGGAATACCGAATGCGCCGGTTTTGCCGGTTCCGGTTTGCGCAGAACCCAAGATATCATGGCCCGCCAGTGCCAGCGGAATCGCCGCCGCCTGTACGGGAGTTGGCGTGGTAAAGTTCATGCGCGCCAGTGATTGCATGAGTTTCGGCGGCAGGCCGAATTCTGCAAAGCCTGACGTTTTGGGCTCGGGCATAGGGTAATCTGGGGTTGCTGCAAGCACAGCGGATGATTGGGGTGACATGTTTTTTTCCTTAACAGTTGTCGTTCGCCCCGCGCCAAAACGGCACGCGGCATGAGCTAAGCCAAGCGTTCGCGCCGCAGGATTGCGGCGAAACCCTGATAACTCTTCAACTGTGAAAGAAGGCGATACGAAATCGCACTAGGCGGCCATAAGGCCAAGCTGACGGATCAGCACATGCACATAAGAGTAATCCAAACTCGCCAGCACTATACCCACAGCCGCCCCGAGAAAGCAAGGAAAATCTTTGGTTGCGTTATTAAATATTTGGTTCTGGCAGATTTAACGCAACCATTTGTTGCGCAGAAAATATAACGCTTTCTTTTTCTCCCTGCTTAACAATTACCTTCCCATCGGGACGAATACTACAAGTAGTTTTAATGGGGAATAAATGATCATCTATAGGAATTCCAGCTGCGATTGCCGCATCTCGCAGCACCCCCTCTGGATGAGTATCAATTCGCAACTCGACAAATGGATATCTTTTTGCTTCTTCTCTTAATCCCTTAACAACTTCCCAAGCAAATTTCTTTTTTTGTTTTTCTGTATAACCAGGTCGATAGAAAAGCATCACAGCATTAAGTTTTTGTCTTAAATCTGTAAATAACTCTTCTTGTCGTTGAGCATATTCTCCCTTATTTGGCACAGGTTGCTTTTCCAGTATTGTACGCAATTTAAATGCAGTTACTGACAACTCATTATTTTGATCTGAATGCAAACATCCCGCAGCCCACCGTGCCGCAGCCCAAATTTGCGTATCACTAAATCGTTTTTTATATGGCATGATATTCTCCCTTCAATTATCTAATATTCCATATACTATAGAAAATAGGAAAATAGGAGAAATTTTTTACTTTCATACAAGCTACGGTTTTATTAGGTCGATTCTGCGGCGCATGGGGTTGTTTGTCACTTTTTTCCCTGGCCGCCCCGAATAGGAATAAAGGTTTCACGTGTACCATTTTGGAAGCAGCGGGAATCTACCCCACCAGGCGCCCCAAAATCCGGTCCCGCCCAATAAGTGGCAGCAGCGGCCCCATTTCGGGCCCATGGTCCTGGCCGGTAATCGCGCGGCGGAGAGGCATGAACAGCCCCTTCCCTTTCCGGCCCGTTTGCTCTTTCAGCGCCACGGTCCAGGCGTTCCAGCTCTCCGCCGTCAAATCCCCTCCTGGTAAAGCCGCACTGGCGGCGGCAATAAACTCCCGGTCCTCATCCGCCACGGCGGAGGTGATGGTGCCGCCAATAATTTCCTGCCAGTCCCGCACATCTGTTAGGCGCGTGATATTGGCATGAACGGCATTCCATAACCCCTCCTCACACTGAATCCCGAGCGCCGCCAGTTTCGGCTGGGCCGCCACATAATCCATTTCATGCAGTAATTGCGCGTTCAAACGCTCCATATCCGCGATATCCAGTTTTGCCATTGTGCGTGAAAATTTTGAAAAATCAAAATCTTGCGCCAATTCTTTTAAATCTTTCTTCAAAACTATCGGATCAGAAGAGCCCAATTTGGCCAGCACCGACAAAACCGCCATGGGCTCCAGCCCGTCATTATCCCGCAGGTCGGCAGCGGACGCGGAACCAATCCGTTTGGACAGCTTGCCGCCCTCCGCATCGGCCAGCAGCGACAGGTGCGCAAACTCCGGCGGCCGCGCGCCCAGCGCCTCAAACATATGCACCTGGCAGGCGGTGTTGGTGACATGATCTTCACCCCGAACCACGCGCGTGATCTTCATATCGATATCGTCAACAGTACTGCAAAAGTTAAACAACGGTCGGCCATCTTCGCGCACCACCACGGGGTCGCTGAGATTGCCCACTGCGAAATGTACCGGTCCACGGATGAAGTCGTGCCATTCGATATCGTGGCCGCGTAGTTTGAAACGCCAATGCGGCTTGCGCCCTTCAGCTTTATAGCGCACGCGGTCGGCATCTGTTATGCGCAGCGCGGCGCGGTCGTAAATCGGCGGCTTGCCTTGTGCGAGTTGCGACTTGCGTTTCAAATCCAGTTCGGTCGGCGTTTCGTAACAGGCGTAAATATCGCCGCTCGCCTGCAGTTGCGCAATCACCTCATCATAACGCGCCATGCGCCGGGATTGATATTCCAATTGATCCCATTCAAGGCCCAGCCACGTTAAGTCCGCGAAAATGCCATCCACATATTCCTGTTTCGACCGTTCCAGATCTGTATCATCAATGCGCAAAATGAATTTGCCACCCTGCTGGCGCGCGAACAGCCAGCAGATCAGCGCGGTGCGGACGGAGCCAATATGGAGCTTGCCCGTCGGCGAAGGCGCGAAACGTGTGATTACCTGAGTCATAAGGTTTTCTTAGCAGAACGGTAAGCAAATACAAAACAGATTGTCATCAGGGAGAATGCAGGAAAAACCGGCACTAGAAGCATTTTTCAATAAGACCACCCTTTGACCTCATGGGAGGCAGAAAAGTGGTCAGGATTTTTATTAATACCTGCAGCATGATTGAGATCGTTTCTGGACATATCCTTCAGTATAGGTCCAAAAGTTGCGGAATGCTCCTCTCCTTTCAGAATGCTGCAACGCACACCTCCCTCTAATGCTTTTTCCAGAAGATCCTTATCCTGGGAGCCGCTGTGAATTATAATGGGGGTTGCTGGCGCAGCGGTTTGCAGTGCAGTGATTGTTTCAATCCCATCGCTGTCCGGCAATTGCAAATCCGCCAGCACGAGATCAAAATGATGCAGCTTAAGCTCCTCCAAAGCGTTCACTGTTTTGTCCACCTGCGTGACATGGAAAGCAGTATCATTTTGCGGGTCTCGCCGTAACAGTTCCCGCACGAATGCTTTCCCTGGAATGCTGTCTTCCAAATGAAGGATTTTAATCGCCCGAGTTATTTTAGCATCTGTTGCAGTGCCGAATAAAATAAAGTGCCCAGGCATGCTGTGCGCGGCTGCGCGCCCTTTAGACATCGAGTCATTTAAAGACAGGGACATAAGGCTCTCCATGAACCAAAATACAACCTAAAGTTTAGTATCAATCTCTTAATAACCTTCTAACAAATCAAAAAACTTGATTTATTAATCCATTAACGTAATAATTAAACACTTAATACGAGTGCATGTAAAATGTCGCAATTGAGATCATGTTCCGTCGACCTGACTTCAGATACGCTTTATACCGATGAACAAAATCGCCAAAGCCTTATTACCTGGACATTACGTGCAAGTGCGCTGTTCCTGATGTGGTTTGGAATTTATCTGTTATTTTCGCCACTGTTATGGCTGGCAAGCTTTATGCCGTTTTTAGATTAGATGGTCAGCGGTTTCGCCGGCACGATTGCGACGATTATCGCACTGCCGGTCTTCATTGTGGCCGAAGTATTTTTCTGGTTTTCGGTGCGACCCGTTTCATGCGTAATCCTGATCGCTGTCAGCTGCGTGATTGCTTATTTCATCCTGACGCGCCACAAGCAAAAACTGGCGGCGAGTGCGGCGGCAGGCCCTGCAACGAATCCGGCTATCCCAACGCCCGCTTAAACATGTCCGGAATCTGTTTCAAATAACTTTCCGGGCTGGCGAGGTCGGTGAGTTCTTGTTTGGATAGATGTTTGGTGACTTGGGCATCCGCAGCCAGCAGTTCCAGGAAATTTTTGCCCTGCTCCCAGACCTGCATTGCATTGGCTTGTACGAGGCGGTAGGCGTCTTCGCGCAAGACGCCTTTTTGCGTCAGCGCCAGCATTACACGCTGCGAGGCATACAACCCGCGCGTGAGATTCAGATTCTTTTTCATCGTGTCAGGATAGATGAGCAGTTTATCGATAATGCCCGCCATACGGTTGAGCGCGAAATCGAGCGCGATGACGGCATCCGCCAGCAACGTGCGTTCCACCGCCGAATGCGAAATATCCCGTTCATGCCACAGCGCGACGTTTTCCAGCGCGGGCGTAACGGCAGCACGCACGACGCGCGCTAGGCCCGTCACGTTTTCCGATAAAATCGGATTGCGTTTGTGCGGCATAGCGGAGGAACCCTTTTGCCCGGGCGAAAAAAATTCTTCGGCTTCGCGCACTTCGGTGCGCTGTAAATGCCGGATTTCAATCGCCAAATTTTCCAATGATGATGCGATAATACCCAGCACCGCAAAGAAAAATGCATGGCGGTCGCGCGGAATCACTTGCGTCGCGACAGTTTCCGGCACCAGGCCTAATTTATCCGCAACATAATTTTCCACGGACGGTGGCAGGTTGGCATAGTTGCCAACCGCACCCGACAGTTTGCAAATCCGCACTTCTTCGCGCGCGGCTTCCAATCGCCGATACGCGCGCGCGAAGGCATTGTAATGCCCTAGCAGTTTTAAGCCAAAGGTTGTCGGTTCTGCATGAATGCCGTGACTGCGGCCGATGCAAATCGTATTCTGATTTTCCAGCGCACGTTTTTTAAGCGCCGCCAATAATGCGTCCACGCCGCCTAACAATGCATCCGCCGATTGCGTCAGCTGCACTGAAAAAGCCGTATCGCCGACATCACTGCTTGTCATACCTTGATGAACGAAACGCGATTCAGATCCGATATGCTCGCCCAGGTTCGTTAAAAATGCGATGACGTCATGCTTAACTTCTCGTTCGATTTCATCAATGCGCGCGATGTCGAATTTGCCGCGCTCCCATACCGCCTTGGCAACGCCCGCCGGAATGGTGCCGAGCTGCTCCATCGCCTCCGCCGCATAGGCTTCAATTTCTAGCCAGATTTGGAATTTATTTTGCGGCTCAAAAATTTTGCCGGTTTCGGGACGGGTGTAACGCGGGATCATTCAGGTTCCTCAAGGTTTTCTTCCAGCCATTTTGCAAAATCCCGGTCCACATGCAACAGTGGCACCGCAACAATCGCGGGTGTCGTGTAACTGTGCAGCGACCGCACGCGGTCATTCAGCAACGGAATTTTCGCCGCCAAAGTTTTTGCGATAATGACGGCTTCATCGCCGCGCGTTACAGCGCCTTCCCACCAATAGATTGACTTCACCGGAATAATATTCACGCAGGCCGCCAAGCGTTCCGTGAGCAGCGCTGCGCCGATGCGTTCGGCCTCGGCGGCATTTGCGGCAGTGATATAGACGATGGCGAATTCCGACATACCATCGTCTAACAAATTCTTCATCCTTTGTTAAGATTTTATTCGTAAGGTGATAAATCCAGGTTTGGCGGATCCGCCAAATCATCGTAAAATCCGCCAGTGAATCAGCCCAACGGAGAACCCAATGGCCAATAAACCAACCAAAGCCCCCACTAAAACCGCACAAAAATCCGCACCGCCCAGCGGTAAAGCGAAATTGGCCGATCTGAGCCATGTTGAAGTGGAAGGCTCCGCCAAGCTCACCTACAAGGGTAAAGAATTCGACCTGAAAGTTTTACACGGCACCGAAGGTCCGCCGTCATTGGATATCCGCCCATTGTTGCCGCAGTTCGGCATGATGACTTACGATCCAGGCTTTGGTTCCACGGCCAATTGCCGTTCCGGTATTACGTTTATTGATGGCGATGAGGGTATTTTGCGTCATCGCGGTTACGAAATCGCCGACCTTGCTGAGCGCGGCGATTTTATGGAAGTTAGTTATTTGCTGTTGCATGGCGAATTACCGACGCCGGTGGAAAAAGCGGAATTTGAGCAAACGATTTGCTATCACACCATGATTCACGAGCAAATTTATTCCATGATGGAGGGGTACCGCCGCGACGCACACCCGATGGCCGTCATGGTGGGTGTTGTGGGCGGTTTGTCTGCGTTCTATCATGACAGTTTGGATATCGCGGATCCAGAACAGCGAATGCTGGCGTCGCATCGCCTGATTGCAAAAATGCCAACGATTGCGGCAATGGCTTATAAATATTCCATCGGCCAACCATACGTTTATCCGCAAAACCATTTGAAATATGCGGAAAATTTTTTGCAGATGACCTTTTCCGTACCGGCCGAGCCGTACATTGTGAATCCGGTTTTGGCCAAGGCGCTGGACCGCATTTTAATTCTGCATGCAGACCATGAGCAAAATGCATCGACGTCTACCGTTCGCCTAGCCGGCTCTTCCGGCGCGAATACCTATGCTTGTATTGCCGCCGGTATTGCGACGCTGTGGGGTCCGCTGCATGGCGGCGCGAATGAAGCAGTGCTGAAAATGCTTGCGGAAATCGGCAATAAGAAAAACATTCCGAACGTGATTAAGCGCGCGAAGGATAAAAACGATGATTACCGCCTGATGGGCTTTGGTCACCGCGTTTACAAAAATTATGATCCGCGCGCACAAGTGATGAAAAAAACCTGCGAAGAAGTTTTGAAAGAACTCGGCATCAATGATTCCATGCTGGAAACCGCGATGGAACTGGAACGCATTGCCTTGTCGGATGAATATTTCATTGAGAAAAAACTTTATCCGAATGTGGATTTCTATTCGGGTATTATTCTACGCGCGATGGGTTTCCCCACCAAAATGTTCACCATGTTGTTCGCGGTTGCGCGCACAGCGGGCTGGATCGCACAATGGAAAGAAATGATCGAAGATGGCGAACAGCGCATTGGCCGCCCGCGTCAGATTTATGTGGGTGAAACGTCACGCAAATATGTACCGCTCAACCAGCGCGGTGCACAAAGATTGCGTACCGTCAGTTAGTTATTACCTTCTAGACGTGTGATAATCCTCGCCGCGGCATCTTTGGGTTCCGCGGCGAGTTTTTGCAATTCTTCCGCAAAAGCCGTCTTTTGTGTTGTGGGGTTTTGCATCACGCTTTGATATGCATTAATCAAATTTTGTACCGTCATGTCATCCTGTAAAATTTCTGGCACAATTAGTTTATTTGCTAAAATATTGATCAGATTCACAAAGGGTAATTGATATAATTGTTTCACAATCCAATGTGTCAGCGGATGCACCTTATAAGCGATGATATGCGGGCAGGCTCCCTGTGCCAATTCCAGTGTTACCGTACCCGAAGCCGCAATCGCCCCGCCCTGCTCTGCCGCCAGCGCAAAGGAATCCCATTTATCTTGGGGATCGGTTAAAATATGTAGCCCGTCATCCCGGCGAAAGCCGAGATCCAGATTCAAAGATTTTAGCGTTGGCAAAAGCCCAACTAAATCCGGCTGATATTGCTTTAACCGTGCAAACGTTTTCAAAAATACTGGCAAAAGGTTTTTCACCTCACCCGCACGGCTGCCTGGCAGCAGGCATAAAACCGGCTGGTCCGCGCGGATTCCAAGTTTTTCCCGTAAGTGTGCCGCATTGCCGCGCGGCTGATTCATCGCAATCGGATGCCCGACGAAGGTTGCGGGCAAGCCGACTTTTTCAAAATACGGCGGCTCGAAAGGAAACAAACATAACAAATGATCGAACAGTTTTGCGGTAATTTTTGCGCGTCCCGGCCGCCAAGCCCAAACTGTTGGCGCGACGTAGTGTACAAGCTTGATTTTCCCAGCCTGCCGCAAGGGTTGCAGCCGCCGCGCCAGGCGTTTGGAAAAATCAGGCACATCAATGCTTAAAACCACATCAGGCTGAAATTCATAAATTACCTTTACAGTATCTCCTAATCTTTTGATGACATTAGGTATTTTTGGCAAAACTTCCGCCAAACCCATTAGGGATAATTCTTGCATGGGGAAAATGCTTTGCAAGCCCTCTTCCGCCAACGCCGCGCCGCCAATACCACGCACTTCAATATCAGGTTGTAATTTATGCAAATCTGCTAACAACCGAGCACCCAATTGGTCGCCCGATGCCTCACCCGCGACGATAAAAAGTCTCACCGCCTATCTACTCCGGCAAACACAAGCTGCGGCGGTGCGGCGTATCAACAAAATCCAGAATCGGCTTAATTAATTCATTGCCGCCCCAGTTTTTTTGCGCTGCCGCTAAGCGCTCCGCCAGGGGCGAATCGCCTTCAAATAATTCTTTATAAAATCGCCGCATATCCTTCAGTTGCGCAGGCGTAAATCCGCGCCGCTCCAGGCCAACCCAATTCAAACCCTGCAAACTTGCGCGGTCGCCTATCACCATGCCGAATGGAATCACATCGCCTTCAACACCCGTCATACCGCCCACCATGGCACCCATACCAATACGCACGAATTGATGCACAGCCGAATTACCGCCTATCATCGCGCCATCAGCAATTTGCACATGTCCGCCTAAAACGGCGTGATTGATCATGATGACCTTATTGCCAACCTGGCAATCGTGCGCCACATGGGCGCCCGCCATGAACATGCAATGATCGCCAACACGCGTTGTGCCATCACCACCTACAGAGGCGATGTGCATCGTCACATGTTCGCGAATGATATTGTACGCGCCGATTTCAAGCCGTGTGGCCTCACCTTTGTATTTCGTGTCCTGCGGCGTACCGCCCAGCACCGCACCTGGGAAGATCTCACATGCCGTACCAATAATCGTATTATTCATTACGACAACGTTTGCATGCAACCGAACGCCGTCGCCAACTTTTGCTTGCGCGCCAATATGGCAAAATGGCCCAATTGCGACGCTGTTGCCAATTTCAGCGCCCTTCTCAATTACAGCAGATGGATGGATATTATTTTGCGCGCTCATACGTCAACATTATCAACAATCATCGCGGTAAAGGATGCTTCCGCACATAACACACCATCCACCATTGCTTCACCACGGAACCGCCAAACGTTTCGGCGCGCCTGTTCTTTTTTTACATAAATTTTAATCTGGTCACCTGGCACGATGGGTCGCCGGAATTTGGCGTCTTCAATTGCCATGAAATAAACCAGTTTGGGTTTCGCACCGGTTTGCATACTATGAATGACTAGTGTGCCCGCCGTTTGTGCCATAGCTTCAACTATCAAAACGCCCGGCATAACCGGTTTTGATGGAAAATGCCCCTGAAAAAAACTTTCGTTAATGGTGACGTTTTTAATTCCCGTCGCGCTTTCTCCTGGCACAATATCCACCAAACGGTCAACGAGCAGCATCGGATAGCGATGCGGGATGCGTTGCATAATCCCTAGAACATCTAAAGTTTCCAAAACCTGTGTCATGGCTTTGTTTTAGTGCCTTTGTCCGATTTCGCAAGCGCTGAAAACTGCCGGAAGTATTCGCGCGCAGGCTGTGCGGGCGAACCCATCATGCGAGCCTTGGCAGGTACGTCCCGCATCACACCTGCCTGGGCGCCGATTTGCGCGAAATCGCCGATATCTAAATGATCCGCTACGCCCGCCTGGGCGGCCAAAACGGTATATTTGCCAAGCTTGGTTGACCCAGCCACACCGGATTGGGAAACCAGAATGGCCCCATCGCCTACCACGACATTGTGGCCAATCTGAACCAGGTTATCGATAATCACATTGCTGCCAATGACCGTGTCGGCCAGAGCGCCACGGTCGATGGTGGCATTCGCGCCGATTTCGGAATGGGCGCCAATAATAACGCGGCCCAATTGCGGCATGCGGATATGCTGGCCTTTCGCATCGGTGACAAAGCCAAAACCATCCTGTCCGATGCGCGCGCCAGGCAGGATACGCACATGGTCCGATAAAATAGCATGTGATATTGTTACGTTTGCGGCGATATCGCAATGCGCGCCAATAACAACGCCCGGGCCGATAACACTATGGGGACCGATGTCGGTGTGGTCGCCGATTTCTATATTTTCGCCGATGACGGCGGTCGGATGGATTTTAGTATTCTTGCCGATTTTTTTTGCGCGCGGCGAAATGGGCGTAGCATCTGATAAGTCGGGCTGTTGTTCCGGTGGATAAAGCAAGTTAATCGCGGCAATAAAATGCAGTTGCGGCGTTTGGGTTGGAATAACCGTAAAGTCACCTTTTAATTCAGCCGCCAGTTCCGGCTTTGCTAGAACAAAACCAGCCTTAGATTCATTCACTGCCGTCAGATATTTTATATTCTCGATAAAAATTAAATCCCCCGCCTGTGCGCCTTCCGGTGCGGAAACGTCCATAATTTTCTGATTCCCACCCTCTGCGGAATTGCTCGGCAGGCCGATAGCCGCCAATAAATCCGCTAAAGCTAAGAAATTTACACGAAAATAAAAACAGGTATCTGCCATGATTAGGTTATACGCTTTACCCGGCGCAGCGCGCCACCCTCTCCCCATTGGGAGAGGGTCAAGTTTTGTATCAAATTATTTTCTGGCAGGCGCAGTGGCAGGTACAGGTACTTCCACTTTTACCGACGGCAATTTAGAGTTGATGCGTGTCATGGCTTCATCGGTGAAATCCATACTCGTTTCCGCCACCAGAATAGCTGCTTTAGGCAGCACCAGGTTGGCGCTTTGTTCCTTGGCGATGTCAAACAGGATGCTTTGCAGCTGTTTTTCAATCTTGCCCATTGCCATATTGACGGCTTTATCCAACGCCCCCACGCGCGCATCCACATCCTGGCGCGACTTCATCACACTTTCTTGAAAGCTACGCGATTTTTTCGCAAAATCATCTGAACTAAGTGTGCCGCGTTGTTTCGCCAAAGCTTCGTCTTCCGAACGCAGGCCGGATTCCTTTTTATCCACTTCGGCTTTCAGGCTTTTACGCAAGTCCGCCACCTGGCTTTGCACGTTTTTCGCAGCGGCAGATTCCGTCATAATTTTATTAACGTCGATGACAATAACGACAGGCGTTTTTGCCTGAGGCTTAGATGCCCCTGCGGCAGGCGCATCTGCGGCCATCGCGCCGGAAAGGGAAAAGAAAACCGCAGCAGCGGCAAGAGCAGAATACAGGTTTTTCATCGGGTTCCTCATTAGAATTTTGCGCCGAATCCAACATGGAGCAATTCGGTTTCGTCATAGTCTTTTTTCAGGATTGGCTGGGCAATGTCAATACGGATTGGACCAAAAGGCGATTTCCATGAAATCCCGAGGCCTGCTGACATGCGTAGATCGGTGTCATTTACAACATTCGGACCCGAAAAACCCAGCTTGCTAATTGTACCGGCATCCGAGAAAACATAAGCCTTAATCCCCTCGTCCTGTAAGCCAACCGGGAAGCCCAGTTCCGCTGTGCCGCGCGCATATTCGTTGCCGCCCAAACTATCCGAAGTCGAAGTATCGCGCGGCCCAAGTCCACCGTACCGGAAACCGCGGAACGTATCAGCGCCCAGGAAAAAACGGTCGTTAATATTCAAATTCTGACCATTAAGCCCATAAATGTAACCGGCCTCACCCAATAATTCCATAGTCCAATCATCCGATAAGGACCAATAATGCGTCAAGTTGGCCACATTACGCACATATTTGGTTGAACCGCCAACGCCAGCAAAATCCGTCGAGAGGCTGGTCACATAACCTTGCGTGGGCTCAAGCCTACTATCGCGCCGGTCATAGGTCAGGGTATGGGAGAACATTGAAATCGTGCGGTGGCCTTCTTGCTCAAGAATATAAATCGAAGCGCCATCTGGTACGTCCGCGATACGGTCATAGGTAAAACGGTACCCAAGTTCCTGGGTCAAGTATTCCGACAGTTTATAACCAAAACGGAAACCCGCGCCGGCACGCTGCTCCACATAAGAACTGTAATTCGTATTATCCGTGCGTGTATCAAAAACATCCACCGTGGCGGAAACATTACGCTCCAGGAAATAAGGTTCGGTGAAGCTGAGGTCCGCAGTATCGCGACGTTGTGATAATTCAGTTTGCAATGACAAGGTCTGGCCCCGACCGAGTAAATTCCGCTCCTTAATCCCCACATTGGCCAAGACACCATCCAGTGTCGAATAACCGCCGCCGAGTGAAAGATCACCCGTAGATTGCTCCTCCACACTTACATCAATAATCTTACGATCGGACGCGCTGCCATCTACTGTTTTTACATTAACCCTTTTAAAGTAATTCAGGTCTTTGATATTCTGCTCCGACTGTTTGAGCTTTGTCGGATTGAGCGGGTCTCCCTCCGCCAGCGTTATTTCTCGGCGGATGACGTGGTCTTGAGTACGCAAATTCCCCTTGATATCAATGCGCTCCACGTAAACTTTTGGTCCATCTTTCAGCGTGTATTTAATATCAATCGTATGATCGGATTCATTGCGCTTCACTTGTGGATCGACCACCAGAAAGGCAAAATTCTTGCGATTCAAATTATTGGTGATCGCATTAATAGTATCTTCAATTTTATCGCTATTATACCAATCGCCTGGGGTGGTTTTGATCAAATCCTGCAATGCCTTCGTATCAACGCCGTCTTTTTGGCTTTCAATTTCCACCTTGCCGAATTGATAACGTGCGCCCTCGTTCACAGTGAACGTCAGGTAAAAACCACTTTGATCCGGCGAAAATTCCGCCACAGCATTCTGAACTCTGAAATCCGCATAACCGTGTTGGTTATAATAGCGTTTCAATTTTTCCTGGTCAGCATTCAGACGGTCTGGGTCATAGACATCATTATTCGTCAGAAAATTCCACCAGGCCTGTTCGACGGAAAAAATCTGCTCACGCAGCTCTCCCGGGCTGAAAGCCTTACTACCGATAAAATCAATCCGGCGGATACCGCTATCTTGTCCCTCGACCACCTTAAAGACCAAATCCACGCGATTCTGGTCGCGTTCAATAATTTGTGGCTGAACTTTTGCGGCGAAATAACCTTTACTGCGGTACAGCTGGTTGATGCGGTCCATATCATCTTGCACCTTCGCCAGTGTATAGATTGAACGCGGGCTGAGGCGTAATTCGTCTTTTAACTTATCGCTGGAAAGCGCGCTGTTACCTTCAAAGGCGATGCGATTGATGATCGGGTTTTCCTTAACGGTTACCATCAGGACACCGCCTTCCTCGCCCACATTCACATCGCGGAACAGGCCCGAATGAAACAGCGCGCGCACCGATTTATCTAACGTGGCCGAAGTCGCTTCATCACCTTCATGTAAAGTCAGATAGGTACGGATGGTATTGGCGTCCGTCCGCTCATTGCCTTTAATCTCAATCGAGGAAATCGCACCAGCAAAAGCCAGCATAGGTGCGCATAGGGCAAGGATAAAAAACAGAAACCGCATCAGGAAACCAGATTAACCAGATAATGAATAACTTTCAATTGCACCAGGTCGTTCCAAAAGGCAAAAACCATGAGGCACAACACCAGACCCGTGCCGATACGATAGCCAATTTCCTGAAACCCCAGCGACAAGGGTTTGCCCCGAATGGCTTCCATAGCATAAAATACCAAATGCCCGCCATCCAAAACCGGAATGGGGAATAGATTGATGAGGCCGAGGTTCACGGAAATCAACACCATTAAAATCATCCAGGGTACAAAACCCTGATCCGCCATTTCGCCTGACATCTGCGCCATCCGCAGCGGGCCGCCGAGTTCGTTCGTCGAACGTTCACCCATCACAATCTGGCCCATGGCCGTGAGTGTTGTTTTAGAAAACTGCAAGGTTTCACGGACTGCGTAATACAATGCGCTGGCCGGGTCACGCTGGATATAATCCAATCCCTGCGCTTTGATACCCAGCAAACCGATGGGATGTTCCTGGCCAAAACGGTCCTTCATGTTGTCGCGCGCCAGCGTAATAGGAATTTCGCGCATGGCCTCACCGTGTTTTACGGTCACGATAACTGGCTGGCCCGGCCGCAAACGCACATATTGCTGCAATTCTTCAAACCGTGAAACGCTATTACCATCAATAGCGGTAATGGTATCGCCAACCTGAATACCGGCCGTCGCTGCCGGCATATTTTCCATTAAGCTATTTACAACCGGCTTAGTAAATGGCTGTCCCACAGTCATAAAAACGATGGCCAGTACAATCCAGGCAAAGGCATAATTAAATAGCGGCCCCGCAAACACAATCGCCGCACGTTTGCCGACGGGCTGGAAGAAAAAGGAAACCTTTTTTTCTTCCTCCGTCATGTGAACAACCTTGTCCTTGTCAGGCGCAGAGGCCGGATTCGCATCACCATACATTTTGACATATCCACCAAGTGGCAGTAACGCAAAACGCCAGCGCGTGCCGTGACTGTCGTTCCAGCCAAATAATTCCGGCCCAAAGCCGATAGAAAAACGCTCAATCTTCACACCGCAGCGCCGCGCAACCCAGTAATGTCCGAATTCGTGCACAAAAACTAAAACGGAAATCAGCACAATAAACAAAATTGGATAATGCACGCCGTAGTGCAGCCATTGAGTAGCGTCCATTAAATCATCTCCTCTGCCTTACGGCGTGCGGCGGCATCGGCCGCGAATAAATCTGCCATAGTTGTGATGCGCGTATTTTCTACCTGTTGCATGGCCACGTCAATGATTTCCGTGATGCGACCGAAAGGAATTTTGCGCCCTAGGAATGCTGCCACGGCAATCTCATTGGCGGCATTCATAATTGTCGGCATCGCCCCACCTGCGGTCAGTGCCGCGCGCGTGAGGCCGAGCGCAGGAAAACGATCAGCATCTGGCGATTCAAAAGACAAAGATTTAATTTCGGCAAAATTCAGCGATTTTATCTGAGTCGCGATGCGGTGCGGGTAACCTAGGCAATAGGAAATCGGCACCGTCATATCCGGCGGGCCCAATTGTGCCAGGACAGAACCATCCATATATTCCACCATGGAATGAATAACAGACTGCGGGTGAATCAGAATTTCAATCTGCTCCGGCGGCATGGTGAATAGGTAATGCGCCTCCATTAACTCCAGCCCCTTATTCATTAGAGTCGCGCTATCAATGGTGATTTTTTCGCCCATGTTCCAATTTGGATGTTTCAGCGCCTGCTCCGGCGTTGCGTTATAAATTTCCGCTTTTAATTTTTCGCGGAACGGCCCACCGGATGCCGTAATAATAATTTTTTTAACTTGGTCACGATTATGATTTTCCAGCACCTGAAAAATGGCGTTATGCTCACTGTCCACCGGCAGAATCTTCGCGCCCGATTTTTCAACCGCATGCAGCATCCATGGCCCTGCGCAAACCAGTGCCTCTTTATTAGCCAATGCCACCGTCCTGCCCTGCTCTATCGCCGCCAGCGTCGGCGCCAGGCCCGCAATACCCACAATCGCCGCCACGCAGATATCTGCATCATATTTTGCGACTTCCATCACACCGGATTCGCCCACCAGAATTTCTGTTTTTACGATGCCGATTTCTGATTTCAGGTTTTGATATTCAGCCTCGTCTGCAATCGCCACCAATTCCGGTTGGAATTCTCGTACTACTGCCGCTAGCACCGCAACATTTTTTTGCGCCGCCAAGGCCGTAATTTTAAATTTATCTCGGTGTTGGCGCACAACAGCCAGGGTTTGTTGCCCAATTGAACCCGTTGCGCCCAAAATAGATATTTTTTTCATCGCACTATTATTTACCAAGGCAGCGGCCGTCCCGCACATAATTGAATCAAAACATACAGCGGTGCGGATAACATTAAACTGTCAATCCGGTCCAACACGCCGCCATGCCCAGGTATCACGCCGCCAGTATCCTTGATGCTAAAATAACGTTTCATGGCGCTTTGCGCCAAGTCACTTAATTGTGCAGCAATGGATAAAACCATCGATATCGCCAGTGTGCCTAAAAAATTTCCTGTGTCCAAAATCAACCCCAACGCCGCACCCACTGCAACGCCGGCCACCAAACCGCCCGCAAATCCCCACCAGGTTTTTTTCGGTGATACATCGGGTGCCATCAGCGCGCCGCCCATGCGGCGCCCAATGACATAGGCCACCGTATCCGTCGCCCAAACCACGCCAAAAAAGTAAGTAATGATGGCAGGGCCAATGGTGTAACCCTGCATCATATGAATGACAGACAAGGCCGCCAGCGCCAAATATAAAACACTAGAGGCAAACCAAACAGGATGGCGCAAATGAATCCGCGCACCAATCAGCCATAATAAAAACGGTAAAACTGCCAGCACCGCCAGCGCCGCACCCGTCCCCCCCATGGCCTGCACAATCGCCAGCAACAGCACCACAGAATACAAATAATGAACATTCCCGCGCCAATGATCGGGCTCTGTCATACGTTGCCATTCGCGCACGGCCAGTAAAATAAAGAACCAAATATACAACGGGAATAAATTCTGCGCACCCCAAATGATATAGGCCGACAGGACCGTTAATAATGTACCCATCACGCAGCGCTGAATGAAATTATTTTGCAAATGCGCACGCCAGGCAAGCGGCAGGGCGGTCCAGAATTTACCGCGCCAACTGTCCCAATTTTCCATATCGGCGCTCCCGTTGTTGATAGGCCTGGATCGCAGCATCCAAGTCTTTTACGCCGAAATCCGGCCACAAAGTATCGGTAAAAACAAACTCTGTATAGGCCGTTTGCCAAAGCAAAAAATTCGACAAGCGCATTTCGCCCGAAGTGCGGATCAGCAAATCTGGGTCTGGAATACCAGCGGTATCTAACGCGCCGGCAAAAGATTCTTCGGTAATCGGCATGCCCTGCCCGGCCAGCCGCTGTACCGCCCGGATAATTTCCTGGCGCGAACCATAACTTAGGGCAATCACCAACGTCCCTGCCGTATTTTGCGCGGTCAGGCGGGCGGCTTCCGCAATCATGGTTTGTACATCCTCGGGTAGGCGTGCATGATCGCCAATAAAGCGCAGCCGTACACCATCGCGGTGCAATTCGGCCAATTCCGCACGGATATATAAACGCAGCAACTCCATGAGATCTGAAATCTCCGATTCCGGTCGGTCCCAATTCTCAGCGGAAAAAGCATAGACCGTTAAAATTTCCACACCGCGTTCGCACACGGCTTTTAAGGTGCGCTTTAAGGCTTCCATGCCCTGCCTGTGACCCAGCGCACGCGGCATGCCCCGTGCCGCCGCCCAACGCCCGTTGCCGTCCATAATGATGGCGATATGTCGGGGGATGGCTGGGCTTTTCATATCATGTTCTCGTGCAGCCAAAGGGTATAATCAGCAGGAGGTTTGATAGCAATGAATTAATGCGGCTGAAATTCAGATATGAAAGGATCGCAGCATGTGCGTAAAAATCTCCATCTGAACCCTTGCGGGCGGGCGGCGCGGCAGCTAATATCCCGCATTCACGTCTTCAAGGGAATCGCAGAATGCTGCTTCGTCGTTCATTGTTATGCACTGTTTTGTTCGCGGGCTTTGCCTTGACGGGCTGTGAATATTTAGGTTTGCAACAGCCTGTTGGGAACGGCGATACAGCCCCCGCACCAGTGGCGAATGTTGAAACACAAGCGCCCATGGTCAGCCCATCTTGGCCGGCCGCCACAATAACATCACAAGACACTACGCCGCAAAGCGAAACTATCGTCGGCCGCCAGATTGCGCAATTGCGTTCGGACCTGACTCATTTGCAAAGTGACGTTGCAGGTTACGGTGCGACCCTGGCCAACTTACGGAATAAGAATCAGTCACTTGCGGCGAACTATTATAGTACGGTGGGAGAAATTAACGCCCGTCTTCAAGCCGGCACCACACCAGGCAATCCGCAACTGGTACAGCGTTGGCAAGGAGCTTCGGCGGCATTGGATCAATTCGCGGCTAGCGGCAATGAAATGAATGCCTTGTCATCGCGTATCGCCGCAAGCGCTTCCATGGCCAATTACTTGCTGGATGCCACGCGCGCGACTTATAGCTTGTCCGGTGCGGTGGATGAAGACCACGTGGCTTTGAAAAATTTGGAAGATGATGTGCAGCGCAGCGTGATCGGCATTGGCCGCGCCCTGACGGACTTGACACATGACATCGACCGCCAGAATGCCTATGTCGCGGCGGAGCGCCGGAATTTGCAAACCTTATCGCTTGCAATCGCGCGCGGTGAAGTTTATGGCAATAGCCTGGCCAATACGGCGCCATTTCAATCGAGCGCATCGGTAAGTAGTGGTTTTGGCATGACAGCACCCGTTGCACCTGTAGCAACAGCTTCCTTAAATTCTACACCACCACAACGTCCAGGGGTTCTAGGCCAACTCCCAGAACCTGTGCCGCCGGCAGCGAAGACGCCATTTGTTATCATCCGTTTTGATCGTCCGGATGTGGATTATGGCCAACCTTTATATCAGGCGATGAGCCAGGCTTTAGAAAAAAATCCCATGGGTAGCTTTGAAGTTGTCGCCGTCGCACCACGCGGCACGGATGCCAAACAAACCTTGGCCGGTACCAGCGCGCGCGGCAAAGCCGAAGATGTCATGCGCACCATGGCGGAAATGGGTGTACCAGCCGACCGCATGCAACTCACCACCGCGACCAGCAGCGGTGCCAACAGCCCCGAAGTGCATTTGTTTTTGAAGTGACCCAAGGGTCATCCCGGAAATTAGCAAAGCTTAGCGGCGCAGCGAAGGCGTTTAGCGCAGCTCCTATCCGGGATCCAGGAAAGTTAGGAGTTCTTATTCTTCACAGGATCCCGGATCATAAGACTCGCTGCCAATTTACTTTGCAAATCGGGCTCGCCTAATGTCCGGCATGACATATCCCCCAAATCCGGCAAACACTTCATACACCATTCCTTCAGCGACGCGGCAATCGGATGCTCCAATGCATTTAAAAACTGTTGCGTCACACGTGGCATAAATTGTAGATATTGCGGCTTACCGTCCCGCACCCATAGGCGGATAAAATTTCCTAAAATCCGTGCATGTCGCATAATCCCCATTCCTGCATAATGGGCATCAAAATCCGCGCGCGAAATATCCGGCCGCAATTTCAGATATTGATCGCATAATTTTTTGACTAACACCGGATCAATATCACGCCGTGCATCTTCCAGCATAGAAACCAAGTCATAAACTGGAGATCCCCATTTTGCATCCTGAAAATCCAAGATGCCACAACGCTGCACTCCTGCCCGCTCGGGCAGCCACATAAAATTATCCACATGGAAATCGCGCAGCAATAGTATTGGCGACAAGACAGGTAGGCCAACAAAAATTTCATATATGATTTTCAAAAATTCCTCTTGTTCATCCACCGTCGCTTTGCGCTGCCAATATATGGGTGCATACCATTCAATAAACCACATAATTTCTTTGCTCATTTCAGCGGCATCATAATTTTTTAATGGTAAATCCGCACCCATCGACTTGATCTGCAATTCCGCCGCCGCTGCAATGGCGGTGCTGTATAACGGCTCTGGATCGTGCCCCACATTTAATAGCCGCGTAAACGTATTCTCACCAAAATCTTCAATCAGCGCAAAACCATTTTCCGCATCCGCCGCATAAATCTCCGGCGCACTCAGGCCGATCGCGCGCAGGTGTTTGGCCAATAAAATAAACTCCGCGAATTTTTCTTCAGGATGCGGCGGCATATCCATCACCAGACGTGTTTCACCGCCGCGCCGCTCATCGGGTAGTGTTAGCCGAAAATATCGCCGCCGGGAGGCATCCCGCGGCAAGGCCTCAACCGCCGCATCACTCCACCCGCAGTCGGCAATAAATTTATTCCTTAAATCGTCACGCATGGGTATCAAATAATCAGATTCCGCTTGCCCTTACCATAAATTTATTCAACGAAATTAGAAACGCGTACCTGGCGCTTGAGTTTTTATTATAAAGTGCCGCCACGTGATCTGACCGTGATTGCCAGCGCGGAACAATATCTGGGCTAAGATCACGGTTTTTCCCTGGAACTCCGGCAACAGTTTTTATAGGGCATCCGCCTCAGATTCCTTGGCACCTGGAGTAATCAGCATAAATTCGGCGGTCCCGAAGACCGGGCCATTCAGATGCGCGCATGATGCTGCATATTTCGCTGTAATATAATGTCAATGACCTGCCGATTGAGAACCATCTGATGGTCAATGTCGGCTCAGTCGCGCGTAACATGGTACAGGCAAGTAGAATTACCCGTTCCCGGGCTCTGGGGCGCAACCCGGCCTATTCACTATGGGACTATTCTTCGCACCTGGGATGACCTCTCGAGTTTCTAAACTCAGAAAATGCTTTCTTATTCTAATACGTATTCTTATTAATAACGGGCCGATAGTTCCAACTCTATGGCCAAACCTTTCTGCAATTTTCTCATAACTACATCCATTTCTGGACATATAAAATGCTATACGGTCCTTTTCTGGAAGAAACGCTATGATCCGGCTAAGATCTTTTTTTAAAAGAGCAGCAAAAAATTGTTCTTCTGGGTCCGGAGATTGATCTAGAATATCATGAGATCGTATTTCTCGGCCTTGATCAAATATGACAGGGGCATCGAGGCTACGTGTATTTCTTGTTTTCTGTTTTTGCAAAGCATTACGACAACAATTCCTTGCAATTGTATAAGCCCATCCTGCAAAGGACCCACCTTCTCTAGATCGATCTTCGTATTGATCGAAATTCTCCCAGGCTCTAATTATCGTTTCTTGAACAATATCTTGCGCATCCTCAGCATTACCTACGCGCCCATAAGCGGCTTTATAAATTTGATGCCTAAGATCCCGATTAAAATATCTCAAAAATTCTTGCTCTGTAAATGATCGAGGCGCGCCACTAATAACAGAGCTTATTTCATTTAAATCTGCCACAAGGCGCCCCAAAGGATTTTTTAAGTTTAGAGCAAAATCATACTTAAAAAATAAAGCCAAACACAAGCTAAAAAACACTTTTTGCTTTTTCGGCTGCTTTCCGCCCTAATCCCGTCAACTTACCCAGGGTAAAGACTATATGATAATTCTAAAAAGCTGATCAAGTCCGCCGATTTATGGCGCGCAATCCGATCTGCCACTTATGGGCTGCTTCTTCGCAATTGCGGCAATTTTCTGAAGTTTTAATGGATTTAAAGCATAGATATCCTCTTCTGACCCCAATTTTTTACGGACCATTTCACGAGCGCGCCATATGCGCGCCCTGCCTGCGGAATAAGAAACACCACATAGTATAGAAACATCCTCATGATGCAACTCTTTAACGTCAGCTAGCAAAAGAGCCCGCCTATATTTTAGAGGTATTCTATCGACTGCAAGTCGAACATTTCTATTGCGTATTTCGTTTTCAAATCTTTTGCTTGGCTCGTCATTCGGATCTTTCCAAAGATATGAATAATAGCCTCTACTTTTCCCATCTTCATATGTTTTCATCTCATCGAGGCTTAAACATGGCGGACGTCTCCTTTTTGCCCTCAATATCATCAACCATATATTCACTTCAATGCGCCCTAGCCATGACTTAAAATCGCCATCTCCTCTAAACGTATCAAAATTACTAAATGCAGCCACCCATGTTTCTTGAGCCAGATCTTCTGCGTCCTGCTGATGATTATTCGTCAATCGCATGGCAGCATTACGCACAAAGCATTCGTTTTTAGCCTTTAAAGCTTCAAATTCAGCAGTCCTTTCCTCCGCACCGGTTCGCGCGTTATTTATCGGGCTTTTTAACATGGCTAAGGTACCGGCGCTCTGTTCGTACTGTTTCTTACGGCTTGATTCTTTGCAGCTGAAGCCGCTTGCGGGAATTCTGCTGACGATTCTCCTCTCATTAACTTACTATAAACTTCTGATAACAACCTACGACCGTTGAATATTCTGGATTTAACAGTGCCGATAGAACAGCTGCGTAATTCTGCAATCTCTTGATAAGACATCCCATCGACAGCATATAATAAGATCGCCACGCTTTGTTTTACCGGAATGGCTCTAAATGCATGTTGTAACGTGTCCTGTGAAAATAAAGTTAATAACCTTTTTACAGGATCTCCATCTCTCTTTGTAACTTTCTGAAATAATAATATCTTTTCATAAAAATCATTTCTGGTTCGATTAGTTTCTTTTTCATGATAGTCCTTATAAGCATTACGAGCAATTCTAGACACCCATTGATGAAACTGTTGGGTATCTTTTAGCGCGGCAAAATTTCTCCATGCTTCAACTATAGCTTCTTGAGCAATATCATTTGCAACTTCGCGATTGCCCGAAATGGTATAAATATAATTGTAAATTTTTTGATAACTATCATGCTTCTTTAAAAGCTGTTCAAATCTTTCTTGATCTTCAAATGCTCCAGCTAATACTCTCTGCGTCACGATAATCTCCTAAAGCTATTGCCTAAATTAACATACATGCAGGCCAAAAAACAAACAAAAATAATACTTTCACGCCTCTTTTTTTACCTTCTCGCGTAACTCCGCCAATTCATCCAGGGTAAAGGTATAGGTGCTATTGCAAAACTCACAGCGGACCTCGACGCGGTCGTTATCGGATAGTTCCTGGGCGTCGGCTTCGGTTAACATAGCCAGGGCGCGCTCCGCCCGCGCCAGGCCGCAGCGGCAGCGGTGCATGACGTGCACGGTGTCATAGGCCTTCACGCCGCCTTCATGAAACAAACGGAATAACACATCATGCGGGTGCAGGGCACCGTCCAACGCCTCGGCGGCAGTTAATGTTTGCATCAAGGCCGTTGCCTCATCCCAGCCGGGTGGCAGGCTATCCAGATCGCGCGCTTCCGACAACTGCTCCGGCGGCATAGCCTGCAGGCATATCACGGCAGTATGAAATGACAGCACATTCGGCGCGGCAAAAAATTTTAATTCGGTTTGAATTTGCTCTGACTGCAAAAAATAATGTTGCGCGGCGGCGGTTAGACTGTCCCCCTCAATTTCCACAATGCCTTGATAAGGTTCGAAATCACCGCCACGATCAACCGTAAAGGCTAAATACCCGGCACCCAGTAATTCCGAAAAACTGTCCGGCACATTTACCAGTTTATCTTTATTAAACGCAGCATAGGCGCGCAAAGATCCATCCGAGGTATAATCCGCCACCAATAAACTAACCGGCCCGTCGCCACGGGCCTGCAGAGAAAAAATCCCCTCATATTTCAACATGCTGCCTAGCACGCAGGCAAGCGTTGCCGCCTCCGCCACCAAACGCACGACCGGCGCGGGATATTGATGCTTGCCCAAAATTTCATCCAGAGTCGCGCCCAGCCGCACAAAGCGCCCGCGCAGGCCCGATACCCCCAGCTGAAAGGGCACAATCATGTCATTATAATTCGGTTCAGGAAACATTTGCGCGTGGATAGCAGAGTGCGCCAAAAAATAATAGTAAATGCTATCTTTTAATTATGAGAACTATGGCCCTGGCCCTGCAGGTCTAGACGATCCACCACCAGAGGGCGGCGCATCAGGCGGCATAATCCGAAGCATATAGGAATGAAATGCTTTTTCTTGTGTGTGTTTATTTGGGCCTATCTTGGCAATTTGACCTAACAGTTTTGTCACATCATCATCTGGACAATATGTAAGAATATTAACTGCATGAAATACAACATCTGGATCTGCATTTTGAGTTGCTGCAATTAGAGCTTCTTTCATACCTTCTGTTCCAAAAGCCCTAGCGCCCCAAGCAATTAGAAAGAAGACAGCCTGGCACAGTATAGGATCTTCTGGATTTTGTAAGATTGCTAGAAACTTCGGCATTGCCTGGGCTGTAATATCTCTTCCACTTTTAATCTGCGCCAAATGCAAAAGTTCTAATACTTCAGCCCGCTGGTTATTATCGCCACATTCGAGCTGCACATATAATTCATCAAGTCCCCTTTGATCAGCTTCCGTAATCGGTACTGGGATTCGTTCTGAAAATTCGTCATTTGCCATTATCATGCCCCTGTTCGCTTAAACTTAGAAAGTCTTTAATTATAAAGTTAGCTTAACCGTCATTTCCAGGTCAAGTTTTTTGCTCATATTCCTTGCAAGCGGTTGAAAAAATCCTTGACGCCCTGCCCTGCGGGGTTTAATCAACGCGCTCTTGGTGAAACATCGGGGGAATAGAAACGGCCCCTATTACGTGTCAGCCAGTTCACCACCCCTCCCGCGCGCAAGCGCGCCTCAGCTTGTGAAAGGACGTTCTCTATGCCCAAAGTTGCTATCGTTATGGCTCCTGCGCCGAATGCTGCAATCGATAATACCCGTTATGTTTTTACCTCGGAATCTGTGGCCGAAGGCCACCCGGATAAAATCTGCGACCGCGTATCCGATGCCATTTTGGACGGTCTATTGGCACAGGATCCCGAATCGCGCGCAGGCGTGGAATGTTTTGCGACCACGAATTTGATGGTGATCGGTGGCGAAATTCGTGTTCGCGGCGGCTTTGCTGCCAACAAAATGGAAGAAATCGCACGACACGCAATTAAAGATATTGGTTATGAACAAGACGGATTTTCCTGGGACCGCTCAAAAATTCAGGTTGTCGTGCACGAACAATCCGCCGACATCGCGCAAGGCGTAGACCAAGCCGCCGATGAAAAAGAGGGCGAAGGTGAAGGTGCTGGTGACCAAGGCATTATGTTCGGCTATGCGGTGAATGAAACCGCGGAATTTATGCCGGCACCCCTGCTCTATTCTCATGCGATTTTACGTTCCTTGGCCGAAGCACGTCATTCAGGTGCGGCGCCACAACTGGGCCCGGATGCCAAAAGCCAGGTTTGCATGCAATATGAAAATGGCAAGCCTGTGGGCGCAGCATCAATCCTGATTTCCACGCAACATGCCGAAGGTGTTACCCAAGACCAAGTGCGCGAAATCGTGCGCCCGCATGTGGAAAATATTTTGCCTGCAGGGTGGATGCCGTCTGAAGATAAATTTTACGTGAATCCGACCGGCCGTTTCGTCATCGGCGGACCAGACGGTGATGCGGGTCTGACAGGCCGCAAAATTATTGTGGATACCTATGGCGGCGCGGCGCCCCACGGTGGTGGCGCCTTTTCCGGCAAAGACCCAACCAAAGTTGATCGTTCTGCCGCCTATGCCGCGCGTTACCTGGCGAAAAACGTAGTTGCTGCGGGCCTGGCGCGCAAATGCACGTTGCAATTATCCTATGCTATTGGCGTGGCACGTCCCCTGTCGGTTTACGTGAACACGCACGGCACGGCTGAGGTTGATCACCAGGCAATTTCCCAAGCGCTTCAGGAATATATGGATCTATCGCCGCGCGGCATCCGCCGTCATTTGCAATTAAACCGCCCAATTTACGCGCGCACTTCGGCCTATGGCCACTTTGGTCGCCCGCCCGAAGCCGACGGCGGATTCTCCTGGGAAAAAACGGATCTTGTGGAAAAATTGCGCGCGAAGTTCGGCGCGTAATTTAATTAGGGGATAAATCCTTTAAGTCCTGGCCTGCGGTGTGGCTGATGGTGTGATATTATTGCACTCTGCGGAAATGCCTCACACAACATTCGTGATGTCTGCTGATAAGCCAGGGGTTTAGGTAGCACGATATCGCTCCCGCCTGCCTTACCCTCCAATTGAGAAGCAGCTTCTTGTCTTTTGTCATATTCTCCAAGTTCTGCTTCTAAAATGGGATAACTTATACCGAGCTCGACGGCAAGAGTTCTAAGATTTGGGTTCTTTTGGCGAGCTTCAGCAGCTTGCTGAAGCTCGAAATCTGACATGATATGAAAATCACCCCTTGCAATTCCTGCTAATAATTCTCTCAGCACAAGCTGATAGGAAATGTCTAATCCAAATTCTATTTTTACTGACTTAATAACATGATTAACATTATGGCTTTCTCTATAAAGCTGCACCACCCTTTCAATACTTTCCGTTATTTTACGGGTCTTGCCCTTTCGAGACTCTTGTAAATCTATGATGGCTTCATTTTTTTCAGATTCTGTTAAATTTAATTTTTTATTAGTCTGAACATTAAGATACAGCTCTCTTACTGCTTCAAGAGACTCTGCAGAAATTTCTCCTTCCTGTATTTCACGCAATTGTTTAGTTGCACCACGCAATCGAGAATTCACAATATTGACACCAGCTTCAGTTAACCATCTTCGCATTACTTTCAAGTTTACATTGTACGCATCAGCTAATTCCTGAACTAAAAGTCCGTCATATCTTTCCGTGCCACTGAAGCCTTTGATATATAGGAATCCTTCATAAGCAAGCCGAAGGACCATGGGGTTATCATTATTTAATTTTGGATTGCGTGGCATCTGATCCTCCTAAGCCAGACATGTAATTTTATGAAATATACACCTAATTCGTCGCTTAAAGCATTTCCGATTGTCCGAGCAGCAACCTCATACTTTTCGCCTAATTCAATTGTGCTTGCTTTTTCAGCATATAAGGCTCCAGTAGCCGCAATCTGGTCAACAGCTATTTTACGTTTATGCGACTTGCCTTTGGGCGCGCCTCTTGTTAATTGCACCCCCACATCTTTCAAAACCTTTTTAATTGTCCAATCGGAAACCCTAAATTGTTCAGCCATTTTGGCGGTACTTTTCACCTCAGCATAAGCCGTCTTAATTGCCATTACATCTAAATTTATTTTACTTGGCATGCATTTTCTCCAAAGAATATCATTTATTTTTACCACAATACTCTCGTGAAAGCAAAGAATTTGACTTTCTTATGAAAATATTCCTTGACAGTCTGTGCTGTATAGGATTTCATTCATATATGGGTGGTCCGTTCGACAGGACGGTTCATGGTTTAGGCGCTGACCCTTTGGATTGGCATCCAAAGGGTTAACTGCGGCGGGAAACTACCCGCACCTACGCATAAACTCATAGCCACTGGACAGTCCGGGCGGCATTTTATGGGGTTTAACCAATTAAAAACTAAGTATGCTAACTTAACCCAAAGGAAACTAACAAATTCAATAAGTACAACACTAATTAAAAAATGCTATCCCCGCTAGAGATCTGAAGCTTGGAGCGGAGCTATAGCTAAGGTGTAAAAATTCGACATTTTGGCTTCCAATATTGATGCGCAGAAACAGATTTGCCACCAAATAGGATTTGGTTTAAATTATCTGATGCCTGCCAATAAGCTTTCCGCTCTGTTGGCGTATCAACAACTTGCGACGCTTTTTCATCATCCTTTAAAATACGGATAAGGGTTGGGACACTCATTCCATATTTAGGAGCAACGTTAATTAAGGATGAATTTACCAATTCTTCTCGCGCAGATTCTATTTGATAAGATGTTAGAGTTTTTTTGCGGCCTTTTAAGGGTTTAACGTCATGACACCTCATTCCTACCGTATGATGGAATGTTTTTAATTCAGCAAGATGTGCTGTATCCAGGTCTACTGTTTGAAGGTTAGTGGATGGTCTTTCCGTTTGGGGTGATCGCCTTATGCAATCACTTCCAGCCAGCCAGTTTCGCATTACACTCTGTTTTACGCCCCATGCCCGCGCTAATTCTTGCACCGAAAACCCCGGATAATCTTCCAAATCGCCGATACTATTGCGGCAACTAAACCCTTCATATAAAACCTTAAGAATAATTGTGGGATTGTTTAAGATAATCATCTCATGCCTTGAGTCAGGCTGAACAATAATACACTTTTAAATTAGTTTTCCATAAGAATGTATAAATAAAATTTGTTCTTTGCTCAGGTTTGATTTATGAATCCGCCCCATGCTCAGCATCGCCAACTTATCCTACCGCATCGGCGGCCGTCTTATCCTGGATCAGGTCAGCCTTAACATCACGGACGGCTGGCGCGTGGGAGTTGTGGGCCTAAATGGTGCGGGCAAATCCACACTCTTCAAACTCATCGGCGGCGCCCTGACGCCAGATGCGGGAACCATCAGCATGTCCGCGTCGCAGCGCATGGGCTGGGTCCGCCAGGATATTCCCGAAGTCGACACGCCCCTCATCGACATGGTTTTGGAATCCCACACCGAAATGGCGGAGTTGTGGCAACAGACCGAAACAGAAATTGACCCCAATAAACTCGGTGATATTTACCAACGCCTATCAGACCTCGACGCCTATGCCGCACCGGCCAAGGCCGCCACCCTCCTCGCCGGCCTCGGCTTTTCCGAACCGCAAATGCGCGAGCCCTTTTCATCTTTCTCCGGCGGCTGGCGCATGCGCGTCGCCCTCGCCTCCGCGCTGTTTGTTGAACCGGAATTTTTGCTCCTCGACGAGCCCACCAACCACTTAGACCTCGAAGCCATCATGTGGCTCGAGACCTATTTGATGAACTATCCACATACCTTAATGGTAATATCACACGACCGCGAATTACTGAACAAATGCATCACCCACGTCGTCCACGTCGATAAAACCAAGGCGACATTATACGGTGGCAATTACGATACTTTTGAACGTGAGCGCGCGCTGCGCCTCGGTCAGCAATCAAAAATGCATGAAAAACAACAGGCCGCCCGCGCCCACATGCAAAAATTCATCGACAAATTCAAAGCCAAAGCGAGTAAGGCCACCCAGGCCCAATCACGCATGAAGGCATTAGAAAAAATGGATCTCGTCGACGCCGTCATCGCCGACCGCATGATCAAATTCATTTTCCCCAACCCCGATAAAATCGCCCCGCCGATGATTTCCATCGATCACGCCGATATCGGCTACGCCGCGAATGAACCCATTCTGCGCAAGGTGCATGAAAATATCGACACCGATGACCGCATCGCGCTGCTCGGCGCGAACGGGAATGGTAAATCGACACTGATGAAACTCATCGCTGGCAAACTTGGCGTCTTGAAAGGCGAGGTCACGCGTAACAACAAACTCCGCATCGGTTATTTTTCGCAGCATCAGACCGAGGAATTGGACGTCGATTCCACGGCTTATATGGAAATGCTGCGCATGATGCGAAAGAGCAATCCCGACGCGCGCGAAACTCAGGCGCGCGCGAAACTCGGCGCGTTTGGTTTCGGCAAGGAACTCGCCGACAATAAAATCGGCGCCCTGTCCGGCGGAGAAAAAGCGCGACTGCTGTTTGCCTTCATGTCCTTCGACGCGCCGCATTTATTATTGCTCGACGAGCCCACCAACCATTTGGACATCGATGCACGTGAAGCACTGGTACAGGCACTCAATACCTATGAAGGCGCGATTGTCATCGTCAGCCATGATCCCAACATGGTCGAACGCGTGGCCGACCGACTATGGCTCGTAAAAGACGGCGCAGTGCAGGATTTCCACGGCGACCTGGAAGACTACCGCAAATTCACCATCCAAGCGCGCAAAGATGCGAAGAAGGAAGAAAAGGCGAAAGAAAAAAGCGCCGTCGCCGAACCGGCAGGCAAAAAACCGTCCAATAATAAAATTAAAACTTTGGAAGCCGAAATCGCCCGCCTCACCCACGACAAAGACAACCTGGAAACCGAAATGGCCCAAGGCGATTTTTACACCGATGCGGACCATGCCATCGCCGTACAAAAAACCTATACCGACCTGTTAAAACAGCTGGAAACCACCGAAGCCGAATGGCTGGCACTTTCGGCTTAATTGCTTGCAGTTAGAATGGTTGCAGAGCTATATTTACCCCATGAACAGCTTAGGTTTTAACAAACCGCCCAGCCAGACCCGCGTCGTCGTCGCCATGTCGGGCGGAGTAGACTCTTCCGTCGTCGCGGCGATGTTGAAGGATGAAGGCTATGACGTGATCGGCATTACGCTCCAGCTCTATGACCACGGCGCAGCGATTCAGAAAAAGGGCGCCTGTTGTGCCGGCCAGGATATCTACGACGCGCGCGCGGTTGCAGAACGTATCGGCATTCCCCACTACGTTTTGGATTACGAAAATAAATTCAAAGATGCCGTGATTGAAAAATTTATGGACTCCTATCTGGCGGGTGAAACGCCCATTCCATGCGTTGAATGCAATCAAACAGTCAAATTTAAAGACCTCTTGGCAACAGCGCGCGATCTGAATGCCGATGCGCTGGCGACTGGCCATTATGTACAACGCCAAGGTGATCTGCAAAATGCAACCCTGCATAAGGCCGCTGACATCACCAAGGACCAAACCTATTTCCTCTTTGCCACAACGCAGGAGCAATTAGACTTCTTACGCTTTCCACTGGGCGGCCTCAACAAAACTGAAACGCGCATGCTGGCGGAAAAATACGCCCTGCCCGTCGCACAAAAGCCGGACAGCCAAAATATATGTTTCGTCCCCGGCCAGGATTACGCCGCCGTCATCCGCCGTCATCGCCCGGAAGCCATTCGCGCTGGCGATATCGTTGACCTTAATGGCCAAGTCGTTGGCCAGCATGAAGGCATCGTGAATTTCACCGTCGGCCAACGCCGCGGCCTAGACATCGGCGGCCTGAAAAATCCATTATATGTCGTTAAACTAGATGCCGCGCAAAACCATGTGATCGTCGGACCGAAAGAATCCCTATCACGTGACATAATTTATTTGCGCGATTTGAATTTGCTCATGCCCCCCGGCGAACTGGAATCCATGCATGCGCAAATCAAAGTCCGCCACATGCAACCCATGATGGGCGCGACCTTACAATTTAAAAACCTCCCCCATAATGGGGGGGGTATCATGCGAAGAATGACGGAGGGGGTGACAGCTGTCGTAACCCTCGACTTCCCTCACTTCGGCATCGCGCCCGGCCAGGCCTGTGTCTTTTACGACGGCTCCCGAGTCCTTGGCGGTGGCTGGATCACCCGCGCGGAACTGAAAAACCAGCCTATTTCGGTCATCCAGGTAGCGTAAAAACATTAAAAAACTTGACTCCTTGAGTTTACATTTATTAGTTTCAATCAAATCTGGCTGTTTCAGCCAGCTAGCTTTAACTTTAGGGAGAAAAAAAATGTCAGACAGCAATTTAAATCATTTGGAGACAACATTGTTAGAAGTAGTGCGATCCCTAAAAACTGAAGGATTAGAAATTATTGAACGTCTAGTTGCAAGTGGCGCCAATATAAATTGCAAAGAGGAAAATGGCCGCACTCCTTTGCAATTAGCCCTCGCTCGACAGGAGAAAGAGGTTGCGAAATCAACCAGTTTTGTACGCACGTCTGGTAATCTTAGTGAAAAAATCACGAGAACCTTAGTTACATTAAATGCAGAAATTCGGCCCGGAGATCTCGCACGTGCAGTACAATGTGTTGATACAACTACACTTGCATTAATGCTTGATCACGGCGGAAATCCAAATGACCGTCTATTACCCTACTCGAATGATAAGCCGATTAATCCTGAAAGGCATCCAACCGCATTGATGTGTGCAGCGGGCAAACCTAATGGCAATTTTGAACTCCTTCTTCGAGCCGGTGCGGATGATTCTGCCGGCTTTTGGGATTGGGAAAGAACCGATGAGGAGCATGGGACGGAGTTAGTAGCAAAAGATTCAGCGAAAGGGATAACGGAAGATTACTGGTTTAAAAGGGTAGACACCAATTTAGGTGATCTATTGGACAATAAAGCCGCGGCGTTGCAAGAGTTATTAATATCTCCAGATAAAAAGTACACCAAGACTGATGTTGAATTATATCTCAAAATCATTCAAGGTCGCAGGAACTTGTTTAGGTTGCTTAAAGAAACCAGGGATTTGTTAGCACCACAGATAATGCCGAACGGTTTAGCGTTCCAGGTGGTGTTAAATGTGTTAAGATATCCCGGTTTACGTGAGCTTTCATCTAACCTGATGCAAAATATCCAATGTTATCCGCTTGCGGCAAAAAGCCAGCCGGCTCAAACGCCGCGCGATACCTGCATCCCCTAATATAAACTATTAGGTTTTATGTCGGCTAGGGTGACAACATACTCTCTGCCTGCTACGCAGGCGAGAGTATGAAATTCCCCGTCTGTATTTTAACCGCTGGCAAGGGCTCCCGCATGGGGCCTTATGCGGGCGTGATTAACAAGGCCTTGCTGCCTTATCAGGGCAAGGCCATTTTATCCCACATCATGGATGGTTTTCCGGCGGGTACGCCGTTTGTCATCGCGCTCGGCCATCGCGGCGATCAGGTGCGCGATTACCTAACGGCTGCTCATCCGGACGATAATATCACCTATGTCACCGTCGATAATTACGACCAACCCGGCAGCGGTCCCGGCTATTCCATCTGGTGTTGCCGCAAGCATTTACAACAGCCGTTTTATTTTGTCGCGGCCGATACGCTGGCGGAATTTAACAGGCGTGAGAGCGGCGCGGGAAATTGGGCGGGTGTAGGCTTATTACCGCCGGAAACCGCCAAGCGCATGTGCAATTTTACTGCGAACGCCGACGGCTTTATCGACAAAATTTACGATAAAACTCTGCCGCCCAACGCGGCCCCTGTGATGTCATTCGCAGGCTTGATGTTTATCAAAGATTATCAACTGTTTTGGGATGCCTTGGCAAAACCCGGAACCGTGGCTGGTGAAGTGCAAATTTCAGCTGGCCTGAAGGCATTGGTGGCTGCCGGAAATTTACGCGCGCGCGAAGTTAGCTGGATGGATTTTGGTATATTGGATGATTATCGCCGCCTGGCCATTTCTCCCCTGCCCTATGACTTTTCAAAAACGGATGAATTTATTTATTTTCGTGCAGACCGCGTAATCAAATTTTTCTCGGATCCACAAATCACTGCCCGCCGCGTGGAAAAAGGCAACCTGCGCCCAGAGATTTTCCCGCACATAGCACGCGTAGGAGAACAATTTTATTATTACGCACGCATTCCCGGAGATTCCCTGCAAGGTGAACTGACGCCGTCATTATATGAAAAATATATCAATTGGCTGGATGAAAACCTATGGCAAATTCCACGTAAATTGAATGCGGACACCTTCGCTGCCGGTTGCCGCAAATTTTACGAAGACAAAACCCGCGAACGCCTGAAACTTTTTTACGAAAGGTGCCCAGATTTTATTGAACCCCAAACCGTCAATGGCGCCGTCGTACGCCCCATGGATGAATTGCTAGCACAAATCAAATTCGATGAATTGGCGATCGGAATTCCACGTTTTATTCATGGCGACCTACACCCCGATAATACCATTTACGACGGTGATAAATTTACATTGATTGATTGGCGCCAGGATTTCGCAGGCGAAATCATGTATGGCGATTGGTATTATGACCTCGCCAAATTGCTCGGCTGCATTTATGTGAATTATGATTTGATTAAACTTGGCTTAATGAAGGTGCGGCGTGATGGCGCCGCGCTGGAATTCGATTACGCGCGCCGCGCCAACACTTTCGCCTATCAGGAAATCTTGCGCGAATACGCGGCGCGTTACGGCCTGGAATGGCGGCGCATAATGATCCTTACCGCACTAATTTATCTGAACATGGCGCCGCTGCATACTGCGCCGTTTGATGCTCTATTATACGGCCTCGCGCAACAATTGCTGACAGAAATTTTTACATGAAGATTTTACTTAATAAAATCTGGGCCATGCGCCATTACACCTTGATCGCCGCTGCTGGCTGGATGATTGATAATTCACTGTATCTCTCACTTTATTATCTTGCACACGTGCCTGTTTTTATCTCCGCCAATATTGGCATTTTATGCGGCTCCGCCTTTGCCTATGTTTTTGCCACGCGTCATGTTTTTTCGGGTGCATCCTGGGCCAAATGGTGGATCTATATTGCCTACACATTTGTCACAACGGAAATATGGTCCGGCCTCATTACATTTTTGGTACATGCGGGCTTATGGCCTTTGGTCGCCAAGCTTGTCATCGTGCCCCTAACCTTTTATACAAATTATCTGTTCTTGGGATGGCTGCAACGGGGGCGCGTGCAATGGCTGGGATAAAAGAAAAGATTCTGGTCTTTATCACCTGTTATAATTGCGAGAAACAAATCCCGCGCGTGCTGGCGCAATTCGCAGCGGAATACGCTGACTTATTTGATGAAATTTTGGTGATCGACAACCGCTCGACCGACGGCACGCGGGAGGCCGCGATGACCGCCGCCGCCGTACTGCCGCAATACAAAGTCACCGTGGTGCAAAATGATGTAAATGTGAATCTGGGCGGATCGCACAAGGTCGCCTTTGATTATGCTGCGCGCAATGGTTTTGATTATGCGGTGATCTTGCACGGCGACGACCAGGGCCGGATTGCCGACGTCGTGCCGCATTTGCACAGTGGCGGGCATCGCGCTGTAGAATTTTTTATGGGCGCGCGCTTTCTGCCCACCAGCAAAACACCGGGCTATTCACCCATCCGCATTTTCGGCAATTGGGTTTTTAATATTCTTTTTACCGTTCTGTCAGGCCGCATGGTTTATGATCTCGGTTCCGGCCTCAATGTATTTAAAATTTCTGCGCTGGATAAAAATTATTATATGCGCTTTCCAGATCGCCTGACGTTCAATTTTTATTTTCTCCTATGGCTGATTTACGCGCAGAAATCTTTCACCTATTTCCCGCTGGTTTGGCGCGAAGAAGATCAGGTCAGCAACGCGCGTCTGACCAAGATCGCACAAACTTTGCTACTACTGGTTTGGCAAATGGTTACGAAAGGCAAAAAACTGCTCGATGATCTGCCGCCGCCGGAACATACCTATACGTCTACTATTATTTATCAGCATGAGGCCGCGCAGTGATACCTAAAGTTTTTATCTGCGACGTTGACGGCGTCATGACCGATGGCGGGTTTTATTATACCACCGAAGGTAAGATTATGAAAAAATTCGGTGGCGATGACCATGATGGCCTCTCACTACTCAAACCGCATATTGATATCCGCTTTGTTACGGGGGATAAACGCGGGTTAGATATTTCCAAGGCGCGCATTGTCACGGACATGAAAATGCCGCTGGATCTGGTTTCGACCATTGAACGCCTGGCCTGGATTTCGCAAAGCTATAATTCCGCCGACGTAATTTATATGGGCGACGGAATTTTTGACCATTACGTGATGCGCGGAGTCGGTTACAGCATTGCACCGGCCAATGGCCATCCCTTCGCCCGTGCCGCCGCAGATTTCGTTACCACTGCATCCGGCGCTCACGGCGCCGTAGCCGAAGCCGCCCTTCATATTTTGGAAAAATTCTTTACAGCCTATAATCCCACGGCGCCTCTGGGCGGCGGTGTAACCTTTTCCGGCGCATGGAAAACTTGATTTTTCCCCGATTATTCCTGTATTAATGGCTCTCTCTTAAAGTTAATCATTAATTTGGATGTCTTAATTGAAATCAAAAGCAAAAATCCTGTCGGCAAAATCCATGGACTTCGTGCGCCGCGAGGCCGGCCAAATTTTAGTGGATATGATTGAAGAAAGAATTCTTAGCGCGATTACATACCATTTTAATAACGGAAATTTCCCTGCATTCCCAGAACATAAGTCTGCCTACCGTGAAATAGGACGCGGCATGTGTATACATCGCTTAATATTTCATAATACCCAAGCTATGGCACTTGCGATTGATCCGGGCGGTCATGATACTGGCCTGGCCGTCCTTTGCCGCCATAAAAGAAATGGTGTTTATACCATCAAAGCCTTGCCATGCTTACAAAGAGACGATGAAACCGAGTTAGCATTGCTTTTGGCCGATACAATTCCAGCCGTGCAAAAATTCCGGATCCTGCTTGGGAGAGGAAGAAATGATAGAGGAAATAATACAGAATTAAACCGTAGATTTGATAGAATTTTCGCCGATGTGCAGAATCAATTACAGAAAATAAATCCATTTTTAAACCTACAAGATATGATCACTGAAACCATTGAAAACGGGAGCAGCCGTGTGGCAGCCCGTATCATAGATGCTGTAGATAAAAATTGGGGCAATCTATTAAATGGCGGTTTTAAAAGCAAAGCCTACGAATATGGGGTACACGATTCCCTCGCCGCCTCCGCAATTGCCGCAAACTTGGCGTTTCGCGAAATACCGGCGCAGCACTTCATATATATTTACTTTTCTATACGCGCAGAATGGTTTCGCTGTAAATTATACCATGGAGATTTTCTTCAATTTCCCTCTGCCGCTAAAATTGAGGTAAAACACATACATCCCTCGGTTTATAGTTATGACCCCTCTCCTGCTATTTTATAAGCTGGATAAATGTAAAAAAAGCATGACAAAGCCCAAATTTTTGCTATGTATGTCCCCCTAAAGAGCGGCTCGGTAGCTCAGCGGTAGAGCAGGGGAATCATAATCCCTTGGTCGGGGGTTCAAATCCCTCTCGAGCCACCAAAATTTATTCAAATGAAAGAGCAAACAATGCGTGTGATGGTGTTAGTGAAGGCTACCGTTGACAGTGAAAAAGGCATTTTGCCCGCCCCTGAGTTGATGGAAGCAATGGGCAAATTTAATGACCAGCTTCGCGATGCCGGCATCCTGCGCGACGCTGATGGCCTTAAGCCTTCCTCGCAGGGAAAGCGAATTGCATTCGATGGTCCCAGCCGTACGGTCATTGATGGACCTTTCCCTGCAACCCGGGAATTGGTTGCTGGTTTCTGGCTTTGGGAAGTCCAGGACATGGACGAGGCAATCAGCTGGGTGAAACGCTGCCCCAATCCTATGCCAGGGCCAAGTGAGATTGAAATTCGACCGCTGTATGAGATGGCTGATTTTCAATAATTAGCGTCATATCAATAACAGGCTCGCATTATGGCGAGGTTACCGAAAAACTGTTGGTGGCTTTATTGTGCTTCTCTTCCCAACATTGCCAAAATCAGGCATAAAGATTCCATGAACGTTGCTTTTGCTTTGCCTGCTGTCCGTCCGGGTGCACCGCCGGTAGATTTCACCCTAGCACGCGAACAGATGGTGTTGAACCAGATTAAACCAAACAACGTTATTCATCCCGCCGTACTGGCAGCTGTCGGCGAAGTTCCCCGTGAAATCTATGTGCCGTCTGAACTGCAAGACCGCGCCTATGGCGACCGCCTTTTATCCTGGGGCGATGGATTTTTAATCTCGCCTATTTTATGTGCCTGGTTGCTGGAATATATCGTACCGTTTAATCTGGAACATGTTTTGGTTCTGGAAAGCGGCGCGGGTTATATCTCCGCCATTGCCGCCCAAGTTTTCCCCCAGGTGACCGCCCTATTCCCTGATGTTGGCCCAGCCAAAGTTGCGCTGAATAACTACGCCAAATCGGGTTATCAAAATATCACAGTAAAATCTGGCCTACTGGCACGCGGCTGGTCGCGGAGCGCGCCGTACCAAGCCGTTATCATGGCGGGCGCAAGCGCTGGAATTCCGGATGCACTGACGGAGCAGTTGTCCAATGGCGCTCATATGATTGGTCTATTGCCAGATGAAAGCAACCTGCTGAAATTGCGCCTCTTCATTAAACTGCACGGCGGCGTCTCCGGGCGCACAGTTGCGGACGGCGAATCACCTTATTTGCCGGGCCTCGCGCCGCTGCCACAATTCCGGTTTTAATTAAAATATTCTTCAACAGAGTTGATAATCCTTGACTTAAATCTGATATTTTTTTTATGCTTTAGGTGACTTAAGGAGAAATGATAATGTCAGATCATATTTCGTTAGAAACTCTTACCGTTGAAGAACTGATCAAAACCGCAGCAACAGCAGATTCAGCAGGTAACTACCAAACCAGGGAAGCTGCCAGAAAAGCTCTTATAAGTTTAGGGAATGGTGCTATTGATGTTCTTATTTATGCTCTTATAGATGAAGATGCAAAAGTTCGCTCCAATGCGGCTGTTGTTCTAGGAAAAATAAAAGCTTTTGACGCATTTGGTGCATTGGCTTCAAGACTACAAAATGATGCTGACTCAGATGTTCGAAGCTCAGCGGGGACGGCTCTTGGCAAAATTCATAACCCAGATTTAAAATTGGATTCTGTTCCAATTCTTATATCAGCATTAAGAGACCCTGCGCCAAATGTTCGTATCTTTGCAGCAACTGCATTGAGTGGAATTGGTGATCGGCGGGCAATTGAACCTCTCACAAAGGTAGCGGGAGAACATACTTGTAATAGTGATTTTTTAACGGCAATTGACCGTATAAGGGGTGTGCAACAAACTTCTACAGATGGCACCCGAACTCTTTCGTGTGCCCCATGATGACAATCGGGGAATAGCTGATAAACTCTCCCCATGGCCAACCTCCTTATTGCTATTTTGGCGATCGCCTTAATCGCGGCGCTCAGCGCCATGGCGCTCAATTACGCGGGCACGATTTACACAGGCGGCCAGGCGGATATTCAAGCCAGCGAAATTACGACTCAAGCCAACAAAGTCGCCACCGCATTGCAATCATGGAGCCGCGCTAACGGCAGCCGCCAACTGTCAGGCGGCGCCGGTGTGGATTGGTCGAATGGCACACCGACCGATTTAATCAATGGCAGCAATATGTATTTGGATGCCTTGCCCAAGTTGGGTGCCTACGCCCAAGGCAACGGCAATACCGATTTTTATTTCAAAGCCATGCCCATTAACGCCGTGGAATGGAACAATGAAGGCGGCACAACGGCCAATAGCACTAATTTTGACAGTCTTTTTGCCGTCATTACTGTCATACCCGTTTGTAATTCTATCGCGCGTTTGTCACGCGGCGAAAACGCGGTGCCGCTGATCATTGGCGCGGGCACGACGGTGGCGATCTCCGCTTCCACGCCCGTTGATTTTTCCACCATCATGGCCAATTCGGATTTTGATTGCGTTTATAACGATGCCAATAATAATGGCACCCTGGATAATGGTGAATCTATGTTCTTTATCTATAGAGTATTTTGACTTATGATGGCCGCATGACCGATGCAGAATCTCCAGCTCCGGCTGCAGGCACCGAAGAACCCTCAATAGAGGAAATTCTTGCCTCTATCCGCAAAATCATTTCGGATGAGCCGACGCCAAGTGATGAGCCCCAGGCTGGAGAATCCGATTCGACAGTCCTTGAAAAAATTGAAAAAGAAAAACCCGAAGAATTTACGGCCCCTGTTGAAGACGTATTGGATCTAGCTGCCTATGCGGAAGAGTCGGCCATAGGCCCCACCCCGGAAGAACACACCGGTGATGCCAATTCTGATTTTGACTTAGGCCTCGAAGAGAGCGATAATGGCGAGTCAATGGCACAGGATATGGATATCAGCAGCATTATGGCGGCATCTGATTTTATTTCATCTGCAATTCCCACCATGCCGGAGAGCTTAATATCTCCAGCAGTTGCGGATGCTGCAACGGCTGCGTTCGCCAAATTGAATCATGCTTCCGATTCCGAATATTCCACGACCACGCAATTGTGGGTCGGCGCACGAACGATTGAGCAAGTGGTTGAAGATCTTCTGCGCCCGATGCTACGGACCTGGCTAGATCAAAACCTGCCGCGCCTGGTGGAACGCCTGGTGGAAAAAGAATTGGCGCGCATGGCGCGACGTGCGAGTGAGTAATTCCGAACTTTAAAGTGCTACTTTTGAAGTAAAACTTCCTGTAACGCATCGTAATCATTTGGCATGGATATTATTTGAACCGGTTTTTCCAAAATTGCCGCCAGGCTTGGTGGTAAAGGTACAATAACATCATTGCCTAATGCTTGGGTGATTATTTCCGGGAATTTTGCCGGATGGGCGGTGGCTGCCACCGCAAAGGTTTCTGTTGATTCGGCCGCGCGCAGGCGGCGGAGCAATCGCACCCCGCAGGCCGTATGCGGACAAATAATTTCACCTGATTCCGCGTAGGTCTGGCGGATTTCATCCAAGATTTCATTATCCTGCACAGCCTCAGCATAAATGGCGGCGTTGAAGTCTTTCAGATTTGGATATAGCGCATTCAATCGCTCCAGATTACTGGGCGTGGCAACATCCATCGCATTGGCAAGGGTCGATAAACTTACCGGTCGCGCGACTTCGTTGCTGCCCGCTAGGAATTTTGGAATGACGTCATTCGCATTCGTCGCGATACAAATCGAACCGATTGGGAATCCCACGGCGCGTGCCATCGTTGCAGCAAAAACATTTCCCACATTTCCGGTCGGCACAATAAACCCTAATTTTTCACCTGTGCGCCGGAAATGTTCTAATGCTGCGGCGGCATAATAGGTCATTTGTGGCAATAGCCGCCCAATATTAATACTATTCGCGGTCGTAATTTGCGTTTTGGTGCGCAGCGCCGTATCTGCCAGCACCATTTTTGCCAACCGCTGGCAATCATCAAAGGTGCCAGCCACAGAAAGACTGATGACATTATCGCCCCAACAGGTCAGTTGGCGTTCCTGTAGCGGCGAGACTCGTCCATCCGGAAACATCAACACAACGCGCGCAAATGGGCGACGGTGAAATGCCGCGGCCACGGCGCCGCCGGTATCACCGGACGTCGCGACCAATACGGTCACCGTCGGTCCATTTGCTTGATGAATTCGCTGCCATGCCGAGGCCAAAAACCGTGCGCCGAAATCTTTAAACGACGCAGTCGGTCCGTGAAATAGTTCCAGCAAATATGCCGGCCCCAAATGTGTCATCGGCACCAGCGGCGCAGGAAAAGCATAAGTTTCATCCACCATTGCGGCGATATCATCCAGCAATGGATCAGCATTAAAAAATAGTGCCAGTAATTTTTTCGCCAGCGCGGATAATCCATCGGGATATTTCTCAAAATCAACTTGCGGCAAATTTTCCGGCATGAATAATCCGCCGTCCGCCGGTTGCCCCACGCGAATGGCCTCAGAGATTGTAACGTGCGAATTGGACGCGCCGCGCGTGCTATAAAATTTCATGGGATATCAACCGGGCGCCCGGAATGTTAAGCGGTGAAATATACATATCCACATTCGGCATGGCAAAAGCCAACTGCATAGAACGGCAAACGGCATTCGCGGTGGCCTCACTACGCACCCACACAAATATGCTTGGCCCCGCCCCCGCGATACTGCCACCCAAGGCGCCATTCGCCCGCGCAGCAGATAACACTTCATCCAATTTCGGAATAAATGGCGCGCGGTGCGGCTCAATCATCACGTCATGCAATCCTTGAGAAATCAGAGCATCGTCATTCGTCAGGCAACCTAAAATTAGTTTACCAAAATTCCGGGTTTGCGACGTAACCGTCTGCAGGGGCACCGTCGGCGGAATGGCGGCCCGCATTTCACGCGTATGCAAAACAATTGGCGGATGGACGACCACAGCAAAAACACCATCGGGTACAGGCATCGCATAAACTGCATCCTTATCGGTCAATACAATACCGCCAATCAACGCCGGCCCTACATTATCACCATGCCGCGCGCCGGACGCCATGGCTTCGCCGTCCAGTGCAGCTTGATACAATACATTCTGCGGCAAGGGTTTTTGCAATAGCGCATTGACCGCAACCGCCGCCGCAACCGCGGAAGCCGCCGAACCCCCCATGCCGGAGCCCAATGCAATGCCCTTTTGTATCCGCAAGGTCACCCCAAATTCCGCCCGTGCCCGCTCAAGCACGCTAAGCGCTGCCTTGCCAGCCGTATTTTTTTTTGCCTCGAGTGGCAAATCTTCCACCATGCCAGAAATCTCTTCAATGATAACGCCAGGTTCATCTGTGCGGCGCGCAGTAACAGTATCCCCCGGCTCCGCCAGACAAAAACCCAAAATATCAAAACCCGAGGCCGTGTTTCCCACACTGGCGGGCGCAAAAGCTGTAGCCGTTTTAAGCATACCAGTTTCTATAATAATTTTATGCTCGTGGGGAGTCATGATTTACGGCAAATGCGCTTGAGTTTCCCTATACCGGTGCGCTAGGGTATGCGCATGACTGTATCTGAACTTCCCAAAACCTACGATCCTAAATCCGCCGAAAGCAAGCATTATCCGCGTTGGGAAGCGGCCAAAGATTTATATATCGCTAATCCGAATAAGGCGGCGGAGCGTTTTACCATCATGATGCCGCCGCCAAATGTAACGGGCTCACTCCATATGGGCCATGCGCTGAATGCGACGCTACACGATATTTTAATCCGCATGAACCGGATGCAGGGCAAAGATGTCTTATGGCTGCCCGGCACAGACCACGCCAGTATCGCCGTACATATGGTTTTGGAACGCCAATTGGCGGAACAGGGTAAGACCAAACACGATCTAGGGCGCAAAAAGTTTTTGGAACGCGCATGGGAATGGAAAGCAGAATCGGGCTCGACGATCACGGGGCAATTGCGCCGCATCGGCGCCCTGCCCGACTGGTCGCGCGAACGCTTTACAATGGATGATGGCTTGTCGAATGCGGTGACGCATGCCTTTATCAAAATGTACCGCGACGGTTTGATTTACCGCGATAAGCGCCTGACCAACTGGGATCCGAAAATGCAAACTTCGGTTTCCGATATTGAGGTCCAGCAGCGCGAAGTCAAAGGTCATCTGTGGCATATCCGTTACCCAATTAAAGGTAGCGATGATCGTTTCATCACCATCGCCACAACGCGCCCGGAAACCATGCTGGGCGACAGCGCGATTGTCGTGCATCCCGATGATGAACGTTATCGTGACATGATTGGGAAAGTCGCCGTGCTGCCCCTGGTCGGACGTGAATTAAAAATTGTTGCGGATGAATATGTGGATCCAACTATGGGAACCGGCGCGATGAAGGTGACGCCCGCGCATGATTTCAACGACTATGCCCTTGGAAAACAGCACGGCTTTGAACAGATTACAGTTTTGGATTTGCATGGCCGTGTGGTAAAAGATGGTGTGCCTGCCGAATACGCGGGCCTGGACCGTTTCGACGCGCGCAAAAAAGTTGTCGCCGATTTGGAAGCGCAAGGTTTTCTGGTCGAGACCGTACCGCATACCCATAACGTCCCGCACAGCGAACGCGGCGGGGTGCCGGTTGAACCGATGCTGACCGATCAATGGTATATTAAAATGGATGATTTAGCTGCGCGCGCAATTGCCGCAGTTGAAAACGGTGAGACTAGGTTTGTGCCCAAAAACTGGGAGAATACTTTTTTTGAATGGCTACGGAATATTCAACCCTGGTGCATTTCGCGCCAATTGTGGTGGGGCCATCAAATACCAGCCTGGTATGATGAAGAGGGTAATATCTTTGTCGCCGAAACGGAAGCAGAAGCCGTTGCACAATCCGGCGGCAAAAACCTGCGCCGCGATGAAGATATTTTTGACACTTGGTTTTCTGCAGGACTGTGGCCATTCTCCACGCTCGGCTGGCCCGAACAAACGCAGGATTTGCAAACCTATTATCCCGGTAATGTTCTGATCACCGGCTTCGATATTATTTTCTTTTGGGTTGCGCGCATGATGATGCTCGGTCTGTATTTTATGGACGAAGTCCCATTTAAGGATGTTTACATCCACGCCCTGGTGCGCGATGCAACGGGTGCTAAAATGTCGAAATCCAAGGGTAATGTGATTGACCCATTATCCTTAATTGATGATTACGGCGCGGATGCGCTTCGCTTTACCCTCACCGCCATGGCGGCCCAGGGGCGCGACATCAAACTGTCCGAACAACGCGTGGAAGGCTACCGCAATTTCACGACCAAACTTTGGAATTCAGCGCGATTTGCCCAAATAAACGGCTGCGTTTATGATCCCTCCTTTGATCCCGTCAGCACACGCGAGCCGGTTAATCAATGGATTATCGATAGCCTGGCAACCACGGCAAAAACCGTAACGGCCGCTTTGGCAGAATATAAATTTAATGATGCTGCCAATGCACTCTATCAATTTATCTGGCATCAATTTTGCGATTGGTATGTGGAATTATCTAAACCCCTACTGCAAACCGAAGGGCATAGCGCCCAACTGGAAACGCGCGGCACAGTTATGTGGGTTTTGGAACAGGCATTGCATCTACTCCATCCCATTATGCCTTATGTGACTGAAGAATTGTGGAACCAATTGTTTGACAGTTCATCCCTGCTCGCCACGCGCAAATGGCCGGAATTGCCCGAAACCTTACATCAACCTTCGGCCCGCGAGAAAATTGACACCATCATTGCTGTTATTTCCAACATACGCGCTGCCCGCCAGGCGCTAAATGTACCTGCTTCCGCGCAAATACCAATACGGGTTATTGGCGCGTCAGATACCTTAATACACGAACTTGAAGTTGCTTTCCCTATGATTGCCCGTCTGGCACGCGTAGAGAAAATACATTTCAGTACGACAACATCACCGCAAAAAGGTGAAGCGCAAATCACGCTGCCCGGATGTTTATTGTTATTACCACTGGATGGCCTGATTGATTTTGCGGTCGAAAGTGCGCGCTTGGCCAAACAGGCCGAACGCATCGCCAAAGAAATCGCCGGACTGGAAGCGCGCCTGGCCAACGACGATTTTGTTTCCGGCGCGCCCGAAGAAATTATCGAAGAACAGCGCGAGAAATTATTCGCCGCACAGAATAATTATCAAAAACTGACTGCGGCACTGGCGCAAATATCTGTCAAATAACGATGGGCACTTCGCCAGACCAAACCCTGCTCACACCGCACCGTATGCCGGCGGTGGATGCCTTGCGTTTGATTGCTGCTTTGATGGTCTTATGTTTTCACTATCTCTTTTGCGGTTATTCAGGCACGAACACCTATAGTCCGCTTGCTTTTCCCGCACTCGCGCCCATCGCAAAATATGGTTTTTTGGGCGTGCATTGGTTTTTTATGATCTCAGGTTTGGTGATTGCCTATTCCTCCGTGGGCCGGGCCGCGCCGCAATTCGCTGCTGCAAGAGCAAGCCGGCTATTACCGGGTGCGTGGGCTTCCATCATATTTCTATTTTTAGTTTTTACTTTTTTTCCATTGTCAATTTTTCCAACCAATTTAAAAATATTATTTGCAAATTTGACATTTATTCCACAGCTTTTTCATGCGCCCATGCAAAGCACTTCATTTTGGTCCATCCAAACAGAGCTGATATTTTATATTTTGGTTGGTGTTCTTATCGCGCATAATCTCTGGCATCGCACACTATGGATTATCAGTGTGTGGCTAATGCTTTCTGGAATTAATTTAGTTTTACATATCAAAATTTTGAACTATATATTTTTGACGGGATATGGCTCGTTATTCTGTTTGGGCATGTTATTATTTCATGCACGGCAACATGGATTACATAAACCCACGATCATTTTAATGCTGTTAGCTTTAGGCGTGGCCACAATTGGATTGCTGCAGTCACGCCTTGCTTTTGTGCAACATTATAAAACGACCCTTGATCCCATTGTATTGATTGTTTTGTTATATGGCATGTTCGGGCTGCTATTTCTTTGTTTGCATATCAGATTATCTGGAAAGTGGCAGCGGGTCTGCTACATCCTTGGCGGCATTACCTATCCGTTATATTTAATCCATGAAGCGCTAGGATACCGGATATTCTGGGCGCTGCAAGGCATGCAAATTCCAGCGGGCACGCAATTTGCTATTACTGCAATTACGGCTATCATCATCGCCTCACTCATATGGTTTTTTGTGGAGCAACCCTTAATCCCACACCTCCGCGTAGGATTGAAAAATTTTTTCGCCAGATTTTTTACAAAAAATGGTTTTTAAACCCGCTATGCCTTAGGCATTGCTCGCAATATCGTCGTCAAAGTTGAAACTGTCCGCCGTCGCAAAACGCACCGCTTGCTGTTCAATCAAAGTCGTTAGCTGACCGAATTTGCCATCACGCACGAGGGCGCGCACCGGATCGCCTAGGGATTTCCCAGCCACCAGTGCTTTCACAAACAACTGTCTATCCAATGTCAAATGAAGCGTTGCTAAGAAACCATCCGCCAGCAACACGTTCCCAGAAACTGCAGAGGTGCGCTGGGATGCCATTGACGCCATAACCTCAATCGCCTCTTCAATTTTAGACGAGTGAATTGTAGCAACTACTAAGTGGCCGCGGATACAGGCGCGCAATGCTTCCAGTGCTGCACCGGGATCGCGAATCTCTCCCACAAAAATATAACGGGCCGCATAACGGAAAGCCATTTTAATGGGCGTTTCCCAATCGTCGTTGTCGACTTCCATCTGAAAACACAGTCCCTTTTCATACATGCCAGATAAGGGTAACTCAGGCGGGTCTTCAATCGTTACGGCGACGTTGCCATAGAAATCTAAATATTCACGCAGTAGTGCACTGGCCATTGTCGTTTTACCAGAACCCGGGGAACCAGAGATCAGAATCAAACCATACGACCGGCCCAAAGACATTAAAACCGGTATTAAACGAGGCGGAAGCCCTATTTCCCGTAACTTTGGAATAGAATGGGTCCCCTTACGCAACACAAACCACGGCCCGTTGACATCTGGCACATAGGCAACGCGGTAACGAATATCATCATATTCTAGGCCCAAATCCTGCCGGTTGGCATTAATTAAAATGCTTTTAATGTTCTCGGCATCCTGCATAAATTCGGGATCTAAATGCGCGATGGCGCGACCAGAGCTAGAAGCGCGCGGACGATACCAAGCAAAACGCGCCTTACTCTCCCCCTCATATGTAATAGGAAGATAAAGATCTGAAAAGTCGAGTTCTGAAAGCCGCGCCATGATTTGTCGCTCCTAATTCTGTATAACTTGACACCTATCGGAACACAAGCGCAAATATCAGATGGTTTTCAATCGGAATCATGTCAATTTAAGCTCCCTTCAAGAGGGCGAGCATCTGGTATATGTTGCACGTTATCATTGGTTTTATATGTTCATGGCTTTCTGGAAACTGATTATTGGTTCCTGGTTTTTTGGCTGGGGTGTTTATGAATTCCTGGACGATATCATTGAAAAAGCGGTTACCGAAGTCGCCATCACTACACGCCGGGTAATCTTCAAACGTGGCTGGCTAAATTTGCGGATTGAACAGGTCAATATCGAACGTGTACTGGGATGTAATGTATCCCAAACTGCTTTGGGACGGATATTTAATTATGGCCAAGTGCAGGTGATGGGCACCGGAATTGATCAAATTGATTTGCCCAGGTTAATCGCCCGGCCCAATGATTTCCGCCGCGCCCTGGATGAAGCTTTCGACCGCCATGCGGTTAGGATTAGAACCACTCAAACGAATGATGATACTTAATAAGGTGAACGTAACGGTTTGTACGTCAACTGCTGCGGGTCGTATTTCTTGAAAATTCTAGGAATAGTTCCGTTCGCATAAAGTGTGTGGATAACACTATCAAAAAAGTTTTTTAATGCCGCATCGGCAGGATCAAAACTTGCCACTGTTTGTGACATGGTCGTTACGGGTAGCCTGCCTATTTGCCGCATCTGAGTTGGATTATGCGCCATAAAAATTTCCGCAACGGCTTTTTGACTAAAGGCAATATCAGCTTTTCCAGTCGCGACTGCTGTTAAAGCTTCGGAGGGACTGGAGGCTGTGGGTGGCAAAGCAAAAATTTTTGCATGCGGAAATTGATCCTGCGCGATGGCGGAACTCATTTCGCCATCAACGACGGCGACCGTAATATTCGGCCTATCCAGCGTGACCGCAGTGTCGGAATTAGAAATGCTATGATTTTCTGAGCGCATATACATATAACTTTCTGAATAATCAATGGGTGTAGTGAAGGCAGCCTTTCTTGCCTGTGCAGGTTTTTCAAATAAAGCCGAACATAACGCATCATAACGCCCTGAATGTAGCCCCTCAAACATCACACTGGTGGAAACTTCTTCAACCCAGACCACTTTCAGGCCCGCAGCCTTACCAAGCGCCTCCGTCATATCATAAACAAAACCGGACAATTTCCCTGTGGCTGGATCAACCATCATTTCAGGCGCATAGGGAATATAGCCGCAACGCAGTACACCCGTCCGCATAACACGGTTAAATGCATTTTCGCGTATAGACGGCGCAGAATGTCCACTGCCCAGCACGACCAAACAAGATATGACCGCGGCAATTAATGCAGTATATAATGCATGTTTCAGGCCTGACATTATTTCTCCTGGCTCCATTGTCTCAAATTCAGACATGCAAGCAAGAAAAAGTTATATAGAAAGTATTTATTTACGTTTAAGACGTATTATTTATGGCATCTATCATGTATAAAACGTACCTATGATATCCATCAAACAGATCAAAGCTGCCCGAGCGCTACTGGAATGGAAACAGGCGGATTTGGCCCATATCAGCGGCATTTCATTGGCTGCCATTAATAAGCTTGAACGTGGGCTGGTTTCGCCACGCCAACATACGCTGGCCATTTTGCAGCAAAGCTTTGAACAAGCAGGCGTGGAATTTACCGAGGGCCCAGGCATACGCCTGACCCAAGGTTTATTCCGCCTGCAAATTTGGGACGGTGAAACCGCTGTTCCCAAGTTGCTGGATGATGTGTTTTTGACCTTAAAAGATCTTCCGTCGCGCGAATTTTTGCTGAGCGGGCTCGACGAAAGCCGCTGGGATGATTACCGCGATCTGGTGATGCAACATCAAAGACGTCTGGCGCAAAATGCAATTGGTTTACGCGCCCTAATTCGCGATGGCGACCGTAATTTTTTACCCAATCTGAATCCACAGCAGCACTACCGCTGGATTTCCAAAGCGCTTTTTACGCAATTGCCCTATTTCGTTTATGCCGACAAATATGCGATGGTGGTGTGGGGGCCGCCTATCCGTGTGATTGTCATTCAAAACCGCGCTGTGACTGAAACCTTCCGCAGACAATTTGAAATTAACTGGCAAAATGGCAAAATGCCAAAAGTGTAAAGACAAATAACTTTGCATTTCTTTTCTGCCTGCCTATCTATAGGTTCTAACTCCCATGCTTCCCGCGCCCGCCGAATCTGCTGAAAATTTGCCGCCTTATATGGCGGGCCTGAACTCTGCCCAGACGGAAGCGGTCTTGGCAACCGAAGGGCCTGTACTGGTCTTGTCCGGTGCAGGAACGGGTAAAACACGCGTACTCACCACGCGTCTTGTGCATATCCTGTTATCCGGCCGCGCGCATCCAGGACAAATGTTGGCCGTGACCTTTACCAACAAGGCCGCGCGGGAAATGAAGGAACGCATTGCCCACCTACTCGGCCGCCCGGTGGAGGGCTGGTGGATGGGTACTTTCCACGCGATTGCCGCGCGCATTTTACGGAATCATGCGGAGCACATCGGCCTACAATCCGATTTCACAATTTTGGATGATGACGATCAAATCCGTTTGCTGAAACAAATTCTGGCGACGTATAATTTAGATGATAAGGCCGCGCCGCCGCGGTTGGTGAGCGCCGTCATTCAACGCTGGAAAGATAAAGCGCTGGGGCCAGACCAAATCACGCGCGCCGATGCGGGGAATGTGGCTGAAGGCAAAATAAAACAGATTTACGCGGATTATCAGGTGCGGTTATTGACGCTGAACGCCTGTGATTTCGGCGACATGTTATTGCATTGCATTACCTTGTTTCAACGTTACCCTGATGTGCTGGCGCAATATCAAAACCAATTTAAATATTTGATGGTGGATGAATATCAGGATGCCAACGTCGCGCAATATTTGTGGCTGCGCCTGCTCGCACAAACCCATAAAAATTTATGTGTAGTGGGTGATGACGACCAATCCATTTACGGCTGGCGCGGCGCGGAGGTGCGGAATATTTTGCGCTTTGAAGAAGACTTCCCCGGCGCAACTGTGGTGCGATTAGAGCAAAATTATAGATCGACCGGAAAAATCCTGGCGGCGGCAAGCAGCGTGATTGCGAATAACACCGGACGCCTTGGTAAAACTCTGTGGACCGATGCGGCGGGCGGCAATCCGGTGCGCGTCCACGCCGTATGGGATGCGGATGAAGAAGCGCGTTTCATCGCCGACGAAATTGAAAACTGTCAGCGCCGCCGTGAAGCAAAGTTATCCGAAATGGCGATCCTTGTGCGCGCATCGTTTCAAACACGGGAATTTGAGGAACGATTTTTGCAACTCGGAATCCCCTATCGCGTTTACGGCGGACAGCGATTTTATGAGCGGCTTGAGATCCGTGATGCTCTCGCCTATTTGCGTGCTGCGGTTTCGCCGCGCGATGATTTGGCGTTTGAACGCATTGTGAATACCCCCAAACGCGGGCTGGGAGATGCAACGTTGCAAATGTTGCATCAATTGTCGCGCGCCGCGCAGATTTCCTTGCAAGAAGCCGCGCTGCGTATCATTGAAACAGATGATTTAAAACCCAAACCACGTTCGTCTTTGCGCGAACTCACACAGGCGCTTGGGCGCTGGCGTAATCAAGTGTTACAACTGCCGCATACGGAACTCGCGCAAATTATCCTCGAGGAATCCGGCTACACCGACATGTGGCAAAAGGATAAATCACCGGAGGCTGGCGGGCGGCTGGAAAACTTAAAAGAATTAATTTCCGCGATGGGCGAATTTGAATCCCTGGCTGGTTTTTTGGAACACGTATCTTTGGTCATGGAAAATACGGAACAGGCAGGCGCGGATGTTGTGACGCTGATGACTTTGCACAGCGCGAAAGGGCTGGAATTTCCAGTCGTATTTTTAACCGGCTGGGAAGAAGGCATTTTTCCATCGCAGCGCACGCTGGATGAAAACGGCAATAGCGGATTGGAAGAAGAGCGCCGCCTCGCCTATGTCGGCATCACACGCGCGCGCGAAAAATTGACGATTACCTATGCCGGCAGCCGCCGTGTGTATGGTCAATGGCAACATGCCCTGCCATCACGCTTTGTCAATGAATTGCCCGATGGCGCTGTAGAGCGCACGGGCAACACGGCCATGAATTACAATAGTAATTTTGTACCGCGCAAATCCGGTGATTTTTATGCGCGCAAAATTCCTGCACCAACGTTTGAATACGATGCCATTGATATCGACCCCGACCGCGCATACGGTATCCAGCGCGGCGCTCGCGTCTTTCACCAGAAATTCGGCATGGGAACGGTGCGCTCGACCGAGCACGACAAGGTTGAAATCGCCTTTGACAGCGCAGGCGTGAAAAAAGTGATGGTGAGTTTTGTGAAATTGGCGGATAATTAGGCCGTGAAACGGACCTTTCTCGCCAAGCATCCCAATTTATTTTTATTCCTCGCGGGCGCATTGGCTACACAGGCGCTGCCGCCCACCAATGTTTTGCCGTTAATCTTTTTATCGCTTGGGTTTTTTATTTATCAACTCATGCGTGCGGAAACGTGGCAACAGGCCGCGGTACGCGGCTGGTGGTTCGGCATGGGTTATTTTGTCGTTGGCCTGTATTGGGTGAGTTTTGCGCTGTTTGTTGGCTGGCCAAAATTTGCGTGGCTGTTGCCCTTTTCCGCCTTTGGCCTGCCGATTATCATGACGATATATATAGCCCTCATGTCCGCATTATTGTTTTGGACGGCTAGCAAATTTTCAAATCGTAAACTTGCCGTCATTTTATTATTCCCGATTTTCTGGACTGTTACCGAATGGGTCCGCGGCAATGCTTTCACCGGATTCCCATGGAATATGATTGGCGAAACCCTGACGGATTGGACGTGGCCATTCCAAGGTGCCGCCATCATCGGCATTTACGGTTTGGGATTTTTGATTGCCTTGGCAACGGCGCTGTGGTTGGCGTCCTATGAAATACACTCGCCATTCTGGAAGTTTATTTTCCGCGCGAAACCGATTGGTATTTTTATTATTCTGGCCTCATTTGGTTTTTGGCGCATCCATCAAATTGAACCCACCCGGTCTCTTCAAGTTCGCATTGTACAGCCTAATACATCCGAAGAAGGCCGCTGGGATTTTGCGCGGCGCGTAAATATTATGAACACCTTATTGAAACTAACCGTCCAACCTGCCGCTATTGCCCCACAACTCATCGTCTGGCCCGAAGCTGCCACACCATTTATTATCGCGCAGGAACCAAATGTGCGTAGTGCGATCGCGCACGCCCTGCCACCCGGCACCACTCTGGCCACAGGTTCCATTCGCCGCGATGCCAAAACAGGCCAATTATTTAACAGCATCGAATTTGCAAATGATCGCGGCCAAATAACAGGCCATTATGATAAATTTCACCTTGTGCCGTTTGGCGAATATATGCCCCTAGCAAAATATTGGACGAAATATCTGCATATCAAAGCTGTTGCGGAATTTTTTGGTGATATGGGACGTGGTGCAGGTTCGGAAACGCAAATAGTGGGTGGCATACGTATTAGCCCCTTCATTTGTTATGAAGCAATTTTTCCAGGAGAAGTTACAAATGGTACCGCCGCCCGGCCGCAATTATTATTAAACGTGACCGAAGATGGCTGGTACGGCAATACAACGGGCCCGCACCAACATCTGGCCCAAGCGCGCGCGCGTGCAGTTGAAGAAGGCGTTCCACTGGTCCGTGCGGCAAATACGGGTATTTCCGCCCTGGTGGATCGTTTCGGCCGGATTCATTATTCCTTGGCCTATGATCAGCAAGGCATTGTGGATGGCGAAGTTGAATTGCCCACAGCGGACACTCCGCCTCCTGCCGCAGGCGGCGGGTTTTATAAGTATTTGGGGGTCTTGATGGCAGCGTATCTATTGTTCACGCTTTGGTTACTGAATCGTGCCAGGATAAGAAATAAATAGAATTCATAGACCCCATTCCCTCATATTTTTTAAAATATTTACCTTTTTGCAACTTTTCCGACACATAGTAATAATAGTGGGCCGAAGCGCCTGCTGATTTAGCTTTTGAACACGGAGCACACGCATGTCCTTATCACCTTCATCCTTTGAGATTCTATCCGATTTACTGGAATTACGGCTGGAGGCCTTTATGGTGACCTCCAGTGAAGAAGCGCGCGAGCGTAAAATGCTAGAAATCTGCCAGCGCGAATTGGTTGGACTGCAACAGCTGGCGCGCGGAATGGTAAGTGAAACAGTTCCCGCCCCAGTTTTGACCTCCAAGGCACCTGCTAAAAACACCAATCCCAAGCTTCCCCGCCGGCTGCAACGTCTGTTACGCGATCTGAACCAAGCCGAAACCGCCGCCCGGGCAATTGCTTGAAATTCGCTAGTAAGGCAAGAAATCGTTAGAATTTCTATAGGTGATGTGATACCTTCCTTTTAAATAAGGATTGAGAATATGCTTACTAAATCATTTCGGCGTAGGATAGGCGCATTCGTTTGGAAGCATTTGCTCGGCTTATATGACGAATTTCCAGTTAATACGCAGGCGAGCATTCCCCAGAGCAATGCTCTCACACCTAACTCTGATGAAAGGATTTTTATTTTTACAGGAACAACTTATCCAGATATAAACCGTGAACTTAACCCCGATGGCACCACACCTTGGGAGTATCCAACCCCTGAGGAGTTACGGAGAGCAGAAGTTGCGGTTGCGACGGGGCAAATCTATCACTTGGACAATGTATCTCATTTAGAAAACGGAATAAGAAGTAGGAATAATCTGCTCGCACAGGCGCCAGGATTACCATATACACAGTTCTTGTTTAGCTTGACCGATCAAGAGCTAACTCAAATGGAGCGAGATACTTTAGTTTATACCGCCGTGCAGCGTATCAGGAGCCAAACATCTGGTTTGCCACGCGCCCCGTGCAAGGATGTTAGTGGTGGTAGTATAATCACTTTAACAACCCCAGATTTTGATCGTTGGGATAGGCGCTTCCAAGATTTCAAACGGTCTATGGGTACTCCCCCACCTGCCCCTTACGCCTAATCTGATTTGTATAATTTTGAGCCCTTTTCCTTGACAACAGCGGGGCAAATGGCCTATAAGCGCTGTTCCTATAACCTTTTGCCCCGCGAATAGAGCTTCCAATGGCCAAGAAAAGCACGATCAAGTTGAAAATGGTGAACCCAGAGACGGGTTTTTTCTATATGGCTGAACGGAATCCGAAAAAGCAGACGGAAAAGCTGAAAAAGCGCAAATACGACCCAACGATTCGCAAGCATGCGATGTTTGAGGAAAAACGGGCGAAGTGACGCGCTTGCTTGGCAAGCGCAAGCGAGCCTAGCCAAACCGTCATCCCGGCCAAGCGAAACACGAGCCGGGATCCAGAAAACTTGATTTTCACCAAATATTTTTTTGAAAATGCAAGAAATAGATTCCCGTTTTCGTGGGAATGACATGATACGCTATTTAAGCAACCACTACCCGATTCCGTCCAGTTTCCTTCGCCTGATACAGCGCTGCATCGGCGCGTTTGAAGATGTCGGCGGCGGTTTCTGGCTCGGTATGCGTGACGGTGGCGCCGATACTTGCAGTGACAGCCAGTTGCTCCGTACCGCCTTTAATCGGAAAGGTTTTCTCTGCGATAATTAGGCGCAAACGTTCGGCGATCATCCGCACCTGTTCCGGGCGCGATTCGGGCAGAATGACAACAAATTCCTCACCGCCCAGGCGCGCCACCATATCCGACGGACGCATGGAGTTTTGCAGGCGCCGCGCCAGTTCAACCAAAACCTCATCGCCCACCGGGTGGCCGTACGTATCATTAATGGATTTAAACTTATCCACATCGACGGATAGAACGCCCACAGGTTTAAAGTTTTCCCTGCGCGATTTTTCCAGAATTTTATCAAAGTGCACATCAAAATAACGGCGGTTGAATAGGCCCGTCAGGCTATCCACCAAGGCCATCGACAAAGACGTTTCATAATTTGCGCGCAATTTATCCTGATAGCGTTTGCGTTTCAGCAAGGTCTTCACGCGCGCCTTTAATTCCGCCTTGTCATAGGGGCGCAGCAAATAATCATTCCCGCCTAATTCCAATGCGCGCGCCGTTTTTTTAATATCCACACTATCATCCACCAACAGCACCGGCGTTTGCCGCGTGCGTTCATTGGAACGAATTTGTGAACACAAGCGCAACCCGTCTTCGGATGATAAAGTTAACGAAATAATAATTAGGTCAAATTCATTTTTTGCCGTTTCCTCTATCAGATGTGCGGGATCTGGCAGCAATTTTACTTTATACTGCTCCGCCTCCAAAATTTCCTGCAACCGCGAAGCCTCAATCGGCAGATCATCCACAATTAGAATTTTAGATCCTTCAAGCTTATTCACTTCATCCAGCGATTCCGCCTGCAAGATACCTAGCTGGTCCGATGTGCGTTCGCGCAGGCGCCATTCATCCACTACCAATTTCAACCGCACCAGAGATTTTACGCGCGCGAACAGCGCCGTATCATTCACGGGCTTGGTCAAAAAATCATCCGCACCGGCCTCCAGCCCCTTTACGCGATCGGAAATTTCAGATAGCGCCGTTACCATTACCACTGGAATATGGGCGGTGGCGGGGTTGGCCTTAATGCGGTGGCAAACTTCGAAACCGTCCATCTCCGGCATCATGACATCCAGTAAAACAATATCCGGATGCTCTTTTTCAATTTTCTCTAACGCCTCACGGCCTGAATAGGCGGCGATAACGTTATAATATTCAGACAATAATTTCGCCGACAGAACTTTAACGTTCGGTAAAATATCATCAACGACTAGAATGCGTGCTGTCATGCGATGCTCCTGGCGTTCTGCCTAGTTCCGCAAATATTTCCCAACCGTATCCAGAAATTTCTGCACGGAAATGGGCTTGGAAATATAATCATCACATCCGCCTTCGCGCATGCGTTCTTCATCACCCTTCATGGCAAAAGCTGTGACGGCAATGACCGGAATGGTCCGCAATTCCTCATCTTCCTTAAGCCATTTGGTGACTTGTAAACCTG
>Ga0105240_10000683_pt1 | contig 62430 bp, 51 predicted proteins | sample KBSC54metaG_FD_80426 | JGI IMG/M metagenome (GOLD analysis project Ga0105240, IMG submission 80426) | Corn rhizosphere microbial communities from Kellogg Biological Station, Michigan, USA - KBS C5-4 metaG | ecosystem: Host-associated > Plants > Roots > Rhizosphere > Soil | place: Michigan, USA... | reverse complement strand
CGATGAAAAACGATCCGAGCGAAACCCCGAACAGCAGAAGTGGCATTCCGGCATGCGGATACGTCACATACGTGACCTGGCAACCAAGCGACGCGATCATCAGCGCCCAGTTAGCAAGGAAGATCACAAGGGGATTGCAGAACAGCGGAATTTCGTGGAGCGGCTTTAGCTCACCCCGCACGATCTTGTGCTTCGCAAACTTCTCAGCGAGCGTCGGCCATAGTGCCGGTAAAGCCATAGCTGCCTCCGGGGGCTCGCTGGTTCTGAGCAAAAGCTCGCTCATAGCATCTCACGACCGAGAAGCAGATCGGTCCGAACGGACGCGAGACCCCGCGCGTACTGCAGATATTGAGGAAGCAGTCCCAGCATTTGCACGCTTCGAACTCCAAGCTGTTGCGACAGTGCCGCCTGCCTCTTCAGGAACGCAATCTTCTGCCTGATCTTCTCCACCAACCCATCGTGCTCGCTCCACCCCTCTGCAAGCACCCGATTCAGCAGATCTTCAAACTGCCGCGCAACCCTCGCGTAGAACTGCCGGCGTGTCTCTGTATTGCCGCGCTGCGCAGTCTGCGAGGTGCCGACCCCGAGCTGCTGCCCGGCGTGAATTCGGTACTCAATGAGTGGCTCCGTAATCAGTGTCAGCCTGGAGTGCAGTGCGAGCATCCAAGCAAGCCACCCATCATGCACCCACGTCGTCGGAATAGGCGAGCAGTAACGCCGAACGTTCGACCGGAACATCAGCGTCGCTCCGGTCACCACATCATGCTTCAGAAGCGTCGCCGTCGGGCAGGTAACAAAACTCCTCTGTTTTGCAGGCGTGAACTTGTGTCGCCCGAACAGCGTCTTGCCAACCCTTTTCCCGTCTCCATCGATCAGTTCCGCATCCGAAAACACCCCCCCGAGGAACGGGTTCTCGATGAGGCAATCCGAAAGTCGCTCGAGCTTATGCGGCAACCAACGATCATCTTGATCGCAAAGAGCGATGAATTCGCCTCTCGCCATTCCGATCGCCTGATCAAAATTCCGTGTCGAACCCATTCGCACCGTATTCTCAACGATCGTGACCGGAAACGATGCGTTTGCCCGGAACTGCTTCAGAACCGTGATTGTGTCGTCCGTCGAGCCGTCATCGCAAACGATCAACTCACAGGGCGCCCGCATCTGGTCTGCAATGCTCTCCAACTGCTTAGTGAGAAAACGCCCACCGTTGAAAGTGCACATCGCCACCGAAATGCGAAGCTCGGATGTTCCGGTCGAATTCATACTCAAGCCTCCGCCTGCGACCACTGGCTGCGCTTTGTCCTGAAGATCGTCGTTGCTGAAATCACTCCCGCTACTCCCAGCACCAGGAAATACGCCACCGACACTCCCATCGCGCCTGATGTCTTGGCCAGCAGCACGACACTAGCTGCCGTACAGCTCGCAATCACAATCGACTGAATTAGGAATGGCTCCATCTTGTGTGCCCGCAGATAAATTGCCTCGCTCTGCACCACGTGGCTGCCGAGCGCCGTCAACAGCAGCAGCAGGAAGATCGGCCAGCTCTCAATGCGTCTACTGATCTTCGGCAAAACATAAGGTGACGCGAGCACCCCGACCAGCACCATAGCCGCCGCTCCAGCAAACAGAATCAGCGACTGACGCAGCGATCGAAAGAACATGCGGTCCAGTTCCGGCCTCTCCTTCTTCGCAATCAGACTCCCGAACGGTGCTGCTTTGGTCGTCATCCACGCCAGCATCATTGCGCTCAACTGCGTCACAATGCTCATCGAGAGTCCCATGCGTCCTGCCTCCTCCGGCCCGCGGAAGGCGAACAGCACCGGAGTGAACAACTGAAAGATGAAGTAGTCGCAGAGCCAGCTAACCGCAATCTTCCACTGGAACGGCCACACCTCGCGCCGCCAGCTGATGCCCTGCCCCGCCACATGCATGCGCAGGAGCGGCAGCAGCAAATGCCTGCGCGAATATAGAAGAATGCTCGCCGCAAATCCCTGCCCCAGCAACACCATCGCGGGCGAAAACAGCCCGTGATGGCTTAGCATCGCTGTCCAGGACGCCGCCACGCTTACCAGCGACTGGAAGAACCGCATCCGTGCCACATGCGTTACTTGCCCGCATCCTTCAAGGAACGACAGCACCGGCCCGATTGAGAACGTGATGGCACATGCAAGCACGGTCACTCGCAGCGGAACGATCCAGATGTTGGGCGCTTGCGGCTGCTGGTGCATAGAGAAGAAGCGCACGCCTCCGACAAGCAGCACCACGCCCATCACCAGAGCCGCGCTTGTGTACCACTTCACGGCCCGCTGCAGCAGCGAGGCCAGTCGCACATGCGACGCTTCGCTCCCCATAATACTTCCGTCTGCGTGAAAGTCGAGATGCGCTCGCTCATGCGCCGCAACTTGGAGAATCACAAACGAGAATCCCAGTTCGAAGACACTCTGCAGCGCCACCAGGCTCCAGAGCGCGTAGTAATAGCCCTGCTCGGCTGCAGTCAGAAAGTGGACGATCAGCAGAACGCTTCCAACGCTGCCAAGCCCCTGAACAACGCGGCCAAGCACCGTAAATGCGATGGCTCGGTCCAAGCCGATTGCGTGCGGGACCCGGTAGCGGATGAAATTCTTAACTGTCGCCCACAACCCTGCTGGGGGCGGCGGCGGTGTGGTGGTGTCGATCAGCATCGGTCCCGGCCAGATCTATAAGGTGTAGGTTCCGCCAAAAACAACATCAAGACGTGCGAATACTAAAAGGCTGCTCCAGTTGCTTCAGACCGGGCTCCGCCGGCAGCAGTGCCAGGCACAATTATTTGTCGGAAAGTCGCCCGCTGCACCAGAACTTGTACTTAGATGTTCAAGAACTCTCCCGCGTTATCGCCGTTGCCCCGCTCTCTTGAATTCAAAAAAGGCCGCGCCGGGCTTTTATCATTTGCGCCCGCGCGGCCTCAGGTTTCAAGCGAGAACGATGACCCGTTTAGTATGCACCCCTCATGGTCAGAACCGCCGGAATTGTGCGAGTCAAAATCTCAAAGTCCAGAGCGCAACTCCAGCTACTCGCATACTCCCGATCGAACTGGATGCGACGCTCGTAACCGATGTCGCTCCTGCCCGAAACCTGCCACAGGCCGGTGATACCGGGTTTGAACAGGTCGTAATAGGCAAACTCCTGCCCGTAGAGCTCAACCTCGGCCTCAACAATCGGCCTCGGACCAACCAGCGACATCTCGCCCTTCAGCACGTTGAACAGCTGCGGAAGCTCATCGAGGCTCAGTTTGCGGATGACCCGTCCTACCGGCGTGATACGCGGATCCGGAACATCTTTGTTCAGCGGATAGGCCTGCTCGTTCCTCTGGTGCATCTCGCGATGGACTTCGTTAATCGCCTGCACGTTGTTCTTGTGCTTGCGCGAGTACATCGAGCGAAACTTGATGATACGGAACGGAACGCCAAATCGTCCTAGCCTTTCCTGCGAAAAGAAGATCGGCCCTTCCGAAGTCAGAGCGACCGCGATCGCCACGGCCAGCATGATCGGAAACAGCAGAACGATCAGCAAGGAGGAAAGCAGAATGTCTATCGTGCGCTTCAATACTGCATACCGCATGGAAAACGAGCGCTGCACCGCGGAGGAAAGAAGAGGCGACGGACGTCTCCAGGTTGACGCCGGAAAGGTTTCACGTAATACGCTGACGGTCGACATCGTCCCCAGACTCGGACTTGAACCCAGACTCAGACCGTCGCTTTCCAATATATTTAAAGCATTATTGCCCTGCACGTTATTGCCTTGCATTCGCGATAACCCTCGCTTTTCTATTTCCATGCCCTTCAGGAGTGATTGAGCCTTGATTCCGGACGGCTTGCGCATGGGCTTGCGATGTAAGTTTGTCGGCTAATTCTTATGAGCCGTATATCCCACCCTCCATTAAGCATCTGGATGGCCAATCGCGATCAGGACTCATCTCCAGCAATTTGAAAGGGACCCAATCCCACCTACCGCCCTAAACCTGCATGCTCATATTGCTGCTAATGCTTTTGTTTCTTATAGTTCCCGTTTCGTTATGAACAGAGAATTCCCTCAAGTGCGACTGATGCCGGATTTCTTCTCGAGACATTCGCAGACGTTTAGAGTGTAAGGACTACACGGTGCCTGCTCTTTTTTCTAAGTACACGCCCCTTCGAGGTGGAATAAGCTTCTCGAATCTCAAGGTGTGCTGAGAGCTCGTACAGAGCGCTCCATTCCCAATGACCATCATCGATGAAAGAAATTGCATCCTTCTACGTTGAGTGAATGCCCAATTTTATCGTCGAAGAAATCGGGAGGAACAGGCATCCCGCGACTGCCAGCGCGGGCAACTTCTTGCCACTTTCACATCGAGCTATATTCATACAAAACGCGGCGGATCGCCGCGCCTGTCTTGACTGCTATGAACGGTTAGGAACGGTGTCAGGAAGCTTGGCTTGGGCGAAGGCGCGAGCTCGAGAGCGACACTACACCCTAAGTAATTGAGACGCTTGAAATCGGCTCGGAGTTATCCGGCTCGACCCCGGGTCCTCTACCTTTCACGTCCGAATGTGACAAACAAAGAAGCCCGGCCAAATTGTCACTGGTCGGGCTCCCTTGATCAGAGAAGCTAGGCCACTGGATGCTTCAGGATCTCTGCAAGCCCCTGAAGCCGCTTCGCATCGGCCTGCGTCTTAGCCGACGATGCACCTGTTTCCAGCCCCGCCGTCATCGACTGCAACTTTGCAACCTGCTTCGCCTTCAAATGCGACTTCTCAGCGTCTCGAATCGCCTTACGCAACGATGCAATCTGACCCTTCGGCAGCGTTTGCGATCTCTCCAACTGGTCCACATATGCCTTTGCAACCACCAGCTTTGCGGGCCACTCCTGTTTCTGCTGGTTCTGCACGTTCAGTTCTGTCACCTGGACGGTCTTCGCCGCGTCAATCTCGTTCTGCGTCAAAGAATCAGTCGGCGTAAGCTCAAACACATCCAACCCGCGAGCAATCTCCGAGCCGTAGATTGCTCCGTTGTACCAGTACGCGGACCAGTCGCCGCCCAGCACGAGCATCTTCGGATCAATCGGGCCGCGGTCGAAATACGCAATCTCCTGCGGGTGCGCTGGATCGGTAAAGTCCATCACGGAAACGCCACCCTGATACCAGGCCTGTACCTCGATGTCGCGACCCGGCACCGGAATCAATGATCCGTTGTGCGCAACGCAGTTCTCGGTGTCGCCTTGCGCCGCTGGAAGCTTGTAGTAGTTCGCGAAGCTCAGCTTGTCATCTTTCAAATTGAAGATCGCGTCTGCGCCCCACTTGTTTGGATCATTCGCTCTGCACCGCGCTCCCAATCCTCCGCCCCACTCATCGGTAAACACCACCTTCGAGCCGTCGTTCGAGAACGTTGCTGAGTGCCAATACGAGTAGTTGGGATCGTTCACCGCATCCACGCGCTTCGGATTCACCGGATCCTTAACATCGAGCAACAGACCATTTCCCGAGCACGCGCCCGCCGCCAGTCCGATTGCGGAGTACACCGTTATGTCGTGACACTGGTCCGTATCGCGCGGTTTCTCTTCGCCCTTGCCATGGCTGCCCCCATTGTTCAGTCCGTTGACCACGCCGGAGCGTGGGTCAATGAACACGCGCGGATGCGACACGATTGCAGCCTGGTCAGGATGCGCTACCGGCACCTTGATCACATCAATGCGAAACAACGCCGTGTTCGGATCTTTCTCCGGTACTTCACCAGAGCAGCCTGCAAGCTCCTCCGACTGCCGCACAAATGACGTCCCTGAAACGTAGATGTACACGTTCTCTTTATCGTTCGGATCGACCACCAGCGTGTGCGTGTGCGATCCCCGGCATGTCTGCACCGCAGCAACCTGCTTGGGGCTCTTGATATCGGAGATATCGAAGATCCGCACCCCGCGGAACCGCTCCTTTTGTGGTGCCGGCAAGCGACGCTCCTTCTCCTTGCCCGGCTCGGGCGCGGGCTCCGGCGGAAACGCCTGAGCTCCGCAATCGATGCGTCCATTCGGCATCTCTACTGACATGAACATCAGGTTGCCGTACACCGACACATCGCCCTGCCCGCCTGGGCACACCATCGATGTCAGCAGCGACGTCTTTGCCGGATTGCTGATGTCATATATGTTCACGCCGTAGAAGTTGCCCTGAAAGAGATGGGTCCCTTGGAACGCGAAGTCTGAGTTGGCAAAAGCAAGCTGAGCAATCACCATCTGCAAAGCCTTGGGCATCTTCTCTGCTGACCCAACACCAAGTTGACCTAGCACCTTCTGCACGCTCGGATCGTCGCTGGACTTGGCCTGCAATTGAAACGCATCCGGCTTCTTCAGGAACGCAACATGTTTCAACCCTTTGGCGATCTCGCCTGCGTCGTACATTCCGGGCTTGAGGCTCGCGCGCGGATCGTTCGCATCCGACCCCGTCATGCCCTGCGGCAGCGGCGGAGCGGGCTGCGGCGCAAACGGATTGCTCTCAACCTTCGGCTTCTCCTGAGCCTGAGGCGTGGGCTGCGATTGTCCCGAAGCGTCAGGCGCCGGCTTTTGTTCCTGCGAATTGCTCAACGGGGGGAAGAAGAGAACCGCGGCCATCGCAGCAAAGGGAAGTGCAAGACTCCTCGTCGAATTCAATGAAGCTCCTCCAGTAACTTCTGCATGATTTTGATCTCTGCCCGCTGCGAGTTGTCCACGTCCGTCGCGAAGTCAAAAATCTCCGCGTCCTGTCCCGCACCGGCGCTGTTGAACAGATCCTTGACCATTACCAGCGCGCCGCCATGATGCTGGATCATGCCCGATAGAAACAGCCGGTCGAACTCGGCACCTCGAGCTTTTCGCAACGCGTCCATCTGCTCTGGCGACAGCATGCCCGGCATCAGCGCCATTGCGTTGCCCTGCATGTCCATACCTGGCATACCCGGCATTTGCATCGAAGTAGCCTGGCCCCGCGCGGCCAGCCATCTCTGCATCATCCTGATCTCGTCCGCCTGTGAACTGCTGATCTTCGCCCCGAGGGCACGCACATCCTTATTTTCCGAGTGCGACGGAATCAGCGCGGTCATTTCCACGGCTTGGGAATGATGCATGGTCATTCCCTGCATAAACTCCACATCTGCCTTCGATATCGGCGGAAGCGTCGCATGCGTGTCGGCAGGAAGAGTTTTCGTCGTCTCGCCCGGAGCGCCCGGCTGCACTATCGCCGGCGTCTGATTGGCCTTCTGTGCTCCAGCGCTCGGGATACCCAGGCTCATCCATACCAAAGCTCCCGATAGTGCCACGACAACAGCACGAGGGCGCGGGCACCGGCACTCAAGACAAGTCTTTTTCGAGGGGAAACCACTCATTTCGGTCCTCTTACGCTATCACGCCTCGCAATGCCCAGGACAGCGGATTCATCTCCTCTCGATCCCAACAACCCAAACTCCTCCTCACGGCTTGTCCATTTTCCGCGGCTGAAATGTACTTTGGTTTTGTCTTTCTCCTGCCCTTGGTTACTGATGAGGGATGCACCATTTCCGAAGCACGCCTATCGTTGAGGACAGCGTGGGTTGAGGCGAGTGTTGAACGGTTTGACCCACAAACAAATAACCCACCATATTGGTGGGTTTTTTGTTGCCTTGGCCGCAGAACACTCCCGAAAACTCAACCGATCAGGAGAAGTCTGCCCCGAAAAGGGAATAGGGCCCGTTCAGTTCCGCCGGAGGAATCCAAAGTGACTCCCTTGCCTCCTTTGTGGGAGCGAAATGCATTCACTTGAGCGTTAAACTTACTCAAATATCCACCCAGGGCCTTCCAAACTTTCAGGAGCGGAAGCGAAAACTCTTCCGATCCCATCGTATTGGTGACGTTGAAAATACGTCCCGGGCAGTAACGAGTGGTGATCGGCAACCATGATGAAGTTTCAGCGCATCTTCGGCCGAATTCTCTCCGCAGCACTGCTCATGTCAGGGCTGGTGGCCACCGGCCAGACCGCTCCTCTCACCACTCTGAGCGCAATCCACTCGCTCACCAATCAGCAGGCAGGCAATGCTCTTCCCGTGTCCTTCAACGGCACAGTCACCTACTACCTCCGCGGCAACATCGACCTCTTCGTTCAGGACGGCAGCGATGCAATCTACGTTGAAACCGCTGCCGACCAGCCGTTAAATCCTGGAGACCGCGTCCTCGTTGTGGGCACGACCCGCGCCAGCTTCCGTCCCGAGATCAGAGCAGACAAAGTCGTCGTCATGGGCCACGGCGAGCCGCCAATACCCGTTCAGGCCGACTTCCGCCAGCTCATTCGCGCCGAGCTCGACTGCCAGCGCGCTACAGTCCGTGGGTTCGTCCGCAGCGCAAACATCGTCAACGACGTCGGTATCTCCACAACATACCTTCAGCTCCAGATGAAGGGCGGTACGGTGGATGCTCAGATGCCGAACACTGTTCCCATGGATCTGACGTCCCTGCTCGACTCCGAGGTGGAAATCACCGGTGCGGTCGCCGGTCACTTCGATCGGAAGTTGCAAATGACCGGCGTTCTCATCGAAGCCCCGTCATCTTCAGATCTGAAGATCGTTCATCGCGCAGCGCTTGCACCCAAAGACCTGCCCATCACGCCGATGGACCAGATCCTGACCGGATTTGATGTCCAGAACAACACCCGACGCGTAAAAGTCACCGGATCGATCACCTACTACCAGCCCGGATCGTCGCTGGTCATCCAGAGCGGCAACAAGAGTCTCCTCGTAACCACGCAATTCGAACTGCCCGCCAGAATCGGCGACCTTGCTACTGTCACTGGATTCCCAGATGTGCAGAACGGCTCTCTCGTCCTTACCGGCGGAGCCATCGATAACACAAACTCGCAATCCCCTGTACGACCTGTCAGCTCCAATGCCGACATTCTTGCTCGCGGTGACCACTCCCTTGATCTTGTGTCGATCGAAGGCAAACTCCTCACCGCGGTCCGCGAGCCCGCGCAGGACGAATATCTGTTTGTCTCCAGCGGACATCTATTCAAGGCAATCCTTCAGCACCCCCAGCACCTCTCCACAGCCTTGAAGCCTATGCTCGAGATCCCAACGGGGTCAGCGGTACGGATCGTCGGCGTTTGCAGAGTCTCCGAGGCTGAACAAAGTCCGGAACCCACCGCATTCGACATTTTGCTCCGTTCCCCGGACGACCTCACCGTCGTCGCCGGCCCATCGTTCTTGAATGTTAGGAATCTCACTTACGCAGTTGGTACGCTTTTGGCTGGGCTGCTTGTCATAGGCACCTTCGCGTGGAGAGCTGAACGCCGCGGAAGATCGCAGATTGCGCGTCAGGCCCGAATGGAACAGATGCGGAGCCGCCTGCTCGAACATCTGAACGGCTCCACCGGCCTTATTGACATGGCCGAAGAAGCAACAGAGATTGTCTCATTCCGCCTCGGCGGCGCAGCTTGCTGGTGCGAACTTGCCGATGGCCGCCAATGCGGCACCCGCCCGGCCCATTACACAGGACTGCGCATCGTCGAGCACCAGATCCTATCGCGATCGAGCGTGCAATTAGGATTGATCAAAGCTACGTTTCATGCCCGGACCAAGCCCTCCAGGAGCGAAACCGATGCCCTCTCCTCGGCCGCCGGTCTCATCGCCCTCGCCATCGAGAACCGTCATCTCTACTCCGAACTGCAGCACCGATCGGAATTCGACCTGCTCACAGAACTCCATAATCGCTTCTCTCTCGAACAGCGCCTCGGCGAAGTGATCGACCAAGCTAAGTTTGAGAAGACGCGATTCGGTCTGATCTACATCGACCTCGACGGATTCAAGCTCATCAACGATCACTACGGCCACCACATCGGAGATCGCTATCTGCAGCAGGCCACGCGACGCATGAAGCATCAGCTTCGCCCCATCGATGTCATGGCTCGCATCGGGGGTGACGAGTTTGCTGTACTCGTTCAGGATGCCGACGCGCACCAGGATGTTCACTCGGTCGTCGCTCGTCTGGAAAGCTGCTTCTCAAATCCATTTCAGATCGAGGGCAATCTGATCGACGGCGCCGCCAGCTTCGGCGTAGCCCTGTTTCCGGTCGACGGAAATACCCAGGACAGCTTACTGAATTCAGCCGACGCTGCCATGTATATCGCGAAGCATCAGAGGCGGTCACGGAATCCGAAACACGACGGTGCAGGCTTCGAGTTCACCCACTAGCCTGAACTTGGTTGCTCGCGGTTGGATAGACCAGACTGGGTTCATCCCCAGCAGCGTTTCTCAACGCAATGAACTTTCAACGCTCATTAAGTTAATATCCCCATCTGTGACTCGAGTCACGGAGCCCTTCTCACCCACGTCGATAAGCTCGATTCAGCGCAGACACGAACCGCGCTGCCTTCATACGAGGAGCAATCATTTATGGCTTATGTCGTAACCGATGCATGTACAAAAGACTTCGTCTGTGTAGCCGAATGCGCTACCTCCGCCATTGCGCCGCAACAGTCCGATCCTGCGGCCGGAACCATTTCTCAGGTCTATATCAACCCCGACGAATGCATCGATTGCGGAAATTGCGCCAGCGTCTGCGCCCAGAACGCGATCTTCCCGGAAGCCGACCTGCCCACCGACAAAGCCCACTTCGCCGAGAAAAACCGCGCCTACTTCAACTAGTATTCGCGTATCGGCGGGGAACTTCAGCAGCCCGTTGCGCATTTCAATTCCAACAAGACTGAATGCCCACTCTCGCTAAGAGAGCGGGCATTCAGAAGATCAGGCCGCCGCTTTCGTATCTAGATTGTGGCCCGAATGTCCCGACATCTCAGCACACCAGGTCAGATTGTTCGCGGGCCGTCTGCAATGCGGCTACGATGCAAATCTCCCGTTGCCGATTGTCGAAGACATCCCTGTCAATGCGTTATAGGTGCAGACGGGGGTGACCCTTCTAAAGGGAAGCAGCCGCCGATCAGAGATGCACGGTACAAGACTTCGATATTGAGCGCAGTGCGTAGCTGTGAATCACAAGGCTTGTGTCGTCGATAACCGCGCTCGGAGTCTCCTGTGCATCCTCGATCTCAGTTGCGATCAGGACTCCTTCAACCACTTTCGTCTTGGTAATCACGAAGTCTTCCGCAACATTTGCAGTTGCCCCGCCGGGAAGGGTGATGGTGAGCACCATTTTTCCGCTCCCGTCAGCGTTTACGGAGTAAGAGCCGCCAATCCCGATCGGCGTAAGAGTGCGCGTACTGTTATCTCCCGGCTGGTTTGCAACGGCGGCGCCAGTGAGGTTCCCCTTCCCATCGAATGTCTCGTGACCCAAGGCGCGAGCAATGTTCGCTCCGTAGGTTGCAATTGCGCTGTAGTCTCCGCAGATAGAGGCGGCAGAGTACTGCGAGTTCCGGCGCTCCTGCTCATGATCGTCCTGAGCCGATGCGGTGCACGCCAGCGCCCCGACCGCGGCAACCGCCACGGTAGTCAATCTCCATGCTTTGCTATCGTTTCGTTTCATAGACCTCCTCCACTTCGGGTTTTGCGGGGTCGAGGCGCCTTGAGCCTTCCCCCAGGGAAATATGCGCCGCGAGCCTCCAAACTATCTTCTAACCTGCCTCAGCTTGCGCCGCAATTAAAAGATGAATGCGCGGCAGATTGCCTTCCACTATATAGGCGAATGCCCGCCTTGAAGAGAGGCTGCTTGAGATCCGGTTCATCGAAGTTGCTCTCGATGACCGCTCTCGCACTCGAGTCCGCAAGATAGGCACTAATCGATATGCGGCACAGCGCTTTGAGACATACGATCAGGAGCTTCAGTAGCCATGTTTCATTTGAAACGTGTCAGCGGGAAACCCGTGGCGGACGAAGGCGCGGACGCGCAATTTCTTTGGAATGCAGGCTGGCGCCCATTAACGCACAACCCGAACTGGCTCTGCATGTCGACAGCTTTCAGCATGCTTCGAAATTGAGCCGGTAAGTACTGCCCAGTTCAGAAACCCAAGGATGGCGTCCGTTCCAAGACTCGACCAGGCAGCCCCAAGCCACCCATAGGTCGGTATCAGCCAGATATTCGTTCCAAAGTTAAACGTCGCCGCCAGGGTCTGCGTTGTCAACCGAAGCTTCTGCTTCCCCGCGCCTGTCAGCGCGTCTCCTGCGCTCATGTGGAGGCTCCGGAACAGTGGCAGCAAACAGAGCCACCGCAGCGCGGTGGTGCTCTCGGCAAAACTCTCACCCATTACGCGCGGAATCAGCCCAGCCGCCATCCACATAGCCGCAGCCAGTGCCAGTCCTGTCGGCGCTGTCATCTTCAGGATCCGTCCTGCAAACGTACGAGTCTGCTCCGCGCCCTCCACACCTTTTTTGAAGAACCGTGGAAACGCCACCGTGTGCACCGCTGAGATTGGCATCATCCCAACGTCTACAACCCGGTACGCCATCGCGTAAATCCCGTTCGCCAGGTTCATTCCGTAGTGCCCAAGCATGACTTTGTCCACGTCGTTCAGCACACCACCGGTCGAGTACGATAGTGCGAACACCGCCCCTTCTCCCGCCCGAGCCTTCCATAGTTGAGCACTGAACTCCGGTCTTCCAAAAGACTTCGTCACCAGCGTCACCGCTGTCACCGATGCCACAACCGACACCGCGAGCGTCGCCCACACCCACTCCCGCGCCGTCGCCTGATGAACCACCAGCAGCAGCGTCCCCGCCACCATCGCCCGCAGAGCGTTCGTCAGCAGGTTCAGCATCGCCGTTACCCGCATTCGCTCGAACGCCTGAAACACCCGCCCCGCTCCCAGCGTCAACTGCGCGCACACGCAGTCCCCTACCGCCACGCACGCCAGCATTCCGTGTGTGGTCGAATGCGAGAGATGCGTCCCCACCCACGTCAGTAGTCCCGCAAAGACGCTGCCCACGACCGTAGTCGTCACAATCACGTTCGCCCAGTAGCGCGAAAAGTTGCTCGGCTCAGGACTCACGTAGCGAAGAAAGACCGACGTGGACCCCAACGCACTGTACTGAGTCAGAAGCGCCGCCAACGCCACCGCCCCAACGTAAATGCCGTACTCTGCCGCCCCTAATAACCGCCCCAGGCAAACAAAGTACCCCGCCTGGCAAACGATCGAAACACCCTGCCCTAAAATCATCCAGCCGGCATTTGCAAGCAGAATATTGCGCGACCTTTGTTTCACCTCACGATCACTCACTCTCAAGAACTCTAAGATCCTCGGCGGTGTACGTTGCGCTCACCTGTGCATCGTTACCAGCAACGTTGGTGCGCCACAAGGAGCAGCCTTGAGTATTTGGAATAGTAATTAGGCGGGATTTCTTGTTCGCAATTTGACGTGTCATGTATCCGGCCCGAATCGCCTGAACGTGAAGCCATATATCGTCAGCCTTCGGACAGCACGATATAAATTGAAGACCACCATCCCTAAATGCACGCTGAAGAGGGGGCCCGTATATAGCCCCTGCACCACTTCCTGCGAACCGCCGAAAACTCGCACGCGTCGATGAGGCAAACCGCCAACTGCTGTAGTTCGCTAACTTCGCACCTTCTAGTTCCATTACTCTGGCTCTGTAGCAATTCACGACGTCCGGGTGCTTCCGGAACTCTTCCACGAGCCCTTTCAACCACGAGCGGGGGTACATAATGTCATCGTCCGCCGTCACCAAGGGCACGTCTAGCGGCTCCGATGACACAACATACGGATAGTACTTCTTGTGAGGTCCGACATCATCACACGTCCTTACTTCCAAGCCTCTTTTCTGTAGCCGGCGTAACTCTGCAGGACAATCTTCCCTTATCCATTCCTCGTGTACCCACAAAATTAGTCTCGACGGGCGCACTGTACCTCTGCCGATCGACTCGATTGCCAAATAGACGGTTTTTGCACGATTGCCATGGGTTGTTAGTGAAACCACAGGTCCATTAACATTGGTAATTGATTGCGTGCACAGCCGATTGACGATCCACAAGAAAGCAAGTCGACGGTAGATGTCCAATCCCTGCAGTAGGGAGCAAAAGCCTTTCATAACCACTGTCTCGCATGCACTTCTATTCGCAACGATAATTCCCGCCCAGAACTTCCCGGAGATCTGCTAAGCGTTAGGTCATTGGATCGCGACGCTCTAAATTATCCGTTAACTCGACCACGACTCTGAACTAGATCTGGTGTCAGCCCGCATCTGCGGTCAACGGCATCAGCTGTCCTTGACGCGCCATACGCGCGCTGCGCGCATCCCCAAGGTGCAGCGAGGCCACGATAAGGATTATCCATGCCAAATCATTAGGAACCATAAACGACGATTCCACGCAGGAATAGATGCCTATAACAATCACCATGCATGCCGAATAGTTAACCAGCCGGTCATTGTCTCCACTGCACGTTAAGTAATCTCTCAGCGCCTTCAGGATTGCAGTGCAAATCAAGCCAACACCCACAATGCCAAGCTCAAGCCAGATTTCCAGCAATCCGTTGTGTGCGTGCAGAGGCATGAAAGATCCCACCATTGCAATGGACGATTCGCCGTTAACACCATGCCAGAACGCTCTGTAGCCATAACCGATCCAGGGACTCTTCGAGATAAAAATGATCGCGACCCGCCAAATGTCTGTCCTTCCGGTAAGGGTAGACTCCTTGCCCAATGATTCCGTGAATGCACTTACATTAGGAAACACCCAGAATGACAACGCACCTAGACACATCACTCCAACAATCACCAAATATACTCGGCCTTTCGCGTTGATGCGCATAATCGCGGCTGATATGAGCCAATGGGCTACAAAGGCTGCCAAAAGCACCTCGCCGGTTGCGCTGTGCGTTGTTGCGATCAGAAACACTGAAGCCGACAAGAAAAGAACTCGATTCAGCAGGAGTAGGGCCGTTCTTGCGCGAATGTACGTCGTCGCTATCAAGAAGAGGACCGTCATTTCTGCGCAGGGATTCTTATTCCCGTACATTCCTCGCCAGGCTCCGTCAGAAGAGGATGGCTCGAGACCAAATGCAGGAAAGAAGATCGCCAGAATTGCACTTACCGTGAAACAAATCCAGCCGCAGATCGCAAGTACCCTCAGCCACTCCTCAAAGCTGAACGTGTCATACAAGTAGTATGCGAAGAGCGTGTCCACCCAAATGAACAGGGACAAACTAAATGACGTTACCGGGTCTTGTGACCATAACGATGAAATAGACGCCAACAAGGCCAGGGCTGCAAAGATCGCATAACGCCTGAACTCGTGGACTACGGATCGAATCTTCATGCACACCGGTAGAAGTAGGAGAACAAACGCCAGCATTTCGATGGCTCTCGCCTCCGTGCTGACGGCGTGTCTTCTCGCTAGACCTGCGGTCCGAAGGAGCATATCGTCACGCCCGTTAGAATAGAACCAGAGCGTTCCTCTGGAAGCGAAGTAGAACAGGAGGAGTAGCGTGGTCCAGGTGCTGACGTGTGTGAATTTCGAGGTGGTGGCAGACTGTCCAATGGTCTGGTGCATATTGACCCTTCACGCAAGACGCGTAATCCTTCAAAGTCCGAATATCTGGAATAGAGCGTGAACGATCTTCGACCGCCGAAGCGGTGGCGCGAGTAGAAACCACTTTCCTGCCACGACTAATTGCAGCAGGGTAAGGTCTCCACTCTTTCTGCATCGCTGCAACAGAAATGCGAAAATGTGGAATCTGCCTTTAAATGCTGCAATCCTGCGCATACAGACCTCTGTAATGAATCCGCAATATGATCGAGGCGTGAACAGATACTTCACGGTGTCAATCCAATCCAGTGATGTACGCCAACCCGTGGACATGGAGACACTGTCATTAGAAGCATCAGCGTGCACTAGCACCAATGATTGTGGCACGACAACCATTCTGCGGGCAGGGTTTGACATGGCTCGCAAGAGCCAGTCCCAATCTTGGTGGTTAGGCAGGTTCGCGGTGAAGGGGGTCTCTAGGAAAACCTCTCTACTCGCGAGGTAGCAGTCAGTCACCGGTAAATGATTTAGATAGCTTTTAAATAGACAGTCGCTGTAGAACATGTAATCACAGATCGCCTCGTCGGGGCGAGGTGCGCGGACACGGACGAGGGTATAGGTTCTTTTATGCCTAATGTAGTTACAGACCACGATGGGATTCTGAAAGTCAGAATGGACAAGTGCCGTATACTGCGCTTCGATTTTGTCTGGCATCGATTCATCGTCATCGTCTAGAAGTGCGATGAAACTACCGCGGCTTTCGCGAATGCCAACATTGCGTGCTTCGCTGCCGCCCACGTTTACTGCCAGATCAATCACGCGCAGCCGAGCATCATCTAGCGATGCGAGAGCCTCGATTGTTTTGAGATCAGGGCCGTCCACCACGACAACGACTTCAAGATTTTTGTACGTTTGACATAGTGCGCTCCGAGCCGCCCGGCAGGCCTTTTCCGGCCTATTTCGAGTCGGGATTATGGCGCTCACCAGGGGTTTGTCGCTGCAGCTGTTTATGGCGTGGCAATTATGCACAGACCACCGTCCAAGACTTGACGAATCCAAGAAACCGCTCTGGCACCAACGTGGAATTTGGGAATAGACGCTGGAGTTCGACCCTGGTCATGAGCCGGATCTCATTGACCGCGTCTCGAGCTAGCGATCTGTCAGGGTAAGGTCCTCTCCATCCGCATCTGACGTGGCTTACGATTGATACTCGCAGGGCCGTCGGTAGCCAATGCCATGCAGGCACAAGAAAATGTGGTTCGACCGGAAACCAGAAATTTGGCGTTTGTAACCAAAGTATCTGCGCAACTCTTCGCATTTCGGACGCCATGCGACGCTGGTTTTCGAATGTTTGCAGATGCTCAATTACTGAATTGCTGAAGGCAATTGTGAATGACCGGTCTGGGAAACGCGATAGGTCGATCGCGTCACCGACCACCGGTACGATATTTTTGTGCATCTGCGTCTCTGGCAGAATATTGAGGCTACATATTTCGACGTCCGATAGGCCCGCCAAACCGCAGTTCTCCCAAAAAGCAGTTCTTCCGCCAATGTCGAGTATGCGGACAGGTTTCGGCAGACTTGCTAGAAGCGCGCTGAAGGCGAGAAGGCGTGACGCCCGGCTTTTGCTAGCAAAGGACAGAGGATCATCGGAGTTGGCGAACTTGCACAGGCATTTCAACGTTGCATACTCCCGTTTCGCAGCGACTTAGGTGCTATCAACTACATCTATGCATTTCGGAGAATCTGACGGAATATTAGGAAAACGAAATTTATGTTACCGAGCAGGTATCTCCTCCAAAGTCGCCTAGGTTCGAGAAGAAGGCGATACAGCCACTCCAGGTTGAGATTTTGAATCAAGGTTGGCGGCCGATGGAAGAACCCGGCAAGGACGTCTAGCGCTGCACCGTTGCCCATCACCACGGGTACACACAGGTCCGCCCCGAACCTATGAATCCAATACTCTTGCGAAGGTACGCCGAAGCAGACAAACAGCATGTCAGGGTGCGCTCTGCGGATGCGGTCTCGTGTCCTCTCGACCACATCATCATCGAACTCGCGCCCCATTGGAGGACGATCGATTCCAGCGATCTTGAGGCCCGGAAACCGACTTTGAAGGTTGCGCGCGGCTCTGGTGGCTGCTCCGATCGCTCCGCCCAGCAAGTAGACGCGCTTGCCCGTTTGCGCCGCCAGTCCGCACAATTCATTCATCAGATCAATGCCGGTGACTCTTTGAGGGAGGTGTTCACCCAACAGTCGGGATGCGAGCACTAGTGAAGCGCCATCCGCTAAATTGAGATCTTGTTCGGATAGAAGTCGCGCGAACTCGTGATCTTTCTGCGCGACATTTACGAAGTGAGCGTTCACCCCAGAAATTAGGAAGGAGTGTGACGCGCCAGACGCCAAATGCATTGCAACACGCCGCACAGCCATCGCCATCGTTATAGAATCGATCGACACTGGCCCAATAGGTACACGCTCTCTCTTTGCCATCGTTGTCTGCTCTGGAGTGACCTCCTGCTTTGGGGAAGAAGTCTGGCACAAGATCTCCCGGCATCGATCGTGCCAATAGTTGAGGGTCTCTTAACCCTCACCTGCCCTCGAAGAATCCTCGGGCGACAACCGCGCCCCTGTCACCCGGAACAGTTCTTCGCTCAAAACTTGTATACCGTTGCCGATCCCAAGGCGCTTACGATTCCGCTGCCCTGGGCGCCGAGATTACGTAAATAGCTAAACGGAATCCAAACGATGTCGTCCGGTTGAAGCGGCAGATCGGCGCACTTCCCTTTCTGCATCGCGCTCAGCGGCAGTGGCTCCTCAATGTACGCATCATCCTTTTTGTGGATGAGTTTGGCACGCGAAGGCACCGCCGAGTGATTCGTTCCACCAGCACGCGCGATCAGTTGCAAAGCTGTCAGTTGTGCATCATTGTTCGTCATGGTGTAGCCGCCCGGTCGCGCCACATCTCCCAGCACGTACACAATTCCTGCTCTTGGCACAAGGATGGAGTCGCCTGGATGAACCGAAACAGCAGACTCGAAAGCGACATCCGGGGTGTTGGACAGGAAGTACGGAACTCTCTCGCCGGTGCCGCGCCGCTGGATCACAACGTGCCGGTCAGCTACCTCGCTCAATCCCCCAGCAAGCGTTAGAACCTCTATCACTGATCGGGACGTAGTAATGGCATAAGCTCCAGGAGCCTTGACCTCCCCAAGCACCGAGACCTTTTGCGTTGCAAATTCCGTTATCGATACAGCCACATGCGGATGGACAAGCAAGTGCCCATCCAGCAAGGCGGTCTCAATCTTCCGCTGTGCTGCTTCGGGCGAAAGAGACGACACCTGAACGTCTCCTCCTACAATGAGCGGTATGTACCCGGCGTCGGTCACGCGAACCGCCTGATCCAGTTCCGGTGTGTCCAGCACTTTGACTTGCAGAACGTCCCCCGGTCCGATCAGCAGTGTTTCCTTTGGCTGAGCGGCCGCAACAGTTCCAACGAGAGCTATCAACACGCAAACACGCAATCGATCAAGCAAGCGCATCAAGCTACTTTCTCCCTGTACGCATAAGTTTTGTCGTGGTAGCCGTAGTAGGCGTAATAGGACTTGTCGCCGATGGCCAGGCCGTTGAGAACTAAGCCTACAAAGTGGTTCCCGCCCCGACGTAGCATGTTGTAGCTGCGCGCAATTTGCGGCTTCTCTGTCATTCCAGAACGCGCCAGCAACAGGCTTACGTCGACTAGAGTATTCAGAGCCACAGCATCGGCGACCGGTAGCACAGGTGCGCTATCCAGAACGACAAAGTCGAATTCAGATCTCCAGCGCTCGAGCCACGTCCGCATTGCTTCGGAACTGAGCAGCTCTGACGGGTTCGGCGTTCTTGAGCCAGCCGTCAGTACATGCAAATACGGCACATCGTCAATGTCGTGAATATCCGGTTCCGCGTGCCGCCCGGCGAGGAGATCGCTGAGGCCAGATCCGTGACTAAGTCGGAATCGGCTCCGCAAGCTTCCGCGGCGAAGGTCCGTATCCACCAGCAGAGTTCTCTTGTGAGCTTGAGCCAGTGCGATCGCCAAATTGATCGATGTAGTCGACTTTCCCTCCGAGGCCAGAGAACTTGTTACCAGAATGGTTTGCGGCGGAGCAGAGCTCTGAGAGAGAAGAACTCCCGTCCGCATCGCGCGGAGTGCTTCTACATAAGGCGACTGAGGATCTTCTAATATGAGTGCGCGACCTGACGTGTGAGTGACCTGCGGAAGCAATCCGAGCACCGGTTGTCCGAACTCGCTTTCAAGGTCAGTCACAGTATTGATCTTGTTGTCCAGAGTGTCGGCCAGCAATGCTACACAAAAACCAATGATGGAGCCGCCGCAAAGCGCTGCGGCCAAATAAAGAGGAACGTTCGGCCGAACCGGCTTTGCAGGGACTCGTCCTGGATCCACCACGGTGATATTCGAGGAGTGCAGACCAGCAAGAACTCCCGCTTCGTTCAACCTCTTCAGCAGGTCGTCATAAAGCGCTCTGCTCTGCTCTGCTTCTGTCTTCGCAATGGCGTAGTCAATAGCCTTGTTATTCAAAACATCGGCTTCACGCTTTGACCTTTCGTATTGGTCGCGAGTGCTGGCAGCGGTCTGGATGGCGACACCATAATCGCTCTTCGCTCTCAATCTGATTCGCTCGATTTCCTGCTGAATCGCTCTGTCAATGCCGGCAAGGCTTCCGCGCATCTCCGCTAGCTTTGGATATGCTGGCCCGAACTTCGCTTCAGCCTCCTGCAGCGCCGCCTGTTGCGTGGCCTCCTGCTGTCGAAGGCTTTGAAGCAGCGACAGAGAGCTATTGCTGGGCTGAACATTCGCGCCCATTCCGTTCCCGGCGAGGCCGGAAAGCATCTCGGCATCACCGCCCTCTGCTGCGTGCGCGATCGCTCCTTTCAGAATCTTGTTCTGTTCGGCCGTAGACAACGCCGCCGTGGCCTGCTGAAGCCGATCCAAAACGCCGGAGTACGCCATCTGCCGACCTTCAGCATCGGATCCACCTAGGCTGTAAACGCCGGACTGCCGTTCCAGGTTCACCACCTTGGCCTGCAACTCCTCGCTGGTTTTCCGAAGATCCCCCATCTGATCGCTCAGCCACCTGGATGCTTCTCGCGTGGCATCGAAACGGGTCTGGAAAGAATAATCCGTAAGTTCCTTCGTCAGCGTATTCACCACTGCCGCAGCAAGCTTGGGATCAGGACTCATATACGAAATTTGAATCAGCCGCGTGCCACTGAGAGGTTTCACTCCGAGGTTCTTGCTGAATACTTTGATCGCATGCTGGCGCCGAATAGCAGAATCTTCCAGTGAAGTCCCCGTAGCCTCTACAACTCCACCCGGAGACAGATGATCGAACACGGCCGTCACTGGATTCCGGTGTCTCTGAAAGTCCGGTGTGTTCTCCAGTCCGAGAGCCTTGATCGTCTTGAGCGCCAGCGTGTCCGACTGAAGAATGTTCGCCTGAGTCTGCAGGTCGATATTTGCGTTAAGAGCATCACCGGCTCCTCCCGAAGCACTGCTCATCAGGCTGTCCAAGCCCATAGCGTCTGCGGATTCCTTCTGCATCTGGACGGTCCCAGTCGACTCATACCTGCGGGTGCAGATTACGCAGTAGATTGCCGTAGCCGTAAACAGCGAGATGACAGTGCCAAGCACGATGCTGCGGCGCCGCCGCAAAATCGTAAGAAGGTCAGGCAATGTCAGCTCTTTGGCTTGTGAATCCAATTCAAATCTCCGTTCCGCTGCGCGATCCGCTAAAACTGCCGTTGGGCAAAAACGCTGCGTATTATTTGGCAACGCGCGCCGCTTGTGCTTCGGCAACCCGCTTCGCGTTTGCGGCGCTACTCATCAGTCAGACGCTGCCGGTGACGCACGGACTAGCGCGTTGTGTATGGCTCCGCCAATGCCACTGTAGTGTGGGTCTCTTGAAATCGCATCGGCTGCAGAGGCCACGACTGTTGTCGCTTCAAATCGGCGGCGACTCAGCCTCGTACTGAACATATTCCGGACTTGGCGCGTATGCCAACGAATCCTCGGGTGAAAAGTGAGGAGATGCCCAACTTCGGAAGCGATCGATTGGGTGTACCAAAAAGGAACACGAGGTACGACACAGCGAAGGCTGCCGACGCCAAACCGCACACCCGCAAATACACTCGATCGCTCGATCAACCGACAAGGATCGAGACGATTATTAGCTGAGCTTCAGTGATCTATTGCTCGGTCTTCGACTGTGGTGGCGTCTGTGCGCTCTGCTCTGGCTGCCTCGTCTCGCTCGGCTTCGTCGCAGCCGCAGACGAACTAGCCGTCGCCGGCAACACCGATAACGCCAGCGTCTGCACCGTCTCCTGATCGTCTCGCAGCTTCAAATACAAGACCCCGTTCGCCGGATGCGGCACCGTCAGTTGCATGCCCGTGAAGTCTGCCGGCACGTCCACTGCGTTGTCGAAGTCCGGCGATGCCGAAATCGATACCGCAAGAAACAGATTCGAGCCCGTCAGCGTGCACGGCTTAGATACCGCGTGCGGACAACGGAGTTCCTTGAACCCTGGCAGCCGCACCAGCGTTCCGAGAGACAGCCAATCTCCCGGCACTCCATCACCCGAGATCGCACGCGCTTGCACCGGACCAAACGCCGACGACCCGAACTTCGCCAATGGCTCCACAACTCCCAATGCGGTACTCGAGTCCTCCAACATCAGCGTTCCATCGCTTAACGAGAGCGTGGTGTGGAAGCTGTTGTCCGCAGCCGCTACTTCAACCTTCTGATCGCGGGGAAAGTTCTGCGGTGACTTCGACTTCAAAAAGAAGACGAGTCTGCGCTCGACGGGGAAATCGTTCGGACTTCCCAGATGTACGGGCGACGGATCGGTCGACTCCTCTTCCTGCGTGCCCTTGCTCAGCAGAGCAACCTGTGGCCGAGACCGCTCCACCGTGACAGGCACCTTCAGTTCGCGGCCATCCCGGAGCTCAACTTTCGCCGCGTACCGTTTACCGGGCTCCAGTCCGTCCGTTGCATTCCCGGCCTTAAGGCTGAGCTGGTCCACGTCCTGCACGCGCTTCAGTTCTGCCGGAGTGAAATCAATATTGCTGAACGAGACCTTCGCGACTTCGTCGAGCCGGGTACCCGAGAGAATCGCCTCCGGATCTCCTGCGCTAAGTTTCAGCCGATCCAGCGAGGCCGCCTCCGAGTACGCCATCAACTTCAGCGTGTCCGCCTTTTCCAAGCCATACTGATGAATGCTGATAGATACCTCGCCCGGTTTCGCATCCTTCAGAGGAACTCCAAACTCCAGCGTCTCCGGTTTGGGAGACTTCCACTGCACGTCCACCCGACCCGCGCCGGTCGGTTGCGCTTCCACCTTTTCCACGCAGAGCGTATTCTCGCCCTGGATATGCAGCGTGTCCTCGCGTCCGACTACCAGAGCTAGCTCATCGCTTGGGGCCACTCTCCACTTGCCAGGCGCAGACGCGACCAGGTGAAACCGCGGCCCCTCCCAGTCATCAAATCCCCACTTACCCACAACTACCCCAGTCAGATCGCCCGGCGGCAGAGCCGGTGCAGCCTTCGTCAGCACCAGTCCCCCCTGCCCCGCATCCGCTTTCACGGGTATCTCAATAGGTCCTGACTTGGCTTGAATCCTGAGCTTGAGATCATGTGCCTCAGGACTCGCATAAACCATCGGAGCTCCTTCAGACGCGAGAACCAGCCCCGGTCTTTGCGCGCAGAACTGCTCAGACGGATTCGACGGGTGAAGCGGCGGCAACTTCACCGGACCCACCGGCGGCAATGCAATCACCACTACCGACTTCGGATCCTTGAACGATGGCGGAACGCTCAACCGCAAATTCAGCGTGTCGTCCGTCGGCAGCGATAACGCCGGAATGTACTGGAAATGCGCCGTATGCAACGATGCTAGGATCCTCGCCGTATCCAGGATCGCTCCTATATATGGACTGAATACGCCCGCTCCTCCAATCGGCGAGTACGCGAGCTGATTCATCAGGTCTACGCTGCTGCCGCTCGTAAGCTGCGCCACCCGGTTTGAGACGTTGGCGTCATCCAGAACCATGCCTTCGGTATGCTGCGTCAGGCAGGGCGCCTGCTGGTCAGACGGCTTGTCAAAGCACTGCTGCTCCAGCCGGATTCCGAGCACATTTGCGGCCTTCTGCGCCCGCTCTTTCAACGACTTGGGATCTGTCTGAGAAGTGACCTTCACTTCAGAGAGGTAGGTGTCCAGACGCATCCGGTCCGCATTGGCAAAATTCAGATCCTGTGCCGAACGCACAAACAGTCCCGGCCGCCCCCGAACCGCATTCCGGAGAGTGCTGAAATCACCTCCGGTAGAAGGCGCTAGAAACAACACCGCCTGCTGCGCTTCCGCTGGCACGGTGACGAAGACCCCCTCTTGCCGCACCTTTTTCGACCACGTCTCGACGTGCGTAAACCATTCAGAAGGCGGGGGATTGGTAGCTCCCCGAAGAAAGCCGACAATCAGCACATAGTGCGCCGATTGGCTCTCCGGAAAATCAGGATGTATCCAGAGCCGGTCGCCCGGCAGCAGATTTGGCACCTGTCCGATGGGCAGGGTAGCCTCACCGCGTTTCACATGTACATCGACCTTCGGTCCAACCAGGTCGAAGACCGGTGGTCCGGCCTGACCTCGTACAGGCTTGCTCCCCAAACAAACCAGAAGGAGGAACAACACCAGGGAAATTCGCCGCATTTCTCTATTGTACGGAGATGTAGAGCGACAAAGCATTACACGAAGCAGAACCTTAGCCTCTTTTGGGCCTATTCCTTTTTAGATGCTGTCCCCCGTGGTCTTGCACCGGCCAAGGGTTAAGTAGCACAATCATTTACACTGGTGCGGTTAGCTCGAAAGTGCTTTTTAGTTAAATGTTGTGTCAACCCTGTGGGGTGTCTGAACCAGGAAGCTTGACCATGGGGCTGCTTCTTGCCAGACCTTACAAACGTTCGGAAATCGAAATCTCGGTCCGTTAAAGCCAGAATAGGAACCTGTGACCCGCCTCGAAAGCGCCTCCTTAAGAGAAGGTCGAATTCCACTAGAGCGCGGTGGGAATAAACAGGCTAGAGATGCTCTATTCGGAGAACCCTTATGAAGTCGAATCGGGCTGCGCAAAGCAGCGTAGACATCAGCAATCTCAGCATCCCTGACGCCGAAGAAATCATCGAAGAGGCCCTTAGCGAGCTTGCCTTCTCGCAGGACCCTGGCCTTGCCCGCGCGCTGCGCTTCCTCGCCCCTCCGGGATACCAGGCGATCGTCGAACTCTGCAGTGAAAACGGTCGCAGCAAGCGGCGCAATGCTCTTGCAGAGGCTTGGTCCCCTGAAGAAGACGAAGTCCGAATCTACTTCGAGCGCCTAGACGAAAACGCCGCCCCTGCCCGTCAGAGTCGTACCCGCGTGCCAATCGAGCGCGATTACGAGGACGAGCCCGAAGAGATCGCTCCGGTTCCCGCCGATCTCGATGCTCGAGTCAAAGAGCTCTGTGCCGCTCTCGCCGAAGCAGAACGCGGCGGGCACGCCTTCATTGCTCTCAAGTGGTTTCGCGATTCATTTCTGCCGCGCAAGACTTTTCGCTGGAATCAGCACCCGGAGTCACGTCAGGCCATCCTCGCTGAAGCGATCCAGCGCGGCGTTGTACTCACCAGCAAGATCGCGAACCCTAAAACGCCGGCCTACCCCACTACAACCATTCGCCTTAATCGCGCCGAAGCCGGCGTCCCTGAAGAAGCACAGCGCTTCCACCCCGTCGTCGTACAGGGTGATCCCATAACCGATGACATTCACGAGGAGCGAGGAAAGCTGTGAACTGCTACTTCCTCGAGTCCACGGCTTTCGCCAAGCTCTTCGTACTCGAACCCGGAACCGAAGCTCTCATCCGGTTGATGGAGGCCGTCGAGGACAATCGCAAACTCATCGCTGCCTCTGCGCCGCTCGAGGTATACGCTGCTATCCGCCGCCGCGAACGCGCAGGCGACATCAGTTCCAGCAATGCCGCAGCCGCGTTCGAAATTCTTCGCATAGAGGCGGCGCGCATGGTGCAGGAGCCCCTCAATCCCGCCGTGCTCGAGGCCGCCCGTCAGCTTCTCGATCGCAGCCGACTCCGCTGGACTGACGCCCTACAACTCGGCGCCGCCATGGTGGCCCGCGAAATGTTCCGCGGGACTGAGATCATCTTCGTTTCCGCATCCCCCACGCTGCTCGAAGCCGCGCGCGCCGAAGGCTTCCACTCCCTCAACCCCGAGATCGACGTCCTCGAACCCGCCAAACAAGCAACCACAGTCCCCACTCCCTAGTCCGGCGTCACCTTGCTCCCTCGTCCCCGGTCTTTCTGAACCGGTTCGCCCTATCGAACTCCTCCCGCAATTCCGGGGTCTTCAAGTTCTCGCGAATATGTGCGATGTGCTGCTCGAGAGCCTGCAGCGCTGCATCGATCCCATCTGTATTTGTGAGCGCGATATCCCGCCACATCGAAAACGGACTCGCCCCCAGTCGCGTCATCTCTCGAAGGGCCCTCCCGCCTACATCTTTCAGCTCTGGCGCATCGCCCACGCGATCCTGGAGCAGGGCGCTTAACGCCGTTGCCGTCAATTGGGGCAGGTGACTTACCCAAGCCACCAACTCGTCATGCCGTTTCGGTTCGAGGTCAATGGTGCGGGAGCCCATCTTCATCACCCATTCACGCCAGCTCCGCGCCAAAGAGACGGACTGCTCCGATCGCTGCCAGGCCGGGAAGTCCGTGAACAGCCAGACCGCCCCGCGAAATAAATCAGCATCGCCCAGTTCTGCGCCGCCCCGTTCTTTTCCCGCCATAGGGTGGCCCGGCAGGAAGCCTGCGCGTTCCGGCGTATTGAAGAGGCGGTCTGCAGCTTCGGTGATCTGCCCCTTCGTGCTTCCCACATCCGTAACCAAATGCTCCGGACCGAGAGCTGGTGAAAGCTGCTCCATCAAATCGAGCGTCGCGTAGATCGGAACCGAGATCAGCACGACCTGAGCTTTGCGCGCTGCAGTCAACGCATCACCAGCAATGCGGTCCAGCGCACCCATCCGGGCGGCGGTCTCCGCATGTGCGAGATTCCGATTCCAACCAATGATCTCGCCTTGGAATCCCGCCGCGCGCAGAGCAAGGCCCGCCGAAGTTCCCAGCAGGCCCGTGCCCAGAATTGCGACGCGCTCCATCATGTTGCCTTTCCCCCCGCGAAGAACCACGCTTGCGCGATGTTGCCGGTCTCTTCGGAAAGCCGTTTCTAACTCCACTAACCCCGCTGCTACAACGTCCTGCCCACCGCTTTCGCAATCACCCGGATCTCCTTCACGAGCTTTTCGAACTGATCCGGATACAGCGTCTGCGCCGCGTCCGAAGCCGCCTTGTCCGCGTTCGGATGCACCTCAACGATGATCCCGTCTGCACCCGCCGCCACAGCCGCGCGCGCCATTGGAGCCACCATGTCGCGATGACCCGTCCCATGCGACGGGTCCCCCACAATCGGCAGATGCGACAATTTTTTCACCACCGGAATCGCCGAGATATCCATCGTGTTCCGCGTCGCAGTCTCATACGTTCTGATTCCGCGCTCGCACAGGATGACATCGTAGTTGCCGCCGCTCATGATGTACTCGCTCGACAGCAGCAGTTCCTCAATCGTCGCCGCCATTCCACGCTTCAGCAGGACCGGCTTCCTTGCTACCCCGAGCTCGCGCAGCAGATTGAAGTTCTGCATATTCCGCGCGCCCACCTGGAAGCAGTCCACGTAGGGCAACATCGGCTCAATCTGCGAAATCTCCATAACCTCGCTGATCACCAGCAGCTCACTCGCGCGCGCCGCTTCGTACATCAGCTTCAACCCCGGAATTCCGAGCCCCTGAAACGCATAAGGCGAGCTCCGCGGTTTGAAAGCGCCGCCACGGAGGAAGCTCGCGCCTGCCGCCTTGACGCTCTTCGCGATCTCGACAATCTGCTCCTCGTTCTCGATAGAACACGGCCCTGCCATCACCACAACTTGCTCGCCGCCGATCTTCATTCCGTTGGCAAACTCAACAACCGTGCCTTCCGGCCTGAATCCCTTGCCCGCAAGCTTGTAAGGCGAACTGATCCGGTGAACCTTCAGCACGCCCGGTAGATTCTCGAACTTCGTCAGGTCGAGCGTAGCCGTCGGGCCAACAGCCGCCAGAATCGTCTGCGTCTCACCCGTCGTCCGGTGAACTTCCACTCCCTCTTCCACCATTGCTTCGATCACATAATCGATCTGCTCTTCGGTGGCCTTCTCCTGCATTGCAACGATCATTTTTCTTTCCCAGTCTCGGGCGCCGATCCCGGAAGCTCGCCTTCCGGTGCGCCAGTGCCTTGGCCCTTCAGGGCAGCTCTCTCTGATGCCAACTCATTCCGCTGCAGCGCCCGCATTACGTCGATGATTCGCTCGTAGATGTGCGTCAACTCGATGTCGGGCAGAGGTCCTTTGTTCGCCGCTCGCACATTCTGATAGATCACCTTTTCCCGTGCCGGCTCATACACCGGCAACGAGGTCTTCACCTTAAGGTGACCGATCATCAGTGCAGCGCGAGCCCGCTCACTCAGCAACTCCACAAGCTGCCGATCCAGGCCATCGATTTGTGCGCGCAATTCTTCCAGCGTCATCTCATCCTCGTTATGTGAAATACAGCTGTCAGCCGTCAGTCTTGAGTTATCAGTCTCGATTCTCAGGCTGGACGCGGATCACCTCACACCTGATCCGACAGCAAACCAACTGAGAACTGTGAACTGACAACTGAAAACTGCTCTATAGGGTCAACGCCGCTTGGGGCTGGCGTAGACCCTTGATAAATCGGGCAACAGCTTCCGGCGCCGCTTCGGGAGTCGACCGCTCGATCAACTCCACAACCGCGCTGCCGACCACCGCCGCATCCGCAAATTCTCCAACCCGCGCCACATGCTCCGCGCTGGAGATACCGAATCCCACGGCCACCGGCAGCTTGCTCCATCGCCGGATCCGGCTCACCAGCGCCTCAGCATCAGCCGTCAGGCTCTGCTGCTTGCCCGTAATCCCTACCCGCGAAATCGCGTAAATGAATCCCTTCGAGTGGGTGGCGATTGCCTCGATGCGCTCATCCGGACTCGTCGGTGCCGCCAGAAAAACCGGCGCAAGGCCCACCCGTTCCATCTCGCCAAGGTATTCTTCGCCCTCTTCCACAATCAGATCCGTAACCAGCACGCCGTCTGCGCCTGCCGCCTTGGCGTCATCTACAAACTTCGAAAGACCATACCGCAAGATTGGGTTGAAATACGTGAAGATCACCAGCCCAGCCTGCGCCCGCGCCGCGCGAATCTCCCGCGCCACACGCAGCACATCGGCCATGCGCGTATGCCGCGCCACAGCGCGTTCGCTCGCCCGCTGAATCACCGGACCGTCTGCGAGAGGATCGCTGAACGGCACTCCCAGCTCAATCACATCCGCGCCGGCATCGATAGCGGCAATTGCGATCTTCCGCGTGCTCTCCACATCGGGATCCCCCGTTGTGAGATACACCACCAACCCCGGCTTGTGCTTGAACGTCAGCGCCACAATCCCTGTTCCCTAATCCCTAATCCCTGTTAGCTTCAACTCGCGCGCGATGATCCCCATGTCCTTATCGCCGCGTCCTGAGAGGTTCACTATCAGTATGTCATGCGGTTTGAACGTTCCCGCGATCCGCATGCACTCCGCAACTGCATGCGCGCTTTCCAGCGCGGGCAGAATTCCCTCTGTCCGCGCCAGCTTCACCACAGCATCCATCGTCGCTGCGTCGTCCTGCGAGACGTACTCGGCGCGCCCCGAGTCGTGCAGAGCCGCGTGCTCCGGCCCGATCGATGCATAGTCCAATCCCGCCGAAACCGAATGAGTCTGCGCAATCTGTCCATCCTCATCCTGCAGAATGTACGACAACGTCCCCTGCAGCACTCCCGGCACTCCGCCACGAAACCGCGCCGCATGTTGCCCGAGTTCCGTCCCCGTCCCGCCGGCTTCCACGCCAATCAGACGCACGTCGCGGTCCTGCAGGAACTCGTAGAAGGCCCCGATCGCGTTCGACCCTCCGCCCACACACGCAATCACTGCATCCGGCAGCCGTCCTTCCTTCTCCAGGATCTGCTGCTTCATCTCCCGGCTGATGCAGCGGTGAAAATCCCGCACCATTGTCGGGTACGGATGCGCCCCCAGCGCGCTCCCCAGCAGGTAGTGCGTCGTGCGCACATTCGTGGTCCAGTCGCGCATGGCTTCGCTAATCGCATCCTTCAGCGTCTTCGATCCCGCCGAAACGCCGCGAACTTCGGCACCCAGCAGACGCATTCGCAGCACGTTCAGCTCCTGCCGCTCCATATCCACGTCGCCCATGTAGATCACGCATTCGAGGCCGAGCAGCGCGCACACCGTCGCTGTCGCCACCCCGTGCTGGCCCGCGCCCGTCTCCGCGATAATCCGCTTCTTGCCCATGCGCTTCGCCAGCAGCCCCTGGCCCAGCGCGTTATTGATCTTGTGCGCTCCGGTATGCAGCAGGTCTTCGCGCTTCAGATAGATCCTTGCCCCGCCCAGTTCTTCGGTCAGGCGCTTCGCAAAGTACAGCGGAGTCGGCCGGCCCGCAAAATCTCGCAGCAGATCATCCAGTTCTTTCTGAAAAACCGCGTCGGCCTTTGCCACTTCGTACTCGTGCTCCAGTTCGAGCAGCGCGGCCATCAACGTCTCGGGAACATACCGCCCTCCATAAATCCCAAACCGCCCCGGACGCGACTCCGAAGGAGCCGATGGAAGAATCACTGATGCCATGCTGCCTCCAACCAGGGGCGGAGAACCCGCCCCATCCCAGTTTACAAAACGCGAATCTACGGCGGCCCACCTGCAGGTCCCCGAGGCTGATTGAAGCCATCCTGCTTTCGCCGAGGAAAGTCGCCGCCCCGAAAACCTGCTCGATTCCTTCCGTTCCGTCGTACTATGTTGCAGCCCTTGTTTCCCCCAGAAAGGCTCGCGGCTTGCGCTACGGCCCTCTCATACTTCCCGCCCTTGTTGCTGGTACAAGCCTCACCTGTTTATCTCTCGCGACGCAACAGGCAAGCCAGCCTCCTCAGTACATCGAGAAGTCTTATCCTGTCCCTGCCGGAAACCAGCTTCCCGACAGCAACGCCCAAATGCAGATGCACCAGAAACAATCGGCGAAAAAGAACTTCGACGCCGCCAACTTCGAGCGCAAGCGGCAGATCGACAACGACACCGCCGAACTGGTCAGGCTCGCAAAGGAATTGAATTCCGCCGTCCAGAAACAAAATCAGGGCAGGCTCCCGACCGATCTTTTTCGCAAAGCCGAACTTATCGAGAGGCTCGCCCACGGAGTCCGCGAAAAGATGAAGCTCACTGGGAACTGAAGTTGATCGATTCGGATCCCGCCATTGTTCGTTTCCTCACCCTAGCGGCGGTAGAACAGCCAAATCCCCATTCAATCCGCAGCTTGCTGGCATGTTGCCAGCTTAAGGAGTTCCTCAATCGTTCGCTGCAATGCGGCTTTCGCCGGTCCCAGGCTGGAGGGCGTCTGGTCCATGCGGCGAGCATAGTAGTTCATCAGTGAGACGGTTCCCTCTAAGATCTCAGCGAGGTTGCGATATGGGTCGGGAGGCATTTGAATTCCGCTCATTATTGCATAAACGCAATTACTCGGAAGAAATTTAGAGCACCATCGCCTCAGATCACGTGTCCAGGCCCCGGCTGCCCAGCGCTTTCAGCCGCTCCAGGATCATGCTCGGATGAACAGGCTTCGCCAGAATATCGAAGCAGTGGCCTCGCTCCTGCGCCATCGCGAGCAGATCGGATGTCGAGTTGTTGCCGGACATTAGCAGCACCTTGATTGCCGGAAGCGTCCTGCACAACTGGATTGCGAGGTCGATACCCGACATCTGGCCATCAAAAACCACATCCGAGATCAGAATGTCGCAGGGATGCGAACTGAGCCACTCGACGGCTTCCACGGGATTGTAGAAAGCGCTCGCCTCGTAGCCGAACATCGACAAAATCTGCACCAGCGAATCGGCCACGAGTGCCTCATCGTCTAAAACCAAGACCCTGGTTTTATCGGGTTTCATCGCATCAGCCACGCAGTTCTACAAAACAATATAGATGACTTGCACTGATCGGGAGCACCTAGGGAAAAACCGGGGAGCCTTCGCCTCACAGAAAATAAAAGCTCTTATTAGCTGCAATCGGAAAAACGTCTACCGTCCCCCACTTCAGCATCTAAATACCACAGGTGCATGGGTTGAAGCGAGTGTTGATCGTTCCACCTGTGTTCCAACAGGGCGCCCGCCCACGCGGCGTGCGCCCTAGGATCCTGCCACCGCACTCAGAACCCGCAAGCGCAGCGGCAGCCTTCTCACCCTGAAATGGCGGCGGGATATCTGGCGAACTGAGGTTCCGCAGCATCATGTACTCTATCGAGGTTCCGCAAGAAGCCGGATACCCGGACCATCTTTTGTCATCACCAAAGGTTTGATGTTCCCGTCCTTGTCGAAGATCATCTTGTCGATGGCCATAACCCGCTTGCTGATGCCTGTACTATCCAGCGGGTGCCGATGATAGACGATATACCAGTCATCGGTGTCAGGAATGTGTAGCACGGAGTGGTGCCCCGGGCCCTTTGCAATTGCGGAATCAGTCTCCAAAATCTTTCCTGCGCGCCTGAAGGGGCCAATGGGGCTCTTGCTTTCTGCGTAGGCGACGCCATAGTCCGATCCGCCCCAGTCGCCCTCCGACCACATAAAGTAGTACGTGCCGTCGCGCTTGATCATGAACGGGCCCTCCACGTAGTGCTCGGGCGTGATCTCCCTGTAGAGTTCACCATTTGTCATCGGGATCACACCCTTCAGGTCCTTCGCGAGCTTGGCAACAACGCAGTGTCCCTGTCCGCCGTAGTAGAGATAAATTGAGCCATCGTCATCCCGGTAGACCATCGGGTCGATGGGCTGCGCGCCGTGTTCGAATTTGCCGATGAGTGGCTTTCCGATCGCATCGACGAACGGCCCACCGGGCTTGTCACTCACGGCAACGCCGATTCCCCCATCAAACGTGTCCGTTCTCTGAATGTCGTTGGCAGCGAAGAAGAGATAGTACTTCCCGTTCAAATGAATGGCCGAAGGCGCCCATATGGCATATGCAGCCCACCCGACATTCTTCACGCTGAGCACGGACTTGTGCTTCGTCCAGTGGACAAGGTCGGGAGAGGAGAAGGCATCAAGGCCGGTCTGCAGCAAATAGTCCTTATGGATAACGTGCTGCTTGCGCAATTCGGTCTGCCGCACGTTGAACGTAGGCTGCTCGGTCGCCGGATCATCGGCGGATACACTTCGTGTTGGATAGATCCAGTACTGATGCTCAAAGATGCGCACTTCGGGGTCGGCATAGTAACTCTGGGCGGAGAGATTCGCGGTTGCCTGCGAATGCAGGCTCACTGCCGTACATAACGCTGCAAGCGACAACGAGAAGGCTAATGCCCGAGAGCCAAACATCATTGAAATCCTATGGTCTGATTTCGAACTCATCATACGGGTACTGTCTTTCGAATCAGTACGGAAGATGCCGATCGAGCTGGAACGATGAAATTTGGACGCGCCTTGCTGCCCAATCTTAGGGTCGCGCCTAAGCGACTCCTCCAATCGTCTCTTGTTTGTCGACTGAGTTTCGGCGAGATGTTCCCTTCCCCGAAATCTCTGATCCCGGTGGTTCACGGAACGGCTCCACATCAATGCGCTCGTACCGCACTTCAACAATTGTCAGGTCCTCCACCCCACCTGGCGCTCGAAGAACGACGATATCGCCCTCGGCCGACTTCATCAAGGCGCGTCCCAAAGGTGACACCCAACTGATGTGATTGCGACTGAGATCAACCTCGTCGGTGCCTACAATGCTCACCTCTCGTTCCTCTCCCGTGTGATCGTCGTACCGCACAGTTGCCCCAAAGAATGCCCTCGTCTTCGCTTGCCCTGATCTCGGAGCTTCCGGATCCACTACTTCCGCTGCCTCGATCCGCTTCGTAAGAAACCGAATTCGCGAATCAATCTGCCGTAGCCGCCGCTTACCGTACTGATAATCCGCGTTCTCACTGCGATCGCCATTGCCGGCAGCCCATGCCACCACCTCCGCAACGGCGGGGCGCTCCCTGGTGAGCAGAAACCGATGTTCGTCTTTGAGCCGCTCCAGTCCGCCGGGCGTTATGTAGTTTTTGACCGGCGTCGAGGGCTCGTCCTGTTTGGGATATCTCGTAAATCCTTTCCGCAAATTCGTCCTCCCTGCGCGATGTAGGTGGGTTCTCCCCGATAGATGCGGATGAACGCCGACAAGAGACATTGGGGCAACCAGATTCGTAGAAGCCGGTCAGCAGCCCTGACCGATTCTTTCACGCGCCGTCGAGCACCTGATCGGTCCTATCCGTTTCGGAACGAGTGCCGAGCGACACCTAATTGCGAAACTCATTGTCTCGCCCCAGTGAGCTTCGACCAGTTCGGCTTTCGCCAGGCCGACGCCGGCGCGGGTGATTCCCGTGATTCGTTCAACTTCCCGAGACTGTCACGGGTCGATGCCGCACCGCAGGAAATCACTTCAGGGGGAATGGTCCAACGATTGCATCAAGCTTCTCTGGATCTCAGAAGGAGCATTTCCATGCAATGTGCGAATCCGGATTGCCGATTGCCGGCTCTCGATCTGAGTACCGGCGTTCTATGCCTGATTGAGCTGGACGTACCACCGGAAGAGCGAGTCATTCGAAGTGACGGCGGTTTTCCCGTATGTTCAGTCCCGAGCCGATATTTCTGGCTCTGTCCGAGATGCTCCTTATACATCAGGGTGAGGCGATGGACCTCAGACGGCGTGATCTTCGAAGACAGGGCCGTTCCTCGAATGCGCGGGGGCAAAGATCATTCGATTCAATTCACTCAGCCCGTTCCACACTCTGTGTTCTCTGCCACCAAAAGGACCGCCTGAATGTGGACCAAGCTGATTTCGACCTGCTTTAAGAGGTATGGGCAAACTCGTTCTTCCCTTGTGTTGCCCGTCCTCGTTCTCGTGGGCATGACTGCCGCTTGGTGTGGACCTCATCTGTTTTCGGCATTCGATCTGCGGAATATTATTCTCCTCACGACGATCGCTATCGCAGGCCTGCCGATCTGCCTTGAGCTGCTTTCGGAACTGAAAAGCCGAAGTTTCGGCATCGACATCCTGGCCTTTATCTCCATCGCGAGTGCCGTTTGGCTGCGGCATTACTGGGTCGCCACGATCGTCATTCTCATGTTTTCCGGCGGAAGAGCGTTAGAGGACTACGCCACTCAGCGAGCGTCGTCTGTTTTGCGCGCTCTTGCCCGAAGAATGCCCCAGATAGCTCATAAGCACGTGGATGGAGGAGTCGCGCAGGATATTCCCACGGATCAGGTCGCCTCCGGTGACCTGCTGCTCGTCTACCCTCACGAGCTTTGTCCTGTAGACGGCCTCGTCCTGCGCGGAAACGGCAGTATGGACGAATCCTATCTCACTGGAGAACCCTTCGAAATCGAGAAGGCTCCCGGTGCAGCGGTGCTTTCAGGAGCGATAAATGGAAGTACCCCTCTGACGATTCAGGCAACCCGAGTGGCAAGCGAATCGAGATATGCACGTATCGTGGCGGTTCTGCATGCATCCGAGAAGAACCGGCCTCACATGAGACGCCTCGGCGACAGACTGGGAATGTGGTACGCGCCCTTGTCCATTGCTGTTGCAATCGTTGCCTGGATTCTCAGCGGAGATGCAGACCGGTTTCTGTCGATCCTCGTGATCGCGACGCCCTGTCCGCTGCTCCTCGCTATCCCCGTCGCAATCACAAGTGCCATTTCAGTCAGCGCACGCCGGGGAATCATAATCAAAGACCCGTCTGTTCTTGAGAAGATCGGCTCCTGCACGACTCTGATTGTCGACAAAACGGGAACCCTTACGTGCGGCAAACCGATGCTCACTGACGTAGTGTGTGCCAACTCGCATCTACGACGGGACCTCGTGCAATCTGCCGCCAGCCTGGAGAGATTTTCGAAGCACCCTCTGGCCAACGCTGTTCTCAACGCAGCCTCCGAAGAGCATATCCCGTTACTCGTCCCTGAGAACGTGCGAGAGGAGCCCGGCCGTGGGCTCTCCGGGACCATTGCGGGCCATACGGTTACTCTGACAAGCCGGAGCAAGCTGAATGATGAGATCCGCAGAAAGATCAGTGACATCGGCCCAGGCATGGAGTGCGTGGTCCTTATCGATGGTGATGTCGCTGGACTGCTGCGCTTTCGCGATCAACCACGTAAAGAAAGCCAGCCCTTTCTGCGGCATGTCAAATCCCACCATGGTTTTTCCAGGACGGTGCTCCTCTCGGGCGACAGGCCTTCGGAGGTGGAGTACTTTGCTCAACAGGTCGGAATCTCGGAGATTCATGGAGGAAAATCCCCAGAGGAAAAGCTCGCACTTGTTCAGGAACTGACGAAAAAAGAACCGACTCTGTACATCGGGGATGGAATAAACGACGCTCCCGCCATGATGAATGCCACAGTCGGCATTGCTCTCGGAGTGAACAGCGACGTAACAAGCGAAGCTGCCGGCGCGGTGATCCTTCAATCTTCGCTTGTCACTGTAGATGAGTTGATCCACATTGGCCTCCGCATGCGCCGGATCGCGTTGACGAGTGCGGTGGGAGGCATGGCGCTGAGCGCGCTGGGAATGGCTGTGGCAGCTGCAGGATATCTCGAGCCCGTTGAAGGTGCCATTCTCCAGGAATTAATCGATCTTGCCGCGATCCTCAATTCGCTCCGCATGATTCTGCCCAGTTCTCCGCTAAGCGACTTCAAGTTCGTTCCCGCACAGCCCAACACGCGCCGTGCCGCGACGCTGGCTTTGCAAACAGCACCGACCATTTATGTTCCTCGTCGATAGATGTCGTTAACTCCGGACAAGGTGTCCGAATGTTTTGACCACCTGCGGTAGTCAGGCGCTCTTTCTGCTGATTCAATGTCGCATCTCAGCCGATTCTCTGGAACACGGCATGCAGACCAGGTGGTAGCAGCATGACGGGCCGTCCGTCTAATAGACAGCGCTGTATGCGAATTTACGAATGATCGGGGCCAGGCATACGGCGGGGGCTCTCACGAGTTGGTCCCGTAATAAGGGCGATTGAAAATGCCGCCCTCGGAGGAGATATGAAAACACGCTATATCGCTTCGTTCGTGGGGAGTGCAGCATTGGGATCTCTCCTGATTATGCCCCCTGGCGCACCGGCGCAAAACACCGACTCAAAAGCCATCAACGATCTGCTGAAAGAGGTCAAATCGCACGCAGTGCTCGCCTCGGATGATTCCGAAACGCTCGAGTCCTACACGCGTTCTCACACGATGTCCTGGGAGGCGCACGCCCATCGCCTGCGCACGATAGCGGATCACGCGAACAATTTGATCCGTGACTTCGATAAGCTCAGTTCGATGCGTGGCGAGGGATCGCCTTGGCAACAAGAAGCAATCGATCGTGTCGATCCTCTTTTGAAGGAGATGGCGGACCACCTCAGTACCACCATCGCTCACTTTAAAGACAACAAGCACAGGGTGAATATGCCGGCTTTTCACGATTACGTGAAGGCGAATCGGGAATACATGAGCAGGACGTCCGAGTTGGTTTCGTCCTTTGTTGAGTACGGCGAAACAAGAGCCAAGGCAAACGGACTGGAAGCCTCTCTGGATCTTCCCCCGGCCGCGGAACTGTCTAAAGAGTAGTTCGGCAGAAGCTAATTTACCTGAAAGAGCCCGCGCCTCGGCGGGCTCTTTTCATCTCATACAGCCGCTCCAAACTTATTACTACGCCATATGCGCATCACCAACTTCGGTTTCCATGCTTATGACAGGAATTGCACCGTACAGGATTTGTGCGCAAGGCTGGGGCTTTGTCCTTTGGAGGTCCAGCAGGAGAGAGGTGCCGGATATAAGTGGAAATGCAGCTGCACATCTTCCGACCGAACAGACCTAATTCGTTCCCTGGATTCGGTCGATGCAGAATGACTCTTACGCGAAAGGCAGTTATTCAGCAAGGGTGCGGAAGGAAGGCCATCCACCGCACCCTTGTTGACGGGCAGGCTTAAAAGGTTCCTGCCCGAATCTGGAGATCCTTTCATACCGGTAGCTGATCGCTCAGGCTCCGAAAGAAAAGGTGAAGCGATACGAGACACCAGGTGAAAATCAAGGACGCGACCGGAACCGCCGCGTCCTCAACCATGTCTAGAACATGAATTTCCCACCTAGTTCCAGCGTTCGAGGATCCCATGCACTCGTGATCTGGCCGAATTGACTGCCACCATAGCTGGTATTGAGTCCATTCGGCTGGAAGTGGTTCAACGTGTTGAAAGATTCGAAGCGGAGTTGGAAGCTCGCCGCTTCTCTGATCGCAAACGTCTTGTAGAGAGACGTTGTGAAGTTTTCGCGGCCCGGTCCCACGATTGTGTCCTTCCGCGCATTTCCGAAGCCCAGGTTCGGGCCTCCCAGCCATGCGGGAATCGGTGCCGAGAACGTACTCGTGTCAAACCACTTGTCCCGCTCCTTCAGGTAGCGAGTCTTCCCGGTCTGGTCCGGCCGATTCGTGTACCCGCCGCCCAGTCCGATCGGATCGTAGCTGATGGAGAGCCCCGGGCCCTGGTTTGCGGCAATCGTGCCCGATTCCGCAAGAGCCGTGCCTGCTACCTCCCAGCCACCAAGCATTGTCTTCGCCCAGCCGGCGCTGTTTTTGAAGAACGGCAGGTGATAGACGTAGTTGATGCTCAGAATGTGGCGGCGATCGAGCGCGCCAGACCCCTTGTCATATCGGAGATTCCACGGATTGCTGGCGTTGTTTTTGTCGTACGTGGTCAAATCAATCTCGTGCGACCACGTGTAGTCCACCTCACCGCTCAGACCCCAACGGTTCTGAATGCGGAGCCCGGTTTGGAATCCGTTGTAGTTCCCGTTGGTGGTGTTTTCAATCTGGTTGATGTTGCCGAAACCGGGGTAATTGCGGAACAGGTTGGCATTTGGTAAGTTCGTCGGCACACTGCCGTTCGGGCAAACATCAGTACCGCCGTTGTATTTGTTACTGCCGTCGCCGTTGCGGCAACGAATACTCATGTCTGTCTCAACTGAGAATGTGTTGATCTGACGTTGAATATTCTGGTGCCACGCGAGGTTTCCGACATACTGCATCACCCAGATCATTGACGGGGCCACTTCGTGCTGTACGCCCAGGCTGAACATCGCCACCGCAGGCGCCTTATACGTTTGCGGCATGTTGTTGATGCCTGCCGGGAAGAACGGCTTGGAAGCAACGTCGCCGTTTACCCAGCTCTTCGACGGTGTGCTGAAGTAGACATTGTTTGCGCTCGGGTTGTACGCGAATGGAGGCGTAGTCGCCGTGTCGTAGATGTCATTCCCCTGCATGCGCTCGAAGAACGTCCCGAATCCCCCGCGGAGAACGGTTCTGCCATTCCCAAACAGGTCTTCGGAAAATCCGAGCCGAGGTTGCAGAGTGTTGTAATCATTTGTGACCAGCCCGTGCGGGAACCCATTCACACCTGCGAGACCGATACCGTTGAGGTAGTACGGAATCCCGTTTATCACCTGGAATCCAGGGCCGCTCGGATCCATGGATCCATCTAGATTCCACTTCGGCTGGGCTGAACCGAGATACAGGTTCGGATCGAAGTTGGAAACGGCATTGCTCCGTTCCCACGCATGAGGCAGAGCGTCGTAACGCAGACCAAGTTGAAGAGATAGTCTCGGCGTCACGTGCCAGTTATCCATCGCGTAAGCCGAAGGAGTCTGGTTCACGTAGTGTCGGATCGGCGCCTCCATGAACTGCTGATAATTGCCAGAGAAGCCCATCAGCATATCCATGAACGCATCGCCGGAAAGGTTGGCGTTGAAGTTGTACTGCCCCATCACATTGCCGAAGAGTTGCTGATTCTTCGTGTACCGGTTGTAGCTGACGCCAAACTTCATGGCGTGCTTGCCCTTTGTATAGGAGATGTCGCCCTTCGGCATGTAATCCTGGGCGGCATTATGCCATGGGGCGGAACCCATCTGCTCGTTGGTGTTGTAGGGAGTGCCCCAACCCATGCCTGGAACCAGCTGCGAACCATTGTTGAAGAAAGTCCCGGCATTCCAGCCCGATGGCTTGTTCGCCAGGGCGCTATTGGTGATGTCGATGACGTTGCCGTCGTAGTTCAAGCTGGCTTCAACCAGCAGGCTCGGACTCAGTGTGCCGCTCAACTTGATTGCCGCTGAATACGATGGGTTTGAGAGTGTGGAGGTGACGGTGTTGTAGTTCGCAGACAGCCATCCAAGGAACGGTACGCCATATCCCTGGCTCACCTTGTCGTGCATAAAGTGGCCGAGGATATTCCACTTGTCGTTGAACTTGTGATCGACGCGCACGATGTCATCGCGAACGTCAATCGGATTTGCGATATTCGCAACTGTCTTATCGTCATTGGTTGTTGGCTTGGGCACAATACCGGAACTCAAGAACAGTACCGCATTCGCATCGAATAGCTGATACGGAATCGTATTGTTCGGGAACGGCTGTCCTGGTACGAGTCCCAGTGATGTCAACTGAGCGTTAAACGCCGGATCACCGACCACAGGGACGATGATGCTCGTTGTCGGAGCAAATCCCGGAGCAACGTATTTGAGGCTTTGACCCGCCGTGGGCCTGTCCGCGTTAGGAAGAGTCGGACTATTTGTGGTCCCGGCACCGGAAAGGATCTTCCGCCATTCTTCATTCACGAAGAAGAATGTCTTATCACGCTTAGTGTTGTACACATTCGGGATGAATAGCGGACCGCCTAGGTTGCCGCCGAAGATGTTGTAATGCGCATTGGTCTTTGTCCGCGAGATCGGCTCCTTCGCGTTGTATGCTGGCGTGCGATTGAACTCAAACAAGGAACCGTGATACTTCTGTGAACCGCTCTTAAGCGACAAGCTCATCGTCGCTCCGGACGAAATGCCGTAATCCGGAGGGTAGTTCGACGACATGACGTTAAACTCGGCGATCGCATCTTGAGAGGGCATGATATTCATGCCGCCGGCTCCGCCGCGGTCATCAGCTTCGGCGCCGTCGATCAGCCAGATATTGTGGCTTTGCCGTAGTCCGTTGACACTGATAGTGAAATTCGATGCGACAGATGTCGGAGTATTGCTGTCAGGCAGCGCGGAACTGACGCCCAACCCAAGTGCCGCCAGGGCCGCAAAGTTCCGGTTCTGAGTCGCGATAGAACTGATCTGTTCGGAGCTGATGAGCGAACTGACCACGTTTGAATCCACCTGCGGCACAAGCGCATTGGCCTCGACAGTAACGGTCTGCGACTCCGAACCAATGGTGAGTTTTGCATCCGCTCGTACTGTTGAGGACACATTCACAACTAGGCCGCTCTGGATGTAGGTTTCAAACCCCTTGGCGGAAATCTTTAGGATGTACGTCGCGGGATTGAGTCCACTTATTGTGTAGAGCCCCGATGGCCCGCTTTCGGTTTCCTTGGTGAATCCGGTCAGTGGATCCGTGAGCGTCACGGTAGCCCCGGAAACTACTGCTTCAGTCTGGTCAGTGATGATGCCCGTCAGCTGTGAGTTCGCCTGCGCGTACGCGAAGACTGTGCCTCCCAAAGCCATGAGCAGTGCTAGCAAGATGAACCTTTTCATTTTTCTCATAGAGCCTCTTGGAATCCTGATCCATCCGTTATGGAGGAGTTAGGGATGCTCCTCTCACCCGTTCGTCACACCCTGATTCTGTTCATCTCAGGGGGGCCTCCAACCTTGCTCAGCGGCTCAATTTGCTGCAAGAATCTGAACTCAACTTCCCACAATCTGGCCGCCGCTATTTCACCGCCTCCTTTCTTCGACCGCCGCTTATTTGCTCTACGCGGGGCGAGATCTTCTGAGACTCCGGAGCCGCGGTAACGTTGAGGGCTACGGCAACATCTGAGTGCCTTTCGGCAATAAACACAGGGCAAGGTGCCCCGGCCATCGTGCGGTAACTCACTCCTTCTCTCCACGCCCTCTCGGAGAGTGTGTTCCCCGGCGAGCACAGAATGAGCAGATCCTGTTGAGTCGAGCGGCAGTGGCTCAGGATCTCATCCGTGGGCTGGCCTTCTCGCACAGTGACCTGACTCGGGCAGAACAGTTCAGCTTCACGCCAAGTCGGAAAAGGCAATCGGGCGATTACGTCCTGAGGAGTGGAGATCCTATTTCCAGCGAATCTCGAATCAAACACGTGAAGCACAGTCAGAGCGGCGCGATTTTCCTGCGCCAGTCGGCAGGCGAAACTCAGAGGAACCTCGCAGTTCGATTCGGCGGATACTGCGAGAGTCACATTTCGGATGGCGGCCCTGTTCGCGTGGATTGCATTTCGTCCAATCACGCAGACGGGAACATCCACTCCCCGCAATAGCTGTTCGGGAAGTGGAGAGCTCCTCTTGGTCGTCGGATCAGGATTCTCTTCGAACCCAAGTAGCACTCGGTCCACTCCACATGAGCGAACGAGGTACGGTATCTCCAATTCCGGCGGCCCTGACAACAAAATTGGCTCACACGTAAACCCCAGCCACCGGAGTTGCCGAGCCATACGGTCCAGCGCTTCCCGAGTCTCCCTTATGCTCGGTGTCGGGTGGAAGAGAGACGGTTGCCGACAATTTCGCCCACCCTGCACGTTCTGCGCATGTGCAAGGATGATTTTGGCTCCACTCTGTCGCGCTTGGTTGATGATGTGGGGCAAAAGAACTTGCTCATCTGACAGCGTGGTGACCCCAAGGATGACCTCGGGGGTGCACCACATTCGGAGTGTCTTGGCCGATACGGGACGGTGGGGGAGGGGGGCAACGATCGCCGCAGACCGGAAGACTTGCATTGAACGCCTCCTCAGCGCCTCACGCCTCCACAAGGCGCACGCTGGCAGGGAAACAAGGGTGACCCTGCTTCTCACCACTGTCATCGCAAGTCAGTGACCACTTTCACAGCGGACATCTTCTCGTTTTTAGACAACTTGGCCTCGTACCTGACCGAACCGCGCCCCATGTTCGTCCAAGAATTTGGACAGTTGTCCGAATTTTGAGCGGTCCAACGCGGCAAGTTGCGAGGGGATTGGAATGCCTCCTGTCGAGAATTGGAGTCTTCGATCTGGCTCCCTGAGCTTTCATCTGGTGTGCTCGAAAGGCCGGGATCCGAGTGGATCGCAGACTTACCCAACGGATGGCTCCTGACGTGCTGTGATGACGCCCGGTGCTTGCGTTCGTGGACGCAAGCGAGGAGAAAGACAGAATGACCAAACTTCATCCAATTGTCATGGCTATGTGCAACTCTGTTGCGATACTCGCAATTACCACTGCAGTGCTTGCTTCCCCGCCGGCTTCCGCCACCACAATCGAAAATCTGCAGACTGCCTACAACGGAGAAAGTAACGCCCACGCTCGCTATCTTGCATTTGCAAAGCAGGCAGACAATGAAGGTTATGGAGAAGTTGCCAGCCTGTTCCGTGCCGCCGCGCGAGCCGAAGAGCTTCATGCCATGAATCACGCTGCAGTCATCGGAGAGCTTGGGGGCGCGCCAAAGGCAGATGTGCAAGAGCCGGTTGTTAAAACCACTCGCGAAAATCTCCAGGAAGCCATCAAAGGCGAATCGTACGAACGGGACACGATGTATCCCGAATTCTTGAAACAGGCGAGAAGCGATCGCAACACTCGCGCCGTAAGAACGCTCAACCTTGCGAAAAGCGCAGAGTCTGAACACGCAAAGCTCTACGCAGCGGCCTTATCGAATCTCGAAAAGCTGAAAGGGTCAAAAAGCATCACCCTCTATGTCTGCCCGGTCTGCGGCTTTACCGCTCGCGAGACCAACTTCAAGGAATGTCCGAGTTGCTTCACTTCGAAGACTGAATTCGAGAAGGTGGCTTGAGGCTCGGCCGGAGGAGACTCCGGCCTTCTGATTGAGAGGTTCACGATGCTCCAACTCCCACCATTGCCCACCTGGGATTCACTGCACGTGCTGACGATTCACTTTCCGATTGCACTTCTGCTGTTGACCCCCGTCTTCATCGTGATCAGCGCGGTCCTTACTCCTCCCAAAGGGAGGCCATACATGATTGCCGCGCTGGTCACTCTGCTTTTGGGCACTGCATCGGTCTTTGTTGCTGCATCCACCGGGCATGCAGCCGCGGAATTGGCCGAACGTGGAGGAGCTGTCGATGCTGTACTGAAGACTCATGAGGAACTGGCAGAGGAAACAAGAATCGTCTTTGCTGGACTCAGTGCAATCCTGCTCGGAATGTTTGCCATACCCAGATTCCTGGCTCGTGGGGAGAATCGGCTCTTTTCGAGCTTTCTGCCGTCGGCTTTCCTGGCCTTGTACACGGTCGGTGTCTTGTTTTTGATCAACACAGCGCATGCAGGCGGCCGTCTGGTTCACGAATTCGGCGTTCACGCCATTCTGCCTGCGGACCAAAATGCGGAGTCTCCGGTTAGACAGCCTTCTTCAGAAACAGCACACAGTCGATAGCCGTGCCGGCGCAACCGAATCGGGAGTACTATTCTGGCATAGTTCAGGCGCGCAGAAAGACCGATGCAAAGCATCACTTCATTCGATCAGTTGGAAGCACTCGCGTATCGAAGGCAGCAGATCGCTTTCAGTATCCTCACGCTGTTTGTGATCGCCGTTTTACTTATAATCCATACCCTCTTTGCCTCGCTGCTTGGTGAGCCAAGCGCAGCCGTAATTCTATTGCTGGGTGCCGCCTTCTCCATCAAAATGCTGGAAGTTATCTGGCTCCAGGACAAGCGAGACGGGATCAATGAGAAAGGTGCACGTATCGAGACGTTGAGCAATGTTATTGGGTTGTTCTTACTGGCCTTCTTGCTTGCATACTTCACAGATCGGGATGATCCGCCCTACTTCGTTCTCCTCGCGGTCCCCATTCTCCAATGCGCCTACCATCTGCGATTGACTTCGACGATCCTGACGATCCTTGCAGCCATCGGGATGATGTTCGCCTGGACGCATCACTTTTTTTCCTTTCATCCTCCACCGCGAACTACCGAATATCTCGAAATCGCCATGATCGCGGCGATTTATGCATTGATGGGTCTGCTAGTTTGGTATCTCGTCAATCAACTCAGAACCAACGAGTTGAGGCTCTATCAGAATATGAGGGAGCTCGAATTAACGAGAGAAAGGCTCATCTCCGAGGAGAAACTTGCTGCGGTTGGGCGCTTTGCCAGCAGCATTGCGCATGAGATCCGAAATCCGGTTGCGATGATAACCAGTTCCCTCTCCACCGCGAAGCATATGTCCGGTGATGGCCCGGACCGGGAAGAGATGTTTGGCATTGCTGGTCGTGAGGCCAAGCGCCTTGAGAAGCTTACGAAAGACTTTCTAACTTATGCTCGTCCAATGAGGCCCGATCTTTCCGAAGCATCCCTCGCCGACATCCTCGAGCACATCGTTGAGTTGACGAAAATGCACGCCGCCGGCCGGAATCTTGGAGTCAGCTACGAAATCTCGGGCAGCACACATGCCAGGATCGATCAGTCACAAATCGAGGCGGCTCTCGTCAATCTATGCCTCAACGCCGTAGATGCGACCCCTGAAGGTGGTCGAATCGAAGTGCGCTCGCGAAATGATCGTGGCCGGTTTCTGCTCGAAGTCCAGAACTCCGGGCCGAGAATCACACAGGAACACCTGAAGCAGGTGTTTGAGCCCTTCTTCACAACCAAGCCAAGTGGCACAGGCCTCGGGCTGGCTATTGCTCGCGGCGTAGCGCTCGCTCACGGCGGCGATCTCTGCGTCAGCAGGAATGAAGACGGTTGTGTCGTGTTTACGCTGGAGATCAACGAATCGCAAGAACGGTCTGCCAATGAGGCTTTCAATGGCTAAGATTCTGGTGGTTGATGATGAACAGGGCATGCGGCGAATACTCGATGTAAATCTCCGCAAGGATGGTCATGTTGTTGTGGAGGCCAAGGGCGCCGCTCCGGCGCTTGAACTGATCAAGTCCCAAGACTTCGATGTAGTGCTAACCGATCACCGTATGCCCGATGGAAGCGGCCTTGATGTCATTCGCGCCGTCCGCGAGGATGATCCCACAACCTCCGTTATCTTCCTCACTGCGATCGGCACTCTCGAACTCGCCGTAGAGAGCATGAGGCAGGGGGCGTTTGACTTTCTTACGAAGCCCTTCGATCCGGAGGTGGTGAGGGCGTCCGTCCGCCGCGCCTCGGAGCGTACTGCGCTCATGCGCGAAAATGCGGTCCTGAAGACAACAGTGCGCAAGCTGGAAGGCGCCGATGAAATCCGCGGAACAGGCTCGGCGATCGTAGCGGTCCGTGAATTCATCATGCAAGTGGCTCCGACCTCAACCACAGTGTTGATCACGGGCGAAACGGGTACCGGGAAAGAGTTGGTTGCACGAGCAATACATCGGAATAGCGCCCGATCGGCGAAACCCTTCATCGCAATCAACTGCGCTGCCGTAACCGAGACACTCTTAGAGAGTGAACTTTTCGGCCACGAGCGAGGAGCTTTCACCGGGGCCGATCGTGCGCGGGCCGGTTTGTTCGAAGCTGCGCATGAAGGCACAGTATTTCTGGATGAAGTTGCGGAGATGTCCCCTGCTGCTCAGGCAAAACTCCTGCGCGTGCTGGCAGACGGCGAGATACAGCGCGTCGGATCGTCGACTACGCGTCGCGTAAATGTCAGAGTACTGGCAGCAACTCACCGCAATCTCACCGAAAGAGTAAATTCTGGATCCTTCAGGCAGGACCTTTACTACCGCCTTGCCGTTGTTCCGGTTCGTTTGCCGGCCCTTCGAGAACGGAAGGAAGATATCCCCGATCTCTGCAACAGTCTGTGCCAGCGGATAGCCGATGAGATGAAGATTCCGGTCAGGCCCGTCTCGCCCCTCGCGCTCGAGAAGCTCTCAACCTATTCCTTCCCCGGCAACATAAGAGAGCTGCGTAACGTATTGGAAAGAGCTCTTATCCTCGGACGATCCGCACTCGTCGAGCCGAACGATTTACTTTTGCCTTCTTCTACATCAGACGATCAGAAGCCGGACAATCTGATCTCTTCGATCCTCCAACGGGTGCCGAAACAGGTCAACTTGCGCGAACTTCTGGCCCATCTTGAAAAGGCGCTCATCGGACGCTCGCTTGAGTTAGCGCACGGAGTCCAAGCCGAGGCGGCGCGCAAGCTGGGCCTTTCCCGGAGCGACCTCGGTTACAAAGTAAGCAGGTACGGTCTCTCCGGGCTTGCTGATACATCCTCTATCGCTGATGATTCGAGCGGCACCTCAAGCCAGGATCACGCCGGACACTCGGGCTAACACCGCGCCAGGTGCATTACGCTGCGTCAATGGAAAAACCAGCTCAAATCTCGTTCCTGCTTCTTTTTATCGCTCTGCTGGTGATCGCCAGTCTGAATCTGGGCACGTGTCTACTCACCGTGCTCTTCGGCCAACTCGCACTACACTTCTTCGGCCGTTGCCGCAGCAGGTTCCTGAGCGCTTCACTGTATCTGGTAACCGCCTTTGCCATTGTCGCAGGGCTATGGTACCTCGCCAGCAGAGCGTATCGAACGTTGCCGCAAGTCGCCGATCAGGCGATTCCCGCAATGGTCGCCTATGCGGAGCGAAATGGAATTGATCTTCCCTTCTCGGATTACATCAGCTTGAAAAGCACGGCTCTCTCCGAGGCTCGGGAAGGAATTGCCACATTGGGCCGTTACGCCAGAATCGCTTCATTTCAGTCTCTTCTGGTAATCGCGGGGCTCGTCATTGCACTGAGCATGTTTCTCAATCCAACGTGGACCGCGCGAGGGGCCCAAGCCACCAGAGAAGATAACTTGTACTTCGCCGTTACGCGAGAGCTCAGTTCGCGCTTCGAGAAGCTGTATCGCAGTTTCGCCTGGGTGATGGGCGCGCAGATTATCATCTCTGCGATCAACACGCTGCTTACGGCCGTGTTCCTCTGGGTCGGGGGTTATCCATACGCGTGGTTGCTGATCTGCCTTGTGTTTCTCTGCGGGTTGCTGCCAATCGTCGGCAATCTGATCAGCAATACTGTCATTGTTGCAGTCGGCTTCACACTTTCGCCAAAGACCGGAATCGTGGCCTTGGTCTTTCTCATTGTTATTCACAAGTTGGAATACCTTCTCAACAGCAAAATCGTTGGAAGGCGAATCGACAGCCCAGTATGGTTGACCTTGATTGCCTTGCTCATCGGAGAAAGAGTCATGGGCGTGCCAGGCATGATCATCGCTCCCGTCTTACTTCACTACATCAAGTTGGAAACTTCTCCATCTGAAGGCTCTCTCTTGGACCGCTGAGCGATTTCTTCCTGCAGAAATCAGAAAAGCTAAGACTTTGAGGGATCTCGACACTCTGGATGCGCAGAGCCGGCCAGGCTCGGGCCTGGCTGGCTCTCGATGAAGCGAGAACTACAAAGCGGCTTGACTCAGCTTCCTCCGTTCGGACCATTGTGGCAACTGAAGCAGCCAATGATCGTTGCCGCCGTGAATGAGCGCCCCGCGAGCGTGCGATTTGTCTGAACTCGCGACAGAATCGTTCCGCGGTAGTCTGTGCCGTGGCAACCCTGGCAGGCTGTTGTCCCCTGTGTCTCCGCCACGTTCTGATGCTGACTCACCCACGTCGAGCCGATCGGGTGTAGCCCGTGCGGGCCGCCGTTGGTAGTCGTTGGCACTGTCGCGTGGCAGGTAGAGCACTCTGACAACATTCCGGCGTGGCCCTGAAGGTTGATGCTCTGAACATTGTCGTTCGCTACCGATGTCGGGAACTCCGCGTGTGTCGAGCCGTGGCAAGCCTCGCACTGTAAGCCTCCGTGCCCACTCGAGAAGCGGTACAGCGACAGGCCCGCCGATGGAGCGTTCGCGTTCGTTGCAAAGGTATTATCTGCCGGCGTGCGCATCGTTGTTCCACTGCTGAACACCGAGGTGTATGCAAGCGTCGAGTTTGAAGCACTGGCCAATCCGCTGTGACAAGACTGGCAAGTCGGCTCGTTCAACCATCCCTGACGCGCGGGACTTGCGACCGCAGTCATGTTGCCATGGCAGCTCTGACACTCCATCGCATTGATTCCACCAGCAGTCTTCAACGTACCCATCGCACCGCGCAGACATTGCGTCTTTGCGCCCGGATGGCAACTGTAGCAGGTCGTGCGTGTAGTCCCACTGTCCATCGTCCCGCCGGTCGCTGGATCTGTCACATTTGCATGCGACGTATGCATCGCCGTCGTGAGGGCTTGAATTCCGCTCACGCCCGCCATCGACAACGCATTTGACCCGTGACATTGCGCGCAAAGAACACGCTTCGAGGAAACAGTCGTGACCAGACCGGCTGAACTGTATCCAACCTGTGCTGCTGCCGATTGGAACTGCGCCGCCGCCTGGAAGCGATCGTCATGCTTGCGCAGGATATTGAGTTTCGTGTCGCGCGCCGGATCGGGGTCGTTCGCCCATCCGGCGCTGGGCATCGCTGCTGCATTCGAGTTTGAGGCATGGCACTTCGCGCAGTTCATCTCGTCCGACGTAGGCAGCACAATGTCCGTGGTCGCCAGAACAGCTCCGGAATTGTCCGTCGCCGTCAGGCGCATCATCGGAAAGTAGTTAGTAGACCCATTGTCTGCATATGGCGTGATCGGAATTCCCGTCGCCAGGAAAGTGTCATCCGTCGCACTGAATGCCATGTTTTGCGCGGTGTTCGGCGTTCCAGGCATGGCGTTGCCGCTGATGCCCTCATCCGGAACAGGAGAACCCAATCCAAGCTGAGAAACGTACGTCCAGAAGTTCGTCTTCGAAGCCGAAGTCTTGTTGATCGTACCCGTCATAGGATCCGTGATCGCACTGTAAGTCACCTTGAAGTTCGATGGCGAGGTGATCAGCGACCCATTCGTATTAATAAGATGTGCGTGGATCGTGTTATACGGCGGAAGCACACCAAAGACGCTGTAATCCTTCCCATCAAAGCAGTGCATTCCCAGATCGTTCCATCCGACCAATTTGTAGCTTCCGCCCCCGGCGACTGTTGAGTTGACCGTAAAAGTAACCGGAACAACCACGGTCTTGCCCGCCCCCGCGACCGTCACCGATCCGCTATATGTACCTGCGGAAAGTGGAGAGACACTGGCTCTAACACCTACCATGCCAGGCGTAGTACCGTTCGAAGGTGATATCGTCAGCCACGACCCCCCGGAACTCACCGCCGTAAAAGATGCATTCGGCGAGGCCGTGATGCTCAAGTTCTGTGCTCCCGGTGAACTACCGCCCACCGTTGCAGAAAACGACAACGAACTCGGGCTCACTGACAGACTCTGAGTTGTCGCACTCACCGTCAGCGTCACCGGAATGGACGAACTCCCTGCGCTGCTGCTGATGTTGATCGTCCCTCGATACGTGCCCGACAACAACTGCCCGGAACGAACCGAGACGGTGAGTGTCTGCGGGGTACTGATGCTTCCGCTCGGTGAGATCGACAGCCAAGTGACGCCTCCACTCGATCCGGAAGCACTCACGGAGAATCTAACCGACCTCAATGAAGTGATTGAGATCATTTGCTGTTGGATCGTGGTACTCCCCGCCGTCGTCTCAAACGACAGCGATGTCGGAGAGAACGATAAAAGAGTTCCCCTATGTTCGGCGCACGCTAAAGGAATTCCGATCGGAATCATGGCCAGAAGCAGGACTGCACCTGCAGACAGGTTACGTATCACGAAATTGCTCCTTCTTCTCTTTCGCGGAGGAAACTCGACGCTCTCCTCCGTGGCGAGAGAAGGCGACAGTTGTTCCTCAGGTTGATCCGTTCTTACGAATCAAAACCAAAGCGGAGTCGATCTCAGGGAATGAAGGGAAGGCGCCAGTGGAAGAAGCGCTCAACTATATAGCCGAAACGATGCTCTTTTAAACGATTGACCGGATGTGATCGCTGTCACAATGCCATGTTCACTTGGATTACGGGAACGTCATCTCCAGAGTGATCCGCATCACGACACAGTCTGATGCAGCTGTGACCCCATCGTCCGAGACTGCTCCCACCTGGGCGGGGAAACAGAATCGGTAATGTGGTGTGGTATGCCACCAGCTATAGGAAGTCACGACTTCATATTCATCGATCAGACCGTTTGTCTCAATAGACGTCGCGATGATACCGGCGCTTGTCCTTCAAATGAGCAACGTATTCTTCTGCCTGGCAGTCCGTCATGCCACCTTCGTGAACGGCGATTTTCTGAATGGATGCGTGCACATCCTTCGCCATGCGCGAGGCATCACCGCACACATAAACGCTGGCGCCTTCTTCGAGCCACTGCCAGAACGTTCGCGAGTGCTCCATCATCCGGTCCTGCACGTAGAGCTTCTGATCCTGGTCGCGAGAGAAAGCGGTGTCCAGGCGCGTAAGGTGGCCGTCGGTCAACATTCCTTCAAGCTCTTCGCGGTACAGGAAATCAGATGACGCAGTTCGTTCGCCGAAAAAGAGCCAATTGCGACCTTTGTGTCCAAGAGCTCTTCGCTCGTGGAGAAACCCGCGGAAAGGCGCGATACCCGTGCCGGGACCGATCATGATCATTGGGGAGTCGGGGTTGGACGGGAGCCGGAATCTCTTGTTTGGCTGAACATAGACCGGCAGGCGATCTGATGGCGACATGCGGTCTGCGAGTAATGTTGAGCACACACCTCCGCGCTCGCGATGATTAGAGAAATAGCGAACAACCGCTACTGTTGCGTGGATTTGACCCCGATGCGCGGCAGGACTCGACGAAATCGAGTAGAGGCGTGGAGTCAATCGAGGCAGCATGCGAATCAGATCGGCAGGTTCGTCCATCACGCCGGGAAATTCTACAAAAAGATCGATAAGGCCCCGTTCGGACACGTATCTTTCCAGATCGGCCTGCTTCTCCGGCGTCAACAGGGCCAGCAGTGGCAAACAGTTTCCCCGTTTCGCATATTCCTGAAGGATCTTTCGACTTAGACGGGTGATCTGCACGTTGTGCAGCAAGGCATGGTGAAGAGTCGTAGTTTCGGAGTTTGCACCAGGCACCTGCTCATTCCCATTGAAACGTAATTGCTGCAGAATCTGCGCGACCAGGTTCGGGTCATTGGTCGGAACAACACCAAAAGCGTCTCCCGCTTCATACTTCAGTTGGCCATCTTCAGTGGAGAAGGCAAGATGCAGAGTGGCTTTCGTCGACGAATCGGCCGTGAGTCTGCGTCGCTCTAAAAGCCGCGCGCGCAGAGGGTTCTCGCGCGAAAAGCGCGCCTCTATTTTGTGCGATTGATCTAGGCTGCTGTTCTTCTGCTGTTGATTCGTTTCGGTCGTAGGGTTCGTTGTCGCAGGTTCGGAAGTCCGGAGATGATGCTCATCATTACTCAAGCGTGCCGAAATCGCAGCCTTCCACTCGGTGAATGGCTGCTCTACGTCTACGTCGCTGTCCACGCGCGTGCAGATCGAATTCGCGCCCAGGGCCATCAATTTCGCGTCGAGATCAATGCCGAATTTGCAGAAGTTCTGATAGTGGCGATCGCCGAGTGCGAACACGCTGTAGCGCAGCTTCTCCATGCGGGGAAAGTGTTCGAGACAGAGTTGTTCATAAAAGGGCTGCACTCCGTCAGGTGCTTCGCCATCGCCATAGGTGCTGGCAAGAATTAGCGCGTGGGACTCGGCGGCAAGGGCTGCGGGCGTATAGCCGACCAGCGTTGCAACCGCAGGCATATGACCCTGGGTCTTCAGTTCCTTGGCTAGCTTGCGCGCGAGGCCCTCTGCAGTCCCAGACTGAGAGGCATAGAGAATTGCGACCCGCTTCCCACCCTTTGCAGAGGTGTCAGCTGGGGCCGTCGAAAACATGCTTGCAAGAAGACCGTTCAACCATGCTCGCTGTTCAGCACTGAATGGAGCATTGTCGGGAATGAAAGGAATACTGTCGCTCATTACGCGTCGGCCTCCTTCAGGGCAGCAAAAGCTCGCAATTCATCGATATCGTAGCGGCGGCTGAAATCGAGAAATGATTCCTCTTCACCACGGCGCTCAAGGTAGGCTTTGAACAAGCCTTCCATCGCAGCGGGAAGATCGGAGAATGCGATCGATGCAATCAATTCGCGCGCGATGCCGCGGTCATTGTCAGCGCCTCCGCCGATGAACACCTGATAGCCTTCAGCGCTCATCACCTTGGTACCGAGCAGTCCGATGTCGCCGATGTAATGCTGCGCACAGGAGTGAGGACAGCCCGTAACATGCAGATTCACCGGCTGAAGAATGTGAAAGTGTGAGTCGAGAAATCTCGCCAGTTCAACAGCGTGAGCTTTGGTGTCCGTTGCGGCGTAGCGGCAACCGCGATTACCCGTGCAGGCAACAGTCCCGCGCAGCACTGTGCCTGCATCGCAATCGAGACCCCCATTCCGAAGATGCTCAATCGCGCTTGCTACACGGCCCACATGTACGTTGGGGATTAGCAGGTTTTGCCAGACCGTCAATCGTATTTCGCCTGTCCCGAAACTGTCAGCAACCTCTGCGACCGTGCGCATCTGGTCAACCGGCAATCGGCCCACAGGCACCGCCACCCCGAGGTACTTCAGATCAGTCTGCCGTTGTGAGTGAACGCCGATGTGCGCGGCTCGATCGATTGGGTTGCGCGGTTCGCTTTCGCCTGCATCGCACCGCAGCAGTGGGAATGCCAGGCGCCTCTCAGTTTCAGCGACGAACTTCTCCAAGCCCCAGCGATCCACGAGATACTTGAGTCGTGCCTTTTTGCGATCGGTCCGGTCGCCATGGTCGATAAACACCCGGATCATTGCCGCAGCCACAGCGACAGCTTGACCAGGCGAAAGGAGCAAGCCCGTATCCTCCGCAAACTGTTTGTGGCCTGTAATTCCGCATAACAGCACGCGAAAGTATGCCCCTGCCGGAACGCTCCGACCTTCGGCGACGCGCACCGCCTGGAAGCCAATATCGTTGGTATCTGCAAGCACACTGACCGATCCGCCGTTGTCGAAAGCAACATTGAACTTGCGCGGCAGCTCGTAAAGGTCTCGCGAATTGAGAATGTAATGATGCAAGCCATTTGCAATCGAGCCAACATCCAGCAATTCATGAGGATCGATACCGGTCGTAGGCGAAGCTGTGATGTTGCGGACGTTGTCAGCGCCAGTCCCACGCGAGGTCAATCCCAGCGACTGTACCGCATTCAGAACCTGCACGACGTCTTTGGGCTGGAATTCCCGAATCTGCAAATTGGCTCGTGTCGTCAGATCAACGCGACCCGATCCGAACCGTTCCGCCAAGTCAGCAAGACCGCGCATCTGGTGCGCTGTCAAAATCCCGCCTGGGATCCGCAAGCGCAGCATGAATGAGTCCTGCGCCGGAGCGACATAGAACAATCCGTGGAACTTGAAGCGGAAGATGTCTTCAGCTACCGGGGCTTGATTGCTTTCTGCGTGAGCCAGCAGTCTGTCCCAGATCTCGAGTGGATTCTGCTCCGCTTTCCAACGCTCTTCGCGGCACAAGTCGGAGACCGGCACTCCATGGTATGTCTCCTCCGCCGCTTCAGCTAGGTTAGGCGAGCCGCAATCTGCGTTGTCCGTGATGAGGCCTAGCGATGTCAAGCCGGCGAATGGCCTGATCTTCTGCCGCGCAACTCCCGCAAAAAAACCGGCGAGATACTCCTTCTGATCGGCCGTGAATTCGCCTGTACGAACAGATATTGATTCCATGCCGGGGACCTTTGCTCCAGAGGTGATATGCGTCTTCGATGGAACAGTCGTATCGGTGCAGACTGCTCTGAGAGCTCAACGCGGAGCAAAGATGTGACTGTATGAGGACGCCTCAGCACGGCATGGTGTCAGAGACGAAGAAGAAGTAGGGAGCTCTTCGAGGGCCACCCTGTGTGGCTATGCTACGACATGCTCGGCGCGCGAACAAGCGGAATGGGCTCTTCTTTATGCCATCTTCATGCGACCGTGAAAAACTTAGGAGGCTTTTGTCGAGCCCTGCCCGCCATTCGGGGCGCCATCTGCGAGATTGTCACGCCCGCCGAGCCGCGCCTTGCGCAAATCTTCGTTTAGCATGATGGCCTCGGCGATCTCACGCATCGATTTCCGGCGCTGGCGGCTCTCGCGTTGCATAGCTCGATAGGCGGCTTCTTCATCAAGGCCGAAGTCGCGTTGCAGGACACCTTTGGCTCGTTCAATCGCCTTCCGCGACTCCAGACGGTCAGAGAGTTCGGTGTTCTCGGTCTCGAGCCGCGCCCGTTCGAGTTCCGCGCCTACCAGATAACCTACTGCTGACAGCAACCGCACTTCCTGGTCGGTGTGATGATAAGGCTTGCGATGCTGAAGGTTGATGACGCCTACCAGTTTGCTCCGACACAGGATCGGCACGGAAAGGAACGCCTCGAAGGAATCCTCCGGCAGATTCTTGAAGCGTTTGAAGCGGGGATCCTGCAGTGCATTTGCGGGAATCGCCACGGGCTCACGATGCCAGCCGACCCATCCTGTAATTCCCTGACCAAGCCAAATCCCGAGATGATCGACGACATCCGAGTGCTCATTTTTCGATGCGCGCAGAACGAGCTGGTTGTCTTCTAGAACATACACAAAGCAGGAATCGCAATTGATCAGAGAACAGGCAAAATCCACGATCCGACTCAGAACTTCGTGAAGCGGATCGGCTGCAGCCATACGGCTTCCGATCTCGTGCAGAAAATCTACGGCAAGTGTTGCAGATCTACTTGCTTGTGCCGGTGAAGCTGTTCCGGTGAGCAGCGGGCTGATGGGCGGCGGCGGCGCGTCCGCCGCCACATGCAGATCCGCTGCACTACGCTTCTGCTGCAGAAGTTCAGCGGAGCGCTCTGCCAACTCTTTCACCAGGAAGCCCATCTTTGACTGCGTAGGCTCGTAATCTGGAACAACTCCGAAGGCACTCAGCCCCTCGGTTGTACTGGGACCAATCGATCCGATTACCGTGGAACGAAATCCTTCGTGAAGGGACTCTACATATCCCATCCGTTCCGCCATCAGAAATAAATGCATCACCTGGCCGGCATTCATGAACAGCACGACATCCACATGACCGTGAGCCAGGGCGATCGCGGCTTCCCGCAGAGGTTGCGTATCTTCAGGCAGTGCCCATTGGTACACCGGCAGTCGCGTGATTGAAATGCTCTTCTCGGCCAGAGCTGTGAGCAGCTCTGGATTGGAAGTCCCATACTCCTGCACAGCAATGTTCATACCGCTCAGGCTTGCCCCGAATTTACTTTCGAGCGCAGCGACCAGAGCTCGCCATGTGAAGGGCTCTGGCGCCACAACTGAAATGGGTATCTGCAACTCTCGAAGCGCACTGGATGACTTAGGGCCTCGCGCGGCAATCTTCACCTTTCGTAAAGCGTCCACGAACTGATCGCGATCTATATGCTCCGATACCGTTTTCATCAGAGCCTTCACTCCAACGCCCGTCGTAAAGATCACGAGATCGAATGCCCCTCGAATCAGAGCCTCAGCAAACTCCAGAACGGGCTTGTGCGAGTCCAGCGAGACTTCACGCATTGCGGGAGCAACAAGCGGTTCACCACCATAGGTGCGGATGACCTTGGCCGTCTCCATTGCGCGGCGAGCCTCAAGGCTCAGAATCCTCATGCCGTTGAAGTTCGCCGCTGCCATTTTGTCTCTTTCTGGAATCGACCGGGAAGTATTCATCCGCTCAGCGCTGTTTCTCGACGCATCGCTCCGCGGCGGCTGACGCTGAGGCTATCGTAACATCGGACTTTTTCAATCCTTCTCACTAGAAGACCAGGCGCGATGTGAACGAAAGTGCGTGATTGTACGAGTGGTAATGCGTAAGGGCAATCTGCTCCCCCGCACCGAACACGATGGCGAGCCGGTTTGTCTCGTTTGAAGTGAGTTTGATTTTGCTTACCTCGAATCCCGGCGCAATGAACGTTTGGGCCTTGCCGTCATGAGATCCCCCGCGAAAGAAGATGGAACTGATTTCCACCTCGGGCCAGAATATGCGTTTCACACGGTTCTGGAGTGCAGTGTTCCATGCGATTGGTCTGCCATTTGCCGCGGTGTGGCCGGTGGGCAAAATCATTGTCGCCGAACTCTGCACATCAAATGAGCGATACCCTTTCCCGGCAAACACAGTAGGTGAGATCGACCCGTCGGTGCTGCCATTCTTGTAACTTCCAGTGGGTGCCGATCCAGCTAGCGCGGCGCTCAGATTGTAATTTCCCTTCTGCTCGTTAGCTCCGAGGAACCTGTACTTGAGCAGCATCGAAAAGTCTCCCGGCCCATCGACGTTCCCTCTCACGTTATGCAAAAGAAACGGCGGTAGATTGAAATCCAACTCGGTCTTGTACCAGGGAATGACATTAAAACCCTTTCCGCCGTCGATGTTCCAAGTGGTCGTATGCGTCGGAGTGTACTGGCGAACAGCATCAAACCGGATCAACTGAACCAGACCCGACGAAGGCGTGAACACCGGCACGGCCCAGCTGGGTTGTTGCGATGAAGTTATACGGACCCGTTTCTCCCATGCATTCACAAAATCTCGCTGGCTGAAGCAGCTAGTCGAGACGGAACAGATAAACATGATGGCCAACAGTTTGCGCATATGAGCCTCCAGTCAGGAATCCGCAGTTTATGTATGGCGCACGTACTTCATTCCGTACGCACGAAGAAGATGAAGATGGATTGCATCGAGGAGGATCGCGGCGAGGAAACTGGGGAACTAGATGCGCAGGGCGGCGCTTTCATACATTGCATCCGCACATCCCGGGGCGAATGTAATGATGCGATCCTGCTTGGTGTTTACACGCCAGGCCATGAGGATCGCATGAGAATTGGAGTGAAATCCTCGGCGCTCTGATCTTCACGTCATCTTTACGTCGATATCAGACAGAGCACTTGCATGCGCATCGATATCCGGTTATGCTCGACGCAATTGCTCCGATCGGAGCGACCTTTAGGCTCTCCTCCCTCGTCCGGCTCTGCTGCCGGCCAATTGAATCGAGCGATCGCCCCACAGCTCCCCGAAGAGCTACTTCCTACAGTTTCAGCAACACGCCGCCGACCTCCATGGCCGCATGCTCGCTGTGTAACTCTTCGCAACCGGCGCAATTTGCGCAACACGGAGCCTTGTGGAACTTCCTCTAATCGTACGACTGCAGGAATCCGAGACCCCATTCTTCCCAGCGACCTGCCCAGACGTTGCTGAAGCGGGGACGTTTTGTGGAGTTTCTACAACCGGTCACGAACTAGCTGCGCCCGGCCCTGGCGAGCAATACCGGTTTCACTTTGACATGACGAAGTGCATCGGCTGCAAGTGCTGCGTGGTGGCCTGCAACGAACAGAATGGGAATCCTGCCGAGATTCTTTGGAGGCGCGTGGGGGAGATCGAAGGTGGAACTTACCCCTTCACCCAGCGTCACTATCTCTCGATCGGCTGCAATCACTGTGTGGAACCTACCTGCATGACAGGCTGTCCGGTGAACGCCTACACCAAGGATGATCTGACAGGAATCGTCCGTCACAGCGCAGACGCCTGCATCGGCTGCCAGTACTGCACTTGGAATTGCTCCTATGGCGTGCCGCAATACAACGTAGACCGTGGTGTGGTGGGCAAGTGCGACATGTGTTACGGCCGCCTCACACGGGGTCAGAATCCAGCCTGCGTCTCGGCGTGTCCTGAAGACGCGATACAGATTGAACTGGTGAACATTGAGGAGTGGCGATCGACTTACAAGCTGCTCGCCAACTCACCGGGAATGCCCTCAGCCGACGACAGTTTATCTACGACTCGAATCACGCTCCCCGCCTCTGCAACTCGCGATCTTCGCAAGGTCGACATCATCCACCTCCAGACTGAGAAGCCCCACTGGCCGCTGATTGTCATGACAGTGCTAACTCAGCTTTCCGTCGGGCTCTTCGCGGCTATCGCGTGGATGCAATTCTTGGGAATAGGCGAAAATCGCTTTGCCGCTTTTGCCGCTTTGGGAGTTGCGGTGGCCGCCTTGATGGCTTCCACGTTTCACTTAGGCAGGCCGATTCACGCCGCGCGCGCCCTGAAGATGTGGAGGAGATCGTGGCTCAGTCGCGAGGTCCTTCTCTTCTCACTCTTTGCGGTGTCTGCAGCCAGCTGCTCTGCGTCACTGATGTTCGGGTTTGCAGCAGCGCCGGTCGTAGGCGCGATCACGTCCCTTCTCGGCATCGCCGGAGTAGCAGCAAGCGCCCGATTGTATCTTGCACCCGGCAGACCGGCATGGAACACACCAATCACCTTCCTCGAGTTCTTCGCAACTACTTCCCTTCTCGGAGCCGCTGCAGCATCTGCGGTGAGCGGCCGGGGTTTCTACCTCGACTCTCTCCTGGTCTCCGCGATCTTTTGTGGTGTCAGCCTCGCGCTCAAGATGATTCGTCTGCGTTTCGCAACCCGCCATGAGCTCTTTGCAAGCTGGCAACTGCTGGCCTCCGTTCTGCTTAATCGGCTTCTATTGCGCGCGGCATTGTTAGTCCTTGGAACGTGGCTCGTGATTGGAAGTCAGAATGCAAAAGTGCGGATAATCGGCTTTCTTGCTCTGCTGGCGGGCGAGTTCATGGGCCGGTATCTCTTCTTTGTCAGTGTCGTGCCCAGCAACATCGCGAGCGGCTATCTCGCGCAGGAGGCCGCGTGAGTCTGCTGCAATGGTTCCGCCAAAAGAGCGGACTGGACACGCGTGCATCGCAATATACGTATTCTGACGATCCTGTACTCGGCTACACGTCCACGCGCAAGATCGCTGATCGATGGGTGAATACCACTTGTGGCTATTGCTCGGTCGGCTGCGGCATGCAGCTTGGCATTCGCGAGGGCAACGTTGTCAGCGTTCGCGGAAATCCGGATCATCCCGTCAATCGCGGGAAGCTGTGCCCTAAAGGTCTGGCGGAGCACTATGCAATTGCAGCCGATGGTCGGGCGCTCTATCCGTTACTCCGCAAAGAGAGCGCGCTTGCGCGCATCAGCTGGGACGAAGCGCTCAGCACAATGGCACAGCGTTTTAGCTCGATTCAGAAAAAGTACGGCTCTCAATCCGTTGGCGTCATCAGCACTGGCCAGTTGGTGACCGAGGAGTTCTATACCCTTGGTAAGCTCGTCCAGCTTGGCATGGGCACACGCAATTATGACGGAAACACGACTCTCTGCATGTCGACAGCGGTCGCTGGCTACAAGCGTTCTTTTGGCAGCGATGGCCCTCCCGGCGCCTACGAAGATCTCGAGATAGCGGACGTAATCCTGCTGATTGGAGCCAATGTTGCCGAGAATCACCCCATTCTCTGCACGCGTCTCGAGGCTAACCAACACAAGACGCTGATCGTGGTTGACCCTCGCGTTACCAAAACCGCGATGATGGCCGACCTCCACTTGCCGATCAAGCCGCGTTCCGACCTAGCGCTCGTCAACTCGATGCTCCGAATCATTATCGATGAGCATCTGTTCGACACAGCTTATGTGGACGCTCACACAACCGGCTTCACAGAACTATTCGCATCGCTTGCCCCTTACACTCTCGAGTACGCATCTGGCATCACCGGCCTTCACCCCGAGTTGATCCGGCGCACCGCTCGCATGTACGCAGGGGCGCGGGCGCCGTTCATCGGTTGGACGATGGGCGTCAATCACAGCACCAAGGGCACGGAAACCGTCAACGCCATTAACAACCTGGCGCTCATCACCGGGAATGTAGGCCGCGCTGGCGCATCCCCCTTCTCCATCACCGGACAGTGCAATGCGATGGGAACGCGCGAAGCTGGATTTACTTCATCTCTCCCGGGCTATCGAGAGTTCCAGTCAGATGCTGACCGGAATGAACTTGCCAGGATCTGGAACATAGACGCGAGCCGCATCCCCACGAAACGTGGCCTTGCGTACCCCGACATCATCGAGGCGGCAGTCGCCGGTAAGATCCGTGCTCTTTGGGTTATTGGAACTAACCCCATCGTGTCTTACCCAAACATAGACGTGCTTCGGCATGCCTTTGGCAATCTTGACTTTCTGGTAGTGCAGGACGGATTTCATCCCACTCCCACGTCAGAACTTGCCGACCTCGTTCTTCCCGCCGCCATCTGGGGTGAGAAGGAAGGCACCTATGCGAATTCGGAACGCCGCGTCAGCAAAGCAAATAGAGCTGTCGATGCGCCGGGCGAAGCCCGCACCGATTTCGACATCTTCCTCCAATTTGCTCGAGAGCTTGGCTGCCGGGAAGAGTTGTTCCCTCTGTGGCAATCGCCCGCCGATGCTTTTGAAGAATGGCGCCGCGTGTCCAGTGGGCGGCTGTGCGATTACTCGGGAATGACGTATGAGCTGATCGAGAACTCCGCCGGCATCCAGTGGCCGTATCCGGCGGGTTCCACCGAAGACCCGGAAGCGACTCGCAGGCTTTATGCAGATGGCTTGTTCGAGACCGAAGACCAGCGCGCCCGACTCATTCCTACGCACTGGTCGCCGTTTCCTGAGCAGCCTTCCCTGGAGTTTCCTTTTGTTCTGAATACTGGTCGCACTGTCGAGCATTGGCACACACGCACCAAAACCGGCGCTATCTCGATCCTGCAGCAGCTATCGCCACGAGCCTGGCTTGAAATGAATCCCTCCGACGCGACCCGGCTCAACCTCAAGCCACACGACAGAGTAGATGTCGTTTCCGCTCGTGGACGCGTGAGCCGCGTTGAGCTTCGCGTCACCGAAATCATCGCTGCGGGTCAGGTCTTTCTTCCGTTTCATTTCGCTGAGACGAACGTCAACCAGATCACGCAGAGTGCGTTCGATCCCATCTCGCGAGAACCAAACTTCAAGCAATGCTCAGTCCGAGTTGAGAAATCCCCCGCTACACGTTCCTGACTTGAACAACTGAAGGAGTCATCCGTTGAACACTAGATCTTTCGCAAAGAGCGGCCATCTTCCTACACTCGTCTCCGCATTTCTCTACTTTGATATTTCCTTCATGGTCTGGGTTCTCTTTGGGCCCATGACTCCCTTCATCGCCGAGCAATTTCATCTCTCCGCCACCCAAAAAGGTCTCCTCACAGCAGTGCCTCTGCTCGGCGGGTCATTCTTCCGCCCCATTCTTGGGCTGCTTGCTGATCGCCTGGGGGGCAGGCGCGTAGGGCTGATCGGGCTGTCGTTCACCATCGTCCCACTTATCCTGGGGTGGCACTTTGCCACCCATCTATGGCAACTCTATCTGGTGGGATTTTCGCTGGGCATCGCAGGTGCGAGTTTCGCGGTAGCTCTTCCCCTAGCGGGAAGATGGTATCCGCCAGAGCACCAGGGGTTGGCCATGGGAATCGCTGGAGCGGGCAACTCGGGCACGCTCATTGCCACGCTCTTCGGTCCACGGCTGGCGCAGCACTACGGTTGGCATGCCGTATTCGGCATGGCTCTCCTGCCCATCTCCGTTGTGCTCGCGACGTTTTACCTTCTCGCCCGCAACAGCCCCTCGAAAGCCGCTCCGAAGCCATGGAGTAGCTACGGCGTGCTCCTCCGTGCCTCCGACACGTGGCGACTCTGTCTGCTCTATTGCCTCACCTTTGGCGGCTTCGTTGGATTGACCAGCTTTCTTTCCATCTTCTTCCACGATCAGTATCACCTCAGCAAGATAACCGCGGGCGACCTCACCACAGTCGTTGTTCTCGCCGGCAGCTTTTTGCGCCCTGTTGGCGGTTGGCTCTCGGACCGTTTCGGAGGGTTCCGTATGCTGATTGGACTTTTCGGAGGTACCGCGCTCTGCCTGCTGCTCGTCTGCGCGCTTCCTCCCATCGCAGTAGTCGTCTCTGTCCTTTTCGTAGTCATGGGGATGCTCGGCATGGGCAACGGAGCAGTCTTCCAGATGGCGCCGCAGCGCTT
>Ga0105240_10000682_pt1 | contig 62492 bp, 56 predicted proteins | sample KBSC54metaG_FD_80426 | JGI IMG/M metagenome (GOLD analysis project Ga0105240, IMG submission 80426) | Corn rhizosphere microbial communities from Kellogg Biological Station, Michigan, USA - KBS C5-4 metaG | ecosystem: Host-associated > Plants > Roots > Rhizosphere > Soil | place: Michigan, USA... | reverse complement strand
GCTCGCCCGCGATTATTTATTGCTCCAACTGACAATGTCTGCGTTATTCCCTTCTCCGCCCGGCTGGCCGTCGGCGCCGAGCGAAACGATGTCGGGTTCGTCTCCATGATCGCCGGGGAATTTGTAGTAATACGGATGGCCCCAGGGGTCTTCCGGGGCGTCCTGCGGCAGATACGGGCCCGCCCACTGATCGACGCCGTCCGGCTTCACGCGCAGCGCGTTCAAGCCCATGTCAGACGTAGGGAAATTGCCGGTATCCAGTTTATAGGAGCCCAGCGCCGTCATGAACGAATTGATCTGCGCGCGCACCTGTGTACGCTTGGCCTTATCCACGTTGGTGAACAGCTTAGGACCCACCAGCGCCGCAAACAGCGCAATGATGGTCACCACCACCAGCATTTCAATCAGCGTGATACCGCGTTGTGTCCGTCTGGTTTTCCGCATACGTTTCCTTCTAGCCGGCAATGTCATTAATGCTGGTGATGGCCAGCATCAGGCTCAAAATCAAAGTTCCAATCAGCAGACCCATCACTAGAATGATCAAAGGTTCAAATAACGAAGTGAAGCGCCGGATGGCGCTGCGCGTCTCGGTTTCATAGATGTCAGCCATGCGCACGAACATAGCATCCAGATGCCCGGTTTCTTCGCCTACGCTCAACAGATGGGAGGCCAGCGGAGGAAATTCGCCGGCCTTCGCCAGCGGTCCCGCGATGCCTTCGCCGCGCTTTACGCCGGTGATCACTCGTTCGAGCGACCCCGCGATACGGCGGTTGTTCAAAATCCCGCGCGAAATGCCAATCGATTGCACCAGCGGCACGCTGGCCGCCACCAGAGTTCCCATGGCACGCGCGAAACGCGCCGTCTCGGCTTTGCGCAAAGCATCGCCCAACACCGGCACGCGCAGCCGGAAGGTGTCCCACCACATTGCGCCGCCGGCAGTGCGCACATACGTCACCAGGGAGAGGATCGCCGCGGTCAGCACAACGGTGCCCGGCAGCCAGTACATCTGCAGATAGCGGCTGGTGGCCAGCAGCATCTGCGTGGGCACAGGGATGGTCATGCGCGGATCGGAAAAGATTTGCGCGAAGCGCGGTACCACGAACTCGAGCAGCACGATGATGGATGAAATGCCCACGATGGTGAGCAGGCCGGGATAAATCAAGGAGCTTACGATGTAACTGCGCAAATCGTCGCGGGTGCGTTCGAACTCGGCAAGCCGCTCGAAGATCTGCGAGAGCGATCCGGAGGCTTCGCCGGCGCGCACCATATTTACATACAGGTCCGAGAAATAGTGGGGATGCGATGCCAGGCTATCGGCTAGCGATTTACCGCCTTTGATCAGGCGAACGATGTCCAGCACCAGGGTGCGGAAGTTCGCATGTTCGGTCAGTTCGGCGGTGATCGAGAGGGCGCGATCGAGCGGCACGCCCGCATTCAATAGCGTCGCCAGCTCTTGCGTGAAGAACAGAATGTCCTTGCGCTTGCCGCGCTGGAACGCCGGGAGCTTGAGCGCCGACCCGGCTTTCTGCTCCAGTCCGACATACACCGGAATCAATCCCTGACGCTTCAGTTCAGCGGCGACGTGGCGGTCGGTTTCGGCCGAAAGCGTGCCGGTGCGGAGCTTGCCGTCCGCCGCCACCGCTCTGAAAAAATAGGCCGTCGCCATCTTATAGTTCCTGCGTCACACGCATCACTTCATCCGCCGACGTCACTCCGCGGCGCACCTTATTCCAGCCATCTTCGCGAAGATTTTGCATACCGTTGCGACGGGCGATTTCGGTGATCCTTCCAGAATCCTCGTTGCGCATGATGGAGGCGCGCAACTCTTCGTTCAATTCCATCAATTCGAAAATACCCAGGCGGCCGCGGTAACCGGTATTGAAACACGCCTCGCAACCGGCGCCCCGAAACACGGCAATGGTCTCGCCTTCCGGGGTCACGGCGGTTCCGCCGGAAATCTTGCAGGCGTCGCAGATCACGCGTACCAGGCGCTGCGCGAGCACCGCCACTAAAGAAGACGTGATCAGGTAATTCTCGACGCCCATGTCGGTCAGGCGGGTGATCGCGCTGGGCGCGTCGTTGGTATGCAGCGTCGAATAGACGAAGTGGCCGGTGAGCGCCGAGCGGATCGCGATATCGGCGGTTTCGCGATCGCGAATCTCGCCCACCATGATGACGTCGGGATCCTGGCGCACAATGTGGCGCAGGCCTTGCGCAAAGGTCAACCCGATTTGCGGATTCACGTGAATCTGGTTGATGCCGTCCATCTGATATTCGACCGGATCTTCAATGGTGATGATTTTCTTATCGCTCTGATTGATGCGCTTCAGCGCTGAATACAGCGTGGTCGATTTGCCGCTGCCGGTAGGACCCGTGACCAGGAAAATGCCGTGCGGCAGGGAAGTGTAATACTCCATGCGCGACAGCATGTGGTGGTCGAAGCCCAGGCGTTCGAGGTCATAGAAATCGCCCGCCGAGCGATCGAGAAGGCGCATCACCACGCTTTCGCCATAGAGCGTGGGCAGGGTCGAAACGCGCAGGTCGACTTCGCGGCCCAGCGTCTTGACCTTGATGCGTCCGTCCTGTGGCAATCTTCGCTCGGCGATATTCAGGCGCGCCATTAGCTTCACGCGGGAAATGATCGCGGCCTTCAACTCGCGCGGCGGCGGGTCTTGATTCACCAGCACGCCATCGACGCGGTAGCGCACGCGAAATTCTTTTTCGAAGGGCTCGATGTGAATATCGCTCGCCCGCTTCTCCACGGCCTGCGCGATCATGGCATTCACCAGACGAATCACCGGGGCTTCGCTGGCCATATCGCGGAGCTGTTCCAGGTCTTCGTTGGTTTCGCCGGCAGGAGTCGCCAGCTCGGTTTCGTTCTTTTCGGTCTGCCCGTAATAGCGGTCGATGGCATCGAGAATTTCCTGTTCGCCGGCGAGTCCCGGGCTCACGGTCAGGCCGGTGCACGCCGCAACGGTGGACCGGGTTTCAAAATCTAACGGATCGGCCATCGCAAGCGTTACCGTATGATCGTGCAGCGCCACGGGAAGGCAGCGGAACTGGCGCAGAAATTTGGGGGAGAGCGTCTCGGTTTCGGGCGAAACCGCAGGCGGACCTTCGAGTACCAGCAGCGGGATTTCTAGTTGCTCCGACAGCGCAATCAGGACATCGCGCGCGGCAATGAAACCCAGGTCCACCAGGATCTTGCCCAGCTTATCGCCGCGCTCGCGCTGCAATTCGAGCGCGCGATCCAGGTCTTCGCCGGTGATCAGGTGTTTCTGGATAAGGATTTCGCCAAGCCGCATGGGCGTTAGTACTGCGCGGCGTGAATCGCGCTTTCGAGGGCCGCGCCACCCTGGCGCTGGGCGTCCATCAATTGTTTTTTGGAGCCCTGCATCATGATTTGCGTGGGCAATCCCTCCAGATCTTCCCAAGGGAAATGCGAGAGGAATGCCACCAGCACGATCTGCTCGTCGGGCGGCACAGCCGCCATTTCCGGAGACGCGGCGACATCCGCCAGCGCCTTCGCCAAAGCCTTCCTCAGCTCCGGTATGCGCGCGATCTTCTTCTGCTTGTGCAGCGCGATATCCTGCTTGGTCATCGGCGGCGTCATGATCCCGAGCACCGGCCCCGCCACCAGATTCACTTCCGCGGTGAACACCGCGCCATAGCCTTCTAAATAAACGCCGCGCGTGGGACCGAGCACTACAAACGGATTGTCGCTCCATAACTTCGTAAAACCGTTATCGAGTTTCTTTTCCGTGGCAGCGAGCGTGTTCCTAGGCACGCGCGGCGCGTCACTTGCTATTGCTGAGGCGGCAATCACAAGGAGGAGGAAAGGCACAGTCAGATGTTTCAAAGTCGAGATCTTCATTTAGCGAACTCCCGCCCCGGTATTCAGGGCATAGATGCGGGTTACTTGTTTATTGAGGAAATCCGCCGCGTCGGAGTAGCGCTTATCCGTGGCAGACAAAAGCAGGGCGGTGCGCTGGTCGTCGCGCTTCTCGGTTTCGGCGACAGCCTTGGTAACCGCGGAGTTGACGGCGGCGGCCATTTCGCTCTGCACCCGTTCGGTGACCTGCGCGGTTACGCGAGCTTCAATCGCCCTGGTATCCACCTGGGCCGTGGTGTTGACCGGCACCATCACCGGCCGCACGAAAGCGTGCACTAGAATGGCTGCCGCAATCAGCGCCGCCGCTCCGAACGAGGGCCGCAGAAACGCTTGTGTCAACTTTTCATACCAGCGCGGCTCAAAGACTTTGTCGGAGACAAAGGCGATCCGCCGCGGCAGCTCTTCATCGCGCAGCGTGGCCATCGCGTCGAGCGTCACCCGCAGCCCGGCCAGTTCGTCCTGGCAATCGGAACATGCAGCCATGTGGCTTTCGGCCTCCTGCCGCGCCCGGGCGTCCATTTCACCCAGCGTGTAGGCCTTCCAATCCGGCCTGCCTTCTTGAAGCTTGCAGCTCATAACTCCATTCCTCCCTCGCGAGCCTTCCTCGCGGGCCTCCGCCGTCTTTCTGGCTGCTTAAGCCAGCCCGTCTTTACGAAATACCGCCGGAGCCAGCGTCGTCTTGAGCAGGTCGAGCGCGGTATACAAGCGCGATTTGACAGTTGAGACTGGGCACTCCAAAATCTCCGCCATCTCATCGAACTTGAATCCCTGGTATACCTTCAACAAGACCGCTTCGCGTTGATCTTCGCTCAGAACCTTGAGCGCGCTCTCGACCGCCAGCGACAGTTCGATGGGCAGCAGCCGCCCGCCGAAATCCCGCGGACGCGGCTCGGAGAGTTCGCTTTCCGGCTTGCGCCGCCGCAGCAACGAAAATGCTTCGTTGTGGGCGATCCGAAACAGCCACGCCGAAAAGCGCGCCGGATCGTCCAGCTTCCGCAAGTTCTGATACGCTTTCAAGAAAGTTTCCTGGCTGAGATCGAGCGCATCCTCGCGATTCGACACCAACCGCAACAGGTAGTTGAAGATACGCTTCTCCCACCGGGAAACGAGAAGGTTATACGCCTCGACGTTCCCCTGCCGCGCTGTGGCAATCAGGTCGCGATCTTCGACCTCGCGAAAGATCAACGTTTGCTCCGTTCGTAAAGACGCCCCCAACTCCAAAAAAGTTGGACCGGGGCGGGAATCGAGTTCCTTTCATTATGAACATAGCCTGACAAAAATGGTTTAGGGGATCATCAGCCAGCTCGAATACCATTGAAATATAAGCATGAACTATCCCGATTCCGTACAGTTCCTTTACGCGCTGGGCAACGAAATGAAGACTGCCAAGCTGGGGCTCGACCGCATCCGCGCGCTTCTCGCCGCCATGGGCAACCCGGAGAAAGCATACCGCGTGATTCACGTGGCCGGAACCAACGGTAAAGGTTCCACCTGCGCTATGATCGCCGCTGGACTGCGGGCGGCAGGCATCCGCACCGGTCTGTTCACGTCGCCGCATCTGGTTGAACCCACCGAGCGCATTCAGGTTGATGGAATGCCGGTCACCCAGGCGCAGTTTTCGCGCGCGTTCGCGGTGGTGCATCTGGCGGCGAAAAAGCTCTTGGCGAACCATGAGATTGACGCGCACCCCAGCTACTTCGAGACCGTCGCTGCCATGGCGTTCTGGTTGTTTCGCGAGTTGAGCGTCCGGACGGCAGTAATTGAAGTCGGCCTGGGCGGGCGGCTGGACGCGACCAACGTGGTCGAACCGGCGCTCACCGTAATCACGCCCATCGACATCGACCATCAGGTGTTCTTGGGCGACACCCTCGAAGCGATCGCGGGCGAAAAGGCGGGAATTCTGAAGCCCGGCGTGCCGGCGGTATTCGCGCGGCAACACCCGCAAGCCGCGGCGGTGCTCGAGGCCAAGGCCCTGGAACTCGGCGTCCCTGTAAAACGCGCGGCCGACTTCGAGATCCGCGATCTGGAGATGGACGCCCGCGGCAGCCGTTTTTCGGGCATCGAATGTCCGCTCGCCGGGGAGCATCAAGTGACTAACGCGGTAACCGCGGCACTCGCGCTCCAGACGCTGGGCGTGTCGCCCACAGGCATCGCCGAAACCCGCTGGCCGGGGCGCCTGGAGCACATCTCGCCCAACCCCGACATCATCCTTGACGGCGCGCATAACCCAGCGGGAGCGCAGGCGCTGGCCCGCTATTTAGAGCGCTATTATCCGGACCACAAGCCGGAACGCAAACTCTGGATGATCTTCGGCGCCATGCGCGACAAAGCAGTCGCGGAAATGGGTGCGATCCTGTTCCCGCTGGCCGATGAATTGATCTTGACTGCTGCGGATTCCCCGCGCTCCATGCCGTCCGATGAACTGGCAGCGCTAGCTGGACGCGGCCGCGCCGTCGCGACCATCGGCGCGGCGCTGGCGTTAGTCGCGAGCGAAGCGGCGGCCGATGACGTGATCGTCATCACCGGCTCGCTGTTCCTGGTGGGCGAAGCCCGGGCGGCCTCTTACAATAGAAACTCATGGCCTTTCTCTGGAGCCTGGTCGTAATCGACCCGCTCATCATTCTGTCCACTTTCCTGTGCGGTTGCGTCAGCATCTTCCTGACGCTATTCGATAAGACCGGCGATGCCGCGATTCGCGTGGCGCGGGTGTGGGCGCGGTCCCTGCTGTGGATTGCCGGGGTACGTGTAACTATCGAGGGCTTAGATAAAGTTGACTTTCAAGGAAGCTATGTCATTTGCTCCAATCACCTGAGTTACATGGATACGCCCGCTGTGCTCGGCAGCGTGCCCGCGAATTTTCGTTTCCTGGCCAAGAAGGGCCTGTTCCAAATCCCGTTCCTAGGAACGCATCTGAAGCAGGCCGGGCACATTCCGGTGCCGCGCGAAGATCCCCGTGCGGCGGTGAAAACCATGACCCTGGCGGCGCAGGTGATCCGCGAGCGCTCGATTTCCCTGCTGATTTTTCCAGAAGGCGGCCGGTCCAAGGACGGAGTGCTCCAGCCTTTTAAGGAGGGCGGCGCGTACATTGCCATCAAAGCGCAGGTACCGCTGCTGCCGATTGCACTGATCGGGACACGCGCGGTGCTGTCCATGGGATCGTCGGTATTCCACCCGTTCCGCCGGGTGACGCTGCGCATCGGCGAGGCACTCCCCACCGTCGGCCTGACCCTGCGCGATCGTGAGCAACTCACCGCAGCTGCTCGCCAACAGATCGCCGCAATGCTGGTTACGCCGACTGCGATTTAACCGTAGCCGCGGCGTCCGATACCGTGGGCTTAGACAGTAATGCTTCCGTCAGCCCCAGCTTCTGGCGGACGGCAGTGTCCAACCGGTCGCGAATATCGGTGTGCTCCTTAAGAAACAAGCGCGCGTTATCGCGGCCCTGCCCCAGACGCTCGCCGCCGTAGCTGAACCACGAACCGGACTTCTCCACGACTTCGTGCGTTGCGGCCAGATCCAACAAATCGCCTTCCCGCGAGATTCCCTGGCCATAGAGAATATCGACTTCCACCTCGCGGAAAGGTGCCGCCACCTTATTCTTGACTACTTTGATCTTGGTGCGGTTGCCGGTGACCTGATCGCCGTCCTTGATGGCTCCGATCCGCCGCACTTCGATGCGCACCGAGGAATAGAACTTGAGCGCGCGGCCGCCGGTGGTGGTTTCCGGGTTGCCGAACACCACCCCGATTTTCTCCCGCACCTGATTGATGAAAATGAGACAGGCATTAGCGCGCGAAACCGCCGCCGTAAGCTTGCGCATGGCCTGCGACATCAGCCGTGCGTGGAGGCCCATGAAGCTATCGCCCATCTCGCCTTCGAGTTCCGCTTTCGGGACCAGCGCCGCCACCGAGTCCACCACCACTACGTCAATCACGTTGGAGGCGATCAGAGAGTTGGTGATTTCAAGCGCCTGCTCCCCGTAGTCCGGCTGCGAAACCAGTAAATTATCGACATCGACGCCGAGCGCCCGCGCGTAGGTGGGATCGAGCGCATGTTCGGCGTCGATAAATGCCGCCGTTCCTCCGGCGGCTTGCGCCTGCGCGATCACCTGCAAGGCCAGCGTGGTCTTGCCTGAAGATTCCGGGCCGAACACCTCCATCACGCGCCCCCGGGGAAAGCCCCCCACGCCCAGCGCGGCGTCGAGTGAAATAGAGCCGGTGGGAATGACGCTCACTTGCTGCACGCTGCGCGACCCCAGTTGCAGCACCGAGCCTTTGCCAAACTGCTTCTCCATCTGGAGCAGCGTCTGCATAATCAGGCGGGCGCGTTCGGTGGCGGGAATCGAGGGGGTTTGCATAGGCGACCTCGCCTATTGGTGCGCAGCGGCGGGAAAAATTCTCAGGCAAAGCCCCAAGCGCATGCCCGGGAAGGACGCCGATCCTCACTTTCCTATTCGGCATCCTGAGTAAAATTTTCCGAGTAGAATAAATGGAAGGAGATCAAGCATGTCTTTACGCATCAATGACGAAGCGCCAAATTTCACCGCCGAAACCACACAGGGCACCATCAATTTTCACGAGTGGATCGGCGACGGCTGGGCAATTCTGTTCTCACACCCCAAAGACTTCACGCCGGTGTGCACCACCGAGCTCGGCTACATGGCCGGCCTCCAGCCAGAATTCGCCAAAAGGAACACCAAGATCATCGGCCTCAGCGTCGACCCGGTAAGCAGCCACGGCAAGTGGGCGGTGGACATTGAAGAGACCCAAGGCCACAAGGTCAACTATCCGATGATTGGCGACCCGGAACTTAGAGTCGCGAAGCTCTATGACATGTTGCCCGCCGACGCGGGAAATACCTCAGAGGGCCGCACCTCGGCCAACAACGCTACCGTTCGCACCGTGTTCGTCATAGGGCCCGACAAAAAGATCAAGCTGATGCTGATTTATCCGATGAATACCGGACGAAACTTCGATGAAGTGCTGCGGGTTCTCGATTCGATCCAACTCACGGCTGCCCACAACCTCGCCACACCGGTGAACTGGAAGAAGGGCGAGGACGTGATCATTCCGCCTTCTGTAACCGAGGAAGTAGCCAAACAGAAATATCCCGGCGGCTGGAAGACACTGAAGCCGTATCTGCGAATCGTCCCGCAACCGAAATAGGTTTGGGCTCACACCCCGAGCGGGGCTATTTAAGGTACCAAGAAAACAATCCCGGCGAGGTTAAATTGGAAGCGACGCCAACTGAACCTCCCCGGGCCTGTTCGAACTCACTGCTCGTTAACTAGTCCAGCTTATTTTTTAGCTGCCCTGCGTGGACGCGAGCGCCATGACCGACCCTACCTGCGAGAAGATCGTGCTGATGCTGCTAGCAACTCCCGGCATCACTGCGCCGGCGGCGACGGCTACAAAGCCCGCCATAAGAGCGTACTCAATTAGGTCCTGACCGCTAGTATCGCGGAGAGCCTTTATTTTCAGAATCAGGTTCTTCATCTTGCTTGTCTCCCTGCTCGGCGCGCGCCTGCGGCCGGCCAAAATTGTCCTCAGTATCCTTTCGGATGTCTCTATTGATCAGTCCATAGGGGAAATGCAAAATTGAACCGCGAGACAATTGAGTCCTAATGACCTTAGTCGCCTATGCTCAATACCCGACTAAGGATGCAAATAAAATAAGCTAAGGCGCGGCAAGCCCTTATTTTCCAATAGCTTTCTCTCTAGAAATTGCTTTTCGAGCATGGCGAGTTGCTCAACGCTCATTTTGCCGCGATAGGGTTTGAGCTCCCGGTCGAGTGTCCGGCGGGCCTCAAAGAGCGATTCGTCGCTGGCATCGGACCGCAAGCGGGCGATCAATTTTTCTTCAATCGCGGTGAGCCTTTGCTCCAGTTGTTCGAGATCGGCATAGAGCGCTTCGAGCGGCAAGGCTTCGAGCGAGGCGGCGAGTTCCTCGAGACCGGTTTTTCGCAAGGTCGCGGCGTTGCGTACGAGGTAAGCGCGCACGTCTTCTAACGTGAAAGGCGGTGCGGTGCTGGCGGTTCTAGCGGGACCTCCGTCAACCATGGCTTGTACTTCGGCGGCGATAGCCTGTGCGCAGTAAGCCAGCGAATTCACCATATGGATGCGCGCGCGGGCAGGCCGCGACCGCCACTTCTCGAAGGCTTGATCGATGCCGCGCAGCACCGCTTCGAGCGGGATGCCGGCGTTTTTCCAGGCTTCGATCAGAGCCCAATCGAGCGGCGAGAGCAGAAACAGGCCGGTCCCGCGAGCGCGCTGAAAGTGGTCTTCGATTTCGGTGAAGTAGTTGAAGTAATTTTCCGTCAACTGGTTTCCGCTAACGTGGCTGATTGCGCTCCCAGATGAGCCGGAGCCCTTCGAGCGTCAGGTCCTGGTCGTAGATCTTGACCAGCCGCGAGCCGTCGGCGATCAACTGCCCCTGCCCTCCGGTGGCGACGGTTTTAGTCGCCGGGCCAAGTTTTTCAACAATGCGTTCGACAATGCCATCGATCAATCCAATGAATCCGTAGTACAGCCCGGATTGAATGCTGCCGACCGTGTTGCTGCCCACCAGTCTTTCGGGCGCTCGGAAATCTACCATCGGGAGGCGGGCAGTGCGGGCAAACAGCCCATCGATCGACATGCCGATGCCGGGCGCAATCAGCCCGCCCAGAAACTCCGCATCCTTTGAAACCACGTCGAAGTTGATGGTGGTGCCGAGATCTACAATCACGCAGGGTCCGCCGTATTTGTGGAACCCAGCAACCGCGTTCACCACACGGTCGGCGCCCACTTCACGCGGATTGTCGTAGAGAACCTTGATGCCGGTATCGGTCGCGGGCGTGACGAACATGGGCTGCCGCTGGAAGTAACGCTCAGCCATAGCGGTGAGAGCCTGGTCGACTACCGGCACCACGCTTGCGATGACCACCCCGTGGACCTGGGTCAAGTCCAGTTCGGACAGGGAAAACAGGTTGCGCATCAGGATGCCCCACTCATCCGGGGTTTGGTCGCGAATGGTGCGCAGGCGCCAGCGGCCGGTGAGTTGCGCTCCTTCAAACGTACCGATGGTAATGTTGGTATTGCCCGCGTCGAGTGCTAAGAGCATAAGCTTGGGCGCATATTCAAATCGACCGCACGCCGCCGGCCAGGATTTTCGTCACGGTTCCATTATCGAGCCGCAGGAGCAGAAAACCGGAGGCATCGAGTCCGCCGGTCACGCCTTCAAGGATCGTATCATCCTGTTCCACGCGCACGCGGCGGCCTTGCGCGTAGCTGGAGGCGCGGGAGAAGGCGTCGCAGATTGCCGGAGCGCCGCACTGCACGAGGACGCCGCAGGAGTCTTCGACCGCGCCCACCAGCGCGGCAAACAGGGCTTCGCGCGACACCGATGCGCCCTCTAGCAATAGCGAAGTAGCCAGCGGAGCAATATCCGGCGGGAAACTCGCGTGGCCGACGTTGATGCCGATGCCGGCGATGACGGCGTTGCCTTCAATCTGCGCGAGAATCCCAGCGCACTTTTTTTCACCCAGCAATACATCGTTGGGCCAGCGGAGGTCCGGCGCGAGTCCGCTCACTTCCGCGATGGCATGCTGAGCCGCCAGACCTAGGGCCAGCATCACCAGCGGAAGAGATTCAAAGCCGAGCGCAAGTCGGAGCACAATTGAGACGTACAGGCCGGCGTTGGACTCAGAGTACCAGGAGTGCCCGGCGCGTCCGATGCCAGCGGTTTGCTGATCTGCGCCTACCACGGTCCCCGACACACAACCCTCGCGGGCCAGTTGCGCGGCGACGGTCATGGTGGAACCGATCGAAGCGAACCATTCCACCTGCCGCCCGGGCAGTTCAAAGCTCATAAATGCCGCAATTGATATCGACCGCGGTGGCGGAGTGGGTGATCGAACCGGAGGAGATGAAATCCGGCCCGGCTTCGGCGTAGGCGCGGACGTTTGAGAGCGTGACGCCTCCGGAAATTTCGACTTCGGTGCGGCGGGCGATGAAGCGAATCTCTTCGGCGGCCTGCCCGGGAGTCATATTATCGAGCAGCAACCGGCCGGCGCCGCAGGCCAGCGCCTCTTCGATCTCGACGCGCGTGCGGACTTCCACCTCGATCGGCTTGCCGAGCGGCCGCGTGCGTTCAATGGCCGCGCGAACGCCTCCGGCAAGGCGGATGTGATTGTTCTTGATAAGTACGGCGTCCCACAAACCCATGCGATGATTCACGACGCCGCCCGCGGCCGCGGCCATTTTCTCAAGCACGCGCAGTCCGGGTGTGGTCTTGCGCGTATCGAGGATGCGCACACCGGTGCCCGCCACAGCATCGACGAAACGCGCGGCTAAAGTGGCGACACCCGATAAACGCTGCAGGAAATTCAGTGCCACGCGCTCGCGTGTGAGCAATAAACGGGCAGGTCCGCGGACCAGGGCAATCTCTTCCCCCACGTGCACGACGGTTCCGCTCAAAACCTTCGGTACCGGATTTTCGTAAAGCAGCGCCAGCAGTTCGACCCCGGCGAGAGTCAGGTCCTGGCGGGCGACAAAGCGGCCTTCCGCCTGAAGCCCTGCCGGGATGGTGGCTTCCGTAGTGATATCACCAGTGCGCACATCTTCGGCCAGGGCCATGGCAACCGCGCGCTGAACGTCGGGATGGTTAATGTCGAAGGTCATTCCCCCAACACCGCCCGGTTCTTTGCGAGCTGTGCTTCGTACTCGGCAAGTTTGGCGCGCATGCCGTCGATCACATTGGCGGGCGCTTTCGCCACGAAACTCTCGTTAGAGAGCTGGCGATGGGAATTGGCAATCACTTTTTCGAGCTGCTCGCTATCTTTCTTGAGCCGATCCTTTTGTTCGTCCGTAGGGCCGGCGGTCTGGGGCAGATCGAGCTTCAGCTCGTAGCCCAAGCCCCGGCTCATATGGACTTCCAGGCTCACATTTGTAAGCCGTTCGATAGTCGCCGTCGGCACGGTCCCATCCAGCGCCAGGGTGCCCGAGAGTTTCACCTTGCGATCGATTTTATGATCGGCTCGCAACTCGCGAATCTGGGTGACGATGTCCTGCAGCAGCTTCATCTCCCGCTCGGCTTCGGGATCTTCAAGCGCGGGATCGTACTGCGGATAAGCCTCGAGCGCAATCGAAGTTTCGTGGCCGCGGCGATGCCACAGCTCCTCGGTGATGAAGGGCATCAAGGGGTGCAGCAACAGCAAAGCCTTTTCGTGAACTTGGTAGGCAAAACCCCAATCGGTGTCGGATTTCTTCAGTTCGAGGTACCAATCGCAGAACTCGTCCCAGAAGAAAGTCCACACGGAATCTGCCGCTTCGTGATAGCGGTGATGCTCGAACGCCTTGTTGGCTCTATCGATTGCAGCATTGAGCCGGCTCCCAATCCAGCGGTCCGCCAGAGATTCGCGCTTGAGTTCGTTTGGTAGTTTACTGAATAGCAGCCCGGAAGCGTTCCAGATTTTGTTGGCGAACTTGCGCCCGCGAAGAATGACCTCCTCGCTGAGCGCGATATCGTTGCCGGGAGCGGCGGCCACCAGCAGCCCGAAGCGGACGGCATCGGTTCCAAACTTTTCGTTAACCACAAGCGGATCAACGACATTGCCTTTGGTCTTCGACATCTTCTGGCGCTCGGCGTCGCGTACCAAGCCGTGGATGTGGATCTGGCGGAAGGGGACGTCGCCCATCATTTCCATACCGAACATGATCATCCGGGCGGCCCAGAAAAAGATGATATCGAAACCGGTAACTAACAGAGAAGTAGGGTAGAAAGCCCGCAGGTCGGGTGTGTCATCGGGCCAGCCCAAGGTCGAAAACGGCCATAGCCCGGAACTGAACCAAGTATCGAGGACGTCGGTTTCCTGGGTGAGTTTCGCTGAGCCGCACTTGGAACACTGGGTAGGCGTCTCGCGCGCCACGGTGACGGCCTTGCAATCGCCGCAGTGCCAGGCAGGAATGCGATGGCCCCACCACAGCTGACGCGAAATGCACCAGTCGCGGATGTTAAACATCCATTCGAAGTAGGTCTTCGACCAGTTAGCGGGCACGAACGTGATGCGGCCGTCTTCCACCGCGGCGATGGCCGGCTCCGCCAGCGGCTTCATCTTCATCCACCATTGTTTGGAAACCAGCGGCTCGACCACGGTCTTGCAGCGATGGCATTTGCCAACACTCAGCTTGTAAGGTTCGATCTTTTCGAGAAACCCTAGTTCCTTCAACTCAGCGACGATGCGTTTGCGGGCTTCGTAGCGATCTAACCCCGCGAACTTTCCCGCCGCCGCAGTCATCTTGGCGTCTTCGCCGATCACCTGAATGCCCGGCAGATCATGGCGCTTGCCGGCTTCGAAGTCGTTGGGATCGTGCGCGGGGGTGATCTTCACGGCGCCGGAGCCGAATTCGGGATCGGCCATGTCATCGAGCACGATTGGAATCTCGCGACCGGTAAGCGGCAACTTCACCTTGAGCGGATGCAGCCGCGCAGCGCGCGGATCCAGCGGATTGATGGCGACGCCGGTGTCGCCGAGCATGGTTTCGGGGCGCGTGGTGGCTACGACAATCGATTCCTCGCTGCCGACAACCGGGTAGCGGATGTGCCACAGGCTGCCCTCGCTTTCCTCGTGCTCCACTTCCAGATCGGAGAGCGCGGTCTGGCAGCGCGGGCACCAGTTGACAATGTAATCGCCTTGGTAGATCAGTCCTTTTTCGTAGAGGCGCACGAAGGCTTCGCGCACCGCGCGCGAGAGGCCGGGATCGAGTGTGAACCGTTCGCGCGACCAGTCACAACTGACGCCGGCGCGCTTCATTTGTTCGACGATGCGCCCGCCGTTTTCCTCTTTCCATTTCCAGACGCGGGCTTCGAACGCGTCGCGGCCGAGGTCACGCTTGGTCAGTCCTTCTTCGGCGAGCTGGCGCTCCACCATAATCTGCGTGGCGATGCCGGCGTGATCCGTGCCCGGCAGCCACAATGTGTCGACCGCTTTCCCCTCAGGCGTGCGCTTCATGCGGCGCCAGCGCACCTGCGCATCGATGATCGAATGCTCGAACATATGCCCCATGTGCAGGGAACCGGTCACGTTCGGCGGCGGAATCGCCAGCGAGAAATAGGGCTCGCCCGGATGCGGCTCGGCGCGGTAGGTTTGGTGCTCCACCCACCACTCAGCCCAATGCGGTTCGAACCGCTGGGGCTCGTAGACTTTATCGATTTCCATGGGGAAATTCGATTTTAGCAGGTAGGACGTTCGGGCTTCATTCGGGAAGCGCGCGTACGTGCGCGCCCTCGCCCCGAGAATCATGCCGATTCGGACCTTGGTTTGGGCGGGGTAGAATAAGATCCATGAACTACTATGGAGCCAAAGATCTTGCCGCTTCTTTCCGGACGGTGCGCAAGAACACATTGACCATCGCGGAAGAAATTCCGGAGGACAAATACAGTTATCGCCCGGCTGAGGGGACCAAAACCGTGGGTGAGCTGCTGACGCACATTGCGCTGGGGGGGAAGTTTCAGGAGCAGGTCAACCTGATTGAGAAGCGCTCTTCGATGGAAGGCTTCGATTTTATGAAGCTCATGAGTGGGATCGGCGCTGAGGCAGCGAAGCCGCGCACCAAGGCGCAGATCATTGCGCTGCTCAAAGACGAGGGTGAGAAGTACGCCAGAGCTTTGGATTCGTTAACCGACGAGTTCCTGGGCCAGAGCATCGCCATGCCGCCGGGCGGCAGTCCGGCCAGCCGCACCCGTTTCGACATGCTGGCCAGCGTGAAAGAACACGAGATGCATCACCGCGGCCAGTTAATGCTGATCGAGCGCATGTTGGGCATCACACCCCACCTGACCCGCGAACATCAGGCTCGCATGGCAGCCATGCAGGCCACTGCGGCGCAGAAGGCTTAGCGCATTCAAAGAGGCAAGCGCGTGGGTTCGGTGGCCGCCACCGGACCCGCCAGGCCATTGACTCGGCCGAGCCCCGCAGCCGCTTCCACTACTTCCACAAAGCGAGCGGCGTCGATGGGCTTGTTGATGAACTGATCCATACCGGCTGCCAGGCACCGCTCCCGATCGCCTTTCATGGTGTGCGCGGTAAGCGCCAAGATGGGCGTGTAGGTCCCGCGGCGCCGCTCGATCTCGCGAATTCGAGTGGAAGCCTGGAGGCCGTCCATATCAGGCATCTGCACGTCCATCAAAATCAGGTCGAACATGTGCGTCTCCACGTGCCCCAGCGCCTCGCGCCCGCTGGCAGCGAGGGTTACTGTGTGCCCGCGCTTTTCAAGCAGGCGCCTGACCAGGTGTTGATTGATCAGATTGTCTTCCGCCAGCAGAACCGTAAGGCTTAGAGGCAGCGTACCGCGCGTGGTTCCGACCGCCTCCACCATGTTTTGCAGGCTGATGCTGTCGATAGGCCGTTCTGCCGGCATCGCCGGCTGCATCAATTCCCGGAAGCGCGCCGTGAAACGGAAGGTGCTGCCGCGATCCGGCTCACTCTGAACGCTTATACTGCCGCCCATGAGAGCGACCAAGCGGGTACAGATCGCGAGCCCCAACCCGGTGCCGCCATATTTGCGCGTGGTCGATCCATCGGCTTGCCGGAACGCTTCGAAGATGATCTCCTGCTGTCCTTCGGGAATGCCAATTCCGCTGTCCAAAACCGAGAAGCGCAACGCCACTCCGTGTTCGGGGTGGGCTTCGGTTGGTACACCGGCTGAACTCTCTGCTTCCACCACTAACCCGACACGGCCCTGCGCGGTGAACTTAATGGCGTTGCCCAGCAGGTTCGTCAATACCTGGCGCAAACGGTACGGGTCGCCAATCAAACGGTCGGGGATCGCGGGGTCCACACGGCTATCGAAAGTGAGGCCTTTTTGCTGCGCCATAAAACGGAAGATCCGGGCGGTGTCGGAAATGCACTGGCGCAGAGAGAATTCGATGGGATTCACATCCAGCCGACCGGCTTCTATTTTGGAGAAATCCAGAATATCGTTCAGCAATTCAAGCAGGGAATGCGCAGAGAGACGCGCCATCTCCAGATATTCACGCTGTTCCGCGGTCAACTCGGTGGCCAGCGCCAGATCCGTCATGCCGATGACGCCGTTCATAGGTGTGCGAATTTCGTGGCTCATATTGGCCAGAAACTCGCTCTTGAGCAGGTTGGCTTGTTTGGCGCCCGCTAGCAGGCGTTCGATTTCCTGCTTCTGTTTCTGCACCACGGCATTTTCCTGTTCGGTGCGGGCCTTCTCTTCGAGCACCTTTTGCTTTTCCTGGGAGAGCTGCCGGGTGCGCTGCACCACCGCTGCTTCGAGACGCAACTTTTCGTCCTCCAGGCGATAGGTTCGCCGCCGCCATAGCGCGCGCCCCAGGACCAACAGCAGCAGCGCCGCCGCGATGCGGAACCACGGCCCTGACCACCAGGGGGTCAAGATCTGAAAACTCAGGCTCGCAGGTTTAGCGCTCCACAGGCCCTGCGCGTTGCGTGCTTCCACGTCCAGCGTGTAATCGCCCGGAGGCAGGTTGGGATAATTTAACTCGCGTTCGGCGGTCTCGACCCAGGCCGTGGAGGCGTTTGCCATCCGGTAGCGGAACAACACCGACGATTCCTGAACAAAGGTCAGCGCGGCAAACCGAACATGCAGGGAGTTGTCGCGATATGGAATTTCCGCTGGCACGCTCGGGTCGCCGCTACGCTCGCCGAACTTCACCGATGTGAACACTACTGGTGGAGGTACGTTAGGCCGAGCCACGGTCGCCGCCTGGTAGTGCGACAACCCCCGGCTGGTGCCGATCCACACGCCACCGGCGTCCGCGAAATAGGCGTTGGTATTGCAATCGTCCCAAATGAGACCCTCCGAGCGACCGTAATGGCGCCAACTCAGGTGATCGAAGACATCCACGCCGTGGTCCGTGCCCACCCACAGACGCCCGCCGCCGTCGAAGCCCACGAACAGCGTTTTATCCGAGCGCATGCCATTGGCGCTGCCGTAATGGGTCACTTGAGATTTACCTGACTTAGGAAAGCTCAAATGTGACACACCGAAGGCATCGCGGTAGCCCACCCAGATGGAACCGTCGGCGTCCGCGGCCAGTTGCGCCACTCCGTTCGCGCGCAGGCCGTCGCTCTTGGTAAGGCGGGTCCAGACTCCGTCCGACCAGCGCGCCAGCCCCCTGTCTCCGGCGGCCCAAATCTGCCCTTGAGCATCCTCGATGGTCTTCAAGAATCTCTCGTCCTCGAGCGTTCCCGGAGGAGCCTGGCGTTCGAATTCAGCCTTGCCGCCAAAGTTGACAGGCGCGCGGCTGCGAAACAATCCGCTGTTGGCGGAAACCCACACCAATCCGCTGCGGTCTACCATTACCGAGCGGACCCCGCCCGCAGGCAAACCATTTGCTTCGCTCAGCGCGCGGATTTGTTTGCTGCGCGGATTCAACTGGCGCAAGCCGCCCGGATCGCCGCCGATCCACAAGGAGCCATCCGGATTCGCCGCCAGCGCGCGCACCATCTCCAGACCGGGGACGGGCGTCTGTTTCCAGGTGAGCCGTCCGCCGTTCCCCTCGGCGTAATTCAAACCGAACTGGGTGCCCACCCACAAGCCGCCGCTACTGTCTCGCGCGACTGACCACACCGATTCGCGGCTGAGGCCTTCATGCGTAGTCCAGTTCTGCCATTCGCCATAACCTAGCCAGCGCGCCAGACCCGAGCCGAGCAATCCCACCCAGATGGATCCCTCGCGGTCCTGGAACACCGCGGAAATGTCATTGGTCGTCAGCCCCTGATCGGCATCGATGATTTCCCATCCGGCTGCAATGCGCCGCGCGAGTCCGCGGTTAGTAGGCGCCAACAGACGCCCGGCCGGATCCAGTGCCAATGTGGGGAAGGTGTTGCTTGAAGGCGGGAGCCCGGGCTGTAATTCAAAATGCGCGGAGCCGTGGGGACGCAGATAGAGGGCCGAGGCGCTGCGTACCCATAGATTGCCTGCCGCATCTCCCAGGATGGCGTCCCAGCGGTCCATCGGCAGTCCCTGCGCTGTGCCGGCCTCGCTGGCCGATAGATTATCCAGCCGGCAAAGATTCAGGCCGCAGCCGAACCATACGACGCCGGAAGGGTCTGTATAGACGCTCACCACTTCGTCACGCTTTACGCCGGCGGCGGGCGTAATGGGTCTAAACGCGATACCCTTCTTACCGCTTTCGCCGACCAGCAGACCGCCGTCCGTTGCCAAATACACGCGTCCCTGGCGATCTGAGGAAATCCCTTGGCGGCCGATCAATTCCTGTCCGTTGGGCAATACGGATTCAAAGCGGTCACCGGCGCGTCGCGCCAATCCGCGATCGGTGCCCACCCACAAGGTTCCATCCGCCGCTTCGTAAAGCGACTCGATGCGCGTTCCCGGAAGTCCGTCATTCGATGTGAAGGCGGTGAAGTGGTTGCCGTCGTAGCGGTACAAGCCGTTTTGCGTGCCCGCCCACAGAAACCCTGCGCGGTCCTGGAGCACGGCTTGCACGGCCAGATTCTTCAGGCCTTCATCGTCGCCGTAGAATTTGAAGCCATAGCGCTGCGCCCACGCCGGCGGCGCGAAGAGGCTCGCCGCACTCAAGGCGATCAGCGCAAGTGAATGGAGCCGCAACATGAGTTTCCGCGTAGTTCCTAATTCGGCGGTTCTCATTGATTTCGTTAGGGTATCCTGATACCAGGATGCAGCCAGCAGAAGCCACGCTACCGCAAATCTCCGAATCGGTCGTCCAGCAGGCCGTCCAACATCGTGACGCTTTCGTCAATGCTCAGCCTTTCAAGCATTCGATGATCGAAAACTTTTTTGATCCGGCATTTGCCGAAAGGCTGCTCGCGGAGTTTCCCAGCTTCGATCCCAAACTCGCGATGAATGAGATGGGCGAACTCGGCGGCAAAGCCGTGAACACCAAGATCCGCGAGATCAGTCCGGCGTATGAAGAACTGTACGAAATGATCGGCTCACAGCCGTTCCTCGATCTCATGAGCCGATTGACCGGGATTCCGGATTTGCTCATGGACCCCAAACTCTATGGGGGCGGCACCCACGACAACCGCCACGGCCAGGAGCTCGACGCGCACGTCGATTTCAACTACGACGAAGCGCAGAAGCTGCATCGCCGGCTCAACGTAATCGTGTACATGAACAAGGAATGGAAGAGCGAATGGGGCGGCGCCATCGAGATCCATTCGAACCCTTGGGATCACCAGCACAATCAGATTCGCGCCTTCGATCCGCTGTTCAATCGCTGCGTGATGTTTGAGACCAACGAATATTCGTGGCACGGTTTTCCGAAAATTAATCTGCCGCCCGACAAACGTCATCTCACGCGCAAGTCTATTTCGATTTATCTTTACACCAAGGAACGCGCGCCGCAGGAAATCGCACCATTGCACGGGACCTTCTACGTGCAGCGGCCTTTGCCAGCGCACATTCGCGAGGGTCACACGCTTTCCGGCGACGACGTGAAAGCGCTGCAGGATCTGCTGAAGCGGCGCGACGACTGGATCCGCATGTACCAGAAGATGGAACTCGAAAAGAACGCCGATATCGCCATCAAGAACCAGAACATCATAGACCTTAGAAGCTATGTACGGGTGCCCCTGACCGGGTACGTCCTGCAAGGGGTTTCGCCGACAGGCGTGTTTTCGGACCAGTGGGTAGAACCTCACGCGGAAGTCGAAGTCCAGCCATTAGCGCCGGTATCCGGCGTGCTATTGCGAGGTTGGCGTCCGGACAAGGCGCCGCCCGCGCGGGTTCGTCTGGCCGTGGGGGAGGCATTTGTCGAGAATGCGGTAGCTGCGGGCAACTTCGAAGTGAGCTTGAAGCTCCCGCAGAGTTTAGACGCGCCCTTTCGCCTGCATATCGACACCACTTCGGAAAGCCGCGCGGTTGACCCTGCGATCGATAGCCGCGATCTGGCGTTCCGCGTGGCCGAGATCCGCGCCCGCCACCCGCTGGTTCAGACGCTGACGAAGATGTTGGGATAGCCGTGAAGCCACGTGTAGCGGTCGCCGGCGCCGGAGCTTTCGGCAAAAATCATCTGCGGGTAATCCATCAATCCGAGCACGCCGAACTAGCGGGCGTCTACGATCTCGATCCCGCGCGCGCCGCCGCCGTGGCGGAGCCGCACGGATGCCGCGTGTTCGCGAGCCTCGACGAACTGGCCCAAAACGCCGACGCCGCGGTAATCGCCGCGCCTACGGTTACGCACTCCGGGATCGGGTGCAAATTGATCGAGGCCGGGCTGGACGTGATGGTGGAGAAACCCATCGCGCACACACTCGAAGCCGCGCGCGCCTTGGTCGATGCCGCCGGACGTCACGGACGCATCCTGCAAGTGGGGCACCTGGAGCGCTTCAATCCCGCCGTGATTGCGCTCGCCGCCGAAATCGGCAAGCCGTTGTTTTTCGAGATTCACCGCTTGAGCGAATTCACGCCGCGCTGCCTCGACGTCGATGTAGTGCTCGACTTGATGATCCACGATGTCGACATCGTCCTGGCGCTCACCGGTGAGCGGCCGGAGGAAATCCGGGCCGCTGGCATCCGCATTTTGTCGGATAAAGTCGACATCGCCAACGTGCGGGTGCAGTTCCCCAGCGGCTGCATCGCCAACCTGACCGCCAGCCGGGTTTCGACCGAGCGGGTCCGCAAACTGCGCCTGTTCCAGCCGCACGAGTACATTTCGCTCGACTACGGCCGCCAGGACGCCGTCCGTTTCCGCGTGAAACCACCCATGGCTATCGACTTCGCAGCGCTGCCGGTAACCAAGGACGAACCCCTGCGTCTTGAATTAGAGGGCTTTTTCGAAAGCGTTACAACACGCCAGCCCCCAAAAGTGACTGGCGCCCAAGGCTTGGCGGCATTGGAAGTGGCTTTCGAAATCCTTGATAAAATTGAGGCGCATTACCGTTCAGTGGAAAAAACGCTGGCCAGCCCGTGAGCACCAACCGCACTCTCGATCGCACTCCCAACCGCACGCCGGGGGGCCTTCCCGGCGGCATTCCCCAACCTACGGCTCAATCCTCCCTTCGCTCCGACGATGATCTGAATCTCTTGCGCGAATGGCGCGAACCGATCCCGCGCGGCCGGGTTGTCATCGCCGTCGCGGGTGCCATTCTGTATCACCTGGCAGCCTTGTCCATAGTGATCGCGGCCATGAATGCTCCCGCGCCCACTCGCGTTCCGGATTTCATCGTTGATCTTCGAAAAGCCATACCGCTCTATGTTCCGCAGGATCTGACGCAGCACGATCCCAACCGCGGCAAGATCACGCGCGACCTGGATGTCCGCAGTTCCGCGCCGCCAGCGCCGGTTCCGCAAGCGCCGCGCTTCCGGGCGCCTATCCCCGCGCCCTCGGCGGCCCCCGCGAACCCCGCGCCGATTGAGCCGCCCAAGATCGAAGCCACCGCGGTTCCGCCGCCACCCGTGGCCTCGCCGGGGAACCTTCCACCCATCGCGCCGCCTCCCCCCGAAAAGCCCAAGCTGGCGTTTGAGGCAGTGGGATCCGGCGGCACCTCTCCGCGTCCCAATTACAATCCGAACGTAAAGCTGCCGCCCGTCGCCACTACGGTTGAGGAAACCCTGCGCCCTCCCGCGCCCTCGACACCGGCGCCACCCTCAACCGGCGTGACCATCGGCGACGTCGATGAATTCACCAATATTCCCAGCCAGAATCAAGCCCCCTCCTCCGGACCCGCGCGGAGCAACCTGCAATTGTTGAGTGACCCGGCGGGCGTCGATTTCAAGCCCTATCTGGTGCAGGTGCTGGCTGCGGTTCGCACTAACTGGTTGTCGGTGATCCCGGAAAGTGCGCGCCTGGGGCGTAAGGGGCGAGTGCTAGTGCAGTTCATCATAGACCGCCGTGGTGGCGTTCCCAAACTAGTAATTGCCGAGACCTCCGGTACTGCCGCCTTTGACCGGGCCGCAGTCGCCGGAATCAGCGCGTCCTACCCTTTCCCGCCTCTCCCCAAAACTTTTAAGGGAAGCGAGATTCGCCTGCAGTTGGCATTTACTTACAACCAAGCGGCCCGCTAAAATTAATCCCAAAATGAATCGCCGCTTCCTTTACGCGATGCTGACCTACGCAGTGCTGGCGATCCTGGCCGGATTCACCCTGGACGGCATCATCCGCATCGCCACCTTAGTACTGTTGGGCGGATTCGCATTAAAGACATACTTAGCCGTGCTGAAGGACCGCATCGACTAAGCATCAGACATATCCTCCTTCGGATCATTTTAGGCCTTATCTAGGGTGATCCCTCTAGGTACTATCCGTACCTTACCCGGTAAGCTTCTAAAAGCCGGAGGGTTTTTATGTAGGTTCCGATCCCAGATCGGGGCCGGCGTTCCGGTTTGGTAAATACATATGGAAAAGCAGTCCCAAAACGGTACGGGGGCAGGCCCAGGTGGGAGATCGTCCTCCGCGCGGAAGGAGATTAGCCCCGTCCTTTCCTACGTATTTCCGCTTCATTATCGGTGCTTTAGAGGGCATATGCCCGGGTCACCAGAGGAATACTCCAAGCACTGTATACCGAGTGGCCTAAGGCGTGCCTTTTCAAAGGCGTCGGAGGAATGATTATGAGACTCAAGAATTCCAGTGCCGCCGCTGTCGCTCCCGCGCTCCAGCTTCCGTCACACCAGATCCAGACCCAGCAGGTCCACCCCAAGCCAGCTCAGAGCAGGCTGCGAGCGGTATCCCGCAAGGGCGCTGACTCTGCCAAGCCGCCTATGAAGCCCATGGCGGTAAGCAGAACGCTGCACACGCGAACTACCGCGAAAGCGGATGCCAGCGCGAAACTGGCGGCGACGCAGGCGGCCGCCAAAATGGCCCGGCGCGACCGTGTGGTGCTGGAGCATTTACCGCTGGTCAAGGCCATCGCCATACGCGTGCACGAAAACCTGCCGGTGCACGTCGATGTCGACGATCTGGTGCATGCGGGCATTCTGGGTCTTTTCGACGCCGCCAGTAAGTTTAATCCCGAAAAACAAGTAGCTTTTTCGAGCTACGCCAAGCACCGCATCAAAGGCGCGATTCTCGACAGCCTGCGGCAACTCGACTGGGCCTCGCGCGACATGCGCCGGCGCCATAAGCAAGTAGAAGCCGCTACCCGCGAGTTGGCGGCGACGCTGCAGCGCAATCCGACCGAAGCCGAGGTGGCGCAGAAGCTGGGCATGGACCAGGATCGCTGGCGCAACATGATGCTCGACCTGCGCAACGTGGGCCTGGTTTCCGCTTCGACGCGTTCCAACGAAAACGAGGATCTGCCGGCTCCCGATTTCCCATGCAATCCCGAGACTCATCCGGATTCGATCTGCGCCCACGAGCAACTGCGCGGCGTGCTGGGCATCGCCATGAAGACACTGCCGGAGCGCTATCAGAAAGTGGTTTCGCTGTACTACACCGGCGAAATGACCATGAAAGAAATCGGCGGCATTCTGGGCATTAACGAAAGCCGCGTATCGCAGATCCACAAGGCCGCTCTCGAGAAGATGCAGACGGTCCTGCAGACCAACGGGATCACGTCGAGCCAGGCGTTCTAACTGCACGTTCGCGACCGAGGAAGCGGCGCGTGCAAACTGTGAGTTAAGATCACAGAATGCGCGCGACTGTTTCACTGCTGCTGCTGATTTTTTGCGGACTATCGAGTGCTCAGAGCATCGACTGGCCCAAGGCCGACGCCGAACTGCTGCGTCACTACCAGGCGCTGATCCGCCTCAACACCACCGACCCGCCCGGCAATGAGAGCAAGGCCGTCGAATACATCCAGAAAGTCTTGGAGGCCGAAGGGATTCCCGTCATGGTGGCGGCGAAAGACCCGGCGCGCGCCAACCTGATTGCCCGCTTGAAGGGCAACGGATCCAAGCGGCCCATTCTTTTGATGGGCCACACCGATACGGTGCAAGTGGACTCCTCCAAGTGGAGCTTCCCTCCGTTCAGCGCGGAGCGCAATGGCGGATATGTCTACGGGCGCGGCACTCTGGACAACAAGTGGCAGGTAGCCGCGGGCATGATGACCATGCTGCTGTTGAAGCGCGGCAACATTGCGCTCGACCGGGATGTCATCTTCGCGGCGGAGGCCGGCGAGGAAGCGGCGACGGGTCCGGGAATCGAATACCTGGTAAACGAGCACTGGAAAGACATTGATGCGGAGGCCTGCATCGCCGAATCGGGAGGCGTGGTCCGCGCCAACGGCGAGGTCCGCTATGCACTGATCGAGACCGCAGAAAAGCTGCCCAATGGCGCTCGACTTGTGGCTCACGGACCGTCGGGGCATGGCTCGCGGCCCATGCGCGCCAGTGCGGTTTTGCATTTGTCGCAAGCGATTGAGAAAGTGGCGCTATGGGATCCTCCCATGCGTTTTAATGACACTACTCGCACCTACTTCGAGAAGCTGGCAACCATCGGCACGCCCACCGAGGCGGCGCGCTATAACGGCCTGTTCAGTCCCGCCAAAGCAGCGGCAAGCCGCGAATATTTGGCCGAGCACGACCCCGGCAAATACTCCATGCTGCACACTTCGATTTCGCCCGATATCATCACCGGCGGCTTCCAGATCAACGTGATTCCCTCGCAGGCGGAAGCCACTCTCGACATTCGCGCCTTACCGGATGAGAACATGCCGGCGTTTTATGAGATGCTGCGCAAGGTAATCAACGATCCGGCGATCGAGCTCATACCGGAAGCCAAGAATGCGCGTCCGGGCGCGGCTCCCTCGCGGATTGATTCCGAGGTGTACCACGCGATCGAAGCCGCTGATCGCAAGGTGTATCAGATCCCGACCATTCCGACCATGAGCACGGGCGCATCCGACATGGCGTTTTTGCGCGCGAAAGGCATGCAGTGCTACGGCGTCGGCCCCGCGGTGGATGAAGACGAGGCTGCCAAGGGTTTCGCCGCGCACAGCGATCAGGAGCGCATGCGCGAAGAGTCGCTGTATAAGTTCATGGAGTTTCAGTGGGATGTGCTGACTTCGGTAGCAATGTCGAAGAAATAGCGGCCTGGTCACCGCGGGCGGCTGCTAAAATCATGCAGTAGGTGTCTTCCGCAACCAAACCACTCACCGTCCGCCAGTTCTTTGGCCGTAAGGGACTGCTTTCCGAGTGGCATTCGAACTATGAATATCGCGCCGGGCAGCTGGAAATGGCGGAAGCCGCCGAATCCGCGCTCGCCGAAAAGAAGCACCTGATTGTCGAAGCCGGCACCGGCACCGGGAAAACGCTGGCTTATCTTGTCCCGGCGATTCTCTCCGGCAAACGCGTGGTGATTTCGACCGGCACCAAGAATCTGCAAGAGCAGCTGTTCTTCAAAGACATTCCGTTCCTCGAACAGCACCTGGGCCCGCTGCGCGCCTGTTACATGAAGGGTCGCGGCAATTACGCCTGCCGCCAGAAAATTTACGACGCCGAGAACGAGCCCATTCTCGACGGCCTCGAAGAAGTCGCCGACTTCCGCATTATCCGCGAATGGGAAAAGACTACGGAGACGGGCGACCGCTCCGAGATCAAGACTTTGCCGGAATCAAGCACTGCCTGGGCCAAGATCGACGCCCGCAGCGACCTATGCTCCGGCCAGAAGTGTCCGCAGTTTGAGCGCTGCTTCATCACTGCCATGCACCAGCGGGCGCAGGAGAGCGACATCATTATCGTCAATCACCATCTGTTCTTCGCGGATCTGGCGGTGAAAGGCGGCCCCTTGGGTGTATCCAGGGGGGGTGAGGCCGGCGGCATCATTCCGGATTACGGCGCTGTAATCTTCGACGAGGCGCATGATATCGAAGACGTCGCGGGGCAGTATTTCGGCACCACCGTTTCGACCTATCAGTTCGAGGAGTTGACGCGCGATGTGGCCGGATTGTCACGCCGCAAAAATTTCGGCTCCCAGGAACTCGACCGCATCCTGACCACCCTAGGAGAGCGCGCAGCGCACTTCTTCGGGCTATTCGGCGCGAGCGAAGGCCGGTCGGGTTTTCGGTCTCACGAAGCCTTCCTCATGCAGCACGAGGAAGCGTATCGCGACATCCTGGCCGCGCTCGAAATCGTCGCTCTGCAACTGGAACTGCTGCGAGCGGCGCCCGAAGAGGCCATCCCGCTGGTAAACCGTGCACGGGAAATCTCGCGGCGCTTGCAGTTTTGGATGGAGTCGGGCGAGAAGGCGTATGTTTATTGGATCGAGCGCCGCGGCCGCGGCACGTTCCTGCAAGCCACTCCCATCGATGTGTCCCAGTTGCTCGACGAAAAGTTGTTCGATGCGATCGACACCGCGGTGCTGACCTCGGCCACGCTGGCGGTAGCCGGCGGGTTCGAGTTCACCAAACAGCGGCTCGGGTTGCGCAATGCGCGCACGCTGCTGGTTGAGAGCCATTTCGACTACCGGCGGCAAGCCCTGCTGTACGTGCCCCAGGAGCTGCCAGACCCGCGCAGTCCGGCGTTCACATCCGCCGCCGCGCGCGAAGTGATTGAGATCCTGATGCATAGCCGGGGCCGCGCGTTCGTGCTCTTCACCAGCTATCAGCAGATGCGGTTGATTTACGATAAGGTTTCGCTCGAAGTGCCCTTCGAGACTCTGATGCAAGGCACCGGCCCGCGCAGCGCGCTGCTCGAAGAATTCCGCACCACGCGCAATTGCGTGCTGTTCGCGACGTCGTCGTTCTGGCAGGGGGTGGATGTGCCGGGCGAACAGTTGAGCTGCGTTATTATTGATAAGTTACCCTTCGCGGTGCCCAGTGATCCGGTGGTGGAGGCGCGCATCGCGGCGATTCGCAATGAGGGCGGCGACGCGTTTTCGGGCTACCAGGTTCCGCAGGCGGCAATTGCGTTGAAACAGGGATTCGGCCGGCTGATCCGCAGCCGCACGGACCGCGGGGTGCTGGCGCTGCTCGACAATCGCATCACCAAGACGCGCTACGGGCAGATCTTTTTTGATAGCCTGCCGGATTACGCGTTTACCACCAAACGGGACGATGTAGAAAGGTTTTTCGAGAATGTTTGAAATTGCAGTAGAACAAGTTTTCGCTTCGGCGCACGCGCTGCGCAACTATAAAGGTCGCTGCGAAAACGTGCATGGCCACAACTGGAAGGTCCGCGTGGTGATTCAAGGCGAACAGCTCGACCAGACTGGGATGCTGGTCGATTTTCTGGACGTAAAGAGCCTGATGGGCGAGATCCTCAACCGCATAGACCACCAGTTCTTAAACGAGATTCCGCCGTTTGACGTAGTCAATCCGTCGGCCGAAAATATCGCCGAATACTTCTATCAGGAGATGACGGGGAAACTAGAGGACACGCCGGTCCAGGTGCGGATCAGCGAAGTGAAAATCTGGGAGACGGATATTCAGTCGGCCACCTACCGGCCGTAAACACGCTAGCGTCCGAAGTAAGCCGCGTTTTTTTGCGCGAATTCAGACCATTTTTCCGGGAGATCGTCGATCGCAAATATGGCCGAGACCGGGCACACCGGCACGCAGGCCCCGCAATCGATACATTCGACGGGATCGATGTAGATCAACTCTTCGTTCGCGAATTTTTCGTTGTCTTTCTTGGGGTGAATGCAATCGACCGGACATGCGTCCACGCACGCCGTATCCTTCACTCCAATGCAAGGTTCCGCAATTACGTACGCCATAAATTCTTCTCGTTTGCTCGCTTTTCACCCTTGAGGATTGGCCGGGCGGGGTTGAACTAATACTAATATCATAGCGCACGCAAATCCGGCAATCGAGGAACAGTGGGCGGCTGCGAGAGGCGATCAGGAGGGGATTAGACCCTAGTGAACGGCGCAAACATCCTCGGCGCCATCACCGGGTGGAGGTCAAATCTCGCTGAATCGCGAATTTGACCAGTCCCGCCACGTCGTGGATATCCAGCTTCCGCATGAGGCTGGCGCGATAAGTATCCACCGTCTTGGGGCTTAGATCGAGGCGAGCGGCGATTTCTTTGGCGCGAGTGCCTTCGACCAGCAGGGAGAATACCTGGTATTCGCGCGCACTCAAGGCTTCGAGCGGATCGTCCGGGGCGGATTTCTGCCCGGGGCTGAAGATCTTTTCGAGTTCGAGCGACGGTGAAACGTAGATACCGCCGTCGAGGATCTGCTCGAACGCTTCGAGCAAGTGATGTGCAGGCCCGGACTTAAGGAGAAAGGCGTTTACGCCCGAGCGCAGCGCTTCCACGACGGTTTTACGGTCCTTTCGGGTAGAAAGCACCACAATGCGCGTCGGAACCTGGGCCGCGCGGAGCTTGCGGACGATTTCCAGGGTGAACAGGTCGGGAAGGTTCAAATCGAGAACCGCAATGTCCGGTCTATCGGATTCTATCAGCCGTAGCGCCGTAGCTCCCTCGGCGCACTGGGCCACCACCCGGTAGTGCGGAGTCGCATGGCACAGCGCTGCCAGGCCTTCTCTGACCAGTGTCAGATCGTCGGCGAGTAAGATCGAATAGGTTTTCGGCTCTCTAACAGGGACCATGAGTTTCTAACAACCGCTCTCAAGCAGCTTAGAAGGGTCCGTACCCGATCCCTTCACACTAGAGTGAATCGGAGTCGCCGTAATTCTCTAAAATTCGTGAGCGAACGGGCCGAACCCGTTGTGTAATGGTGCCCGTCGGCTCACGAGCCCGCTTCCCGAGCGATGTTACTTAAAGCTCTGCACCGCCTTGGCTTCGTCGTCGAACACTTCAAACACCGTGTATAACTTGGTGATCTGCAATAAATCCTGGACGCGCTTGGTCAGGTTTAACAACTTCACCACGCCGCCCTGGTTGGCCACCGTGGTAAACCCGGATACCAGCTCGCCAATGCCGGAGCTGTCGATGTAGGAAATCTCGGCGAGATTCAGCAGCAACTTTTTGTGGCCGCTGGCGGCCAGATCCCGGATGGTATCGCGGAACATGCTGGCGCCCTCACCTAACGTGATGCGGCCCGCCGCATCCACTACCGTCACATCACCCACTTGGCGGGTGGTCAATTTCACACTCACAGGCAAACCTCCTTCACTCTCGTTTTTTTGGCTTATGTCGCTTTAGCTTTGTACTTTACCATTTTCACTTCGGTGCCTTGCGGCGACCGTTTTGAAATCTGGAACTCATCCATGAACGCCTGCATCAGCATGACGCCCCGGCCGGAACCGCGCAGCAAATTTTCGCCCGCCAGAGGATCGGGCACGGCAGTCGGGTCAAAGCCCTCGCCTTCATCTCCCACCACCACGATGAGGCTCTCCGGGGTGCGGGTGACCTTCAAGTGCACTTTTTTTCTGGCATTGTAGCGGTTGCCGTGAACCACAGCGTTGACCATGCACTCACGCAGTGCGATGCCAACCCGATGCAAATCGTCTTCGTCGAAGCCGAGCGCCTCCGCTTCGCCAAGCACGGTATGTTCCGCGCTGTCTACGCTCTCGAGCGTGGACTCCAGCACCTTTTCCAGGGTGTGTTCCTCCATACCCTCCCGATCCGCCGTACAATCATGAGAAAATTTAGCCGCGCCGCGCGTGGCAAGTCGAACCGCTACATTAGAATAGTGCAGCCACGAAAGTCAAGAGCAAGCGTCCTGAGTGCGCGCGCACCCCTTCTGCTCTTTCTGCTTGCGATCCCGATGTTTGCGCAGTTGACCGCCCAGCAGAGGCAACTCAATCTGGCGTCGTTTGAAACCGTGTGGTCGACAATTCGCGACAAACACTGGGAGCAAAACCCGGCCGGTCTAAACTGGCAGGCGATCCATGAAGAATACCGGCCGCAGGTGGAGGCTGCCGCTTCGACAGAGGCCGCGCGCGGCGTCATGCGCGCCATGATCGGCCGCCTGAAACAAACCCATTTTGCGATTTTCCCGGCGGCGGTATACCAGGTTCTCGATGCCTCCGGGGGCGGCGATGGCTGGCCGGGATTCGAAGCTCGTGTACTGGGCGGCCGGGTGATCGTCACCAATATCGGAACCCCGCGGAGCCCGGCCGGAGTCCAGCCTGGCTGGGAAGTCTTGCGGGCGAATGGCGTGGAACTTCCGCCGCTGGTGAGCAAACTCGAAACCGACCCGGCCATCCACGAGCTGCAATTAGAGCGCGCGGTGGAGGCCCGGCTGTCCGGGCCGATAGACGCGGTTCGTCCGATGGTATTCGCCGATCTATCCAACACCCGCGTGATGCGCGACGTGAAGCTCATCCCACCGCGCGGCGAATTCGCGGGTTTTGGCAATCTGCCGCCGCAGCCTGTGTGGTTTGAATCGAAGAAGCTAGGCAATACCGGCTACATCCGCTTCAATATGTTTCTGGATCTGGTACATGTGATGCAGGAATTCGGCGACGCCGTCCAACAATGCGCCCATTGCGACGGCATCGTCATCGACCTGCGCGGCAACCCCGGGGGCATTGGCGGCATGGCTATGGGAATGGCGGGTTGGCTGGTCAGCCAGCCGGGGCTGCGGCTGGGCACGATGTATATGCGGGGCGCGACGCTGAACTTTGCCATCAACCCGCGGGCAGATGCTTACGGCGGCCCGGTCGCAGTGCTGGTCGATGGAAGCTCGGCCTCCACCTCGGAAATTTTTGCCGGCGGCCTTAAGGATCTGGGCCGCGCCCGCATTTTCGGAACGCGGACGGCGGCGGCGGCGCTCCCTTCGGTAATCACGCGGCTGCCTAACGGCGACGGTTTCCAATACGCCGTCGCCAACTACATTTCCGAGGGCGGCAAGGCGCTTGAAGGCAACGGTGTAGTTCCGGACGTCGAAGTGCATCTCACCCGCGAGGCATTATTGGCCGGACACGATTCCGTGGTCGATGCTGCGCTAGATTGGATACAGACGCAAAAGGCACGAAAATGACCAGACTCAAACGGATCACGATTTTGGCCGCGCTCGCCGGGTCCCTCGCGGCGGCGCAGGCGCTGCCCAAGGCGGAAACCATTCTCGACCGCTACGTGGAGGTAACCGGCGGCAAAGCGGCCTATCAAAAGCACTCTCATGAAAAGATGACGGGAACGATCACCATACCGGAAGTGGGAATGACCGGCAATCTGACCCGCTACGCCCTAGCTCCCGACAAAGAATACTCAATTCTCCAATTGGGACCGCTGGGCAAAGCCGAATCGGGCTTTAGTAACGGCGTTTCTTGGGAGAAGAACGCCATCACCGGTCCGCGCGTCAAGAGCGGCGACGAGAGGGAGCAGGCGGCGCGCGAAGCCACCTTTAATTCGCAATTGGAATGGCGTAAGCTCTTTCCCAAGGCCGAAACGCTGGGCGCGGAGACCGTGAACGGCGAGGATTGTTACAAAGTGCTAGTCACGCCGGCGGCCGGCAAACCGGAAACGCAGTTTTATTCCAAAAAATCGGGGCTGTTGCTGAAAACCAACGCGACAGCAGTCAGCCAGATGGGGGAGGTGCCGGTGGAGGTCGAGGTTTCCGACTACAAAAACTTCGATGGCGTCCTCTATCCCACTCGTTCCAAATCTAAAATGGGCCCGCAGCAACTCAACATCACGATCACCGATGTGAGTTTCGACGATCCCATATCGGCGGATCTCTTTGAGCTTCCCGCGGAGATCAAAACCCTAATCGATAAGGCCGCCCCCAAATAACGCGTGCCATTCTGGGACACTCAAAAATCTTCAGGCGGCTCCGCGGCGCGATAAAAGCGGGCGCGGCAGCTGCGGCAGCGAAAGGGCCAGCGTCCGAAAATGCGCTGGAGGGCCGCCATCAAACCTTCGCTATGCGAGCGGCGGACGTTGCTAGTTCCGCACTTGGGACACGAGAGGCGCGTTGAGGAACTTTCGTTGTCTGCATCCACGGCACGCTCATGAGGTCGACGCGGACTCAATAATAAAAGAGTAACACCGTACTAGTATTTTTTTGCAATCCACGTTATAAACGTAAATTGGAAGCTTTGATTCGGTCTCTGTCTCGTTTGCGGATTCTAACGATCACACGGCGCGCCGGCTACATGGTTGCGCTGGGGTTGCTGTTGGTCTACGGGCTGGTGGCGCTGCGGGGTCCTCAAGGCGTGTCGGCGCTCCTCGACAAACGCCGCGAAGTCCGCCAATTGGAAGAGCAGAATGCTGCCCAAGCCGCCGAAAACCAGCGCCGCAGAGACCGCATTCGACGCCTGGAGCAGAGTACCACGGAGCAGGAAATGGAGATCCGCAAGCAACTGAAGCTGCTGCGCCCGGGCGAAACGACCTTCATCCTTCCGGATTCTCCCAAAGTAAGTGGCCCGTCAGGCGAGGCGTCCGCCGCGCCGTCTACGCAACCCTGACGGACGAGCGTCGCCTCGTTTTCACCACACCCGGCACGCGGGCCGGCGCACCATCGGCTGCCCGGTCATGCACGCAAACGCTTTCTGAAACTCCGGCATATTCGAAACGGTTCCGTCGACCCGGAAACTTCCCGGTGAATGCGGATCCGTTTGAGCCCGCAAGCGCGCCGCTTCGGGTGTCACATTCTGGCACCAGACTTGCCCCCAGCCGAGGAAAAACCGTTGCGCCGCGCTGAAGCCGTCGATCGGTGGAGGCTCTTTGCCCGCCAGCTTGTCCATCAGCGCCATGTAAGCCAAGCGCAGGCCGCCGTTGTCCGCGGTGTTCTCACCGAGGGTCAGCTTGCCATTGAGTTTCACATCGTCGACTGGACTATACTGGCCGTACTGCTGCACCAGACAATCGGCGCGCTGATCGAAAGCCTTGGCATCGGCGTCAGTCCACCAATCGCGCAGATTACCCTTGGCGTCGAACCGGCGGCCCTCATCGTCAAAGCCGTGAGTCAGCTCATGTCCAATCACCGAGCCGATGGCGCCGTAGTTCACGGCATCGTCCATTTTGTTGTCGTAAAAGGGCGGTTGCAGGATGCCCGCAGGAAAATTGATATTGTTCTGCTGCGGATCGTAATAGGCATTGACGGTGGGCTGGCTCATCCCCCATTCCTTCTTATCCACCGGCTTGCCGATCTTGGCCAGTTGGCGCTCCACTTCGTAAAGGCTGGCGCGCTCAGTGTTGCCGTAAAAATCGTCGCGGGAGATACGCACCGTGCCGTACGTTTTCCACTTGTCGTTGGTCCCGACTTTATTGAGGACACCTTGCAATTTTTCGAGCGCCTGCTGCCGGGTTTGCGGAGTCATCCAATCCACTTTTTGGAGGTCGGCCGCCATGGCTTTCTCGATTTCCCCCACCATCTCATGCGTACGGCGCATGCCTTCCGGTCCGAGCGTGGTTTCGACAAACTTGCGGCCCAACGCGTCGGGCAACTGCTGATCCGTCAGATCCACGCAGCGCTTCCAGCGGGGGCGCATTTCCTTGGTGCCGCGTAAGACTTTGCCGTAAAAGTTGAAGGATTCCTGTTCGAACGGCAGCGACAGCGCATTCGCCGAATCGCGCACCAGGTTCCAGGTGAGATAGGCTTTGAGATCGGCGAGCGATGCCGAGGAAATCACGCCGTCCATAGCCTTGATGAAGTCCGGCACATCGACGTTCAGCGCTTCGAAGCGCGGCGCCCCTGCGCCTTTGAAGAATTTGCTCCAGCCAATGCCGGACCCGAGCGCGTCCAGTTCTCTGAGCGTCATCTTGTGATACAACTTCTCCGGATCGCGGCGCGACACGCGGTCGAGCGAAGCCTTCGCCAGCTCCGTTTCGAGGGCCATTACCGCTTGCGCCTGCCTGGCGGCATCGTCTGGCTTGGCCCCGGCGAGTTCCAGCATCTTCTGCATGTGGGCGAGGTACTGCTTGCGGATTTCAACTGACTTTTCGTCGGTCTTCAAGTAGTAATCGCGATCCGGCAAACCCAGGCCTCCCTGGTCCAGATCCGCAATCACGATGGCTGAGTTCTTGGGGTCCGGCCCGGAGCCGAACCGGAAGAACGGTGCAGTGCCGACCCGATATAAATACACCACCGCATCGGTAAGGCCGGCTTTATCTTTGACCGCCGTAATACGAGCCAGGTCGGCTTGCAGCGGAGCCGCGCCTTTGGCGTCGATGGCGGCCTGGTCCATGCAGGATGCGTAATAGTCGCCCATCTTTTGTTCGAGCGCGGTGCGCCCAGGCTTCACCACTACGGCCGCCTCCAGAATCTTGTGGAGCACTTCGCGGTTACTATCCTGCAAAGCGTCGAATCTTCCCCAGCGGGATTGATCAGGGGGTATGGGATTGGCCTTCATCCAGGCTCCGCACGCGAATTGATAAAAGTCCACGCAGGGGTTGGCGTTGCGGTCGATGGCGGAAGGATCGAACCCCGGAGACGTCTGGCCCCAAACGGCCGCGGAAAACAGGAAAACGGAGTATAGAATCCTCATGGCTTTATTGTATGTTGACGTTCGCGGCGCCAAGAAGTACTGGTCGCTATTAGATCGGAAAAGCCCATACCTGTCCCTTCAGCAAGCCTTTAGTACCCCGGTACGTCAGGCGATCCCTATTTCGAACTAAGCGCTCTGCCCGATTGGGCCATTCAATACCCGACCCTACAATCAGAGTAACCGCATGCTCATGACTCGTCCTGGAAGATCGCAATACACGGAAGTAGAAGCAGCCGAGGAACTTGGCGTGTCGGTCGAGCATCTGCGGAAGATCATCCGCAGCCATGTGGTCGATCGCGAAGAGGATGCGAATAATATCCCGGTCACCACTTTCCAGCCCTCCGACCTGCTTATCTTGCGCCTTCTGGCCGGGATGCCCACGAATCCCACACAGCGGGATTAAGCAGATTGGGCGGGCGGCGTCCCGCCAGCGCGGCCAGTGCATTTTCCGCCGCCATCATGGTCATTTTCCGGCGCGTATCGATGCTCGCCGAGCCGATGTGTGGCGCGAGTACGGCATTAGGGCAGCTAAGAAGCGGCGGGTGAACTTCGGGCTCGCGTTCGAATACGTCCAGCCCGGCCGCGGCAATCCAGTGTTCTTCGAGCGCGGTGGCTAGCGCGGCTTCGTCGATCACCGGCCCGCGCGCGGTGTTAACCAGAATGGCGGTGGGCTTCATGCGGCGCAGTTCCGCTTCGCCGATCGCGTGCCGGGTAGTCTCATTGAGTGGCGCGTGGATGCTGAGGAAATCCGATTCCCGCAACAACTCATCTTTGCCGACCCAAGTGGCGTTCAATTCGCTCTCGACGCTCGGCGCCAGCCGCGTGCGGTTATGATACAAAACGCGCATCGAAAAGCCCGCCGCGCGACGCGCCATCGCCTGACCGATGCGTCCCATGCCTAGAATTCCCAACGTTCGGTGGTGAATATCCCAACCGATCATCAATTCCAGACTCCAGCGTTTCCACTGGCCGGAACGCACGAACACATCGGCTTCGGTCACGCGCCGCGCAGCGGCCAGCAGCAAGGCAAATGCAAAGTCGGCGGTGGTGTCGTCGAGAACTCCCGGTGTATTGCTCACCAGAATGCCGTGCGCGCTGGCCGCCGGGACATCGATGTTATCGTAGCCCACGCCTACATGCGCGATCATGCCCAGGCCTTGCATTTGCGCGATCACCTCGCGCGACAAGGAATCGGTGAATTGCGAAATGATTGCCTGCTTGCCTCGCGCCCGCGCAATCAATTCGGCGGACGTAAGCCCATCCGCCGTAGGTTCATAATCCACCTGGGCGTGCTCCTCAATAAAAGCCACGGTTTCCGGGAAGAGACGTTTGGTTATCAAAATTGCAGGCCGCACTGGTAAGATTCTCTCATGGCACAACTCGGTTTTTTAGGTTTGGGAATCATGGGCTACCCGATGGCCCGGCATCTTTTGGAGGCGGGACACGAAGTCGCCCTATGGACCCACTCGGCCGCCAAGGCCCGCGAACTGGCCGCCAAAGGTAAAGGCACCGCCTGCACGACACCTAAAGAAGTGGCTCAGCGCGCCGACTTTATCTTCTATTGCGTCGGCACTACTGCCATGGCGCGAGCCGTCAGCACCGGAAAAGACGGCCTGCTCGAAGGCATCCGGCCGGGGAGCGTGACCGCGGATTGCAGCACTGTTTCGCCGGCAGAGAGCGCGGAAATCGGCGCGCTGTTCACCGCTAAACGCGTCCACTTTCTAGACGCCCCTTGCACCGGCTCGAAGGCGGGTGCGGAAGGCGGGACGCTCACATTTATGGTGGGTGGCGATCAGGGAGCTTTCGATCGCGCGAAACCGTTCTTCGAAACCATGGGCAAGCGCCTGTATTACTGCGGTCCCGCGGGACAGGGATTGCGGGCTAAGCTTACGCAGAACCTGGTTCTGGCCAACCTGATGCAAGCATTCGCCGAGGGCCTGGTTCTGGCGGCGAAAAACGGGGTGGCGCCCGCGCTGATGCTGGACATCCTGGATAACAGCGCGGCCAAGAGCGCCCTCATCAGCGCCAAGGCCCCTGCCATCCTAAAGCGCGACTTCGGAGTCAATTTTTCCACCAAATGGATGCATAAGGACGTTGGTCTGGCGCTCGAATCCGCCAAGGCCGTGGACCTGCCGCTTCCGCTCACCGCGATCACTCAGCAAATGTTGCAGGCAGCCATCGCCAAGGGTTATGGCGAGCAAGACTTCTCCTCCACTATACGGGTTTTGGAAGATCTGGCTGGAATCGAAGTCAGGAGTTAGGCCCTACACGACCCCGAACGCGGTCTTCAGGGCCAAAGCCGAACGGCATATGACTCCCGACGAGCCTGTAATATCAAAGTCATAAGAGATTTCTATGGAGTTTGGAGAAAAATTCTTCATTTTGAAATACAAAAAACTGTTGCAATCTTCCATAAAGTATATTATTCTTGGAATCAAGCCGGGGAGGAAACTCCCACCAAAGCGAGACTAACCTCACTAAAGACCCCTGAAGCACTCCCCGGCGCCCCTAAAAAAATCCATATCGTCTCCAAGCAGATTCTCTTCTCCGGTGCGGGAATTTTTCCAGAGTGTTCTCCAGCAGCTAAATGATATGATTGGAGGAGAGTGACTTACCTCACCCTACTCGGTTCTACGGGCTCGATTGGCACCAGCACCCTAGATGTAGTTCGCCGGTGGCCTGAGCGCTTTGGAATCTATGCGTTAGTGGCGGGCCGCAATGTTCAACTGCTGGCCCAGCAGATCGCTGAATTCAAGCCGAAAGTTGCCGTGGTGGCCGACCAGAAAGCCTTGGCGGAGTTGCGTGCGTTGCTGGAGGCCGACAGTACGCCGATACCGGAGCTGGCTGCGGGCCCGCAGGCTCGAGTAGCGGCAGCGGCGGCGCCCGAGGCAGGCTTCGTCATGTCGGCTATTGTGGGCGTAGAGGGCCTGGAAGCCACCTTCGAAGCGGTGCGGCGGGCCAAGCGCGTGGGTCTGGCGAACAAAGAAGTTCTAGTTGCCAGCGGGAAGCTGGTGACGGAAGCGATGCGAGCCTCTGGCGCCGACCTGATTCCTGTCGATAGCGAGCATAACGGCGCGCATCAGTGTTTTCGGGCGGGATTGCGCCGGGAAGTTTCAAAGCTGATCCTGACCGCTTCGGGCGGCCCCTTCCGGGAAACGCCGGCGGCGGAACTGGAATTTGTAACGCCGGAGCAAGCGCTGAATCATCCAACCTGGAAGATGGGACAACGAATTACCATCGACTCAGCCACCCTGGCCAACAAGGGCTTCGAGGTAATCGAGGCCTGTTGGTTATTCGATCTGGCGCCGAAGGAAGTTGAAGTGGTGGTGCATCCACAGTCGAAAGTTCACGCCATGGTGGAATTTGCCGATGGCAGTGTAATAGCCCAGATTTCGGCCACCGACATGCGGATGCCAATTCAATATGCACTGACCTATCCGGAGCGGGCGGATGCGCCCGTGCCGCGCCTGGATTGGTCCCAAGCGGCGCGGTGGAGCTTCGATCCTCCTGATTTCAAGAAGTTTCCCTTGTTGAAGCTGGCCTACCAAGCGCAGGAAACCGGTGGGTCGGCAACGTGTACGCTAAATGCGGCCGATGAAGTGGCGGTGGAGGCATTTCTGGCGGGACGCATTTCCTATCCCGGCATTGCGGCCCTCATCGCCGAGACTTTGGAACGGGTGCCGGTACGGGAACCTCGGTCAGTAGGGGAAGTACTGGAGATAGACCGGGAATCGCGAGCCGTGGCTCGTGGCATTATGGAGAAGGGTGCAATAGCGCGGCCGCCGTCGGGTGAGAAAGAAAAAACCGAAGCGGCGTTGCCTGCGTAAAACAATATATGGCTCTGCTCGAAAATATCTGGTGGTACCTGGTTCTGATTGGCGTGATGATCCTGGTCCACGAACTCGGGCATTATTTTGCGGCACGCTTCTTCGATGTAAAGGTAGAGACCTTCAGTTTCGGCTTTGGGCCCCGTTTGTTCGGTTTTCGGCGCGGCGAAACCGACTTCCGCTTTTCCCTTATTCTTTTTGGCGGGTATGTGAAAATGACCGGCGAACAGCCGGGCGACGAGAGCGCAGCCGATCCCCGCGCGCTGACCTCCAAACCGCGCTGGCAGCGCTTGCTGATCGCGTTTGCGGGGCCGGCGATCAACATCGTACTGGCAGTGGCGCTGCTGGCAGCACTCTTCATGGTGCATTACGAAAAAGTGCCGAACCCGCACTCCCCCGTGATCGGATATCTGGCGTCTGATGGCGCCGCGGCCAAGGCCGGCGTGCAGCTGGGCGACAAAGTAGTGCAGATCGACGATACTACGGATCCCACCTGGGAGCAGATTGCGATCAAGGGCGCGATGAGCCCCAATCATCCGGTGGACGTATGGGTGATGCGCAACGGCGAGCATCTTCACTTGACGCTGACTCCGGCGCTCGAAGAAAAACAGAGCATTGGCAACGCGGGGTGGCAGCAGGAATCGGAAATCGAGGTTGCTAGCGTACTGAAAGACATGGATGGCGCCCGGGTAGGTCTGCAGCACGGAGACATCCTGGTGAGCGTGAATGGCCAGCCGCTGCGGTCGATTGCCCGACTGAACGAAATCGAAAACGAAACCAATGGGTCGCCCCTGGATCTGGTGTACTCGCGCAATGGCCAACAGCACGAAGTTACGGTGAGGCCCGCGAAACGCGACGTAGAGGGCCAGGGCGGCGCGCGCTGGATGATTGGGCTTTCGCTCGAGCCGCGCGTTGAAATCACCAAGCTGGCATTTCCCGCGGCACTCGCCGAATCCTGGCGGCAGAATCTGCTGAACACGCAATTGATTGTGAAATCGCTCGAAGGCATCGTGCAGCGCAAGATGTCGGCGAAATCGCTGCAGGGACCAATCGGCATTGCGCAGATGTCGGGAGATGCGGCGCGCGAGGGTCCGGTTCAATACTTTCTGCTGATGGCCGCGGTCAGCCTCAATCTGGCGATCTTCAATTTACTGCCGGTGCCGATACTCGACGGCGGTGTGATGCTGATGCTGTTTGTGGAAATGCTGATGCGCCGCGACCTGGACATGAAAGTCAAGGAAACCGTGGTCAAAGTGGGCTTCGTGTTCCTGATGTTCGTGGTGGTGTTCGTGATCTACAACGACATCTCGAAGATCTTCCCGCCCGGCTAGAAGACGCGGATCTCTTTAAGCGCGACGTTGCCTGCGTCGCGAATCGCGCACCAATCCTGGTCGGTGTTAAAGCCATCCCAAGCGTGAACGCGCGCTTCGAGAGAGGAAAACTCAATCAGGTAAGTGGTGCCATCCGGCTTTTGGTCAACGGACTTCGGCTGGATACCATACCGATGCAGAATCTCGGGTGGTGGCAAGGTGCTGCCGGGAGCATATACACGGCGTTCCTTTATCGCCGGGAGATTGCTGGCGGATGCGGCGGCTGCGGCGATTCCAGCGATCGCACAGGAAAATTCGCGGCGGCTGAGGCGCATGCCTCAATTGTAGAATGGGACAGATGCCGAAAATCCTGGTGACCGGAGGCGCCGGATATATCGGCTCCATCACGTCTCGACACTTGTTGCAGCGCGGGTTTGACGTGACGGTGATCGACGACTTGTCTCGAGGACATCGCGAGAATGTCGCGGCGGAGCGGTTGCACGTGTTGCGACTGCAGGACACCGACGCCGTCGCGGCTTTACTCCGGGGCGTGGATGCAGTGGTGCATTTTGCGGCCCACAGCGCAGTGGGCGAATCGATGCGCGAGCCCGAATTGTATTTTTCAAACAACGTGGGGGGTACGGTGTCTTTGCTCGAAGCAATGGCGCGCCGCGGCGTGCACCGCCTGGTCTTCTCCTCGACTGCTGCCGTTTATGGCAATCCCGAAAAGCTTCCAATTCCTGAGAGCTCGCGCATTGCGCCGGTGAATCCTTACGGGGAATCGAAGGCGATGGTGGAAAAAATCCTGGGAGCACTGGATCATTACCGGGGCTTGCGCAGCATAGCCCTGCGCTATTTCAACGCTTGCGGGGCGGAGCCCGACGCGGGATTGGGCGAGGATCACAACCCAGAAACCCATCTGATTCCGCTGCTGTTCCGGGCGGTTGTGTCGGGCAATCCGATTCGAGTATTCGGCGACGACTACGCAACCCCGGATGGCACCTGCATCCGCGATTACATTCATGTGAGCGATCTGGCGACGGCGCATGTAGCCGCACTAAATCATCTGATGGCAGGCGGCGGTTCCGGCGCTTTCAATGTCGGCACCGGCGCGGGGCAAACCGTGATGGAAGTGCTACGCGCAGTCGAAAAGATCACCGGGAAGCGCGTCCCTTATAACGTTGCGCCGCGGCGGGAAGGCGATCCGATGGAGCTGGTGGCGGATTCGACGAAACTGCGTCAAGCGCTCGGCTGGCAGCCTCAGCGCAGCGGGATCGAGGACATCGTTCGTGACGCGTGGGCGTATTACCAGCTAAAATTTAGTTAGGATGCGTTGGGTATCGGTTGCAATGATCGCGCTACTGCTGGCAAGCGTTCAATGCTTGTCGGCTTGTACGCTAAGGTCTTGTGATCCGGCGCCTCAACAATCTCAGCTTCCGCCATGCCACCAGCATCACCAGGCGCCGGCGTCCGATCAACATAACAATTGCGATCACCAGAAGGCTCTAAATGCTCCCAGTGCCGATTTGGCGCTCGCGCATTTGTCGGTGGCTCCAGCGCCGTTCTTTATGCCAGTGCTGATTGCCGACGCCCCGGTTGTGATCGCCCCGGCCCAGGTGCTCGAAAGCCCACCAGGACTTCTCGCGTCTTCGATTCTTCGCATCTGAGTTAGTTCTCCGTCTCGGCATCTCAAGTTGGTTCCGCACGAAGGAGAACAGGTATGTCTAATCGAAGGAATTTTTTCGCCCGGATGGCCGCTGCTGGCGCCGGGCTCTGGGCCGCACGGGATATCGATGCCCAAGCGGCGGCGAATCTGCCGATCGAAACACCCGATCTGCCCAAGCTTCCATGGCGTATGGTGGATGGCGCGAAGGAGTTTCGCCTCACCGCCGAAGTGGTGCACACGGAGTTCCTTTCGGGGCGGGCGGTGGATGGATGGGGATTCAATGGCAGCATCCCCGGGCCCACTCTTGAAGTGAACGAAGGCGACCGGGTGCGCGTGATCTTCGAGAATCGTTTGCCGGAGATGACCGCACTCCACTGGCACGGACTGGAGGCGCCTGTCGCGATGGAGGGCAGCGTGGGCCTAGGCCAGGATCCGGTGCCGCCCGGGGGCAGCTACACCTATGAGTTCATCTTGCAGCAGCACGGGACGCTGTTTTATCACTCGCATTTTTCGATGCAAGAGATGATGGGGCTGATCGGACTGCTGATCGTGCATCCGCAAACGCCCTACGCTCCGCGCGTCGAGCGTGATTTCGGGCTGATCGTTCAAGAATGGCAGATCCTGCCGAATAACACCGTACCTAATACGATGGCGATGGAATTTAATTGGCTGACGTTCAACGGCAAGGCCGGCCCAGCGGCCACGCCCCTGCTCGTAAAGCAGGGTGAGCGCGTGCGCATCCGGCTGGTCAACCTAGGCATGGATCATCACCCCATTCATCTGCACGGCAATCAGTTCGTGATCACGGGTACGGAAGGGGGGCGCGTCCCGGAGCCGCAATGGCATCCGCAGAATACCCTATTGCTGGGCGTGGGGCAGGCCCGTAATATCGAGTTCGACGCGAAGCATCTGGGCGATTGGATGATGCACTGTCACATGCCGCACCACATGATGAATCAGATGGTATCGATGGCGGGTCCGATGACGCCATCCGGGCACGCGAAGATGATGAACAGCAGCACCATCGGCTTATATCCGATGGACGATCCCGCGAAGAAAGCGATCAAGGGTTATCCGCAGGACATGTGGATGCCCATGGATGAAATGTTCGAGAAGCCCGAGACTTTTGGCCTGCGCAAAGGGTGGAGCGGGGCCATGATGGGCATGATGACGATGGTGCGGGTATTGACTCCCGAGCTTTACGACCAGATTCAGGAGCGGATCCGGACGCGTAAGCAGGGGCCGGACGGAGGACGCGCATGAGGCGGAATTGGTTGCTGATGGTGCTGGCGGTTCCGGCGCTGGCACAGCAGTCGCTGACGCTCGCGGAACTGGAGCGCAGGGCGGTGGCGGCCAGCCCCAGCTTGGCGCAAAGTCAGAGCGAGGTGCGGGCTGCTGCGGGACGCGCGCAACAGGCGGGGCTATATCCGAATCCAGTGCTGGGTGCGAGCGGCGATCATGTGGCCGGCGGACCGATTCTCAGGGGCGGCGACCTGGGCGGTTTCGTCGAGCAGCGCGTGGTGATGGCGGGCAAGATGGGGTTAGACCGCAAGGCGGCTGCACAGACACACGTCGCCGCCGGACAATTGCAGGAGGCTACGCGGCTGCGTGTGCTGACTACAATTCGTGAGTTGTATTATCAGGCGCTGGCAGCGCAGCGGCTGGTGGCGATTCGCGAGGAGATGGCGGATTTGGCGGGGCGCGCGGCTAAAACGCGGCGTGAACTCGTAAATTTGGGCCAAGCGGATCGGCCGGACGTATTGGCCGCTGACATCGAGACGCAGCGTGCGGAATTGGCCGTCACCATGGCACAGAATTCGCTCGACCGAACGTGGCGCGAGATAGCGGCAATGCTGGGGCAGCCCGACCTTCCTGTCTCGACGCTGGAGGGTGATTTCGAGACCCTGCCCAAAGTGGACGCCGGCGCTGCGCTCGCGGCGATCAATGCGGGAAATCCCCAATTGCTGGCCGCCGAAGCCAATCGCACTGGCGCGGATCTGCAACTTCGTCGGGCGCGCGTCGAGAATATTCCAGACCTCATGGTGCGTGGCGGCGTTCGCTACAACCGGGAACTGGTGGGCCCCGGGATGCCCATCGGCACGGAAGGTTTCTTTGACATCGGCGTACAGATTCCGATCTTCAATCGCAATCAGGGTGCGATCGCCGCGGCCGTCGGCGAAGCGGAGCGCGCGCGGCTAGAGGGGAGCCGCGAGAAACTGGCGTTGGCGCGGCGATTCGCAGGCGTCTACCAAGAATACCGGGATGCTGTGGACGCCTCGACCCGCTATCGGGATTCGATGATTCCCGAGGCGCGCGAAGCCTACGACATGTATCTGAGTGACTTCACGAATATGGCTGCGCCCTATTCGCAAGTGCTGCTCACACAACACAACCTGTTTCAACTTCAGGAAGAGTATGTGAAGGCGTTGATGACGGCCTGGCTCAGCGCGGTTGAGATACAAGGGTTGCTAGTGATGGAGTAGCATAGAATCCATGAAGAAATTCATCCTGGCGGCCCTGGTTATTTCCGGCGCGGCTGTAGCCGCGCAGGCGCGCAATCTGGACATCTATTGGGTGGACGTCGAGGGCGGCGGCGCCACGCTTATCGTGACTCCCGAGGGACAGTCGCTGCTGGTGGATACGGGTAACCCTACACCCGACGATCGCGACGCCAAACGGGTCTTTCAAGCGACGCAGAAGGCCGGCCTCAAGAAGATCGACTATCTGTTGATCACGCACTTCCACGGCGATCATGTGGGTGGCGTGCCGGCGCTGGCCAAGCTGATCCCAATCGAACATTTTTTGGATCACGGCGATTCGATCGAGGCCCAGGATCCGCGCAGCGGAGCGGCGTGGGCAGCCTATAAAACGGTCGCAGCCGGAAAACGCATCACTTTAAAACCAGGCGATAAGCTGCCCCTCAAAGGACTGGATGCCCTGGTGATCTCGTCGAACGGACAGACCATCGCGAAGCCGGTGAAGGGAGGAGGAGCTGCGAACCCCAACTGCGCGGGTGCGGTGCAGAAGCCCGCGGACAAGACCGAGAATCAGCGCAGCGCCGGGTTTCTATTGACCTATGGCAAATTCAAGTTCCTGGACTTAGGCGATTTAACCTGGGACATCGAAATGCAGTTGGCCTGCCCCGCGAATAAGCTGGGTACCGTCACGCTGTTCCAGGCCACGCATCATGGTTTCGTGAACGATTTCTCGGGGGCTCCGGCATTCGTACTGGCGCTGAAGCCGCAAGTGGTAGTGGTCAACAACGGTCCCACGAAAGGCTGGCAGAATTCGGCTTGGGAAACAGTCGCAAAGATTCCGGGGCTGGAGGACGTGTGGCAGTTGCACCGTGCCATGGGGCCGAACCATGATCACAACGTGAAAGCGGAACAGATCGCGAATCTGGAACCAACCAACGCGTGCAAGGGCCTCGGCGTGATAGCGTCAGTAGGCAGCGATGGCAAGTTCACCATTACTAACGAGCGCACCGGGTTTAACAAGACCTACACCGCTCGCTGAGCCGGGATCGACGGCCAGAGCTAGTTGGTGCGTTTAAGATCGTTATAGAGCTGGCCGATGAACCGGTCGGCTGTCGTGTTTGCGCTGGGAACTTTGGCGTCGAACTCAGCCGTGGGTTTGGCGGCCGTTACCTCGGCTTCGGTCTTGCCTTCACGAATCATCTTGAGGACGCGGTCGCGGACGGCAACATACATATCGCGATGAAAGACCAGATCGCCGCGAGTGGCGACGGCGCCGTGGCCTGGAACCACTTTGGAATTGGCGTCGGCGAGCCCAATGGCGACACCCAGGCCGTTGATCATGCCTTGTGCGCTACCGCCATTTGCGATGTCGATGGTGGGGTACCCGACGGAACGGTAGAAATCGCCGGTCATGAGCACGTCGGAGATCGGAAAATAAACCAGCGTGTCGCCACCGGTGTGGCCCCGAGGCACCGGGATGGCGCGCACTTCTTCGCCGTTCATGTTCAATGTGATCTGGCCGCCGTAAGTCATGGTGGGCAGCGCAGCGGCGGGGTATGCGGGACGAATGGGATTACCGGGCGTCGCGAGGGTAACGGGCTTGGCGAGTCGCGAGCGCAGGTCATTGGTCGACAGGATCACGACGCCCATTTTTCCGAAATTCTCGTTGCCGCCGGTATGGTCGCCGTGCTGGTGCGTGTTGATCAGGAAACGGATGGGCGCGTTACCCGATATCTGATTGATCGCGGCTACCAGTTTTGGGGTTAAAGGCGCAAATTGAGAGTCGACCAAGAGCACGCCATCGGAGCCGACCAGCGCGCCAGTCGCGCCGCCCGCACCATCGAGCACGTAGAAGTTAGGAGCGAGCCTGGTGGTCTTGATTTGGACGCTACTGAAGTCGGGCGCTTGCGCTGCCAGGGTGGCCGCGATCAAAACAGCGAGTGAGAGAAGGGCGGTCTTCATGGAAGCTATTGTCACTTATTTGGCAGGATCAGTTCGCAAGGCTGCGGATCCCACTTGGAACCGTCGGGCTCGCGTTTGAAATGGGACGTTGTGATCCAGGGTGCGTCGAGGTATTGCGCATCTTCGACAATCGACGTGACCACCAGCCATTGGTCGCCGCTCTTTTCCTTGTGAAGATCGTAGTATTCGGTCAGCAGCACGTTGGCGCTGAAGGGGACGCCGTTGTTGCGTAGGAATCCCGGCCGGATGTGGGTGGTGACTACTTTAAGACTGCCTCCGAGATTGCGCGGATCGGGCGGAGGCGGAGGGCCTTGCATATTGATCCCGGGAAAACCGGGCGTATTGGGATTTTGCGCAGACACTTTGTTCCAGTACGAGCGGGTGCTTTGCGGGGTCTGCCACTGGGCGGTGGAGACGCCCTGCATGGTGGGCTCGCCTGCAATCGGTTTGGGCGCCAAGGTCAATCCGGTACCAGCGGCATAGCTGGGTGATGCGGCGCCGGTGAAAGAAAAGACACGGGTCTGTTTGCCGGCGTCGGCTTCGAGCTTGAGCGTGGTGTCGTTGTCCCAGGTAATGTGGATGCGGCCGGGAACGCGCATGATAGTGGGCGCGCCGTAATTCTTGCAAGCGTCGGCTTGCGTGGGCGTATAGGCGAGAGCGGCGTTGATGGCTGCCTGATTCAGGGGCAGGCTGTAGTAATCGCCTTTGGGGGCGGTGAGCATGCGATAGCGCCAATCCTCGGTAACGATGGATACCCAGTAGCCGGTAAGGTCAACCGGCGCGAGACCTTTAGGAGTGCGGCTGACGGGGGCTTGCGCAAACAGGGAGACGGCGGCGGCCATGGCGAAAGCGAGACAGCGGAGACGTTTCATTTCGCCAAACTCCTGTAGATCGCTTCGACGAACATGTCCCCGGTCCAGTTAGGACGGCCATAGCGGTACTCATAGTCAAGTGTGGGCTTGGCATCCTGGATCTGCGCGAGGGTCTTGCCCTTCTTGATACCGTCGGCGACGCGGTCGCGGATGATGGTGATCATGTCCCGGTAATCGGAGACATCCGCTTGGTCGCAGAGTCGGCCGTGACCCGGAATAACCATCGTGCCACCTTCTTCGTTATCCGCCGGAATGGCCAGTGCGAGGAGCTTGTTGAGTGCTGCGATCACGCCCTGGATATTGCCGCCGCGTTCCAGATCGACCACCGGAAAGCCGGTAGTGATGAAGTTGTCACCGGCGCTGATGACGTTCGAGTTGCGGAAGAACACAATGCTATCGCCATCGGTATGACCGGGCGCGTGGAAAATTTGGATGGGCTCGCCGTTGAAATAGAAGTCACGGCCATCGGTAAAAGTGAGGCCGGGCCAGGCGGCAAAGGGCATTGCGGTTTGGCCGCCCTTTTTGGCGCTCATGCGCAGCAAGACATTATCCTGCGCGGTGATTACAGCCGTGTCGGTTCCCAACGAGCCGCTGGCGAAGGAGGCTAAAGGCCGGCCGGCTTTAGCGATGACCGCATTGCCCCCGGTGTGATCGGCGTCTCCATTGGTGTTGAGAATGTACCGCACTGGTTTGTCGGAAAGTTTCTTGACCTCGGCCTGAATGCGTGCGGTCATCTGGCCATTGCCGGTGTCGACTAGCAAAACGCCATCGTCGCCCGGCTGGTTGCCTATCTGCACGGTGACGTTGCCAAGAGAGCTGGCAAACATATACACGTTGGGCCGCACCCGCAGAACTTCAAACTTGATCCCTTCGGGCATCTGGGGGGTGCCGGGTGTGACCATCTGAACTTGAACTTGCTGCGCAGGAAGCAGGAGCGCGCAGACCAGCAGGAGAAGGGATATCCGCATTAGTGCTTTTCTCCCGCCAGCAGGCTATCGAACACTTTGGCCCTGGGGATCGCCATGCCCTTGAGTTTTTTGCGGTACTCGGGATACATGGTTTCGGCGCCGCCGCGAGCAGCAGCTTCCGGCACTCCGTACATTTCAGTGAATTCCTCGATGAGGTGGTTTTCGCCGGGCAGGATATGCGGGACGTAGCCCACGCGCCCGGGGAGCTCCGGTACAGCATCGCATTTGTAGCCGCCGTAGCCCTGGAAAGGATTCCATACCCAGGTTTCGGTCTGAATCAAAGGCTCGCTCAGATACGCGGGATCTTCGCGAATGCTGACGACGGTTAAGTATTTATCATGCAGATCGAAATGTTCGGTGACCTTTACCGCGTCGGTGTGGGCGATACCGTTGCGACGCAGGTAGCCCGGCTTGATGTGGTCGGTTTCAACAGTGAGCGTATTGCCCTCCCAGACACCGGTCGAAAATCCCGCCCAAGTGTGTGCGGCGAATTCGGAGGGATGCGGGCGTCCGTCCATCCAGATAGTTCGTGTGGCGTGGCCATAGGTGCCTTCGAGGATGTAGGCGATGATCTGGCCCGTGACCGGGTCCTTTTGGGTGGAGACGTCCAGATTGTTGGGACCTCTAAGGCTGTAAGCGGCGGGATGGGGAATGCATTGGTGTTCGAGCAGGGAGACCAACGAAACGTCCCAGGCGTCGGCTCGGCGGCGCGCGGCTTCGGTCAGTGGGAAGCCCAGGTAGTCGCCTACCGACGAACCTGGATCAGTACGTTCGAGCTCGTCTTCGTGATACAGCGGGTTCCAGCGGCCGGAGAAATCAAACTGCGCGAAGGCTGGCATGCTCGCCAAAAGCGTCACGCCCGCGAGTAGGGAAATATGGGTACGAACCATGGAATTTCACCTTTTCGGAAGAGGTTCGATCATTATGACATAGGCGCTCACGGGCGGGTAGTGTCAGATGGAAACCGTTTCAATGCAATAAAGCCCCGGTCGCCGCCGGATCGCTATGGGTATATACTAACGCTCCAGGACCTTAAGTTTATCGAGAGAGGTGCGACGACATGAACAAGAATAGACTTCAGTTCTTAGGTGTGATGATAGCTGGGTTGGGCGCATTCCTAGCGGTATCGCTGGTGTCGATCAAGGCTCAGCAATCCACTTTTGCCGCGAAAAGCAGCGATACCGTAAAGGTCAAAGACGACTCTATCGGAGGCGTGGTCACCAGTTCCAAAGGCCCGGAGGCGGGGGTGTGGGTGATCGCTGAAACCACCGATCTGGGCACGCGCTATAGCAAAACCGTGGTCACCGATGACCGCGGACGCTATGTGATTCCCGAACTTCCCAAGGCCAATTACACCGTTTGGGTGCGCGGCTACGGGCTAGTGGACTCTCAGAAAACCAAGACCGTACCCGGCAAGAATCTAAACCTCACCGCCATCATCGCGCCCAGCGCAAAAGCGGCCGCCGAATATTATCCATCGAACTATTGGTATGCTTTGGCCCAGCCTCCGGCGAAGAGCGAGTTCCCGGGCACTGGCCCCGAAGGCAATGGGATCAACCCCGCGATGAAGAGCCAGGCGCAGTGGCTGCGCATTATGAAGACCGATAGCTGTGAGTCATGCCATCCGCTCGGGGGGAAGGGAACCCGCACGCTACTCCCCAGTTTGGGCCATTTCGATTCGTCGGTAGACGCCTGGGACCGGCGGATTCAATCGGGGCAAGCGGGACCTTCCATGCTCCAGGGCATCGCTCAGTTAGGCAAACCGAGAGCGCTGAAAATGTTCGCCGACTGGACCGATCGAATCGCGGCAGGCGAATATCCCAAGCAAGCTCCCCCACGTCCGCAGGGATTGGAGCGCAACGTCGTAATCACGCAATGGGATTGGGCCAGGCCAACCGTCTACCTGCATGACGAGATCTCCACAGATAAACGGCATCCAACGGTTAACGCCAATGGGCTACTATACGGATCCCTCGAACTGAGCGCCGATTTCCTGCCGGCTTTGGACCCGGTGCATAACACTACCAGTGAGGTGAAACTGCACCCACGCGATGCCAACACTCCGCTGGCCGCCGCGCCGACTATGCCCCGGCCTTCCCCCTATTGGGGCGATGAGGTGATCTGGAACAGCCAGAACAATGTACACAACGCGATGTTCGACGAGAAAGGTCGCGTGTGGATGACCACCACCATCCGCGGGCCCGACAACCCGGCGTGGTGCAAGGAAGGGTCCGACCTGCCTTCGGCGAAGCTGACGCCGACCAAAACGTCCGGCCGCCAACTGGGCATGTACGATCCGAAAACCAAAGAGCTGTCGCTGATCGACACCTGTTTCGGTACACACCACTTGGTTTTCGCGGAAGACGCAAACAACACGCTGTGGACCAGCAGCGGCGGCGGCGGCGGCGTGGTCGGCTGGCTGAACACGAAGATGTGGGATCAAACCCACGATGCCGCCAAATCGCAGGGCTGGACCGCGCTGGTTCTCGATACCAACGGAAATGGCAAGCGGGATCCTTATCAGGAGGGCGAGCAGAAAGTGACAACGGCGCCCAGCGGTGAAAGTTTGGGCACTAACTCGGCTCTGAACGTTTCGCTCGACCCGACCAAGGACACGCGCCTCAACGCCGCGTTCTATGGCGTTACCGTCAGCCCGCTGGATGGATCGATCTGGGGAACCGTGCTGGGCTTCCCGGGCGCTGTAGTGCGGCTGAATCCGGGTTCGCATCCGCCGGAGACGGCGCTGGCCGAATATTATGAGCTGCCGTGGAATAATCCCAAGGCTGCAGTGCAGGGTTTCGGACCGCGCGGCCTGGACATCGATCGCAACGGCGTGGTGTGGACGGTAATCGCCAGTGGACATCTGGCGAGTTTCGACCGCCGCAAGTGCAAGGGTCCGCTGAATGGGCCGAAGGCGACGGGCCAACAGTGTCCGGAGGGTTGGACGCTTACGCCAGTACCGGGGCCGCAATTCAAGGGTGTGACGGATTCGGGCAGCGCGGACTCTAACTACTACGATTGGGTAGATCAGTTCGATACCCTCGGCCTGGGTAAGAACACGCCTATCGCCGCGGGCAGCGATTCCGATGCACTGCTGGCGTTGAATCCTGCTACCGGCAAGTTTACGGTGATGCGGGTTCCCTACCCCACCGGATTCTTCGCTAAGGGGATGGACGGCCGCATCGACGACTCCAAGGCTGGATGGAAGGGCAGAGGCGTATGGTCGACGTGGGCTACACGCGCGCCGTTCCACAGCGAGACAGGCAAAGGAACCAGCAGTAAGGTAGTCAAATTCCAGATTCGGCCGGATCCGCTGGCGGATTGAAGACCGGCTGGAATCGAGCGGGCGCCGCGGGATTGGCCTCTCGTGGCGCCGCGCATCATCGGCGGCCACGGCATTCAAGCAAAACGGCACCCGACCAGCTTAGGTCGGATGCCGTTTATTAGTTCCTAGCTATTACGTTACTGGGCTGGTGTAGCGGCGCTAGCGGTGGGCCCCTTCATCAGGCGCTTAAGAAGATCGCCGGTCGACTGATGGGCCAAGCCGCCGGTGTTAGCAACACCGCCGACGCCCATAGCGACATCCCACGGCGTGCGGTTCTGCTTGTTCTTGACGTTCAGCTTGGCTCCGTGGTCCGCCAGATACTGCACCAGCAAGTTGGCGCCACGCGCCGCCGCGCCGTGCATGGCGGTATCGCCGCGGTCATTGGCGGCATTCACGTTGGCCCCATGGTCCACCAGCAGTTTCATGGCTTCGACGAATTGCGGTTCCGGCGCATCTTCACCACCCTGGAAGCGGACTCCCATTCCGGCGCCCGCCGCGATGATCGGAGTGGTATGGTTCTCCGAGCCCTTGTTGGGATCGGCTTTATGCTCGATCAGCAAACGCATGGTTTCAAGATCGGCCGAGCGCGCCGCGCGCAGGAACGGAGTGCTGCCGTCCGGCATGATGGTGCGATTCTGCGATGCCCGTGGCGGGATTTTGACTTTCATCGCTCCATTGGCATCGGCCCCGTGCTCGAGCAGGTATTTCATGAAGGCAAGTTCGTCCAGTTTGTCGCTGACCGGCTTGCGTGGGCGGTTGCCTTGATAATCCAGGTTCTTCATTTCGACCGTGAGATACAACGCACCGTCGTCGAGCCGGGCTTTCCGGTCAACCAGTGTCGCGGCCAAATCGTAATGGTCGTTGAAAATTGCTTCGAGCAGCGGAGTAAAGCCGTAATCTTGTTCAGCGGCATTGATGTCGGCGCCAGCGTCCAACAGAACCTTAGCGCATTCAGTCGAGCCCTGGCGTGCAGCCAGCATCAAGGCTGTCAGCCCGCCGCGCGAATAAACCGCTTGCGTCCCGCCCGCGGCTACTTTCCGGAAAGCGAAATCGAACAGCGTGGAGCGAACGTTGACGTCGGCGCCGGCGGCAATCAGCAGCTTGGCTACTTCCGGATGATTTTCGGCAACCGCCCACATGAGGGCGGTCTGGCCCCGGTAGGAGTCTTTCGCATTGACCTTGGCGCCCGCAGCCAGCAGCGCCTTCACGCCATCCACGCTTCCAGTACGCGAGGCTGTCATTAGCGGAGTTTCGCCCTCGCCGAACGGAGCGTTGACATCGGCACCGGCTTTTACCAGCGCTTCAATCATTGCGCCATTACCGGAGTTGGCGGCTTCGGAAAGCGCCGTCACTTCGTAGCGATTGGCTGCCTTCGCGTTGGCGCCGGCGGCCAGCAGCAGCTTCACGGAATCCAGGTCGTCCAAGTGCGCGGCCCAGATCAAGGCAGTCATCCCGTCTACGTCGGCGGCATTCACGTCCGCCTTCTGCCGGAGCAGCGAATGGAGCGAGGCTTGGTCCTGATTCTTGGCCGCCTCTAGCACCCGAAGATCCACATTGGGTGCGGCGAAGACACTCACGGCAAACACAGCGAGCATTGCCCACATCGTACGCATGTCGTTTTTCTCCTGACTAAATGGGTTAGATCTCTATCCTGCCCGAGCTGTCGCCCAAGTGATCGGTCCGCACGCCGGCCTTATCGAGCATGCTGACTAACAGGTTCGAAAGCGGGGTATCGTTCTTCACTTTGATGTGGCGGTCGCCCTTGAGTCTGCCAGCCGCGCCGCCGGCGATCAGGATCGGCAACTGGTCGTGAGCATGCACGTTGCTGTTGCTCATACCGCTGCCATACAAAATCATTGAGTTATCCAGCATGTTGCCGTCGCCGTCGGGCATTTTCTGCAATTTGGTCAGGAAGTTGGCGAACATTTCCATGTGGAACGTATTGATCTTGGCCTGCATTTCCATACGGAGTGGATCGTTCTGGTGATGCGACACCGGATGATGGCCGTCGGGAACACCGATCTGCGGATAAGTACGAGTGCTCAACTCGCGGGCCAGCATAAAGCTGACCACGCGGGTGATATTGCCCTGGAAGGCGATCGCCCACAGGTCGAACAACAGATTGGCGTGATCGGTAAAGGAATCCGGGATGCCAACCGGAGCTTCGGGAGCGCCGTAGTTGGTGGATTCGCTGTTCTGCTTCTCCGCCTTGGCGATGCGCCGCTCGATCTCACGCACGTTTTCGAGGTAATCCGTGACCCGCGCCTTGTCTTTGGCGTCCATTCCGCGGGACAGATCCTTCACGCTCTGCGTAACCCCATCGAGGATGCTCATGTTGTCGCGCAGACGCTCTACCCGCGCCTCTGCGGTTGCACCATCGCCGCCGAACATGCGTTCAAACAACACGCGCGGGTTGAGTTCCATGGGATTCGGAGTAGTGGGCGTGCGCCAGGAAATAGTGTTCATATAGGCGCAGGCATAATCGCCGCCGCAGCTGCCGAGCTCGGAGGAATGATCCTCGGTGGCAATCTCAAGCGACGGGTACGTGGTGTCCTGCCCGATCTTCTCGGCAATCAACTGGTCGACGGTGGTGCCACTGCGGATTTCGGTGCCGTGCGCGGGCTTGGTTCCATTCAGCCACATGGCGTTGCTGAGGGCATGGCCGTTTTCGGCGATCAGCGAGGTTCCAGTGACAACGTTAACCTGCTTGCGGAAAGGCTCGAGCGGCTTCATAATCCGGTTGTACCGGAAGCCGGGCTTGTCTCCAATCGGCGTCCATTGGGGCATCTGGGCACCCATCGGGATGTAGATAAACCCCGCCCGCAGAGTTGGCTTGGCGGCCGTCTGGGCTAACGCCGTTCCGGACGGAATCATCGAGTCCAGTAAAGGCAATGCAATGGTGGCACCGACACCACGCAGGAACGTGCGGCGTTGCAAATGTTTTTTCGTAAGGAACATGGTAAGACGGCCTCCTAATCGTTTCTATTTATACACCTTTTACTTGTCCAGCGCACGGGGGGTCCCGGCGACAATGGCACTCCCGGCAGCACTTGCCACCGGTTTTGATTCACTATCGAGCGGCTGGGTCACGGTCATCTGGAACGGCGGGCTGCTGACCACACCCAGCACCAAAGCTGAAAAGCGGTAGTTCTTCTTGGCGGCATCGCGGACGATGTTGCGAATCACCGGCATGTCGTAATACTCCGTACCGCGCCCCAAGCCGTAGGTCATTAACATCTGCGTCATGGTGCGCACGAATTGTTCCGGATGCGCTGTCAGGACTTGGAGCAAAGCCGAGGGTCCGGCAATCTTGGTGCCATCGGCCAGTTGAGCCGTAGCGTCGATCGTGCCCCCGCCATCTATCGTGCGCCAGGCTCCGATCGCATCGAAGTTCTCCATCGAAAACCCGATCGGGTCCATCACCTTATGGCACGCGGCGCAGGCCGGATTGGCGCGGTGCTGCTCCATGCGCTGGCGCATGGTCCCGGACGCCACTTCCTTGAGAGGCGGCACATTGGGCGGCGGCGGCGGCGGCGGCGTACCCAGAATATTGGTCAAGATCCACTTGCCCCGCAGAACCGGAGAGGTGCGATTGGGATAAGAGGAAACTGTCAGCACGCTGCCCTGACCGAGCAGGCCACGCCGCGCCGGATCGGGAATGTGCACCTTGCGGAACTGGTTGCCGTAGACGTTGGGAATTCCATAATGCTTGGCCAGACGCTCGTTCACAAAAGTGTAGTCGGCGTTAACCAGGTCGGTTACACTCTTGTCCTCGCGCATGATGCTGCCGACGAACATTTCCGTTTCGCGCTGGAATGCCTGACGGAGATTGTCGTCGAAATCGGGGAAGATCTGCGGGTCCGGACTGGTCCCCTTTAAATTGCGCAAATACAGCCACTGCCCCAGGAAATTACTGATCAGCGCATCGGAGCGGCGGTCGGCAAGCATGCGTTTCACTTGCTGCTCTAGAATCGCGGGGTCTTTCAGCTTGCCTTGTGTCGCTAGCGTCAGGAGTTGCTCGTCCGGGATGCTGCTCCACAAAAAGAAGGACAGGCGCGACGCCAATTCCAAATCGGTGATGCGATGCACCGAGCCGGGCACGGCGTTGGGCGGGTCGGTTTCCGAGCGGAACAGAAACCGCGGATTCACCAGCAGGAACGCGAGTGCGGTTTCGATGCCCGCGTCAAAAGTGCCGCCGTTATTGCGGCCGCGCTGGTAAAACGTCAGCAGGCGTTCGGTTTCAGCGTCCGTCACCGGCCCCCGGTAGGCCTTGCGCGCGAGGGCGTTGAGAATCTTTTTAGCACACGGCACTGCATCCGCGTTTCCCACCGGACGGCAGGTGAACACTTGACGCCGGCTGGGAGTATCGCCGGGACCCGTCGCGTTGAACGGGCCTGATATCGACATAAAATCGATCTCCGGAATTCCTGCGGTATTGACCGGGTCCAGTTTCTCGCGCCCAAAAGGCTCCAATATGTCCACCGACGGTCCGGAGGTCTTCTCCAGAAATGCAATCGTAACCGTGTGCGGGCCGGCCTTGACGGGAACCTGCACTTCGACGCGCTTAGAAAGTTGCTCGGCTGACGCCGTGGGATTTACATTACCCAGATTGGCGTCTTCCTGCCCGCCGATGGTGACCATCTTGATTCTGGCGCCGTCGAGGGTAATTTCCACTTGACTCGGGAATTCCAAGCCCCGCACGGTATTCACCGTATTGGCCCAGAACCTGACTTTAAAGAGATACTCGGCGTCCAGCGGGAAATTGTACTTCACCAGCAGGCCGCCGCGCGTACCCACGGGCAAACCCTCAACGTGTTTGTCCTGCGAGGCGTCGGCGCGGACGCGGAAGGTTGACGTGGTCGGAGTGATCTTAGGATCCCCCACCGCCAGGCTGCTGATCTTCCAACTGGCCGAGAGATACCGCTCGAGAAGCACGGGCGAAACCGTAAGGGCATCGGCAATGTTGTCAAATCCGAAGTTGGAATCGTCAGCCGGGAGAAGATCGGAGACGTCCATGTTTATTCCCAGCAAATCGCGCACCGCGTTTCCGTATTCCGCGCGATTGAGGCGATGCAAACCCACGTGCCCGGGATTAGACTTAGCCAGATAGGCGGTGTCGAGCGAGGTTTCGATCCAGCTGGCCAGCCCGTCGACGGTAGCATTGTCCGGACGCGGCAACCCCGGAGGAGGCATCATGCCGCCGCGCAGCTTCAAGGCTACTTTTTCGAGCACCTCGGCGTGGTCTGCAACCTTGGTCAGGTCCAGTTTTTCGAGTACCAAACCGCCGGTCTTCAGGCGCTCGCTGTGGCAGCTAACGCAGTATTTATCGAGCAAAGCGTGAGATTGCGCCGCCGTGGTAACGCTAGCGGAGGGCGCAGACTGTTGCGGGCTCGCCGCCTGCGGAAACCACGCAGCCGTCGCCAGAATTGCCACGCCTCCGAGGCGTGAATAGAGTTTACGTGTCCTCATCAGAGAGCTACTGCCTCCCGAGTTCAACGAAGAACTGGTTTTTATGATTCCATCCAATGCTACCAAGCCCTAAAACCATCGTCTAGTAGACGTTATGGAGTATATTCTGCTATCGCAGTTGGGTCAAGGGCCGTTTGGCAAATGACTGCGCGTAGCGAAATTTCTGAGCTATTTTTTGTCTTGCAGCGACAAAATATTCGAATGGCCCGATCGGTGGAGCGTCAGGGCGCTCCCCGAGGATCCTTCAGCGCATCGGGTAGGCGCTCGAGTTACCTTTTTTTCGGTGTTAGTTACCGCTCACGGTATATATGACCGAGCCAGCCGCGGCCGCAGCACGGGCTTCGCAGTGGTGCTCGTCAATATGGGTTTCGTAAGCCAGCTCAGCCGATTCAAATCCAATTCGAGCCCTCTCGACCGCGTGCCTCCGTATGTCATACATTGCGCGGGAGACGATTCCGCCATCCTGCAAAAGATCCTCAACCGTAATGGAAATTGCCAGGGTGGCCCGGTTGTACGCGCCCAACAAGCGTGCTCTTTCATTGCACTTCATGTGAGTTAGAAGGAGCACGCGGAGGGCCGACGGGTATGCCAAGGGGATGGATCTAAGGGTGTTACTCCCCGCTCACAACCAATTCGGGGGTTTCTACGGCCCCCCCGGGCTGCACCATAAGGGCCTTGCTGCTGTCGAATTCGCCCTCCCATTTTGCCACGACGACGGTAGCGACAGCATTGCCGGCCAGATTAGTGAGGCCGCGCATCTGCGACATGAAGCGGTCAACTCCCAATAGCAGTGTGATTCCAGCCACTGGAACGGTGTGCAGGGACGACAAGGTAGCGGCGAGCGTGATGAACCCGCCGCCGGTGACTGCGGCGGCACCCTTGGAAGTCAGCATCAGCACCACTAGCAACTGGATCTCCTGAGCGGCGCTCAAGTGGGTATTGGTAGCCTGCGCCACGAACAGCGCCGCGAGCGTCAGGTAAATCGAGGTGCCATCCAAATTGAACGAATAGCCCGAGGGCACCACCAGGCCCACCACGGATTTCGCACAGCCCAGTTTCTCGAGTTTGATCATCAGGGAGGGCAAGGCTGTCTCCGAGGCGGAGGTCCCCAGCACCAGCAGGAACTCTTCCTTCAAATACTTCACCAACTTCACGATCCGGAACCCGTGCAGCCGGCAGATAGACCCCAGAACAATAAATACGAACAGCGCGGCCGTAGCGTAGAAACACACCATCAACTTCCCTAATTGCACCAGGGTTCCAATTCCGTACTTGCCGATGGTGAACGCCATCGCGCCGAACGCTCCGAGCGGAGCCGTGTACATAATGAAGCCGATCATCTTGAAAAGGATATGGCTGATGTAGTAAAACGCCTCGAGCACCGGCTTGCCCTTTTCAAAGGTGGCCAACCCCAAACCGAACATAATAGCGATCAGCAGGATTTGCAAAACTTCGCCCTTGGCGAAAGCGTTGGCCATCTGATCCGGGATGATATTCATGATGAAATCGACGGTGCTGAGCTGCTGGCCTGAAGTGGTGTATTGAGCCACTGCCTTGGTGTCGAGCGTGTTGGGATCGGCGTTGATGCCGGCGCCGGGCTGGACAAGGGTCACGATCACCAGGCCAATCACCAGAGCCGCGGTGGTGACCACTTCGAAGTACAGCAGGGCCTTGATGCCCACCCGCCCCAGTTTCTTCATGTCGCTCATGCCCGCAATTCCGGTGACCACCGTGGTAAAGATAATCGGCCCGATCATCATGCGGATCAGCTTGATGAAGCCGTCTCCCAGCGGCTTCATTTTTTGAGCGAGTGGCGGATCGAAGAACCCTAGCGCAACGCCAAGCAGGATCGCGATCAGGACCTGGAAATACAGCTCCAAATAAAGCGGGCGTCGGACGGCGGTCAACGGGGAAGAAGTTGCGTCTGCCATAAACTCCTACAATTCTATGTTCTAATCCAACCCATGTTCTAATCTAACCCCAGCCGAGCCCTACTCCAGGGCAAAGGCATTCACCCCTGAACTCACAATCAGAACATACTGCTTGCCGTTGCGTCCCCGGTAGGTCATCGGGCTGGTGTGGCCTTCGGAATCCAGTTTGGTTTCCCACAGCATTTTGCCAGTTCGGGAGTCGAACGCGCGAAAACGTTTGTCGATCGTGCCCGCTATAAAGACCAATCCTCCGGCGGTTACAATCGAGCCGCCCTGCCCGAACGAGCCGGTATTGTGAATTCCCTTGGCTTCCATCTCATCGCTAGTGCCCAATGGAACGCGCCAGGCGATGTCTCCGGTGTTTGCGTTGACGGCCATCAGTTGCGCCCAGGGCGGCTGCTGACACGGCATTTGTTTCGCCGGATTCCAGAAGCGCGCGTTGACGGACCCCGGACCGAGCGGGCTCGAACGCCGATACGCCACTTTATCGCCGTCCGGAGTCTTGTCGAGCCGCCCCATTCCAGCGACGTCGCGTGAATTCACGAACACATACCCGAGCCGGGGATCGACAGATACGCCGCCGTAGTTGGGCCCGCCCTGCTGACCGGGGAAGATCACTCGATACTCTTTACTGCTGTACGGCGTGTACGATCCGTAGCTGTGGATACCGCCGATTTTAGTGGCTAAGTCCCGGCAAAACTTCTCGTGCTCGGGCTCACCGGTGAAAATCTCCCCCGGGTTCATTCCCTGGCGCGCCAGCGGCGGAGGCTTCAAAGGAAACGGCTGCGTCGGCCAGCTCTGTTCCCCGGGAACGTCGCTCTGCGGCACCGGCCGTTCTTCCACGGGATAAATAGACTTGCCGGTTTCGCGTTCCAAAAAAAACATCAACCCGGGTTTCGATACCGCCACCACGGCCGCGATCTTCTGGCCATCGCGCACCACATCGATCAACGCAGGCGCGGCTTCGGCGTCGTAATCCCACATATCGTGGTGCGTCAACTGGAAATACCAACGGACTTTGCCGGTCGAGGCATCCAGCGCCACAATCGAGGAGGAGTACAGGTTCTGCCCCGGCCGCCCACCGCCATAGTATTGTGGGGCGGGCTGGCCTACCGGCAGAAAGATCAGGCCCCGCTGTGCGTCGACCGTCGCAGCGCCCCAGTGGGCCGGTGATCCAGCGGTGATCCAGTTATCCTGGGGCCAAGTTTCAGACCCTGCTTCGCCGACATGGGGCAGGGTATGAAATGTCCAGACCAGTTTGCCGCTGCGAAGATCCCAGGCTCGTACATCCATGGCCGGTCCATCGGGGTTGTCCTCCTGGCCCTGCGCTCCGGTAATTAGCAGATTGCGGTAGACCGCTCCCGGCGAACCCATGTGATAGGGCGCGTCGGGGAACCTCTCCGCCACTCCCAGGCGCAAATTGACCGTGCCTTCGTTGCCGAAGCCTGGCACCGGCTTCCCGGTCTTAGCATTGAGCGCTATCAAGCGGCCATCGCTGGTTCCCGCCAGGATTTCCGCGGGCGTGTCCGTGTCGCCTGGCCAATATGTCACGCCGCGCAGCGGCGCACCAGTCCTTCCGCCGAGTTCGAATTTCCAAACCTCTTTTCCGGTGTCGGGATTGAGCGCGACCACGGTGTGATGAACCGTTGGCGTGTAGAGCAGACCTCCGGCCATGATCGGAACAGCTTCGGTCGCAGTTAACGCCCGGCTCGCCGGGTTAAGATCGACCGCAGAGGGGTCCACTCCGTACTGCCACACCAGTTTCAACTTCGCCACGTTCTTGGTGCTGATTTGCCTGAGCGGCGAATAGCGCTGGCCACTCTGGTCATGGCCGTACGCCGGCCAATCCGTCTGGCAATAGATCCCCGGGGCGGCGAGCAGCGCTAATGCGAGAGTTGCACTGATTTGCATGGTTACCTCATTCAGGCCGTGCGCCAGTTTTCAGAAAGTATACACCCCGCAAGACTCCGCTTCGTTCGCTCGCCCTTTGTCTTCGGTTCGCCCGGGTGTATCCTGACCCAGACGAAGGAATCCTATGGCATCCAATTTCTCCCGTAGAAATATGTTCAGAAAAAGCGCCACGGCCGCTGCCGGCATAGCGTTCGCACAGTCCGGCAAAGCGCAGCAGAACTCTTCGGTGGCGGGCCGCAAGTTCAAGGCGCTGGTCTCGCGAGGCTTCGGGGCCAACACCACATCCATCCAGGAATTGAAACTCCTTCCCATCGGCGGACGCCAGATTTTGGTGCGCACCGAGGTCACGCAATGCTGCTATACGATGTCGGCGCGCGTGATGGGCACTCAGGATCCGCCGGACCCCAACGGACCGCAAGCTGCTCCCATTCTTAACGACCCGAGACTGCCGGTAATCCAGGGCCACGGCGGCGTGGGCATCGTCGAAGCCGTCGGACCGGACGTCAAGCGAGTCCAAGTGGGCGATCGCGTGATCATCGCGGTGACGCCGCAGTGCGGTGTTTGCTACCACTGCCTTCGTGGCCGGGCCGACCGCTGCCAGTTCGTAGCCGGCGTGCGCAACGTTGCCATCGCCGAAACGGCGGACGGAACCAAGATCTATCAGGCCGGCAACATCGGCGGCCTTGCGGAATACATGGTGCCGTACGAAGAATCCGTCGTACCGGTGTTCAGCAGCGCGCGTTCGATGGACTTGGCGATGCTGCATTGTGTGGGAGGGTGCGGCTTGGGAACCACCATGACACTATCGCCGGTTGAGCCCGGCTCCGATGTCGTGGTCTTCGGCGGCGGTCCTGTTGGCCTCAGCGCCGTGCAAGGTGCGCGCATCATGGGAGCGTCGCAAATTATCCTGGTCGAGCCGATTCGCGTGCGCCGCGAACTGGGCTTGAAAGTAGGAGCAACAGCTGCGCTCGATCCCAACGCCGAAGGCAAAGATCTGGTCTGGAAGATCAAGGACATGTGCAAGGGTCCGACCGATCGCAAGTTCGCGGGCGGACGCGACTGGAACCTGAACGCCGCCCGTATTGGCGCCAACATTGGTCCCGATCTGGTGGTCGAGGCCGTGGGCTATGACCGCGCCAAGCCTAAACTCGAAGCGGGTCCGGATCCCACCGGTATTCTACCGCTCGAACAAGTGTGGCAGATATGCCCGACGGGAGGCCACATGTGCACCACCGGCGTGGGCTTTCCGCCGCAAGCAACCATAGCATTCCCGGTGAACCAGTGGACCAACGGCAGTAAGACGCATCATTCGAGTCAATACGGCGGCGTGAATATGATGCGTGACCTGCCGCGTTACGTGAAGCTGATTGAGAAAGGTTTGTACGACGCGAGGTCGCTGATTACGTCGACTTATCCGCTCGAAAAAACCATGGACGCGTATCAGGCCGTGGCCGACCGGACGACAGTGACTGCTATGATTACGTTTACGTGAGCACTCGAGTTTCGCGGCGCAACATTCTTAAGAAAGGCGCTGCTGTTGCGGCTTCGGGAGCTGCCTTCGCTCAAGGCCAGCAACCCGGACCGCGCGTCACTAATACTGCCGGCCGCAAGTTCCGCGCCTTGGTGCGCTATCGCAATGGTGTAGCGATCGAAG
>Ga0105240_10000681_pt1 | contig 62510 bp, 49 predicted proteins | sample KBSC54metaG_FD_80426 | JGI IMG/M metagenome (GOLD analysis project Ga0105240, IMG submission 80426) | Corn rhizosphere microbial communities from Kellogg Biological Station, Michigan, USA - KBS C5-4 metaG | ecosystem: Host-associated > Plants > Roots > Rhizosphere > Soil | place: Michigan, USA... | reverse complement strand
TAAGCGCCTTCCAGCGCTCATCCGGCAAATGATATCGATCTTTGACTACCATGATTGCACCATGCGCTAAGTCTTTGATAATTAGCAATTTGCAAATCCACTTATTTTGAAGACACGCCCTAGTTGATTTCTAACATGATGGGCCGATCAGATTCTTTGTTCCTCGAAGTGGCTCGCAAGGTGGCTGCGAGGCCGGGGATGTTTGGTGTCCGCGATGTTCGTGATTTTACGATTTTTCTTTTCGGGATGGACGCCTATGCTGCTCAAACGGGAGGTGAGATGTTTCTACCCGGAAGATTTCGTGAGTGGATGCAGCGGCGACATGACGTTCGGGCATGGGGTCAGCTCTCGACGCCTGACAAAATTTGCCCCCACAAACAGATGGCGGTGCCTTGTTGGCAAACTACCCCCCCGCCACAATCCGAATAATCTCCAGTCGATCGCCTTCCGCGAGCCCCTGCGCCGGCCATTCTTCGCGGCGGAGGGCGATGCCGTTATGCTCGATCAGCAGAGCGGGGCCGGGGAGTCCAAGAGTGGTGACGAGCTCGGCGACGTTTGTGGCGCGGTCGCAATCGCGTTCGTCGCCATTGATGAAAAGCTTCATGCGCCGGTGAGGATGGCTTTGTCCCAGTCTTTCCAGACCGGCTCGAAACCGGAGCGGCGCAGTACTTCGGCGATTTCCGCGGGCGGACGGTCGTCGGAGATTTCGAATTGGCCGGTGGCCGCGGCATCGCTCGAGAGCTGGCCGGGATCGACCTTGCGTCCACCGACGGTGAGATGCAGGTCGTCGCGTCCTTCGCCGGTATAGCCGCCGGGTTCGGTATGGCTGCCGGCGCTCATTGTGGTGATGCCGAGTGGCAGAATCGCATCGCGCAGCCGCGCCGTCTCCCGGGTGCTGAGGACGATGCCGACGTGAGGAAACGTGATGCGCAGGGCGCAGATCAGTTGGACAAACTCCGCGTCGCTCAATTCCACGCGCGGCTGAAAGCCGCCGGCGCACGGCCGAATGCGCGGAAGACTCACGGTGAATTGCGCCTTCCAGCACTTCTTCAAGAGGTATTCCAGATGGGCGGCCAGCGCGCACGCTTCCGCCCGCCAGTCCGGCTGCAACCCGAAGAGTGCTCCCACGCCGATCCGGCGGAATCCTCCCGCATAGGCGCGCTCCGGGCAGGCGAGGCGCCAGTCAAAATCCTTCTTCGGCCCGGCGGTGTGAAGGGCAGTGTAGGCCTCGCGATGATAGGTCTCCTGATAGACGACGAGGCCTTCTGCACCGGCCTCGACCATGGCAGCGTACTCGGCGGTTTCCATCGGAGCCACCTCCAGCGCCAGACTCGGAATTTCCGGCACCAGCGCCCGCACGCAGCGCTCCAGGTAGCCGCTCGAGACGAATTTCGGATGCTCTCCGGCGACGAGCAAAAGATTGCGGAAGCCTTCCGCGGCGAGATGCCGCGCTTCCTTCACCACCGATTCGATTTCGAGCGTGACGCGCAGGATGGCATTCTCGCGGGAAAAACCGCAATACGTGCAGGAATTGATGCACTCGTTGGAAAGATAAAGCGGAGCAAAGAGCCGGATGGTTTTTCCGAAATGCTTCCGCGTCAGGCCGGCGGATTGCCGCGCCATTTGCTCGAGCTGTTCATCCGACTTGGGCTCGAGAAGAGCGGCAAAGCGGCGGATGGCGGCGGAGCGAAGCGGGTCCTGGATGATTTCGGCAAGCGGCATTTGGGAAAGAGGAGCAATATGAAACCCCGCGGGGCGCTTGTAAATGGGGAGGAGAAGCAGCGCGATTTCTGCTTCGGATTCACCCGGGCCTCGGGCAGAAGTTGCGTCCAGCTCGTTTTCATCATGGATCATTTCGTGTCCTTCGCACATTTCCTCATCCTTCTGGCGCTGTTCGGAGCGTTCGGTTCGGTGCTGGTCAATCTGGCTTTCTTTCGTGGTCTCGAGAGCGCGCGGCCCGATGCCGAGGCACCGCTGGTTTCGATTCTCGTTCCGGCACGCAATGAGGCGCATAATATCGCGGCCTGCGTCAGTTCGCTGCTCGCGCAGGACTATCCATTTTGCGAGGTGCTCGTGCTCGATGATCATTCGACAGACGACACCGCCGAGGTTCTTCGCGGCCTGGGCTTGCGGTTGAATGGAATGGTCTCCCGCTACATCGTTGGAGAGCCGTTGCCGCCGGGCTGGACGGGGAAATCGTGGGCCTGCCATCAGCTCGCGCGTCAGGCGCGCGGCGAGTATCTCTTCTTTACGGACGCCGATACACAGCATGCGCGCGGCACGGTGAGCGCGCTGCTGGCCTGTGCCAAGCGGCGCAAGGCGGACCTCGTCTCCGCCTGGCCGCAACTCGTGACGGTGACGTGGAGTGAGAAGCTCATCGTTCCGCTGATCATGCTGATGGCTGCGACCATGTATCCGCATTGGCTCGTCCTGCTCCTCCAACGTATTCCAGTGATTGTTCGGCTGATCCCGCGCCGTTGGGTGCGCATGCTTGGCGCGGCAAATGGTCAATCCATGTTCTTCCGGAGCGTGGCTTACGAGCAGATCGGCGGGCATGCGGCGATTCGGGGGCACATTGTGGAAGACGTGGCGCTGGGCCGGGAAGTCGCGGCGCGGATCGGCGAGGGGATGCGGCTATGGAATTGCGAAGCGCTTGGCTTCTCGACCTGCCGTATGTATCGGCGGTTCTCCGAAGTGTGGGAGGGCTTCAGCAAAAATGTGCGCGGCGCGTTTGAAGAATCGCTTTTCGGGTTCCTTTTCGCCGGGGCGATCCAGATCCTGTGTTTTCTCCTGCCATGCGTGCTGCTCTTTTTGCCCGTGGGCCATCGCGGGACCATCATTGAGGAGGTGGCTCTGATCTACGGGATCCGCGTGATTCTCACCGCTCGTTTCAAGACTTCGTGGCTGGGATGTGCCTTGCATCCGGTGGGACACGCCCTGGCGCTATTGATCGGTCTGAATAGCTGGCGCTCCTCGCTGGCCGGCCGCGTAAAATGGAAAGGGCGAACCTATTCGCACACCGAGCTGCCCAGGCTCGAATAGGACTGGCCTCTGTGCAGTGGCGAATGAGGTGTTTACGCAAGACTTACACCCTGTTTGGCCGGTGACGATTGACCGCCTGGCGACAAACACTTGAGCCCTCACCTCAATGCCCCGAGATTGGGGAACCGGGCCTTGCATTTTTAAAACTTTTCCGCATCGTGCCCGCCTCGTTATGCAGCTTACGCTTTTGAAGTCGAAGATCCATCGCGCCGCCGTGACTGGGGCGAGTTTGCACTATGAAGGGAGCATGACGATCTCCGCGGATCTCGCGGAGCGTGTGGGCTTGTTGCCGTATGAGAAGATTCTCGTGAGCAATATGGAGAATGGCGAGCGTTTCGAGACCTATGTTATCTATGGCGAACGCGGCACCTCGCAGATTCAGCTCAATGGCGCCACGGCCCACCTCGGCAAGATCGGCGATCGGCTCACGATCATGAATTTTGGCGCTTTTTCCCCCCAGGAAGCCGTCGGGCACAAACCGCGCGTTTTGCTGCTCAACGAAAAAAATGAAATTCTCCGCTATGAAGGTGGAGAGATTCCGGATTGCACCGGGAAAATCCTCGCGTAAAACAACCCGCCTACACCTGTGCCTAACCAAGAATTCTTCTCCGACAAATTCTTCACGAGCCCATTCGCCTTCGGTTTTTACCTGGGGCTGATCTTCGTTATTATTCTCCTGTATAATTACTGGCGGCTCAAAGGGGAGCTGTCCCGGTTCCGCCGCCACTTGAGCGACAAGCTTGAAATCGAGGCGGAGACGATGAAAAAGATCAAACTCGATCAGGAAAGCCTCCGGCAAACAAATGAGGCCCTTCGCATCAAGGTGAATGCCCTCAACGAACTGCCGGATCGCAAGCTCCAGCGCGATCTCGAAGTCTATGCTCGCGCCGAGAAAAAGATGCTCATCCAGGTGCCTGGATTCGCCCCGGCCTGGGAAACGGCAAAGGCCGAAGCCCACACTGAACTCGTCGATGAAGAAGGTGGACGCAGCGCACCGCGCCGGATCTTCTCACGCCTCTTCGGCGGTGGCGGGAATAATGCAGCCCTCCCGCGTGGTGGCGAAGACGCCGCCAAGCACGGTGCGGACGCCGGACAGGTGTCGCAAGAGGGGATGGACAAACCGCAACAGCCTTAAGCCAGTCCAAAGCCGGGCGAAAAGCCCGCCATTTTCGAGAAGGACGCGGATCATTTCCGCGTCCTTTTTGCATTTCATATGGCGGACAAAGTACCGGGGAAGGCCTTGCATTTTCGGTATTCTCTGGCACATGGAAGGCACCCTCATTTCCGCATCCCCGTGCTTTGCCGACGGGGCTGCCACTGAGGGATTTTTGGGTGAAATCGACCTTTTATTCCGCAACGGAATTGTCGGGTAAACCGACCACGACTCCAAGATCGCCGGATGCATCTCGCTGACGGCGATCCTCGATGAGTTTCGTCTTCTTTTCATCTCAACGATTCATTTCGGATCCATGAACGCGACACCCTGGGGCACACAGAGCAAATACGGCGACTACGAGATCGTGGGGGCCAGAGAGAACCACCCGCACTTGCTTGGGCAGGGGAGCTTTGGAAAGACGTATGAAGCCGTGCGGAGCGACAACATCGCGGGTGGAGTTATTCGGGAGCACGTCGCGATCAAGGTGCTCAATCCGGAATTGCTTTCCAGCGAGGCGAAGCGCTTCCAGTTCATTCAGGAATTGCTCGCGCTGACGAAATTCAAGCATCCGAACCTGATTCATTACATCCGTTGCGGTGAGGAAAAGGGAGAGGTCTACTACGCGATGGAACTCTGCCGTGGCGGCGACCTGGCCCGGCTCGTGCGGCGGTTCGGCCCGCTCCCGGAGAAGGTGGTGGCGCTGATCGGGCTTCAAGTGGCCACCGGTTTGAAGGAAGTGCACCAGCGCCATCGGCTCGTGCATCGCGATATCAAGCCTTCCAACATCATGCTCGTGGATGAGCTGGAACCGGAACTCGGGCCGCAGCATCTCGCCTATCGCTTTGAACAACAGGAAGGCCTGTGCCGCGTGGTGGACTTCGGTTTGGTGAATTTCGCGCTCAATGCCGAGGAGGCGCCGCAAAAGTTCGTTGGTTCACCGATGTACGCGAGTCCGGAGCAGATCCGGGAGCAGCCGATGGATGGGCGGTGCGACATCTACTCGCTGGGCATGACGCTGTGGTATCTCCTCCAAGGGAAAGGGCCGCTGCTCGATGCAAATGGGGAGGATCTCAGCAACATGCGGAACGCGATGTTCCGCCACATGGATGGCGAGGAGTTCGACGAGGAATTGCCACGGCATCTGACGCCGGAATTTCGCAGCGTGCTGCAGCGGATGCTCCAGAAGCGTCCGGAGGCCCGCTACGCAAATGCCACCGAGGCGCAAAATGCGCTCCGCCAGTATCTGGCCACGGCGCCAAATCCAAAGGGCGCGACCGGACCGAGCGAGGCCGCGTTCGCCGTGAAGCGCATCGCGCAGCCTCTGGAGACCGTCTACGAGATCCAGGAGAAGCTGCCTTCTCGCTGGGCGCAGAGCGCTTACCGGGCAAAGGAGAAATCCGGAGGTCGCGAGGTCAAAATGAGTGTCGTGGCGAATGTGGAAGCGAATTCGCCGGCGGCGAGTGCGGCGCTCGCCTGTCTGACGAAATTCGCGGAGCTTTCCCGTCAGCCGAGTCTTCCGGAAGCCTTGATCCCGGTGCGGGATGTGATCCAGACCGCGGACCTTCTGGCCTGTACGGAAGATTATTTTCCGCACGTCGCCCTGTCGGACGTGCTCAGAGCCCGGGCCAACGCGAAGCGGCCGATGGGATTCTCCGAGGCGGTTTTGATTTTGCGGCCGGTTGCGGAAGCGCTCGATTTTCTTTTGAAGCACGGGCAGGACAATCTTCCGCTGCCCTGCGAAGAGTTATGGCTCACCCGTGATTCCACGGGTTCCAATGGAGCGGATCCACAGACTCTCGTAAAACCATTGGGTGAGTGGGCGGGACTTCAGGTGCGCTTCAGCATGGCTTACCTTGCGCCTTCGGAAGCCGATTCATTCAACGGTTCCTCTTCCTTTGGGGGACAGACCATGTCGGGTTCGCTGAATTTGACCGGGATGGACCTGCATCCCGTGCTCACTTTCGCCCGGCTCGTTTACCGGATTCTGAATGGTTCGGAGGTGCCCGCCGCGGTGCAGTTCGCGCCGGCGGCTTATGTACCCGCCGTGACCCTGAGTCATGCGTCGAATAATCTCCTTCGCGATCTCATTTGTCGTCAGCGGCCGTGGAGTGACACGACCTCGGTATTGAAAGATCTTTGCACGAACGAAGGTATCGTCTGGCGCGCTTCGTCGGGGAATGGTGTCGCGCGCGTCGTTTCGCCCGGTATCGTCCAGAGCCCGTATGCATCCTCCGGGTCCACTCAGGCGGTTCCCCAGGAGCAATGGCAGCCTGGCGCGGAACTGGTGTGCGCGGAAACCGGCAAGCGATTGGTGCTGCCGCTGAATCTTCCGCCGCGCGAGCCGGTGAGGCCGGCGGCAGCCCGCGATTTTGATCCAACGATGACGGTGGGAGCCAACTCTGCAGCCACCGTCTTCGATGATCCTCGTTTGCACGGGCGGCCACCTGCATTTACGCCGCCGCCACCACCTCCTCCGAAAGAAGCGCGTGGACCCCTCACGGCGCCACGCCCGTCGATGGCTCCCTCGCCGACAAGGCCTGTGGAATCGAAAAAAGTTGTGCTGGTGCCGGTGACGGCGACCCCTATCACGCTGGTGCCGGCTGCGGGTCGTGGAGCGAAGCGATCGTCGGGCCGGCGTTCTGTTGCTCCGCTGGCCGCAATCGCGGCAGTGTTGGTATTGGGAGGCGCGGGATTCGCCTGGTACATGTTCCAGCCTGTGCCGGAAGTTCTGCCGCTCGTCTCCGCAACACCGCCGCCGGCGCCTTTGCCTGCCGCCACACCAGCGCCGCGCGTAGTTGATTCCAAACCGGTGACCACGGTGTCGGACCCCGTTGCACCGCCATCGCGCGTGCCGGACGCCAATCCTACGCTGGCTTCTCTGGCGCCGCCGCTGCCTGCGGGAGCGCCGCCGGAGGCGTTCCGTTCCGGCGAGAAATGGCAAAACAGTCTCGGCATGCGGTTCATCCCAGTCTCCGGGACGGAAGCAGCCATGAGTGTGTGGGTGGTACGCGTTCGGGACTTTGCCACTTTCGTGCAAGCGGCCGGTTACGATGCCGGGGCCACTATGCTTTCGTTTTCAAATGGGAAGTGGGCTCGCTCGAATGCGACCTGGATGGCACCTGGCTTCTTCCAAAGCCCGAATCATCCGGTCGTCGGTGTGAGTGCGGAGGATGCGCGGATTTTCTGCCATTGGCTCACGCAAAAAGAACGGGACGAGCATCTCATCGATGACACGGTCGCTTACCGTCTTCCGACGGATGACGAGTGGAGCAAGGCGTCGGATGCCACGCTCTATCCGTGGGGGCCGAGTTGGCCGCCGCAGGCGGGTTCGGGAAATTACGCCGGTGAAGAAGCGGCGGCCAAATTTGCCGATATCGATTCGATCCCGGGTTACCGCGATGGCTTTGCCACCACCTCGCCTGTGGGAAGTTTTCCGGCCAATCCAAATGGGTTTTACGACATGGGTGGGAACGTTGCGCAATGGTGCGAGACCTCGTACCAGCAAGAGATGAACGCTCCCGAGGTGCTGCTGCGCAATTCGCAGCTTGCCGACGACGGAAGTGGCAAGTTCCTCACCATTCGTGGCGCATCCTGCTTCGATAGTGGATCGGATGTGCTGCGCACTGATTACCGGCGCGGCAAATTGCCGTCGGTTCGCGCGGCTTATATTGGATTTCGCTGTGTGCTGGCGCCGCTCGTCCAGAAGGCGCAGCCAGTGACGACGGCGGATGATGGGGCAAAGCCGTCTTCGGCTGGTACGCCAGCAAACTCAGATGGCGCGGATCCGAGCAAACCGGCTACTGCGGGAACGCAGCCGACCGGTACGGATGATGCCGCCGCAGCGGTGGATCCACGCCTGGTGGGAGTATGGTCGATCAAAGGTCCGCACGGAAAGGTGCAGAAGTGGGAGATCAAACCGGATGGACACTACTTACTTTCGGGACCGAAATCCGGAGGAGGCATGCTGACTGGCAATGGAGGGCAAATGAAGCAACTGCCCTCCGATGCTGGTGCGGCTCCCGTGGATGCCGGCTATAGCATCGACGGAAATAAGCTGGTGACGACCGGCCCCAATGGTGAGCAGGCGGAGTGGCGCCGCGTTTCAGGTCCTCCGAATCCGAACCAGAAAAAGGGCGATGGGGTTATGGGCGTCTTCAAGCGGGTGTTTCATTGATCGGGTGAGGGGAGCCGCGCGCCCCCCGAAGTAGCGAAGCTATACTTTTAGCAATTCCCTCGCTTCTGCGACGCCCGCTGCCGGTCGTCCATACTCGCTGGCCGTGACGCGGGCCAGTGCACAGAGATAGCGCCAACGGAATGCCGGGCGAGCTGTGGCAAATTCTTCCGTCACCGTGCGGAAGAATTTTTCCGCATGCAGCGCTCCATCCTCGCTGATCGCAAAATTTCGGAGCAGATCAAAGATGGCCTGTGGTCCCAGGCCGAGTTGAGCGTATCGCTGGACGATGCCGGTGGCCTGCGCCTGCAAATTTCCGCGAATCGCCGCGTCGAGTTCGCTCAGCAGTCCCGCCTGCTCGGTTGCTTTCGCCGACTGGACATGTCGAGGGAAGGGGAGAGGCTCCCAGTGCAGGAAATCCCCGCCGCGATTGGTGCGATCGAGCGCAGCCTGGTAGGCGCCGAGGATCAGACAGGCAAAAGTATTTCGTGGTCGGGCGACGCGGGCGAGGTTGCGCCAGGCACAGGCTGAATCGCCCGCATGCACACCGATGGAATCGCCGTGAACGCTGCCGATCGGTTTGCCTGTCACCTCGTCATTCGGAGTGCGTCCATGATCCCGCAGGATAAGCTGATTCGCGGCCAGGGAGATCGCTTCACCGACGGCGTCGGGTAGCATGCCTTCCGCCAGAGCGGCCGCCGCGGCGTTGGCCGCCTGTTCCGGAGAGCCGTTAAATATGACCATGCTGAGATTCTCCACCCAGCCGTCTTCAGCCGCACGCGTGCCGGGAGTGGCGTCGAGCAGCTTGTGCTCTTCGAGAAGCCTGGCCAGGAGAGAACTCGGATCCCCTCGGCGCCAACTCTCGGCTTTCACACAATACCGCACCGATTGCCGGAGCAGCGTTGTTGCCTGTTCGCGGCCAATGAGGCCAAGAAGGTCCCAGGCGCGATAGGGCAAGACCACGCGATGCACTTCCGTGTCGTCCTGCACTTCATGGAGCAGTGCGTCGAGCGCATCCTCCGGTGTGTCGGCGATCGCGGCAAACGCCGCTTCCGCGCGGGACGCGTCCCTGCTGCGCGCTTCGCTTCTCAACCATGGACCCGGAGCCGTGTCCGCTGGTTTCGCGGTTGCCGTGACCGGGTGCAAGATCTCATGATCTTTGCCTCCGGATTCCTGAATGCGATTCGTATTGCGGTAGAGGACTTTGAAGACCGGAAGCGGCTGCTGTCCCGGCGGCAGTTCCTGAGCCATGTGGAAGGCTGGAGCGAGCGCCATCATCGTATGAAAACCGACATAATCTTCTCCACCAAACGTCCGCGCATTCGCGAGTGCTCCCGCTGTCACGAGTTGCTTGAGATCCGCACCAGCGCGCAATTTTTCGACAAGCACGGGCATCAGCCTGGTAACAGGTGTCTCCTGCATGAGCCGGACCAGTGGCTCGAGCGATCCGAATTCGAGCCGGCCCGGCGCTGTATCTTCCAGCGTCGCGGCCAGGCCCAATTCATGCGCCGCACCATATCCGACGGCAGCCGTGATCATCCCGCGCCCGACATCCGATAAGAATTCTCGACGAGTTTGCGTGAACCGAGGCATTTTCATGAACGTGATCTCCGATTGAGGGTTTGGAGCACGATCTGTCGCGAAAGGCAGAAGGGCCGAGCCGCTACGCTAAGGCGGTGGCCCGCCTCGGAAAAGCAGAAATCCCGCGCTCAATGGAGCCAAGTCGACGAATACTGGCAGCTCGCTCTGGTAAACTTCCGCCCGCACCGCTGCCGAAGGCAATGCAGCCCGCACGTGAAAGCTTGTCGAGTGCCGTCACGTGCGGGTAAGCAGGAGGTTACTTCTTCCTCCAAGTCAGCGAGCAGTTGTGACTTAGGGCGCCGTAGGCAATACCGCGCGAGAATCCCGTTATAGCTTCGCGATGGTGAGAGGCGGCCAGGAGATAAAATCCCGGCTTCGAATCATCGAAGTGTACTTTGCCGGCGTCATCGGAGGTCAGTTCCTGTTCTGCCGCACTTGGCGGATAAAACGTGACCTTCGCTCCTGGAACTGGCTTTCCGCGGAAATACACGCAGGCCTCACCTGCATTGCCCGTAGGCACGAGATCGAAATCGAGGGACGGCTGAACAGCTCCGCCGCCTTCGGGTTGCCAGCGAGCATAGAAGAAAGGTTTGCGGGCCGGTTTCTCTGCTGTCCCGGGAACTCCCATGACCGCGAAATCGGCCTCCGCCTCGGCTTGTTTGTTTGCCGAGGCGCCATTGAGCAGAAAGTGGTCGCTGCCCTTGGTGATCTCGAAGGTTTGTGCCTTGTCCTGCCGGAGGACTTGTTTTTCCCGTTCTTCACGACTCGGTGTGGCGCCACCTGCTGCGGGGGCGTTGGAGTCATTCCTCTCTGACCAGGCCGAGCGTAGGTGCATGGCGTCGAGTGCACCGGGTGACTTTTCGAAGTCATCACCGTATTCAGCGAATCGGACGACGAGTTTGCCCTCCGGAGTATCCTCGATCCAGACTTCGTGAGCCGAAGTGCGTATGGAAAGGAGGCCGAAGAAAAGGCAGACAGATTGGATGGCGGTACAGAAGGGTAGGACGTCGCGAATTTTCATGGTGATTACTTTGCTGGAGACGGTTGTGGAGTGAGTGTCTCCGCGATTGTAGATAGGACATGGTTTTCAGGGACTCGCTGTCGCGGGATTGCGGTGAATGTTCTCGGGATTGCGCATTTAGCGGCGAATGACTAAGTAGCGAGGTGACAAAGTAAAGTGAGACGGCAATTTCGGACAGTTTTACGACAACCCCAAGGCAGCGCTGTGCGGTGAGGTCGCTATGTTGAGGAGCGTGAAAGCAACTTATCTTCTTGTTCCTATTATCTCCGTGTTTGGCTTTGCGGCAACTTCGCTGGGGCAGGCCATTGTCCCGCCGTTTCATAACTATCAATCCTCTTTGGGAGGAGTAACCACCGATTATATCTGGGAGAATTTTTCTTCGGAGAATCGTCCGGCCGGCGTTGGCGCGGGAACCGGAGGAATGGCGAGTCAGTGGCTTGCCGGGCTGGCTCCGACTCAGGGTGCAGCAGGACCCGTGTTCTCAGGGAATCCGTCGAACGGAACCGATTACACAGACTTCGTGACAACGGCCAACGGCGGGGGGATCTATGCATTCTTCACGCAAACGCATTTTCAGATAAGCTCGTCCACACCGGTTGCGGGCCTGCAGACTTTGACGATGCAGCTCTATGTTGCGGAAGGGCTTACAGGCGCCTTTGGGGGAAGCACGGCGATTCTGGCATCCGACCCGGTGCTGAGCCTGACGACGTCTGCCGGCACTTTCATTATCAATCCCACATACATCTCAACCAGCAGCCATGACAGTGCAGTGGTGAATGGATCGAGTTCGTTCCTGGATATGTTGAACTACCAGTGGGATCTCTCCAGTGTTGCAGGCACCCCGGAAAGCTACACTCTGAATTGGCAGACATCGTATCACTCGATCACTTTCGGGGAGGATGTGACCGAGTCGACGGCTCCAAATCCGTCGAGCGTTCTGGCGGTGCCTGAACCTTCGACATCAGTGGCGATTCTGGGTGGTTTTGGCGTGCTGGCGATGTTCCGTCGCCGCTGGACTGCGCCGCAGGCGATCTAAGTCTGGTGAAGAAATTCGGGAATCGATGAGCCAGCCTATGAAAATGATGGAAAATGATCGTGCAAGCGGCGCCGAAAATCGTGGTGCTCCGGATCATCGATTTCCCGGACCGGGCCTGGCAGCTTTTACCTTGGTGGAGTTGCTCGTGGTGATGGCCATCCTGCTGGTATTGGCGGGAATTGTCATGGCGGGGGTGAAAAGCGTGACCGAAACAGCGAATCAGACGAAAGAAGTACAGGCGGGCCGTACTTTGATCGCGGCCTATTCCGCGGCCGCGGCGGATCACGACGGAGCATTTCTGCCCGGCTACGACCGCACAGTCACGGAAGTGAATCTTCCTGATGGAACGTCTCTTTCGGGGCCGCCGGCGGAACGCTATACCTATCGTTTGGCGCCATATTTCCAGTATCGAATGGATTCAGCGGTGCTGGTCGGGAAGAACGCAAAAGAGATCGACCCACAGAATAGGTACCTTGTGAGCTGCTACCCGGCTTTCGGCATCAACTATCTCTTTGTCGGTGGAGATATTTCCGCGGCTGGTGTGATGACTTATCCCTCGGAATGTATCACGCGGCAGGGAGCGAGTTTGTCGATTATTGCCTTTGCCTCCGCGGTTGGCGATTCACAGCCTTCAAAAATCAATGGCTACTGCATTCTGACTCCGCCTCAAACAACCGGAGCGATGTGGAATCCGGCGCCGTGGAGCGCAGACTCGCTGGCCTCCGAATATGGGAACGTCGATGCACGTTACAGCGGAAAGGCGATTTGCGTGTTCCTCGATGGCAGCGTCCGTTTGCTCGGGATCGAAGAGCTTCGCGATATGCGGCTATGGAATCTGAATGCACGGCAGGATGATAACAGCCGTTACACCATCTACCAGGCTCCTCCACCTCCGAGAGGGCGGTAAGTAACGGTGGCATCTTCCTCATCATTATCCCGAAAGGAAAGCATGGCTTCCAATTCCAAAAGGCAAAACGTGATAAAGAGCGGTTGGCGAGACCGTTTGGGTTTATGGGGTTGCATTGCAGCGGCGGGAGGTGCGATCTGGATCGCAACGGGATTTTCTGTCCGTGGTTCCTACCTTTTCACGGATTTTCTCAATCCGTGGCTGGATGGTCTGAACACCGACTACAGTGCCTGGAACTACACGTCTACCGGCAATCTGGGTGAATACCCATTCTACGCCGCAAACGGGGCGCCCAATTTTCCAACGAGCGCCGCGCCCTATGGGGATTGGACGCCTGCTTCCGTTGCCGGGGTTTCGAACCCTGGCGCCGGTAGTTGGACATCCGCCAATCCATCGGCTTTTTGGGATTCGCGAAATCCGCGGATTATCCAGAATGGCGCGCCGGCATTTGTCACGAGCAGCGGTGGAATTTATAGCTACCAGGGGCCGACGAGTTTCACGCTGCAGGGCGCGACGCCATACAACCTCGGAACGGTGGTCTTCCAATTTCAAACCGAAGGTACGACGGTCGATTTTTCATCGATTCTGCTCAAGTACACTGACGCTACGGGTTCACACACGGTGGCGCCGAACGAATGGATTCAGGAATTCAGCGGCAGCGCTTCCTCCTTTGGCGGCCTGACGAATCGGGTCGCCCTGCAGTGGAGCCTGGGCGGACTGAACATCAGCTCCTATCAAATCGTTTTTATCGCGGAAGGCTCCAGCATGAGCCTCCAGCAAGTGTTGCTCGATACCGCCAGTAACTACGCGGCTGTGGTGCCGAGTTCGGGGAAATGGACCGGCGCGAGCGGAAACTGGAGCAACACGAGTATGTGGGCGCAGAACACCACGAACCATAACTATCTGCCGCAGGAGAATGGCAATGTCACATTTGCGAATTCCGGTAGCTCAACGGTTACGCTGGATGCCGGCCATTCAGTCGGTGAATTGACTTTCGATACTCCGTACTCTGCAACCATTGCTTCGACCGGTGGCGCAGCGATTACTTCCAATACTGGCATTGCCACGACGACGCAGGCGACCGGTGAATATGACATCAATGCGCCGTTCGTCCTGAACGCCCTCAATCTCTTCCATATCAATGCGGGCTCGGTGGTGATGAATGGTCCGATTTCCGGAAGCTATGGTTTGGTGAAGGATGGCAACGGGACCCTGACATTGGCGGCAAATAATACGTTCTCCGGAGGGCTGGAGATCGAGGCTGGAACCGTACGTGTGTCAGGCGCCAATACCTATGGCGGCGCGACGGTCGTGCTCTTCGGGAACCTCGTTGTCGCTGCGGATGCCGGTGCAACCGGGGCGCTGGGAAGCTCCACTTCAACGATTTCGCTCGGTGCGGATAGTTCTCTCTATGAGTTCTTGGGCGGAACTGGCGCGGGAATCGTCATTGATGGCGATCACACCATTTCACGCCCGATCGCGATGGAAAATGGGTCCTTCGAGAAGGTTCTCGGCACGCAACACACCGCAGGCGGCGCGACATTTTCCGGCGCAATCGCTCTTGGTACCGCGACGAATGTGCATCTGAACGCTGCGGCAGCGACAGACATACTCAGCTTCAGTGGAGGAATGAGTGGAGGGGCCACGAATGGCCAGGTGGTGATCGATGGACAGGGCACGGTTGTATTTACGGGAAATGGCCGGCAGTATTCATATGGGCTTACGACGAATGTGGCCTCCGGGATTCTGCGCATTGATCAAGGCGCGGCGGTCTCCGGTAGTGGGAATGTCTCCGTGAATGGAGGCCAGTTGATCGTGCGGGGTACAATTGGTGGAAGCGGCTCGGTCTCGGTCAACTCAGGGACGTTGAGCGGAGATGGGACGATCAATCGCCAGATCACGGTAAGTTCGGGAGGACGGCTCTCGCCGGGGTTCGGGATTGGGTCGATTGCAACGCAGGCAGAAACTTGGGCGGGTGGTAGTACACTCCACATCGAGTTGACGAATGCCAATGGAACGCATGGAAGTGGCTGGGATCAGATAAATATCACCGGAGGCTTGGATCTCCAGGCGACTGGGGCGAACCGGGTTAAAATCGAATTGGCCACGGTGACGTCATCGGGTGCTCTGGGTTTGCTCTCCAGCTTCGACCCGCAGGCTAGTTACACGTGGCAGTTCGTTTCGACGTCCACGGGAATCACGGGATTTGATCCCAGTAAGTTCACCATCGATGCGTCGGCATTTCGGGGTGCCGCAGGTGATTTTAGCGTCGGGATGAATGGGAACTCGCTGGTGCTTCAGTACGTGGCCGTACCTGAGCCGTGCGCTGCATCGCTGATTCTTGGAGGAACCCTCACCGCTTTCTACCGTCGCCGCCGCAGGTTTTGAAACGCAGTGAATCACTAACTTCTTCTTTTTCTTTCTATGTATAAACGACTGCAAACCCTTGCGATCACCTCTTTCGCATTTCTCGCATTTTCCATCTCCATTCGAGCGGACTTACCACCACCCTTGCCTCGGCCGGCGGTCAGCTTCGGAGCGACCGTTTGCGATGGTTGGGTTTACCTATATGGAGGGAGCACTGGCAAGGCGCATGAATTCAATCGCGATTGCATCATGGGGGATTGTTTTCGGTGGTCGATTGCCAACGGGAGCGCCTGGGAATTGATGCCGAGCGGAGAACCGCTGCTTGGCGCCATCCTGGTTACGTGGGAAGGCAAAATAATCCGGATTGGTGGAATGAGTGCCCGCAACGCCAAGGGAGAGAAAAACGAGCTCTATTCGACAAATGATGTCGCCGCCTTCGACCCCGCGAAACAGACGTGGACGCCGATGCCAGCTTTGCCGGAGCCTCGGTCGAGCCATGATGCGGTGGTTTTCGACGGAACGCTCTATGTCGGTGGCGGATGGTTACTGACCGGAGACGAAGGAGACGGCGTACACGCTACCTGGCATAAGACGCTCCTTTCGCTTGATCTTCACGCGCCCGAGAAGGGCTGGACATCGATTCCGCAGCCTTTCGAGCGTCGGGCGATGGCGATGGTCCTTCATAAGGGGCGGATCTGGTTCCTCGGCGGGATGAATAGCAATGACCAGCAGATCCGCTCTGTGGACTGGTTCGAACCGTTGACTGGTACCTGGGGCAGAGGACCCGATTTGCCGGAGGGGCCGATGGCTGGATTCGGCGCGGCGGCGTGTATCGAAGATGGGCAGATTTTCGTCAGTCCGCTTTCTGGAAAAGTGCTGAGCCTTTCGGCGGATGAAAAGCAGTGGGACAGCGTTGCGCAATTGAACCCGGTGCGCTTCTTTCACCGTCTGCTTCCGCTGGGTGAAGGACGCCTCGCCGCCATCGGTGGTTCGAACCGGGAAGGGCATGTCACCAAGGTGGAGGTGGTGACTTCGCACTCGGTGTCAGCGCGTACAGTGCAAGGCGAAGTGCCAACGCACGAGAGCAGGCAATAGGTCTCCTGGAGCTACGTTCGTGGTAGCCGAACCTCGCTCTGCCGACATTGGAAACGTGTTCTTACTTCGGTCGATGAGCCGTCCTTCGCCTATTTTCCTACCTCGATGGGAAGCCCATAGACGGCTTTTGCTTTTGCCAATATACTGCGCGCCCGCTTGGCCTGACTTTCTTTGACCGTCAGCAAACCTTTGGGGCCGTTGAAAATACCACCGAATCTCAGCTGATTGGCGCTGAGGACTTTCATTAGTTTAAGCCATAAAGGCCACGAATTCGGGATAACAGCAATTGCTTCGGACTTGCCTTCACCATCAAGCAATTTTTCGGATAACCAATGAAACCCATTGCCTGCCTTGAGATTGTCTCCGTTGCTGATTGCCCTGTCGCAGAGTTCAATGACCTTGCGCCGATCTGCCGCACTGATTTTGATTGCATACTCTCGGTCAATCTTCGCATCCGATCTTGGAGCATTATCGACGAATTCACGAAGGGCTTTCAACTTTGCCTCAGGCGTCGGCGAGTTGGCATAAGCGCTCGGTATCACATAGGCCAAAAGGACAACAAACGTGAGGGTTGTTCGATTCATCGCAGAGGAAGAGGGTGGAAATGCTGTATCGCCTCGAACATTTTAGCTGGCGTCAGCAGCGGTGTAGTTTTGCAGTTTTGAGAGGTAATCGCGCCAGAAGGTGAGGTCGATGACAATGAAGCCGTCCTTATCAAATTGCTTGGCAACACCGGTTCGCTCGTGGAGCAAGTGTGCGGGGCGCCATGCGGCGCTACGCTCGCGAAGCGATGCACAGGCAAAAAGGTCGTTGAGCGTTGCGTCGGGCGATTCGCAAATGGAGTGGGAGGCGAATATAGCCGCGGGAGTAGAGTGGGAAGGATCTTGCACGATTCGCCGCGCTTCGGGCAGCGTCATATTGAAAAGGGCGTCAGGTTCCATTTCGATCTGGGGGCTTTGTGGCGAAGATGAGCACGTTGCCATCGGGATCGCGAATACCGGTCTCACGAGTTCCCCATGTTTGATTGGTCGGGGGTAACTGCACCGTCGCGCCTCGCGCAGAGACCTCTTCATGCAACAGATCGACATCGACCACCCATAGAAATGCGTCCGTCATCCCCGCACGCTCCGGTTTGAATGATTGGAGATGCAGCCATACTCCATCCCTCGAGACTCCAAGATAGCACGGGTCGGGCTTGTTTGGATCTGTCCGGTAGGCGAACATCTTCTGAAATCCTAAAACCCGGCAGTAGTAGTCTTCTGCTCGGGCCGAGTCGGAAACGGCAATGACGGGAATCGCGCTGGTTATCATGGTGATGAACGATAGCCGATGGTTAGTATGCCGCTAAGCGGCCGAGAGCTGCCGGGTGAGAGCCCGCCTGTAGATCCCGTATGCATCCGCGTTGTCATAAGGATAAAGAACCAGCCGAACCAATGCCAGGTTGTGCTGTTCCGTACCAAGAAAGTCACAGATCGCGTGCACCGCAACCATGGCGGCCAAATCCATCGGGTATCCAAATGCGCCCGTGGAAATAGAAGGAAATGCGATCGATCGCAGCTCGTGCTCTTTGGCCAGCCGCAAACTGGCCCGATAGGCGGAACGCAATAACCCGGCATCGTATTCGTCATCGCCGCTGTAAACGGGGCCGACCGCATGGATGACGTGGCGCGCTTTGAGTTTGCCTGCACCTGTGATTACCGCACCGCCGATCGGACAACTTCCGATCTGCCGGCATTCCGCTAGAATAGAAGGGCCGCCCTTTGAATGAATGGCTCCATCCGTGCCGTCACCGCCGTGCAGTTTCCAATGCGCTGCGGTGACTACAGCATCCGTTTCCTGCTCGGCGATATCGCCTTCGATAAGCTCGAAGAGTGCAGGTCCGATCATCGTTTGCATAGTGCGAATCGGGTTGGTGGCGGATCATGCTTCGATCGACACGAGAGTCGCATCTTGGCGAAGCCGCTTCAAGCACTGGATCAGTGCTGCGCGTCGCGAAACGTTTGGCGATGCTCGCCGTCAGATTTTGGATAGAACCCGTCAAAAAAATCACTGCCGTCCGCGAGTGAACGTGGGCTCAATTGCCGGAGATACATGATCCGCTTTGGAAAATTCAGTGTCACGAGATGACGGGCGAGAAAGAGCTGGCCGAGTGAATTGAACGTCCCGTCACCGTGCAGATAGAGGTGTGTGTAATGATTCCCACCCAGGTTGCCGTCCGGAAAATGAGCGCTGGCCCTCGATGGCAATGATTGGCCGCCGATCCAGTTCCGAAACAGTTTTGGTGTCAATACGCCATCAAATGTGCAGCCGGTGTCGATGACAGAACCTACGCCATCGATGCCGACAAGATTTTCCCGAACAGCAAATAGTCGTCCGAATGAGATAAAGGTCGATGAGAGCGGGAATGCGGTTCCCAGTGCTTTGCCTCCCGGGTGGTCCGGATCAAGAAAGCGCATTTTTCGATGCAGAAAATCGAGCTGAATGCAGTAGTGCTCAAGGCAACCGAGCCCGACCAAGCCCATTACCGGTGCCCCGACACGAAGACCGCTCATATCCATGGTTTCCACGTGTGGCCCAGTTATAAGACGAATATCTCCCAGGTAGAGTGGGGGGGCCTCATATGTATTGCCTGTGGCGCGGCCTCCGGGCCATACTAACTTCTTGGTGCCAAGGCGTCTTCCGAGTTTCGGCTCAAGAGATTTGTCCAATATGACCCCACAAGATGCGCCGGTATCAATGATGACCGGTAGTCGCCTGCCGTCCAAACGTAAGTCAGCAACGAGTTGATCTCCTCGCCCAGCCCCAGGGTTGATGGATGTTTCTGCCGGGAATCGCCTGGACGTTGCATTTTGGGTAGCGCACGAACAGAAAAGCAAGACAACACCAACGACGAGTATCCGAAGAGGTAAGGTGACGTTCATGCTCAAGAATTCACAAAAGGTGCGAAGACGACTCAAAAGCGTAAACGGTAACCGCGCGAGCCTCAAAACATGGATTTCCAGACCAATGGAAATCTTGGAGCGGTGCCAAGGCTTGGCGAAAGGAAATTGATGAAAAAGAGAAAGCGGCCTCTCCGGTGACTGGAAGAGGCCGCTGAATCTCTCAACGGCACGTCGGCCGTTCTCTGAAACCGCGCGTTATCCCGGCAACAATTCCGCCTTTACCTCAGCGAATTTCTCGATCGCGAATGCCAAATCCTCGCGGGAATGCGCGGCGCTGACTTGGACGCGGATGCGCGCCTTGCCGTGAGGTACGACAGGGTACGAGAAGCCGACGACGTACACTCCCTTGGCCAGCATCGCGTCAGCGAAGCGGCCGGCAAGGGCGGCGTCGCCGAGCATGATGGGAACGATCGGATGTTCACCGGGAACGATCTGGAATCCCTGGCGGGCGATTTCGGACCGGAAGTAACGGGTGTTATCTTCCAGTTTGTCGCGGAGGGCAGTGGACTCGGTGAGGAGATCGAGGACCTTCAGCGTGGCGACAGTGATCGTCGGCGCGAGGGTATTTGAGAAGAGATACGGGCGTGAGCGCTGGCGCAGCCATTCGATGATCTCGCGCCGCCCCGTCGTGTAACCCCCGCTGGCGCCACCCAGCGCCTTGCCGAGCGTGCCGGTGAGAATATCGATGCGATTCATTACATTGTGATGTTCATGCGTGCCGCGCCCGGTCTTGCCCATGAAGCCGGTGGAATGCGAGTCATCGACCATGACGAGCGCATTGTATTTCTCGGCGAGATCACAAATCCCCGGAAGATTGGCGATAATGCCGTCCATGGAGAAGACGCCGTCGGTCGCGATCATGCGGAATCGGGCGCTGCTGGCCGCTTTCAGTTTCTCCTCGAGATCCGCCATATCGTTGTTCCGGTAGCGGTGGCGTTGAGCCTTGCAAAGCCGGACACCATCGATAATCGAGGCGTGGTTTAGCTCATCGGAAATAATGGCGTCTTCCGGTCCGAGGAGCGTCTCGAAGAGACCGCCGTTCGCATCGAAGCAGGAAGAGTAGAGGATCGTATCTTCCGTGCCGAGAAACTCGGCCAGTTTCTTTTCCAGCGCCTTGTGCGGAGATTGCGTGCCGCAGATGAAACGGACGCTGGCCATCCCGTAGCCCCATTTGTCGAGGGCATCCTTTGCCGCCGCAAGTACGGCAGGATGCTCGGCAAGTCCGAGATAGTTATTCGCGCAGAGGTTCAGGACCTCGCGTCCATCAGCGGTGCGAATGTGGGCATCCTGCGGCGTGCCGATGATGCGCTCGGCCTTGTAAGTGCCGGCGGCTCGCACGTCGGCGATCTGCTGATTCAAATGTTCCTGAAAAGATCCGTACATAACCGCTTACTTAGGTTCCGGAAGATTCTCGATGGACGGTTTGACGCTGGTGGCGGGCCGGGTGAAGTGCTCGCCGAATTTGGTGAAGCCGGAAACGAAACCGCCGTTTGAGAGGAAGAATTGGCCGTTCTCCACGCCCATGAAACGATCCAGCCGTGCGGCTTTGCCGGTGGGATCGTGGCTGAAACTGGCCTCAGTGATTTCCTGCCACGTGCCGTCGCGCAGTTGAATCCACTGATTTCCAAACAGGGCCTTGCGGCGGAGATAGCCGTTCGAGCCACCAAAATTCTCACTAAACGAATACAGCCCGCTCAAAGAACCTTTCGCCTTGGGCGCTTTGAAGCTGGCGATGAGCATCCACGCCTTCTTTTCCGGGTGAAACCAATAGCCGGCGTAGATGGCACTATCATTCTCGGTGGGTTTGACGGTCACGAGAAACTTCTGCTTCGAGCCAGTCTTCCAGGGATAAACGAGATGGCTATGCCCTCCGGTTCCTTCGTTGCCGAAGCCGCCGGCAAAGACACCTTCGCCTTTGGCGACTAATTGCGTCTGGTCTTCCTTTGCTACTTCATCGCGCTTGTTTGCTTTACCTCCGGCTCCTGAATCCCAGATGGAGAAGATAATCCGGCGTTCGGTTGGACTATTCACCTGCATACCAAAGTATCCGCGATTGAAACCGGCGGCCATATAGTAAGTGGCGACCGGATCTTCCACGCCCGTGGCTTCGACATAGAAAGCGGCGATGTCCGCGCCTTTCGGGGTCGGATATGCAAGGTGGACTGAGGCAGCATTCCGACGCTCCTCGACATTGAAGTGAGCTTCGTCGGTAGCGGGGCCGTCGAGGATCAATTCGTGAAGATCTCCGGCGGGTTTACCGGAGGGATTCAATGATTCGAGGGCAAACCGGGAGTATCCGGCCTTCTTGATTTCGTATTTTCCAAACGTCGCCGTGACCAGCCCATCTGCGCCGGTGACACTGGCTTCATGCGAAACTCCATCAACGGTGAGTTTGAGCTTGGAAACCGTACCCGGTGGTAGTTTCAGCGAAACGGATGCTTCGATTTCTCCTGGTTTCGCAATCTCGCCAAACCAGAGGATCTTTTGCGAAGGATCGGTCCAGCCGGTAACTCCTTCCTTCCCGAAATGAACGGTGTCCGGTTTCGGGTCGTCGTAGGCCGTGAACGCGGGAATGTGTAATTCCGCGTGAGCGGACGTCAGGCCTGTAGTGAGAAGAGCGAGAAGTGGGATGAGAGACTTGCAGATCATAAGTAGTTAGCGAAAGACTTTCCAATCGAGGATGACCTTGCCGGACTCACCGGTTTTCATGGCCGAAAAGCCACGCTCGAATTCATCGGCGCCGAAGCGGTGCGTAATGACGGGGGAGATATCGAGGCCGCTTTGCAGCATGACGGTCATCTTGTACCACGTCTCGTACATCTCGCGGCCATAGATGCCTTTGATGGAGAGCATGTTGAAGACAACCTTGTTCCAATCGATGGCGATCTCTTCGCTGGGAATCCCAAGCATGGCGATCTTGCCGCCGTGCGCCATGTTATCAATCATGCTCCGGAAGGCGGCGGGATTGCCGCTCATCTCGAGCCCGACGTCGAAGCCTTCGGCCATACCGAGTTGCTTTTGGATATCGGAAAGTTGCTGTTCCTTCACATTGACCGCGAGATCCGCGCCCATCTTGCGGGCGATCTCCAGGCGGTACTCATTGACGTCGGTAATCACCACATAACGTGCGCCGGCATGTTTTACCACGGCGGCGGCCATGATCCCGATCGGCCCTGCGCCGGTGATGAGGACATCTTCACCTAACACATCGAAGGACAGCGAGGTATGAACGGCATTGCCCAGTGGATCAAAGATACTCGCGACATCGAGGTCGATCCCGGGGCCGTGATGCCACACGTTGGTCATCGGCAGGACGAGGTATTCGGCGAAAGCTCCGGGCCGATTGACTCCGACGCCGACGGTATGCGCGCAGAGATGGCGGCGGCCGGCGAGACAGTTGCGGCAGCGTCCGCAGACGACGTGGCCTTCACCGGAGACGATTTCACCGGGAAAGAAGTCATTCACATTCGAGCCGACCTCGACGATTTCGCCGACGAATTCATGTCCGACAACCATCGGGTAGGGGATGGTGCGCTGCGCCCAGGCGTCCCAGTTATAGATGTGCAGATCGGTTCCGCAGATGCCGGTTCGATCGACGCGGATCAGGACATCGTTAATGCCGATTTTAGGCTCGGGTACATCTTCGAGCCACAGACCGGGCTCCGCATGGCGTTTGACTAGGGCTTTCATCAGGGAAAGCAAAAATGTCCCAGCACGAGCGCCGCTGCGCAATGTCAAGCAATGGTTATGACAGGGGCGGAAAACTAACTATTGAGCGCGAAGGCGGATTTTGGAGCGAACGCACATAGTGGAAGCGGCGTCCCGCCGCTTGGAAACTGTGGAGTGCAAGTTTCAAACGAATCCTCACCAGCGCGCCCAGCCATGATGTGACGCACTTACCCCCGTTTGCTTCCTCGTTACCCCACTCCCGTGGGGCAATGCCATTCGGCGACACTCCCGTGTCGGTGGGGGTGATGTGCTTGGATTGGACAGGTGGCGCTGAGTCTGAGCAGCGCTCACTGAGCTGGAGAAGACCCAACCGGTGATCGCCGCGTTTCTCCCACCACCCGACACAGGAGTGTCGCCGAAAAAGCATTACCCCACGGGAGTGGGGTAACGAGGAGGGAAACTCCCAATTTTTAACGGCATCGAATTCGACGCCTTTCTTGCAGATAGCTGTAACGACCGAGCGGTCTGGCGGAAAAGCGTTGCTTGGTGGATCCGGGATTAAACTTGCACTCCACGGTTTCCAAGCGGCGGGACGCCGCTTCCACTTTAAAAGGCAAAAGGCCAGAGCGCGAGACGCGGCCCTGGCCTTTGAAAACTCCTGCTAAACTCGGATTAACCCGGCAGTGGATACCGCCGCGTGAGCGTACGGACGTCGTTGCGGACTTTTTCGAGTTCGGCGTCGCTGTCCTTGTTTTCCAGGGCGCGATGAATGAGGTCGGCGATTTCCATCATCTCTTCCTCTTTCATGCCGCGCGTGGTGACGGCCGGTGTGCCGACGCGGATGCCGCCGCCAAGCGTGATCTTCTCGGTATCGAACGGGATGCCGTTCTTGTTCACCGTGATGCCCGCCTTATCGAGAGTTTCCTGGGCGACCTTGCCGTTCAGGCCGCGCGGACGCAGGTCCACCAGCATGAGGTGATTGTCGGTTCCGCCGGAGACGATGCGATATCCGCGATTGGCCAGCGCTCCGGCAAGGGCGCCGGCATTCTGTACGATCTGCTTGGCGTAATCCTTGAATGACGGCTGCAGCGCTTCGTAGAAGCAGACCGCCTTGGCCGCGATCACGTGCTGAAGCGGTCCACCCTGGACACCCGGGAAGACCTGGCTGTCGATGGCCTTGGCGAATTGCTCCTGGCAAATGATGATGCCGCCGCGCGGTCCGCGCAGGCTCTTGTGCGTGGTCGTCGTGACGAAGTGGGCGTGCTCGATTGGGCTCGGGTGCAAGCCGCCGGCGACGAGGCCTGCGATGTGGGCCATGTCGACGAAGAGATAAGCGCCCACGGAATCGGCGATCTCCCGCATGCGGCGGAAATCGATGAGCCGCGGATAGGCGCTGGCCCCGGCGGTGATCATCTTCGGCTTGAAGGTCTCCGCGTGTTTCGCGAGGGCATCGTAATCGATCCGCTCATCGTTCTGCGACACACCGTAGTGCGAGATCTCAAAGAACTTGCCGGAGAAATTCGCCCGGTTGCCGTGGGTGAGGTGCCCGCCGTGCGACAGATCCATGGTGAGGATCCGGTCGCCGACCTGCAGCACGCTGAAGTAGACCGCCATATTGGCCTGCGATCCGGAGTGCGGCTGCACATTGACGTGATCGCCGCCAAAGAGCTTCTTTGCGCGGTCGATGGCGAGCTGTTCCACGACATCGACATTTTCGCAGCCGCCGTACCAGCGGCGCTTCGGGTAGCCTTCCGCGTATTTGTTCGTCAAGCAGGAGCCCTGAGCCTCCATCACCGCGCGGCTCGTGAAGTTCTCCGAGGCAATCAGCTCGATGTTTTCAAACTGGCGGGTCTTCTCGGCTTCGATCGCGGCGAAGATCTCCTGGTCGACTTCGGCGAGCGAAGGATGGATGGCATTGTGGGTGCCGAGTTGATCGAGCTTTTCCACGCGGCGCTCGTGACGGCCGCCTTCGAAAGCGGTGGCGAGAAAGGCATCGACGATCCGTCCGGCATTCGTGGAGTCGACGTGATTCGACGACAGACAGAGGACGTTGGAATTATTGTGCTGCCGGGTGACCTTCGCGTCTTCCGGATTATCCACGAGCGAAGCGCGGATATGCGGATAGCGGTTGGCGGCGATGCTCATCCCGATGCCGCTGCGGCAGACGAGAATGCCGAAGTCCGCCTGGTTGGCGATGACGTTGCGGCAAACGGGCTCCGCGAAATCCGGGTAATCCACGGATTCATGAGAGTAGGCGCCAAAGTCCGACACGACGAAACCCTTCCGGGAAAGGTGCTGATGGATCGCCTGCTTCAACTCGATACCGCCATGATCCGCGCCAATGGCGATGCGCAGAGGGCGGTTGGAACTGGCGGTTTGGGCGGTGGGTTGTGGAGTTGGTGTCATGGATGGTTCAGAATCTAGAAATTGGAAAAGGCTGGGGATGGCCTTCTTGAGCATGTCGCGGCAATCCGAGTAGGCCTGGAGGCCGAGGCCGATGGGATCGGAGACATCGAGCTTCTTGCGGAGTTCGTCGTCAAACTCACAGACGAGAAAGGTTTTTTCCGACGCATCCGGGAAAATCAATCTGATCGTCTCCATGTGGCCGCGCGTCATCACAAAGATGTGGCTGGCCCATTCCACGAGCTCATCCGTGAGCGGCTGGCTGCGGATTTTGGAGATATCGATTCCCCATGGCCGCAGCACTTCCACGGCGTGCGCGCTTGGTGCTTGTCCGCGGACTGTTCCCACCCCTGCGGAAGCCACTTCCACATCCGCGCGTCCTTTGGCAGCGGCACGAAAGAGTCCCTCAGCCATGGGGCTGCGGCAGATATTCCCGGTGCAGACGAAAAGAACGTTTTTCACAAATGAGTGGCTTGCATGAAAGGGGTGGGAATGTATGGGCCGGGGAGAGGCAAGTCAAAGCGTAAGGCCGCGAGGAGCGGAAAGGCCGGGATTCCATGAGCCATATTTGCGCTGTTTTCGAACAGCCCGGTTGTATCGAAAACATGTTTTTTCGCTCCGGGGCTTGAGGATGAGCCGGAATGGGGCTTATGGTTCAGCGGTTTGGATACCGTTTCCACTACCAGTACCCTCTGCGAATTCTACCGGTTTGCGTTTCTCCTGGCTGGGGATGCGAGCCGGGCGGAGCGAGCACTGGCGAAGGCATGCAAGGATGTGGAGGCAGAGTTAGGCCAGTTGCGGAACGAGCTTCAGCGCCGAGGCTGGCTCGCCATGCGGATCCGCGAATATTGCCGCCAGTATCCGCCGATCGAAACGGCCATCTCAGTGGAAAGCAATGGCAACGGAGAAGTGCCGCTCTCAAGCGAAGACGAGGCGCATCTGCTGGCGAAGAGATTTAGTGCGGTCCAGGAGCCCGACCGTACGGCTCTGGCCCTGTTTTATTTGAAGCTCTTTTCCGTGGAAGAGATCGCCGGGCTGCTGGAGATGAATCTGGATGGAGTGGCAAACAGTATTGGGCGGGGGAGGAAAGTCCTGCAACATGCCGAGGCCATTCGATCACGTCCGGTTTCATGAACTCCTCAACCGCCGAACGTTACCTGTACTGTTACCGATCCGCAGGGCGAAACCCGTCGCTCGTTGAAAAGGCAGTGCGCTTTACGGAAAATGACTCGGTTCTCAAGCAGATGCTGCGGGACCAGGAGGCATTCGATGCGCGGGTGCTGACGGCGATTCAGGCCATCCAAGCGCCGGAAGATTTGAAGCGTCGGCTCTCGGCGCGGGCGGAGGAAGCCAAGGAGGCGGAAAAGAAGGCGCGCCCGCAATTCACCGTGACCATCGTCATTACGATGATCTGCGGGATTCTATCGATTCTTGGGCTCCTGGTGTACATGGAGCTGGACTCGCTCGCTCACTTCCCCGGACGCGAAGCTGCGGAGCGGATGATCGACACGACCAGCGGGATGAGCGGGATTGAACTGGAACCTGTCACCAGTCCGGCCGGGCAGCTTGGCGACTGGTTCCTCCTGCACGGCCTCGATTTCTATGCGGTTCCGGAGGAGTTTGCCCCGCTTCCGGCCGTTGGGTTGAGAACGTTCCGGATGGATGAGAAACCGATCGCACAGGTGGCGATCGATAATCATAGCACCATCCTTTACACGTTCCGTGCGAGTGACTTCGGTGTGGATATTCCGAAAAAAGCGGAATGGACAGTTTTTGCACACGATGGGTGGGCTGGCGCCATTCGGCAGAAGGAAAACACGTGTTACCTAGTGACGTTCCGCGGCGAACCAAACGAAATGCAAAACTTCCTCCGCTCACTTCGTAAGCCATGATGCATTTCGGATTTCGGCCTTTTTGCGGGATCAGCAGCCTAGCCCTCTCCGCCTTGCTCGCTGTTTCCTGTTCCTCAATCGACCGTTCGTGGAAAGCAAGTGAAGGTGATGGAAAATCGAAAGACGTTTTTGCCGGAAAATGGGATGGTAAGTGGCTCAGCACAAGCCGTCAGGGAGAGGGTGGAAAATTGCGATGCGTCTTCACACCGATAGATGCACACCAATACAGGGCGGTCTTCGAAGCCCATTGGAAAGTGTTCTCCACTTCGTATACGGCTGTTTTTCAGACGGAACGTCACGGGAAGAAACTCCAGTTTGCGGGAACCCACGAGCTGCCCAAGGTTTTTGGCGGAGTTTACCACTATCAGGGGCGAGTCACGCCGGATCACTTCTTCGCAACGTACTCCTCCTCGTACGACGTTGGGCGGTTCGAAATGGGGCGTCCGCAGGGTGAAGATGTGAAAATTCCTCAGAAACAGCGAAGCGGCAGTTGACGAGCATGGTGTCAAAGCTCTACACGGTGCACATGTTCCGCCCGTTCAATATCCTTTCCGTTGTGATTCTGGCCGCCGCAAGCCTCGCTTCTCAGGGGTGCCGCACACACACCATCTATCGCGACGTCTACGCTCCCAAGCGCAGCTACTTCGTCCCGCCGGAAGAAAAGAAGGAAGTCATTCCTCCACCCGCGCCCACTCCGACGACGACTGCTCCAGTCACGCCTCAGGTAACGCCGCCCGGAGCGGCGACGGTTCCCGGTGGAGCTGCTGCGCCTGCACCCGCTCCCATGGCCTCGCCGAGCGGCATCCCAGGTCTGTAATTTCGGCATCACTTCAGGATGCGGCGCGAATGGAAACGTTCGCGCCGCAACGCCTTCTTACGCAAAGAGGCGCAGACATTTTTACCTCTGGTGTGTGAGGAATTCGCAACATCGCGAACGCCTGCGGGTTTGATCATCTGCGATTGCAAAAGTGGCGCGGAACGTGCAGTTGTGCCCGCGCGTAACCTGCCTAAGGCTCCACCCGTCTAAGGTGTCTACACCAAGATGGTGAGTGAGTCCGTACAATCTGCATGAACCGCCCGATTTCAGAGACACCAGAGGCTGACATCCAAAGCCCATTTCCCAGTTCGCCAACCGGAGAGCAGGGAAAGCTTCTCGCTGAAGTCTTCGTCTATGTTGGACAAGAAGTTCTTGCGAAGTACTCGATCGAGCACGGCGAGTATCTGATCGGCCGGGATGAGAGTTGCCATATTCCGATCGATGCCGATCGCGTGTCCCGGCATCACGCGCGGATTACTTTCAGCGCCTACGAACTGGTCATCGAGGATCTCGGGAGTTCCAACGGCGTTTTCATTGATGGTGTGCAGGTCCAGCTTCCCACACGCATCGGCCCCGATCAGGAGGTGCAAGTTGGGAGCGCACGACTCTTTGTCCGGCTGAATGAGGCGACAGCGAAGCAAATCGCCGAGGCGCTGTGGGATACGGATCTGGGGTTGGCCCCAGTGCGGGAGCAGTTGACCGGCAAAAAGTACAAGGTCATCACCACGATCGCCCGCGGCGGCATGGGAGTGATCCTCCAGGCACGCGATCTCCGCGTGCGGCGTACGGTGGCGATGAAGGTGATGAAGGCCGGTGCGCAGTTTTCCCGGGAGAACGTGTTGCGGTTCATCGACGAGGCACAGCTCACCGGGCAGCTCGATCATCCGAATATCGTTCCCGTTCACGAGCTGGGGATCGATGCGGACGGCGAGACTTTCTACACGATGAAGTACGTCAAGGGGATCACCCTCGACGAAGTACTCCGCGGCCTGCGGTACGGGCGCGAGGAGATCGTGAAGAAGTATCCGCTCGGGACCTTGCTGACGATTTTCCAGAAGGTATGCGATGCGGTGGCATTCGCCCATTCCAAGGAGGTGGTGCATCGGGATTTGAAGCCCGAGAACATCATGATCGGAACCTACGGCGAGGTGTTCGTCATGGATTGGGGGCTGGCGAAGCAAATGGCGACGGTCGTGCGCCCGGATTCAGAGAATCCGGTAGAGACGGCGATGCAGTCGAAGCCCCGCGATCCACTGCGTGGTTTCCAGACGTTGCACGGCGTGGTGATTGGAACGCCTCCGTATGTCTCCCCGGAACAGGCCCGGGGTGAACTCGATGCGATCGATCAGCGCTCCGATGTCTACGTCCTCGGCGCGATCCTCTACGCCATCCTGGCGCTACGGGCGCCGGTTACCGGCGGGACGTTGGAGGAAATTCTCCTGAAGATCACGAAAGCGGAGATTCAGCCGCCCGCTTACTACAACCAGTTTTCCAAGCCCTCGCGGTCGCCGAACGAAGCGGAGAAGCCGGACGACAATGAAATCGCCCTGGTTCACTGCCCGAACCGGCGGATTCCCGAAGGATTATCCGCCGTGGCGATGAAAGCCTTACAGCTCAACACGGAAGATCGTTACCAGACGGTGCAGGAGATGCAGTGCGACCTTTCGGCGTACCAGGGTGGGTTTGCTCCGAAGGCGGAGCGGGCGGGAGTTTTTCGCCAATTCCTGCTCTTCACCGGGCGTCACAAACGGGAGATGGCCCTCCTGCTGGCCTGCGCGCTGGTTTTCAATGTCATCGTCGTCGCATTCATCGTCCAGCTGACCGAGGAGAAGAATCGAGCAGTGATGAGCGAACAGCGCGAAAAGGGCAAGGAAACGGAATTGGCGCGGGCCTTGGGCGAATTGCGCGGCACCGCTCCCACCTTTGCTGCGGAAGCGAGTTCACTGCTCGATCAGCAGAAGCCCGACGAGGCGCTCGAGAAGATCGACTACGCTATCGAGCAGCTTCCAAACGACGCCACCTTTTACTCACTGCGGGGCAACATCCTGCAATCGCTCCTGCGCTTCGACGAAGCGGCTGCATCCTATGAAGACGCCCTGCGCCGGAATCCGAAGGACAAGAACGCAGCGGAGAATATTGCGCTGACCAAGCGGATCATTACGCAGATCGGTACCGAAGGGCAGGTGACACCCGCGATCCTGCGTGAATTACACGCGGCGATGGTGGCGCAAAAGCGCGTAGGCGAAGCCCTCGGCATGCTGGACGAAATCGGCCACGATCGGCAGCTCTTCTTCAGCACGTGGAAGGCGGCGTTTGAAAAACGCGGCCTGAAGGAGCGTTTTGAAACGAAGGAAGACGACACGCTCAACATCGACCTCAGCCGTGTGCCGGTGCCGGATCTGCGGAAAGTGCGTGGCGCCCCGGTGAGCGGGTTGAATCTCGACGATACCCGCATCGTGGATATCAGCGCCTTGAAGGGATTGCCGCTCAATACGCTTTCGCTGAGCCACACCTCGGTCCGCGATCTTTCACCGCTCGCGGGGATGCCACTGCATAACTTGAACCTGGACGGCACACCGATCGGGAAGACCGAAGGGCTCTTTGGTTTGCCGCTCGTTTCGCTCCGTCTCTCGGGGACGCGCATCGAACATTTGGGCGGCTTGCGCGGGATGAAGCTCGAGCAGCTCAGTATCGCGGGGTGCCGAAATGTGAAGGATATCAAGGTGCTCACGGGAATGCCGCTCCAGAAGCTCGATATGAGCCGATCCGGAGTGAATGATCTCACGCCGCTCGAGAATTGCCCGGTTCGTGAGTTGAACCTGGAAGGCTGCACTGACCTCGTGGACCTGCGCCCGCTCATGCAGATGAAGTCGCTCGATAGCGTGGTCATTCCCGCTCATTGCAAGGATATCGAGTTCCTGCGCAACCATCCGAGCATCAAGCGACTGTCGTACACCCGGCTTACTCAGCCGGTCTACGAATTCTGGGAACAATGGGACGCCAAGCGTCCACCGCCAGCCGAGGCCACGGCGTCGGAGATACTGCCGAATCCAGCCGGGCCGCTGCCCTTCCCGCCGGAATCGAGTTCCGCTCCGCTGCCGCCTCCGCCGCCTCCGCCCGATGGACCGGCTGGGAGGCTTAAGAGCCATTGATCCGGCCGCTCGCTCGCGTGGTGGGTCCGATCAGGTCGCCCGCAGCGTCAGGTGTACGATCTCCGCGGGCGCGCCGCACCGCAGCGGAAACCAATTGCCGACTCCATTCGAGACAACGAGCGACCGGTTCTGCCGGGCATAAAGTCCAGACCAGTAGCGGAAAAGCAGAGGACCGATGCCAATGTGCGGCGCAAGCATCAACTGGCCGCCATGGGTGTGACCGGATAGCGTGAGCGGAATCGAGTCCGTATAGTCGAAGGCGTGCGGATGATGTGCGAGCAGGATGGGAAATGCGTCCGGCCGTTTCTGCGGAAGCAACTGCTCCATGGAATGAGCAATCGCCCGGTCACTCCGTTGCGGCAGCGGGATATCGCTTCCCCACCGAAGCCCAAGCATCTGGACCACGTGTCCGCGAATCGTGACTTCTGCCGTTTCGTTGCAAAGCAGCGCGATCCCGCGATCAAGCGTGCGTTTGCGGAACGCGTTGCGATTGGCCAGTACATCGTGATTTCCCTCGCAGACAAAAGTCCCGAAGCGCGAACGAAGCGATTCCACGAGTTCAAAGGCCGCAGGCAAATCGTCGAGCGAGTAATCGATGAGGTCACCCGTGACGGCGATGAGATCGGCTTGGAGATCGTTCGTGGTTTGGACGACTCGCTCGAGAATCGCGCCGTGTTCGAATCGCCCGATGTGCAGATCCGCCACGTGCGCGATAGTAAGTCCGTCAAGAGCGGGCGGGAGTTGCGGGACTTCGATCACCATGCGCCGGGTCCGGAAATGTTCGAGCTGCCAGAGGCAAAACCCAGTCGCTCCGCTCGCAACGATGGCCGGTGCGGAGACGAGACCAGCGGAAAGAAATTCGCGCCGGGTCCAGCCGCCATCCGATGGCTCAAGCGGCCGCATTGCCAACGGCAAGGGTTCACGGTTGGGACGCACTCTGATCCAAAACCGTTCGGCAAGAATCGCGACAAGAAGCGCCGGGAGAAGCAGGAAATGCCAGAGGTAGGCCAGTGCAATCAGTGGTCGTGGCATCCAGTCCTGACTGGCAATCGACCAGCGCCGGCCGAGAATGACGACGAACGCAGCGAATGCTTGAAAGAGGCAAAAGAACGCCAGCGCCATTCTCCAACCGACGGTATGTTTGCGAAGGAATTGCCGGGCTCGCCACCACCAGATCGCATCCGCAAGCAGCAAGCCGGTCAAAACGAAGAATTGGAATCTCATGGCATGGGTGAAGGCGCTCGGAGCGATCTGGAAGCGGTTCTTGTTATCCCATGTCGCGGAATGCGCACGGGAAGTTTCGACATTTTTCCTCATTTTTCGTGGACCTCGCCCCTCGACGGTTGGCGTTGAACGCATTACATATCCGCTCTTCCATGCCAGCCACACTTGCGCCCAGCGCGCCTGACACCATCGCTTCCGCGTCCACGCCGAATACTCCCCGGCTCGAGCCGATTCGTGTTCGGGCCAAGTTTTTCTTCGAAGGGGACCGGAAGTTTTTCGTGAAAGGCGTGACGTATGGCCCGTTTGCGCCGGATGCCGAAGGGCACTTCGTTGGGAACCCGGAAAAGGCGCGGCGCGATTTCGACCTGATGCGCGAGTTCGGGACCAACCTGCTGCGGATTTATCACGTGCCGCCGCGGTGGTTTCTCGATCTGGCTCGGGAGTACGGGTTGCGCGTTCTGATTTCGATTCCCTGGGCGGAGCACGTCGAGTTTCTCAATCAGCCGAAGATGCGCCGACAAATCGTCGAGACGATTCGTGCGGCGGTGGCGAAGCACAAGGGGCACGAAGCCATCTTTGGCTATCTCGTCGGCAACGAGATCCCGACGACCATGGTGCGCTGGCTGGGCGCGCGGCGCGTGATCGAATTTGTCGAGCACCTTATCGACGTGGCGCGCGAGACCGATCCGCGTCCGCTCTATTCCTACGCGAGCTATCCGCCTACTGAATATCTGCTCCCGCAGAACGTCGATTTTTGCAGCTTCAACGTGTACCTGGAGCGGCAGCGGGATTTTGAAAAATACCTCGCGCGCCTGCAGAACCTTGCCGACGACAAGCCGCTCATGTTCGGCGAGTTTGGCTTGGATACGATTCGCAAGAGCGAAGAGATGCAGGCGGAAGTGCTGACCTGGCATCTCGATACCGTGGTTCGCGGCGGAGCGGCGGGAACGATTTTCTTCGCGTGGACTGACGAGTGGTTCACCGGTGGATTCGATATCACCGATTGGGCTTTCGGGTTGGTGACACGCGATCGGCAGCCCAAAAAGGCTTTCCATGTTCTCAAGGAAAAGCTCGCCGGAATGGAGTCGATCACGACGCGGGTGGCTCTTCCAAGTTATCCGAAAGTTTCCGTGATCGTCTGTTCCTATAACGGCGGCAAGACGCTGCCGGATTGTTTGGAGTCACTCGATCAGGTGAACTATCCGAATTTTGAGATCATCCTTGTCGACGATGGTTCGAAAGATAACACACAGGAGTTAGTCGCGAAGTTTGTTGCCGGGCGGAATCGCCGGCTCGAAGAAGAAACCGCAAAGGGAACGGCCCGGCCGCTTCCGGAATTCGTCAATATCGTGCAGCCGAATATGGGGCTGAGTTATGCGCGAAATGCCGGAGCCAAAGCGGCGAAGGGTGACATTTTCGCCTACACCGACTCGGACTGCATGGCGGATCCCGATTGGCTGTACTATATGGTCGGCACTTTGCTCAGCGGCGACTATGTCGGGGTGGGTGGTCCGAATATCTCGCCGCCGGCCGTGAACTGGATTCAAGCGGCAGTCTCAGCGGCGCCGGGTGGCCCAAGCCATGTGCTGCTCACGGATGTCGTGGCCGAGCATATTCCGGGATGCAACATGGCGTTTCACCGGGCCGCGTTTGAGAGCATTGGCGGCTTCGATGTGGAGTATCGCAAGGCCGGCGACGACGTTGATTTCTGCTGGCGTTTGCAGACCAATGGCGGCGTCATCGCTTTCTCACCAGCCGCCATTGTCTGGCATTATCGCCGCTTTACGTTGCAGGCGTTTCGCAAGCAGCAGGAAGGCTATGGCGAGGCGGAATCGATGCTTCGTTTCAAGCACCTCATCTTCTTTGGCCCGACCGGAACGGCGAAATGGAAAGGCCAGATCTATGGGGCGCCGCGGTTTACCTGGCTCCTCAATCGGCCGATCATTTATCACGGCGTCTTCGGGCAGGGGCTCTTCCAGTCGATCTATCCGACTCCGCAAAGCGAAGTGGCGGCCTATGTGAGCAGCATCGAGTGGGTGGCGCTCACCGCGTTCATGGCGGTGCTCGGATGGCCGGTCGAGAAGCTGCGCATCGCCCCGCTGATGATGTTCATGGCCACGTTCCTCGTGGCGCTCTCATACATGCTCCATGCGCGGATCGAGCGCCGGTTCGATACGATTCCCGCCCGTCTGCTCGTGGCCTTCCTCGCTTTTATGCAGCCGCTCGGTCGCGGTTGGGCCCGCTACTTTACCTGGCTGAAGTACAAGCACACGCCACGGCAAGTTATCTCCAAACCGGAAGAAGGGCTTGCTTCGGGCAGCCGCCGCGGTGGTATCTCGAAACTCGACTTCTGGAATGAAACGGGCAAGGGCCGCGAAGATCTGCTCACGGAGACATTTGCCATGCTCGAGACAGAAGGCTGGCGATACTCCGCCGATACCGGTTGGAAAGACTGGGATGTGCGGATTTACGGCAACCAGTTCTGGAGCGTTCAGCTCCGCACGGTCACGGAATATCACGGCGGGCCGAAGTGCCTGACGCGCGTGCGTCTGCAGTATCGGCCTGTGGTGACGACGGTTCTGCTAAACCTAATTATCCTATCCATCCTGGGATACCGCCGCGCCTTTCTCGGCAAGGCCGATCTCTATGCATGGCTCGTGTACGGCCTGCTGATGCTCTGGTTGGCTTCACGTGCCTGGCGTTTGAAGCGCCGCGCCGCCGATCTCGTGATTGCCGCCGCCGGGCGCATCGGTTTGCAACGGGTCTTTGGCAAAGCAAGCAAGCCGGCGCCACCAGCGTAGGCGTAGCCGAAACACTTCTGATTTGTCGTTTACCGAAGCCCGCTGAAAGGCGGGCATCCGTGAAATGAGTCTTCATACTGGCGACTACGATTATCCCTTGCCCGAGGATCTCATCGCGCGCTATCCGCTGCCGCGCCGTGAGGATTCGCGGATGATGGTGCTCCATCGCGCCAGTCAGGAAATCGAGCATCGGCGCTTCTCGGATTTTCCTTCTTATCTGTGCGAAGGCGATCTCGTGGTTCTGAACGATACCAAAGTCATTCCCGCTCGAGTCTTTTCAAACGACGGCCGGATCGAACTGCTCTTCATCGAAGCGGTAAGGGAGAATACGTGGAAATGCCTTGTGAAACCGGGGCGAAAAATGCGGATCGGCGCCGAAGTTTCGGTAGGCGAGACAAAGGGGCGGGTGATGGAAATTCTTCCCGATGGCGAGCGAATCGTGTCTTTCGATGCCCCGGTCGATTTGGAGAAATTTGGGCGTCTGCCGCTGCCGCCGTATTTCGATCGCCAGGCGGAGAGTTCCGATACCGAGCGCTATCAAACGGTCTATGCGCGCGAGCAGGGAGCCGTGGCGGCGCCGACGGCCGGACTCCATTTTACGCCGGAGATTCTTGCCCAGGTGCCTTACGCCTTTGTCACGCTGCACGTGGGCATTGGCACTTTTCGGCCGGTGCAAGCCGAAGTGCTCACGGAACATCACATGCACTCCGAGCGGTTCCGGCTGACGGAAGAGACTGCGCAGGCGATCAATCAGGCCTCGCGCGTCGTGGCCATCGGCACAACGACCACGCGGGTCCTCGAAGCCTGTGCCAAAGAGGGATTGCCGTTGAGCGCCCGGGAGTCAGCAACGGACATCTTCATCTTTCCGCCGTACAAGTTTCAGGTCATCGGTGCGATGCTCACAAACTTCCATCTTCCTCGCTCGACCTTGCTCATGCTGATCTCGGCCATGGCGGGGCGGGAGTTTGTGCTCCGGGCTTACGAGGAAGCCGTGAAGGAGCGGTACCGTTTCTATTCCTATGGCGACTGCATGTTGATCCTGTAGTCTGATGGCCGCTGATGGGACGCATGGGACGCATGGGACGCATGGGACGCATGGGACTCATGGGGCCACGAAAGCGCATCGGAGCTTTGAGAATGGGAGCGAAGTAGCGCAGAGCCATCGTCTCCTGTCCTATTATACCTTCTCGTTACCCCACTCCCGTGGGGTAATGCCCGTTCGGGGACACTCCTGTGTCCGGTGGCGGGGGAGAGACGCGTCGATGATCGATGGTGGGTTCCCAATCTCCGTAAGCGCTGCTGAAGGACTCGCGCCATCTGTCCAATCCAAGCGCGTCGCCCCACCACTCGACACAGGAGTGTCCCCGAAAAGGCATTACCCCACGGGAGTGGGGTAACGAGGGAAGGCAGAGCGGGGCTTTCGAAGACGCAATTTGAACGTTGGGAGTTTGGCGTTGGGAGCTGGTAGTTATGAACCAACTTTTACCGCAACGCCGCGTTTCCCAATTATCTCGTGGTGTTCCCGAGGACCTTCTCTTTGCTATGCTGCGCCGTCGGCTTGCGTCGCTTCGCTGTGCAGATTTCCGGATTTGCCGAAGGTCTCGGCCACACTCGGAACCGGCGCCGTATTGGCCGTCCCGATGATATCCGCGTTCTCGTGGCTTTCGTCGCGGCGGGCGAACTTCACGCCAACCAGCTTGGACACGCCATGTTCTTCCATGGTCACGCCATAGATGGCATCGGCTCGCGCGATCGTGCGCTTGTGGTGCGAGATGACGATGAACTGGCTCTGTGAGACGAAGCGATCGAGGATCTTGATGAAACGCGAGATGTTGGATTCATCGAGTGGAGCGTCCATTTCGTCGAGAACACAGAAAGGCGACGGCTTCACCATGTAGATGGAGAAGAGCAGGGCCACTGCGGTCATCGTGCGCTCTCCGCCGGAAAGCAGCGAAATGGTCTGAAGCTGTTTGCCCGGAGGTTTGGCGATGATTTCGATGCCGCTCTCCAGCGGATCGGTTTCGTCCATCAGGACGAGGTTGGCTTTACCTCCGCCGAACAACTCCGTGAACATCTCCTGGAAGTTCACGCGGATCTTCTCAAAGGTCTCCGCGAAGAGCTGGCGCGTCGTGACGTTTATCTTCTGGATGACGTTCAGCAGCTCTTCCTTGGAGTTGAGCAGATCGTTGTTCTGTTTCTCGAGGAAGCTGTGACGCTGTTCGAGTTCGTCGTATTCCTGAATGGCGTCGAGATTCACCGGGCCCATCGAGTCGATGCGCTGATCGATCTCGCGGACGAGGCTGTCGATGCGGTTCCAATCGATATCGAAGGCTTCCTCGGGTTGTTCCTCTTCCTGCGACTCTCCGCTTTCTTCCGTGGAGGCTTCCGTTGGCGTGGGAGCCTCCGTGTCCGACGGCAGGGAAGATTCTGCTTCGGAGTCCGATGCGCCGCCGGACCGCTGGCGTTTGAGCGCCTCCTTCACCGCGACACGCAGGGCGTAGAGATCGCGCTGAAAATCGCGGAGATCGATCTGATAACGTTTCTGAATGTGCTCGCTCAACGCATTGGAGCGCATGTCGAGCTGGCTCTGACGCACTTCATGGCGGCTCCGCTGGTCGTGACACTGCGAGAGTTGATTCCGCCGGATGCGCAGATCGTTGGCGGATTGTTCCGCAGCCGCGGCGATTCCGGAGCGTTCTTCGAGCAGAGCACTGACTTCCGTTTCCGACTCGCCGACCCGGGCGCGGAGGCCTTCGAGATTCACTTCGATCTCCGAATTCTCGGCGATCGTTGCCGAGGCGCGTTGTTCGTAGGTTTCGATGTCCGTGCGGCGTTGGCAAATAAGTTCGTTCAATTCCGCGAGACGGGCTTCCATCGGCTGCCGCTGATGGTGAAGGGAACTGTGCCGTTGCCGCTCAGTGGCAACCTTGATCTTGAGTTCGTTCAGTTCGGAAGAAACTTCACCTTCCTGGGCGCGGAGCACCTCGAGATGGTTCTGCGATTCACTGCGGCGGGCTTGCAGGGCTTCGACCTGTTGCAATGCGGTCTGCACCTCATTTTCCAAAAGATTCAGTTTATCCGCGGCTTCGCGGTACCGCACTTCCGCTGTGCTGCGTTCCCAGTCGAGGCTTTGCGATTTCTTTTCCGCCTCCTGCATCTCGCGTTCGAAGACCCCAAGTTGTCCGCGGAGCGTCGAGACGGTCATCGTCGCGTTCTGCTTGTCCTCGCGCGCCTCATCGACTTGGGCCTGGGCGGTTTCGAGACTGGACAGGATCGCTTCGCGTCGTTCGTTCAGTGTCGCCAGTTGCTTGCGTAGTTCACCTTCCTCTGCTTCGAGGGTGACGATCTGATTCTTGCGCTCGAGCAGCGAATTTGCCGCTTCCTGCGTAGCGCCACCATAAAGGATGCCGTTTCCGGTGAGCACTTCACCGGCGAGTGTGACCACCGCTGAACCGCGTTGCGGGAACATCTTCAACGCGGTTTCGAGATCCGGCGCGAGAACCGTGTGATTGATGATCCGCTCGATGAGGCGTTCGACCTCCGGCTGGGGCTTGATCTTGTTGATCAGCCAGTCGAGCGCGCCTTCGGGCAGCGAAAGCTCCTGACTTTCCACATGGGAAAACACGCTGTCGAACTCGCGGAGGGCGAGGGAAGTCTTGCCGAGCTTCTTTGTGGTCAGGGTCTTGATGACCGCTTCGGCGACCATCGTATCCTTCATCACGATGGTTTCCATGTTCGCGCCGAGAGCTGCTTCCACCGCCGGAACGTATTCGGGCGCGACTTCGATGAATTGGGCGAGCGCGCCGCGGATGGACGGCTTGAAGAATTCCGGGTTATCGAGGCCTTTCAGGACGGCCTGTGTTCCCTGGGAGAAACCTTCACCTCCCGCGACCATGGCGCGAAGCACTTCGAGCTTCGATTCCTTTTCGGAAAGGCTCCGTTGGACGGTGCGGATTTCCTGATCGATGCCGGCAAGAGCGCTTTGTCCGTCGCGCAACTGGCCTTCGCCTTCAGCGAGGCGCGCATTGGCCATTTCCAGTTCGCTGCCCACGCGCTCCAGATCCTCACGGGTTGTGTTCTGCTGCTCTTTTACGCGGTCGAGTGTGGTGGTGATGCCGTCGATGTCGCCGGTAAGGATGGCCAGACGGGCTTCGGCGCCTTCGCGCTGCTGGGCGACGCTGGAGATTTGCCCACGTACCGAGGAAAGCTTTTGCTCCTGGCGCTGCATCTCATTCACGATGCCCGTGATGGAGCGTTCGGCTTCCTGCTTTTCGTGATTCAGCGAAGAGGCGGCGGCCTGTTTCTCCTCCATGCGGCGCAACTCCGTGGCGAGCATCCCGGTGATCTGTTCGAGCTCGACGTCGGTATCGTGAAGCTGTGTTTCGGCGATGCGCAGCTTTTCCTCTGCACCGGCCACGTCGGCGCGATAGCGATCGATGAGTTGGGTGAATTCGGAGGCCCGCTCTGTATTGAAAATGATCCGGTTCTCGTGATTCGAGATGCGGGTTCGGAGGTCGTTCACCACACGGCGGCCGGCATCGAGCTTCTGCTCCATCTCGTCCAAAGCGGCCCGCTGCACGGCCACTTCGCTTTCCTGCCGCTCGATTTCAGATTCCGCTTCGCTCTGGCGGGCGGCGAGGGAGGCGAGTTCCTCGGCGGTTTTGACGCGCTGCTCTTCGATGACGTCCCACTGGCGCTTCGCATTGTGGGTTTCGAGCGTCTTGAGATCGGCGAGCAGCGATTGGTAGCGGCGGGCTTTTCCGGCCTGGCGTTGCAGTGAGCCGATCTGCCGCTTCACTTCCTTCACGATATCCTGCAGGCGCAACAGATTCGCCTCGGTGGCCTCCAGCTTGCGAAGCGCTTCCTTCTTCTGCGCCTTGAATTTCGTGATGCCGGCTGCTTCCTCAAAAATGGCGCGCCGGTCTTCGGGACGTGAGGAAAGGATCTGATCGATCTTGCCCTGTTCCATGATGGAGTAGGCCGACCGCCCGATGCCCGTATCCATGAAGAGCCCGTGGATGTCGCGCATCCGGCAGGGTGTCTTATTCAAAAGATACTCGGAACCACCGTCGCGAAACACCCGGCGGGTGATGGTGACCTCATTCCAGTCGAGCCCCAGTTCCTTCTCGCAATCGGCGAAAGTCATTGAGACCTCCGCCATGCCGAGGGCGGACCGCGAATCGGTGCCGGAGAAAATGACGTCCGCCATTTCCCCGCCGCGCAGGGCTTTGGCCGATGTTTCACCGAGCACCCAACGCATGGCATCGAGCACGTTGGATTTTCCACACCCATTAGGGCCGACGACCGCCGTGACGCCCTGATGGAAGTTCAGGGTGGTTTTCGGAGCGAATGACTTGAAACCGAGGAGTTCGAGGGACTTGAGGTACATGGGATCCGAGACGCTTGGCGGTGTCTTATCGGGGGATCTGGTGGCGAAGGCAAGTCAATATATTGTGGTGGTGTAGTTCTGAGTACCACAACGGGCTGTGGTTTTTAAAATATTTCGGAAGAAAAGGCTTGCTCTGCCATCGAGCCAAGATCCCACGCGGTTTAGCGCAGGATTCGAGCCCGGATTGGGCGCGAAAGGCATTCGCGAGCAGTGCGTGCGTTAAGCCTCGGGCACAACGCCGCTTTCGGAGGGGGCAGGTCCACGGGGATGCGAATGGTGAGTTTTGGGAGGAATGGCGGAGGGCTCACAATCGTGGTCCCCTTGCGAAAGAACGTTCCTGCGTCATCGTCATGAGGCCCGCCCGCGCGGTGAATCGCGCGGTGAAAATAGACGCCCATCGAGTTGCGCGAAATCACGGGCCGTGAGGTCACGGTCGTGCATCCTGAGGCAACAATCCGCGAGGCTGCCGAAACCGTGCGTGCGCGCGACATGGTGTATTGCCCGTCTGCAATGAGGAACGCCTCGTCGGTATGATCACCGACCGGAATATTGCGGTCCGTGGTCGGAAGTGAGTGGGTACATTGGATCGAGAGCGCTTGGCAAAAATCGAAGCGCGCCCTTGAGGTTCGGTGTGACTCCAAGGGCGAAATTGGCTGCGGAAAAAATCCGCACTTTTTTTCGAAAAACTCCTTGCGAGACAGGCGCGCGCTGCTAAATATTTCGGCTCCCAAAGCTCGGGTGGTGAAATGGCAGACACGTGCGTTTGAGGGGCGCATGCCGCAAGGCGTGGGGGTTCAAGTCCCCCCCCGAGCACTTCCCTCTTGGAAAACCCTCTCCAAATCAGCGTTTCCGCGTTTACTGCAGGTCGCGATGACAGTCCCAGCCTCACGTCATAAGCAATGATGCTGTCGCTGTACACATTCGCCGGTGATACTGGGCGAGCTTTTCGAATCGTATTTTCTCTCGATCCCACCGAGCATCCACTCAGCTAAGTAGCCTGCTGATGACTCACTTGAAACTCCTCGGAATCAGTGCGGTCAGTGCCGTCTTGATATTCCTGGTGAGGTTCATTCGTCAGGCTTGTGCACGAAAGCGGAAATTGAAAGTCCTGACTTGGTCGTGGTTGATTTGCCCGCGTTGCAATATCCGTTTTGGAAGAGGCGCCGCCGATGCGGCTACAGAGTGCTGCGGCTCGTATGATGGTCCAGACACAATAACTATTGAAATTCGATGTCTCAATTGCCTGCGGTACTTTGACATCAGCCCTGGCCATCCACCCTTTGAGATTTATTCCGGTGTGAATGCGGATAGATTAATCCATCTTTCGAAGCAGGAGCTGGATGCGTTTGGTACGTTGCATGTTATATGCGATTTTCAAATGGCCGTGACTCGCAAAATGGCCGAGGATCACCTTCGCAGGGTGAATCCTGAACTGCTCGAGAGAACGGTCTTCGTTGAAAAGTGAAATCCGCGCCCTCTTTGATTGATCAAGCGCCCCAAGGGAGCGGGTACTTTCGGGAGACAAGTTCATCCGACGCTAACAGATGGGTTCCGATCGGAACAGCTCGCGTTGAATGCGCATTTTCTCGCTGACAAGGGATTGACCGCATCGCATAGGCTGTTGCCGCGGACATGTTGCAGTTCTTTGTCGGATCTTAACGGGCCATGACTGAATCTGCTTGTAATGGTTGTCGGTACTGGATTCTATTCGCGGACCTTTTCGGGTCTATTCCTTGGAAGGTCAGCTACTCAATCCAAACCCTATATCCCCATATCCCCCCAGCTATGAAAATATTCCATAAGTTATGCACCATCGGGCTCGGCACTCTGTTCCTGTCGGCCATGCCTGTCCTGGCGCAAGCAGATGAAGAAGCTCCAACAAATTCCGGAGGAGGTGGGGGAATAGTTGGGGCAATTGGCGGCATCATCTGTCTGGCGCTCGTTGTGGTGATGATCATTGGCTTGTGGAAGGTCTTTACAAAAGCGGGAAAGCCAGGTTGGGCGTGTCTGGTCCCGATTTACAATGTCATCGTACTCTGCGAAATCGCGGGGCGTCCAATTTGGTGGTTCATTCTCTTGTGCATCCCGCTGGTTAATTTCGTGATCGCCATCATCATTGCTCTGGATCTGGCGAAAAGCTTTGGGAAAGAAGCGGGATTTGGAATTGGGTTGGCGTTCCTGCCGTTTATCTTCTACCCGATGCTTGGATTTAGTGATGCACGATACGTCGGGCCTGCCAATAAGCCTGCGTAAGCGACGCGGTGATTTGTGCTTGCGGTGAGGTTGCTCACCGAGGGAATTCTGCGAAGCGGTGCTCCGCGCCGCTTCGCTTTCTCCACCGTCTTCGCCAGGTCTGTGCTGGTTGAACGTGCGCAATGGCCGATCTCTACTTGGGCTTTGGATCGGGGGGCTTCGTGGAATGTTCCGCACTCCGAAGTCCTGTCCGTTGGCCGATTTGTTTGTGCGGGGTGGCGGCATGTATGTCAGGTTTGTCATACAACGAATTCGTAAACTAAATATCGTCAGGGGTGGGGGCGATTGCTAGCGTCCGCTGGATTCCGTCTCGCGATATATAATGTCCAGCCCCACTCAGATCGATCATTTGCCCAGCCATTCCGGCGTGGCAAAGTTACATGCCCTGACCGGGTTGAGGTTTGTGGCCGCGGCATTAATTGTCATCCATCATTCGCGAGGAGCATTTCCGTTTGTGGGAAAGCTTGTCGGTGAACTGCCGCTGGACATGGGCGTTTCGTTCTTTTTCGTCTTGAGTGGGTTCATTCTCGCTCACGTGTACCCAGGCTTTGAGGAGACCGGTTCCGTCTGGCGCTTTTTCCATGCGCGGTTTGCGAGGATTTGGCCGGCGCATTTGTTTACTTTCCTGATTGCGGCTGTGCTTCTTGCCCCCACATCAAAGCATGGAACTCAGCCGATCCCGCTGTCGGTCACGCTGGCAAACATTGCGATGCTGCATGCGATAGTGCCGAAGACGGGTTTCTTTTTCTCTTATAACGCGGTGAGCTGGAGCATCTCCACGGAGTTCTTTTTCTATGCGGCTTTCCCGTTTCTGATCTCGAAGTTCTGGCGAACCTGGTGGTGGAAGCTGGGATTGGCTTTGGCGCTGCTGACGGGCCTGTTTGTGATATGTGCGGTCCTGCCAATTCCTCCCGCTGTTTCGGCGAAACCCTTCGAGATCAATCGGGCCGGCCTGACTTACATCAATCCCGCTGCCCGGATCCTGGAGTTTTTCCTCGGAATCATCGCCTGCCACGTTTGGAAGGCCTGGCTTGCTCGAAGAAGGTGGGCTGTGTCCACGGCCACGATATTCGAAGTGCTGTGCACGGGTGTCTGCGTGGGTGGGTTCATGGTACTGGCGTATCGCACCTGGTTAGTCGGCCTTTTTGGAGAGAATGTGGCGAACTACCTTCGGCATGCCGGCGCCGCGCCGGCTTTCGCGCTGCTGATCATGGTATTTGCCAATCAGATGGGATACCTCTCCCGGTTCTTCGGCACGCGCCTGCTCGTGCTGCTGGGTGAAATCAGCTTTTCGGTCTACCTGCTGCACCGGATCTTTCTCGACTGCATAGCGCAGTGGCACGTTCGCCTCACTCACCAGGGATGGAGCGATGGGCTGCTCTTTGCGGCGTTCTGGCTGGCGGTACTCGTTGCTTCGTGGACCGTTTGGCGATGCGTGGAACGACCGGCGCGGACTTTCCTTTTGCAAGTCGGCCGCGCGCCGCGGCTCCAGGTTTCTCGTGCTACGTAACGAGCGGGTCGCGGAGCTACACCAGCTCCAGTAGGATCCGCCCGATAATCTGTGTCATCGGCATCTTCTTCGAGATGAGCTTGCGGCCGCCGGACTGTTGGGTGGCGTCTTCGGGGTTGACCATCGAGGAGAGGAAGATGACCGGAATCGATGCCGTGGTCGGTTTTTTCGCCAGTTCATGCGCCACCATGCCGCCGTCGCCTTCCTGGCCGAGGTCGATGTCGCAGACGACGAGATCGGGCTGGAACGATTCCGCGATGCCGACTGCCTGGCGTACGGCATTGCTCGTTTCCACGATGGCGCCGTGGCCCTGGAGCTTGAGCCGGAGCAGCGTGGTGACGCTGGGATCGTCATCGATGAGAAGGATTTTGTGCGGCATGAACGGGTATCAGTTATAGCGGAATTCCAGGGTTGTCACGTGGGTGCGCAGATCGGCGATCAGCGAGCCGGCACGAACGAAATCGGCTGCTTTTCCGGCGTCTTCGATGTCGGTGGAGAGCCGGCTGGCGGCGTGCAGGCCATACATGGCAAAACTGCCCTGCAGGCGGTGAGCCAGCGAGCGCAGGTTTGCGCTGTCCTCGGTGGCGACGAGGTTTTCGAGTTGCTCGATGACGTCGAGTTGCAGTTCGAGAAAGGCCGGGATGAGATCGGCGATGTCCCGGTCGAGATGCACGACCGGCGCGCTTTGGGTAAGGGCGTCTTTCAGTTCGCTGAGCAGCGTCTTGCGCGCGATCGGTTTCGCAAGGACGCGGTCGAATCCCGCGCGCAGGCAGCGTTCGCGTGTCTCGAGATCCTGGTGAGCCGACAGTGCAATGAGGACCGGGCCGGCGGAAGATTTTTTCCAGGAGCGCTGCCAGACCCGGAAGGTGCGGACGAGGTCGAGTCCGTCCAGTTCAGGCATTTCCAGATCGATCAACGCGGCTTCCAAGGCCTGCTCTTGCAGGGCTGTCAGCGCTGCGGTTCCGGTTGCGGCAAAGAAGAGAGTGAGCGGCGGATTCGGAAGCACACGCTCGAGATAGGCGCGGTTGCCTGGATCGTCATCGGCGATGAGCAGGCGTGCGGTGGGGAGCTCGATCGGCGGAGAGGTCTCCGAGATATCGGGGATGCGGTTGCTCGGAAGGCGAAGTTGCGCCGCCTGCTCCGGTGTGGCAAGCGGAAGAGAAACAATGATCGAAGTGAAACCGGGCTCGGAACTATCCAGGCCGATCGAGCCGCCTTGTGTCTCCGCCATGAGTTTCGCGGAGTAAGTGCCGATGCCCGAACCATCAGGTTTCCCAAGCGTCACGAACTTGTCGAAGAAGCGATCGCGAATCGCCTCGGGGACTTCACCGGCATTGCGCAACGTCACTTCCACAGTCTCTCCCACGGTGCGAAATTGGAAATCGAGCGACCCGCCGCGCGGCGAGGCTTCGATCGCGTTTTTGACGATGTTATGAAAGAGGCTGTGGGTGAGCAGCCGTTCGCCAAGGGCGATGACCGTGGGTATTTCGTCCGGAAGATGCAGGTGATGGCCGAGGTCCTTTTCACCGCAGGCGAGACCGAATTCGCTCAGCACTTGTCGCGCGACCGTGACGATATCGAACGGCTCTGGCTTACGATCGTAAACCCCGCGCTCCATCTTCATCAGATCGAAAGACGAGTGCACCATGCTCAGCATGGTATAACCGGCACCGGCGATGACCCGGGCGTATTCGGCGGGGCTGCCATTGGCGGGCAATGCTTCGGTGAGTAACTCGGAGTAACCGATCACATTGGCCAGGGCGCCGCGCAAGTCATGGCGCAGGATGCGATCGACATCCTCGCGCAGTCCGGCAGCCTGCCGCAGTTCTTCGTTCTGCGCGGTCAGCTTCTTCTGCGCTTCGCGAAGGGCGAGGTGTGTCCGGGCCCGCGCCAGCACTTCCTCGGAGCGAAATGGTTTCGTGATGTAATCGAGCGCGCCCATCTCGAAGCCGCGCAGTTTGTGCTCCGTGGCATCGAGAGCGCTGATGAAGAGTACCGGAACGTCCGCGGTAGCCTCGTGCGCCTTGAGAGCCTGGCAGGTCTCATAGCCATCCATGCCGGGCATCATGATATCGAGCAGGATCAAATCCGGCGGATCGGCGATGGCGCTTTTGAGAGCCAGCGATCCCTGTAAAACCGGGCGTACGCGATAACCGGCGCGCGTCAGGATATCGCGCAAGACGGTGAGATTCTCCGGCGTGTCGTCCGCGATCAGGATGGAAGGTGGAGGATTCACGAGGTACTGGTCTGGGTGGCGGCAACTGGTTTGGTCAGGTCCTGGAGAAGATCAAATCGGTAACCGTCGAGGAGTTCGGTGAGATGACTGCCGAGCGGTGCGTCCGCTTCGGTAATCTTTTGAATGATGCGTTGCGCTCTCTCGAAATCAGCGAGCATCGAGGCATCCGCGAGTTCCTTGGCGAAAGCGGGATCGAGTAAGTCGAGCCGAGCGCGGGGATCGATCTTTGCCGCCGCCTCGGAGTTAGCCGCGGGCGATATCGGGTCGACATAGGTGAACTCCAGATCCAGTAACTGGCCGAGCACCTCATGGATGCGGGTTTCGTGGAATGGCTTGTTCACGTGGGCATCGAAGCGGACGTGCTTCTTTGCCGAGGCTTCCGTGTCCAACACGCTTGCCGTGATGGCCACGATCTTCGGACTTGGCCGCCCGGCTTCTTCCGCACGCTGCCGGATGATGCGCGTGGCTTCATTGCCATCGATCACCGGCATGCGTAGATCCATCCAGATCATCGCCGGATCGAGCCGTTCCCATTCTGCCACGGCTTCCGCGCCGTCGGTGGCCGCCTCCACGTGGAAGCCGAGATGCGAGAGCACCTGGGTGAGCAGATCGCGGTTTTGCGCATTGTCATCGACCACGAGCATGACGGGTCGCTCGTCGCCTTTGATGACTGTTCCCGTGATCTTCCGGCAATCGACGGTCGGACGTTCCTCGACGGCGAGTACGAGTTCGGCGGGAACCTCGAACCAGAAGGTACTCCCGCAGCCTTCTTCGCTTTCCACACCCATGTGGCCGCCCATAAGTTCCACGAAGCGTTTGCTCAGCGCCAATCCCAGGCCGGTGCCCTTGCGCGACTCGAGACCAGTGGTGGTCTGGGTGAAGAGTTTGAAGAGTTCACCCTGCTCGGCTTTGGCGATGCCGCCGCCGGTATCCTCCACCTTGAAAATGAGACGCGGCTCATCCGTCGAGAGTCCGGAAATAACACGCACCGAGAGGTGCACTTGTCCCTTGGCCGTAAATTTCAGCGCGTTGCTCAGCAGATTGATCAAGATCTGCCGGAGACGAAGTTCATCGCCACGGAGATGCCGGGGAAGGTCGGGGGCCAGATCAAAGTGCAGTTCGACCTGCTTCTGCCGGGCGGCGAGCGAGAACATCGCGTGCAACTCGCCGATCATATTGAGCAGATCAAAGGCATTCCGTTGCAGCGTAAATTTGCCCTGCTCGAGCTTCGACATATCGAGGATGTCGTTGATCAGCCGGAGCAGATGTTCGCCGCTGCGGTTGATGGTCGATAGGTTGGCCTTGTCCTGATCGGTCAGCCCCGTGCTGCGCTGCAGGATTTGCGCGAACCCGAGGATGGCATTCAGCGGTGTGCGCAATTCATGGCTCATATTCGCCAGAAAGAGCGTCTTGGCCTGAGCCATCCGTTCCGCGTGCCGCCGCGCATTCTGCACGGAGTACTGGAAGTAGATGCAGAGGATCATGACCGTCGCGACGAAGATCGTCACATTCACTGTCGCGAGCCCGTAAGTCACAGCCGTGCTCAATTGATACCAGGGCGTAAGGCGTAGCCCAACAAGGTAAATGGCGATGTAATCGATCACGGGCAGGATCGCCATCGCGATGCGGATCTTCACGGGGATGTGCTGATAGAAGAGCACGCCGATCGCGAGGATGAGTACGTAATGATGAAACGCCGGAGCCAGTCCAACGGCGAGTACTGCCAGCCCCTGGTGTGTGCCAACTTCCAGTCCGCCAATGAGTAAAGCGGTATTCAGCCAGCCTCTTTTCGAGGCCCAGAGGGTGAAGCAAAAGAGGATGACACTAAAGAGATTGAACCACGCGAGCAGCTTCACGCCGATCGAGGTGAAGACGATCAGGAAGATGGTATGTGCCAGGAGCCCGAGGGCGTGCGTGCTGTTCGACAGAGAATAAAAGTCGAGATAGCTCGCGGGCAGGTGAGGAGGCGGAGTCACCAGCCAGCGATGAACGGCACGCGGAAGTAGCAGTTTGTGGAGCTTCACGGGGCGTGCGAAACCCGATGAAAATTGGGTGAAGGGTGGCGGCTTCGAAAGCGCCGCGGGTTTCGTCGGCGTCCGGTTTTGCTCCGGAGCGGGGCGGAGTCAAGGGTAATCGGGTTACTTGGACAAGGTCGGGCTCGCGCGGAGCCGCCGTATTTGCGGAGGAAAGGAGGAGAATGCCTCGAATCAGGAAAGGGATGGGAGCCGCGTCGTAGTGCACTAAGCGGGTGCATTCTCTTCGGAGATCCAGGCAACGGCCGAGGCCAGGTCGGAAAAGATGACGATGCTGACTTGTGGATGCAGCATCAGGCTCTGGAACATGCGCGCGAAGCCGATGTGGATCGCATGCGGCGCGACGATCGCCGCCTTGTAGGCATTTTTATAGGTCCGCACTTTCCGGTGACTGGTAAGGCGTTTCACGATGTCGAAGGGGAGATCGACGTCGATGACCTTGGTAAGATCGGTGATCCGGGGCGGAATGATTTCGCGCGAAGATTCCAGCGCTTCGAGCATCGCGAGTCCGTCTGTGATGTCGCCCACAGTCACACAGCCACTGAGGCGGATCCAAATGATCCCACTATCATTAGTGATCTGACACGGCATGGTTTCGGCAAAAGATCGGCCTCACCGCAAAACACACAGCGCGACGCAGGTGGAGCAGGGTGGCGCAAACGCTCGTCAACTGGCAAATCGGGAGACCGGGCTCGATCTCACCTTTGCGATGTTTTCGCGAGATGTGAGGAGTAACGTTCAACTTTCGATTTTCGAAGTACCACGCTGAACAACACGCGCCGGAAGTCAAGCCGGGAAGGCGGGGGCTGGGGAGGCGGCGGCCGGGGGAGGTGCTGGCGGGATGAAGGGTTGGGGGAGTTGGGAAACGTTCAACGTTCGACGTTCAACTTTCAATGCCGGCAAGTCCGGCGTCCGCTGTGGATGTGACATATAGTGGAAGCGGCGACCCGCCGCTTATGTGCGCTGGGTGCAGAGCAGACGCCGATCTTTGTCGTCATCGCGGAAAACACCCAACTTCCAACGCTAAACTCTCAATATTCAATGGTGTTAAGTATAGCGCCTTTTCATTTATGACAACCCATGGCAGTTGATGGTTTCGCTTCCCATATCTCAAAACGATTTTGAGGAAAGATCGCGATAGCTTGATCTGGTGGAGCATTTTCGCGCCGCTCGCGAATGCGCCTATCGATGCATCGAATCCGCTTTCAAGGTGAACTCGCTGCCATTGAATATTGGGAGTCTGGCGTTGGGAGTTGGGTGTTCTTCACGCCTGTCTCACCTGGCATACCGTCAGAATAGCATCTGCGCGCTATGCGCATCCCCGCATGCACATAACTACTTCCCGGTCGCGCCGCCTGCTATCTCCCGCTTCTCGATCCAGTACCACTGCTTGTGTCCAGCCGCTTCATAATACCGCTGAATACAGACAGCCCCGCGTTCATTGGGATGCGCGCAGATCTCCACCGTGGTGCCGTGATCATCCTGCCGGATAAGCCGCACGCAATCCGGCGAACCATAACGAGCCTGGAACGCGGGGCGATCGTCATGATCAAGCCGCCACAAGAGGCAGTCGCTCAACCCGAGGTGATGCAGGATATGGGCGATCTCCGGCGAGTCGGCGCGGACTACACCCTCCGTTCCACCCGCAGTTGCGCATGGATAACTCAGGAAAACCGCGAGGCCACACGGAAAGCGAAACGCCCAGAGCTCCTGTGGTTGCTGCTCGTCCGTGCGCCGATGCGCAGGACCAAACCGCCGCGGCATTTCCTCGCGCGGCAGCGTGAAACGAATGAGCGGCTGCGCATCGTGCGGGCTGGTCGGATCCACAGGTTCGGCGGAATGCATGGAAGATCGGCGGAAATATTAGCGCGCCGGATCGAGTTGCCAATGCGCCGGGTAACTTGTCCGGGGAAAAATCGCGCGTGCTTCCTGGAGCATCTCCAGCCATTCGCCGCGTTCGTAGCGAGCCGAGAGATGAAACAGGCTCAGTTGCTCGACACCCGCGCGCTTCGCCAGCGTGGCGGTTTGCACCGTCGTGGTGTGGTGATGTTTCCGCGCGAGTTCGAGATCCGCGTGCCGGTACTGCCCTTCGCAAATCACCTGGCACACGCCGCGCAGGCTCGCCGAGAGGCGATCCATCGCGGCTTCATCGAGAAGAAAGTCCGTGAGATAGGCCACGGAATCGCCCGGTGTTTCGACCAGGAGTAACTGGCGTAACTCCTGGATATCGTAAGTTGCATCGCCGACGGATATCCTGGCATCCGACGGTGTATCCGAGGACGGTGCGAAATCTTTCACCTGCTTGAGCCACGGCCCTGGCCGCAGACCGAGCGAAGCCATTCGCTGTGGGTCGATATTCTGCCGCGGCTTTTCACGGACGACATAGGCAATGGTCGGGGTGCGATGATCCATCGTGACCGTCTCGATAGTGAAGGCGATGCCTTCGCAGATGATGGATGGATAGGGCCGCGGCGCCTCTTCGTAAGCATTCGCAAAAGCTTCGCGCAGTTCGTACCGGCAGGTCCGCGTTTCGTGCGGGTGGATATCAGTGACCCGCCAGGTGGCCGACATCTGTTCATGCAGATTCCAGAGAAAGGCTTGGAACCGGTGATGAAAGATCCGGGCTGTGTCTGGAGGACCCCAGATGCGGTTTTGCGCCGTATCACGATTGAAGACGCAGCGGAAAAAGGAATCGAAACCCGCCACGTGATCCATGTGCAGGTGTGAGAAAAAGAGATGATCGATGCCCTGAATCTCCGAGAGCGAAAGCCCGGAGAGACAACCTTCTCCGCAATCAAAGAGCAGACGTTCGATGGACTGGCCGCTATCAATCTCCACGAGCAATGCATTGTCATTGCCGGGAGTGCCGAGGATGCGAAAAGCGATGCTCATGAATCCGCCGCCTCTAACTAGCGTTCCGTGGCATCCGTTGATTGTGGCAGGGGATGCGGATGCGGTGCATGCAGGTGGGCGATCGAGACGAAGAAGGCATACGCGGCGAGCGAGAAGAAAAAGAAAGTGATGGTGAAGGAGATCACATCGCTATGTCCGCCAGGCCCGGCGAAGTAATAGATATGGCGCGCGAGTCTTGTCGGACGGGCGACGACATCCCAGCTATTGAGGCGCAGAAAACGCCCCAGGTAGATGCCATACGAGCCAAGCACGAGCATGCCAATGGCAAAGAACCAGCCGTACTGTCTGCCCTTCATTTTCCGGACAAAGTGCTGCATCTGGTAAAGTGACAGGGACCCCAGAAACATGCCCGTGAAGGCAAAGCACATGGTCATCAGCAGATCATGCCAGCGGGGAATGCCATCCGTCCCGAACTTGTTCATATGGACCAGGTCCGTGACCATATAGAAGCAGTTGGGGAAAAAGAGAATCCAGACAACGGTCGCGCTCCATCCGTAGGCGCGAGGCCGCGCGGAGCGTTCCATCAGATACGGAATCGCCAGTGACAGGAGCAGGGGGATCCAGGCCAGGAGCAGATTTCCGAAGAAGCCCGTGAAGCGATATCCATGGCTCGAAATGATGCGTGTTCCCAGCATGCCGACACAGACCAGCGAGGCGAAGAGCAGGGAGAAAATGACGCGGCGCTGCGGATGCTCCGGGACGAGACGATGGGTGAAAGGTACGATATCCATGGAATGGCGCGGAGACAGTCGGCCCGGCGCACGGCACCGTGCTACGAAGTCAGCCGGGAATCAATAGCGGGTCGTAAAACCAAATTGGGGACAGCCCGATAGAAGACGCCAATAGTTTCTACACAACTTGCGCGTGCGGCAGATGGGATTCTCGCGGTTTTTCCAGGCCGAGCGTTTCCACGAACCATGCGCGGATGGCCTTGAATCCCGACGCAATCGAGCCATCTCGGACATCCACTATTTCCAGGTGCCCCGCGATCTCGGAGGCGAACGTACGGTAGCGCGGAAGAAAGGCGATCACTTCGGCATAACCATCTGCGCCATTCTCCCGATACAGCAGCGAGGGAAACAGGATGCCCCTGGAAATTGCAAAGGCCCCTTTGGGCAGCGGAATGGAGCGCCGCGGAAGAATCAGCCATGGACGATAGCGAAAATGGACGGCGCCGTCCGGCCCGCGCACGATCCGGCCAAAAGTGCGGGTGGCCACACCAGAGGCGCGGAACGAGACGAAGGCGTGAGGTTCAGCCGGTGTGGCCAGCCGTTTGCCTCGCCAGGGCAGGAGCGTATCCGTCGCAAACAAAGTGCCGAATAAAGTGAGCCGGAAAGCCGCCGGCGCCAGATACGCGGCGATGGCAATGATGATGACTGAAAGCGCTGCGCCGAGATACGGATTGATGAGCGAACAAAGTACGATCGCGGAAAGCAGCAGGCTCTTGCAGAGCTTCAGCAGCGCATCGATGAACCCGAAAGGGCAGAGGGCGATGAGCACATTGATCGCATGACAAGTCATCCAGACGACCAGGAATGAAAGGATGCAAAACGGAATGAGCAGCGGCCGTACCTCGAGGCTCGTGGAGCCCAGCGGGAGCATCGACGCGTAATTCAGGCCTGACGTGGCGAGGCTGCTTTGCGAAGGTGGCGGGATCTGTTGCGCCATTTGCGCGGCGATGAAGGGTACAAACGCCGCGCTGGCCACGAGTGCGCTGAGCTTGTTCTCGAAGAGCTCGATCATATCGAGCGGCTTCTTGAGGAACGGCGGCGCGATCGTTCCGAAGAAATCCTTGAAAAAGCAGAGTCCAAGCAGCGCGAAGCCGAAGCCCCAGGCGAGCGGATGGCAGAACCACGGCAGCCGCTCGCGCATCGTCCCGGAAGTGTGATAGTAGCGCCATGCGCCCACGGAACTCACGCCAAGCAGCGGTGAAATGGCGGTGCCGGTGATCTGCGAGATCCCCTCGGCGAGGTCCACGCCGGGTAGACGTTCGGTGTGGGTGGTGGAAAGCGCGGACGTGGAAGCGGCCGGCGGATTCGTCACGGGGACATCCGCCTGGGCGGTAGTGAGACTTGCCGCGGCGAGAAGGAAAATGGCGGCCAAGGTCTTCAGGGCATTCATGGGAATTGGTCGAAACCTTCGATAACGGTGGAAGGTAGCGCGGACTTCACCGCAAGTGAAGCGCGGACAATTTCCCTGAAACGGCCGGGCCATTTTGACCGGCTGTGGAGCTTTCAGATGTGGTCGGACGGCCAGCCGGGTTGGTGCTCGTGAATTTCCCGAAGCGTTTTCTTTACACGCTGGCTCAGGTTCACGGCTTCGCTCTGCAGCCGGGACGCGACGATCTTGAGCCGCTCAGATTTCTCGCACAACTCGGCCACGGCTTTCCGGTAGTCCGATGAATTCACTCGGTGGTTTGATTCCATGTGCAACGGGCCAAGGCTGATCAGATCCGGATTCATACAACAAAACCGCCTTTTATTAATGACTGTTACGGATGCAGGGCGATGCAAGGACGTCTGCCGTGGCGCAGAAAAAAGAGAGAAAAAGCGCTTGAATGTGTTCAAGTGAACATTATTGTTCTCTCATGTCCGACGTACCAGCCCCAGTTGATTTCTTGAAGCGCCGCCTCCTGGAGATCCAGCGCGCTTCGGAGCAAGCCCTGCGCGAATTGGATAGCATGACAGAAGTGCATGCCTCGCGGTGGCGGTGCGTGATCTGCGGGTACGTGAAGCACTTCACCAGGCCGGCGTGCGTGCAGACAGCGGAAGGGTGCCCGAAGTGTGGTGGAAAATCTTTTGCGCCGGCAGACGACGGGAAGCAGAGCGGAAGTCGGGGAGGGGTGTAAAGGGCGGGTGGTTGGAGGGTGGCTTGGGAGGGAAAGGTGGATGGAGCAAGGGGAGGGACGGAGGGAGAGAGGTCCCTGCCTGGCGAGAGCCCAGGCAGGGACCTTTCGGGGGAGAAGGAGGGAAAAACGTTCAACGTTCGACGTTCAACGTTCAACGAAGGGGATGTCGGGCGGTCGCGAGAGCTGCGAAAGATGAACTGGAGAATGGTATGGCGAAGCCATAGTGGAACGGCGTCCCGCCGCTTGGAGCGGATTGGTTACAAAATCCCCGTGGATCATGGCGCACGGTGCCGGTTAACACCCAACTCCCAACGCTAAACTCCCAATTTTCAAGGACTCCGGGGCTCGACGCCTTCTTATCAATCGACGGGGAGATTGCCGAAGAGAGATGGAGGCTTAAGCGTGGATTATTCGCGCCATTTGCATGCGACCACGATGCGCCGCCACCGCTCTGCATCGTACCGGGCGTAAAGCGTCGCTCAGCGCCTCCCATAAGTCCCATCCGTCCGTCCCATGAGTCGTATATGTCCCATTTCCCCTCACGCGCACTCACGCCTCCCTCACCCCCTCCGCAACGCCACCGCCGCCAGATCATCGGGTATCGGCGCGCTGCTGCGGTCTTCGAGCGCCTTGACTGTCGCGGCCAGGAAGGCCTCCAAGGGCATCTCTCCGGCTGGCAGGAGACAAGGCAGATCGTCCGGCGCCATCCGCGAGCCGTCTTCGCAAATCACGCTGTAAAGTCCGTCCGTATAAAGCAGAGCGGTGTCTCCGTGAGCGAGTTCCGTTGTGCTCTCACCGAGATCGAGCTGCGGGACGATTCCGATCGGTGGTCCTTGCGAGGCGAGGAATTCCACCTGCCCGGAGGCGCGGCGGATCAGGAGCGGCGGATGACCCGCGCCGGCGAAGGAGATCGTTCCTGTATCGGCATGCAGGACGACGCACGCCGCCGTCATGAAAGATTTGCCGCGCAGGATGGAGTGAAACTCCTTGTTCGCCTCTTTCAGAAGGGCGGAGGCCATGGGCTCCGTTTCATCGGCGGCGTGGCGAAAGACCAGTTTGGTAAGAGAGGTGAGCAGCGCGGCGGACACGCCATGTCCAGTAGCGTCGGCGACCCAGAAAAGCCACTTTCCATCGGGCAGACGGAACCAGTCGAAGATATCGCCGCCGACCTGGATCACCGGTTTGAAATAGCTCGCCACACTCCAGCCGGCGAGGGTTGGTGGACGGGTGGGGAGGATGGCGTGTTGAATCGTCTGCGCGGCTTCGAGATCCAGTTCGTGAGCCCGGCGCCAGGTGGCCAGTTCATCATTTTGCCGCACCAACTGGGCGCGCAAGGCGTGCAGGCGGAGTTGCGTATCAATCCGCGCCGTGAGGACCGTGGCATTGATCGGCTTGGACACGAAATCATTTGCCCCGGCGCGGAGACATTCCACTTCATGGTCCTCTCCCGAATGGGCAGTGAGAAGAATAATGGGCAGCTCGGCGATTTCCGCGTCCGTGTGTTTGCGCACGAGTTCGCAAAGCTCGGCGCCGTTGAATTCCGGCATCTCATAATCCGAGACGATAAGCGACGGCCGTTGCAATTCGATGACCTGCAGGGCTTCCCGGCCGTTCGGATGGGTCTCGACCGTGTAACCGGTGCGTTCGAGCGCCCGGGCCAGCAACTCGCGCGTCAGTCGGTCGTCGTCGATCACGAGGATGCTGGGTTTTTCGGCTGAATTCTCCATGCCTTCTTCCAACGTGCCGGTGAACTTTTCCGATAGCGAGTGAGAAGTGGGGTGTGACGCAGTTTGAGGTTCCAAGTTCCGCCTGAGCTGCAATAAGAAAGGACGCAACGATTTGACATCCGTCCGTGTACGGCTGTCGAATACCCTGCGTATGAAGCCGATCCTTCCCGTCCTCCTCATGTCGTTTCTCGCTTTCTTTGGACTTCGCCCGGCGTCCGCCATCGAAGTCGGTGAAGCCGCCCCCGAAGTCTCCGGCGTCGCCGAAGACGGCAAGGCGATCAATCTCGCCGATTACTACAAAAAAGGTCTCACACTGGTCTATTTCTACCCGAAAGCCGACACGCCCGGATGTACCACGGAAGCGTGCAGCCTGCGCGATAACTTCGATGCGCTGAAGGCCAAGGGGCTTCAGGTTATCGGAGTGAGTGAAGACAAGCCGGACTCACAGAAGAGCTTCAAGGATAAGTATCATCTCCCCTTCGTGCTCGTCGCCGATTCCGATGGCAAAGTGGCGAAGGCCTTCGGCGTGCCGACGCTTCTCGGCTTTGCCAAACGGCAGTCCTTTCTCGTGAAAGACGGCAAGATCATCTGGCGCGACCTGAGCGTGTCGCCGAAGACGCACGTGGAAGAAGTGACCAAAGCGATTGAAGGGACAGGAAAGAAATAGTGAGGAGGTAGGAGTGGCGAGTGGAGGACGCTGCTTCGTCAGTGCCGGGTTGGGAGCGGGCTGTGGGCGGTTCACTACTCCAAAATCCGTTTTCAGGTTCAACGGATACAACTCGCGCTCACCCTGAGTTCAGTCCGGCCTGCGGTCGCAGGTTCGAACCCTGTATCGTCGCGCACCATCGCAAGTGGCCGAATCAAAAGGGGGCTGCGAATCGCGAAATATACTCAAGGTGAGTTGATGTGGCATTTTGCGAGTGAAACGTTTCATAGCAGCCGGCGATGAGGGTAGTGGAGAGATGATCCGGTAAGGGTGCTTTCTGAGATGGTGCCGGCAATTTTTTGACGGGAATTCAAAAAATTTGTCCTCCCATGTCCTCGGTGGGGAACTTCGTTTGTCGTGTCATTGAAGCACGCTGCTGTCGCAGCCGGCAAAGCCAGACTGAAACTCACAAACCAAACGCATCAATGAATACGCAATCGAATCACACCGTCGTCACCTCGTCCGAATGGCTCGCCGCCCGGAAGGAACTTCTCGCCGAAGAAAAACGGCTCACTCGTCAGATGGATGCCATCAATGCCAAGCGCCGCGCGCTTCCATGGGTAAAGGTCGAAAAGGATTACCGCTTCGAAACCCGCCGGGGGCGCGTCTCACTGGCCAGCCTGTTCGGCGAGCATAGCCAGTTGGTCATCCAGCATTTCATGCTGGGGCCGGGCTGGGGCGAAGGTTGCCCGAGCTGCTCCTACATGGCCGATCACACTGACGCCATGCTCCCGCATCTCGCCGCGCGCGATGTCACGATGCTGGCCGTTTCGCGTGCTCCGCTGGCCGAGATCGAGGCCTTCAAGAAGCGCATGGGCTGGGACTTCGAGTGGGTGTCATCCCACGGCAGTGAGTTCAATCACGACTTCCACGTCTCATTTACCGAGGACGAAGTCGCGAGCGGCAAGGTGGACTATAACTATACCAAGCAATCCTTCGGCAGCACGGAAGCGCCCGGCATCAGCGTCTTCGAGAAGGACGCTGACGGCACGATCTACCACACGTATTCGGTCTATGGCCGCGGGGTGGAGTTGATGATGGGCGCGTATCGGATCCTGGATCTGACGCCGAAAGGCCGCGACGAGGACAACCTCGAATTTTCGATGGCCTGGGTGCGTTATCACGACCGCTATGAAGAAGCCGGCAGCGCGTCGAAGTGCGGCTGCCAATCCGCGGAGGCGACAGCGTGAACGCCCATCGCTGCTGCCAGGGGGCACAGCCGCGCGCGGCCATCGATCGTCGCCCGCGAGGATCGTGGCTGCGCCGGGTTCGGGAGAGCAGGGGATTGATTGTTCCCGGCGTGGTGCTCGCGCTCATGCCGAAGTGCCCCATGTGCCTCGCGGCTTATGTGGCGCTCGGCACCGGATTCACCATGTCCTATTCCTCCGCCCACCTGCTCCTGCGCGTGCTCACGGCAGTCTGCCTCGCCACGCTCGCATTCTGCGCGGCGAGACGCATGATGAAACACGTTCAGGCGTCCCTTCATCCTCAAACCACCGAACCCACACCATGAAAGCCGAACCCACCAATCAATACATGTTCCTCGTTCGCGGGGGGCCATGCCACAGCACCGCCTCGCCCGAGCAGATGCAGGTTCAAATGACGGAAGTCTATACCTGGATCGATGAGCTCACCAAGAAGGGGATCTTCAGCGCGGCGCAGCCGTTGACGTCCGAAGGCCGGGTCGTCTCGGGAGGAAACAGCGTCACGGTTTCCGACGGGATCTCCATGGAGTCCAAGGAATCCGTCGGCGGTTTCTTCATCGTCAACGTAGCGACGATGGAGGAGGCCGTGGACATCGCCCGCAACAGCCCGATGCTCAGGCACGGCAAGCAACTGGAGGTCCGCCAGATCGCCGCGTTGAAATGTGATTGATCCCGGCCTGAGCCAGCCCGCTGTCAGCGCAGGTGAGGTGGCCGACCATTTCTTCCGCCACGAAGGCGCGAAGGTGGTCGCCACGCTCACCGCGCACCTCGGCACCCACCGGCTTCAGCTTGCCGAGGACGTGGTGCAGGAGGCGCTGTTGCGCGCGCTGCAGACTTGGTCGTATCGCGGCGTGCCGGACAATCCCGCGGCGTGGCTGACGCAGGTGGCGAAAAACATCGCGCTCAATTCGCTGCAACGCGAACAACGCTGGAACGACAAACAGGAAGGCATCGCCGCCGAACACGCCCGCTGGCTTTCCGAACCCATGCAAGACATGACGCCCGAGACCTTCGCAGACGACACGCTGCGGATGATGTTTGTCTGCTTTCATCCCGAACTCGCCACCGATGCGCAGACGGCCCTGGCGCTGCGCACACTCTGCGGTTTCAGCCCGGGCGAGATCGCCGCCGCTTTTCTCAGCAGCGAAGCCGCCATCGCCAAGCGGCTGGTGCGCGCCCGGCAGCGCATCCGCGAACTCGCGCTGCCCTTCGCCGTGCCGGAGCCGGCGGAGCTTGCTGCCCGGCTCGACGGCGTGCTGCACACGCTCTACCTGCTCTTCAATGAAGGCTATAAAGCTTCCTCCGGCGATCATCTCGTGCGCGAGGATCTGTGCCGGGAAGCCATTCGCCTCGCGAGTTTGCTCAGGGAGCATCCCGCCACGCAGGAGTCGCGCGTGCATGCCTTGCTCGCCCTCATGCTCCTCAACGCCGCGCGCTTGTCCGCCCGCACCGACGATGCCGGCAATCTGCTCCGCCTGCACGAACAGGATCGTGCCGCCTGGGACCAGGCGATGATCCGTCGCGGCATCGCCTGTCTCCGTCATGCTTCGCAAGGTGAAACCGTCAGCATTTATCACCTCGAAGCGAGCATCGCGGCCACCCATTGCCTCGCAGCGGATGCCTCCGCGACCAATTGGCCGCGGATCCTCCAGCTTTATGACCAGTTATTCGCCCTTACCGGCTCACCGGTCACCGCGATGAACCGCGCCGTCGCCCTCGCCCGCGTGCACGGCGCGCAAGCCGGGCTGGATGCGCTCGAAAAGATCCCGCGTCGTTACCTTCTCGAAGGCCACCATCTTTACCACGCCATCCTCGGCACCTTCACCGCCGAGCTCGGGCAGGCCACTGCGGCCATCACCCATTTCCGTCGCGCCGCCGAGCTCGCCACCCTCGCTGCCGAACGCGACTTTATTGCTCGTCGCATTGCGGAGTGTCGAGGGGAGGCCGGCTAGCTCTTGTGCCATAAAAATGGCCACGGATGCGTATGACTCCCTACTGGAGAGTTTGCTGGCCGAAAGACCGGTGGGTTTTTACCATTACAGCGTGAGAACCGCGAGAGCCACGTTGTTCCACTTGCCGAGGTCTCGGATCGTGTATTGCCCCTTCACCGGAAGCTGATCGTATTTCTCAACGCCATACAAGATACGACGTGCGTTCGCCCCGATTCCAAAAAACGGCACAGGGAACAAGCGTAGCACCTCGATGTGCGAGCGGTCGCCCAAATCGAAAAACCACCCGCCGCCCATTGGAAACACCTTGTCGTACGCTGCGAGTGCACGCGGAATCTCCTCTATGGGAATCCCGGTCATTTGTGACATCAACTCGAACTCATTGTCCTTGCAATCTTTCAGAATGAATCCGCCAAAGAACCACATGAACCACTGCCAAAACACTGGATAACGGTGGAAATAAGGATCATCTGCAATAGACAGTACGCCTTCTCGAAAGGTCTTGGGAAGCACATCAAGAAGAGACCACTCGATAGTAGTTCCGAATATATCCCACCTCGTTACTTGGTCTGCAATCTCAGCATTCCCAGCTCTCTTGTGAAGAATATAATCGACTGCACCTTTTAGGATTGAGAGTCGAGCGCGATGCTCAACGAACGTTGTTATTGCCAACTCGTTAAATTCGCAGGTGTAGTAGGCCTGTTTGAACGCGGGTTCTGGCACCAAATCATAATCTTCTTCGAAGGCTTCACCCGCAAGTTCGTGTATGCATTTGGCAGACACGTTCGGCGTCTTCTGAAATTCCGAGTACAACGTCTGCACGCGCCGGAGAATGTTCCGCGAGAAAAAGGTCCGGCTATTTACCGCGAACAAATAGTCGTCAAGAGCCTTATAGCACTTGAACTGCGGCATCGCCTTCTTCCTCTGTTTCAGAAGACCTATCAGCTTCCGCTCCGCAAGGTATGAATAGCGCCAGATGTCTCGAACCGTCGTTTTGACCTCCGGAACGCCGAAATTTTCTGATAGGATGGCCTGTGCTTGAGCCACATCCTCGACCAAGATCAACGAGATGCCAAGTTCCCGCGCCTTGGCAACGTAGTAGTCCATTTGCTCCTTTTTCTCCATCACCACAAAAGCCGCATTGTCGATCTTCAAATAGGTCATCCAGCCTTTGACCTTGAAAACTTCTGCGAACCCCCACCCAGCAGATTTTACTTCAAGGAGCTTCAATGCAGGAGCGGCGTCCTTTTGATAGTCAGTGGTGATAATGTCGAGTTCGAGGATTTCGGCTTTACCCCGATCTATGATACTCCGATCAGTGTAGAGGCCAGCACCTTGGAGGTGCGCACAGATGAACTCCTCAAAGTCGGTTCCGAGAGGGATTTCAGGTAAAGAGATCGCACTCATAGGCTGTCGGGGATAATTAGGTCAGGCCCAGACCTAACCCAATTTCCGCCCATCGGAGACGGTGTGCCGTCAGCGACGGCGGAAAAAGCGGCTGAATATCTTCTGTTCGCAGTGGAGATGCGGTGATCAAAAGGCCGTCGAGATTTATGCCAGTGTTCACGACCTATAAGTTGTCCACTCTCCAACGTGGCAGAGCCGATGACGAAAAACACCTTCAGCGTGAACTCCACCGATAACCTTCCGATGCGGAAAGTTGACATTGTGTTAGAGGTAACGCTTTGATGTTTCGCCGAGAGTTTTGGCTAGATAGACTGCCTGCCACTGATTTTATCCGAGTTGTTTGCCTCTTCTCTTGAATATCTCCCTAATCTCCTTTTCAAAATTGCCGCCTCGGACGACATCAACTTGCCTCAGTCTCTCCAACGTTTGACTTGTCGCAAAAAAATCCGTAGCGGAGATATCCCTCCATCCTGTATAGCCTGCGCGTATTGCTTTTTTTACTGCATCTACGACCTCGCGAGTTCGTTCCGCGAAAGGCACGTCCTTCCCTTCGTCTAAATCGAGCAACATCCTCTCCCCCCGGATCTCTGCCAAGGTACTGTAAACCGCCGGATGAATATCATTTAAATCAAGCGCGGAATCCAAGCTGTTTTGCGCCAGTTCTAGCGAACGGCGTGCTTTTTCTAGGTTCTTGACTGAACGATCGTAATTTGACTCATCCTGATAGGTCGAAGCTTGATTATTGTAAAGCAAGCTCAATTTCCTCGCGTCATATTCGCCTTCAATCGCGGTCTGCAATTTGTCCTGTGCTGCACTAAACATTCCATAGACTGCCTTCTGATCATCTTTGGGTGCTAATACATCGATGCGCATTGATATGATCAGCGCCTGATTGCTAAACGGACGGGAGAAAATATAGTCTATATTTTTCGCCTCCTTAATGACCAATAGGAAATCCCCCGGCTCCGCCGGGGAGACTCTCAAAGTTTGACTTTTAGTGCAGTCCTCCATGGGAGTGTGGTTGTGAGCCGTCCAAAGCGCAAAACCACACAAGAACC